>Ga0070730_10003259_pt1 | contig 14620 bp, 18 predicted proteins | sample Coa_R1_3_FD_66447 | JGI IMG/M metagenome (GOLD analysis project Ga0070730, IMG submission 66447) | Surface soil microbial communities from Centralia Pennsylvania, which are recovering from an underground coalmine fire - Coalmine... | ecosystem: Environmental > Terrestrial > Soil > Unclassified ...
AATCGACACTCAACCTCGAGCCTCCTTCGGCTTCCCCGGTGGCGCCAAAACCCCCGGGTTCAGGAATCCCCCTGCCTCCGTGGCTCGCGCACGCGCTCGATAACCGGTACATCACGATCGGCGGAGCCCTCGGCATCGCATTCCTGGTGGTCGTGGTTCGGCGCGCATTTGCGAAAATGCTTGGCCGCAAAGGCAAAGCACAGGCATCGACACCGCCTACATTGCCGTCTGGGGTTGGGGGCGCGGATTCCGATCTGGAGGCCCAACGCCGTGCGCAGCTTGCTGAACAAGCGTCATTGCAGGCGCAACTCGACGCCGCGGCACTACGGGAGGCTACCAAGAAGTCGGCGGTATTGGTCAAACGTCTCCGCGAAAACATTACTAAAGACGCCACGCTGTCCACGCACATTGTGCGCAGCTGGCTCAACGAAGGCAGCTAACCAGGCATGAACGCACAACTCGAAGAAGAGCTGCTCGACGAACCAGGGCTGGTACCGACGGCGGACCGCGGGTACGATTCGCTTTCAGGCACGCGCAAGGCGGCCATGTTGCTGATCAGCCTTGGCGATCAGGCCAGTGCCAAAATTGTCAGCCAGCTCTCCGAAGACGAGATCCAGCGCGTCAGCAAAGAAGTCGCTCGCACTAAGTCTCTCAGCGGAGATCAGGTGGAGGGCGTGCTGGAAGAGTTCTACAACCTCACCCTCGCCAGCGATTACGTTGTCAGCGGCGGCTTCGACTATGCGCGCAAGATGCTGGTAGCGGCGTTCGGGCCCGAGGCGGGGCTGCGCCTGCTGGACAAGCTGCCGAAGGATATCGGCAAGCCCTCCAGCTTTGGCGCCTTGCAAAAGGCCGAGCCCAAACAGCTTGCGCGCTTCCTGCAATTGGAGCATCCGCAAACCGTGGCGCTGGTACTCTCCCATCTGGATTCCTCGAAATCCGCCGCTCTGTTGACCTCGCTTCCCGAAGAAGTACGCGGCGACGTGGCCTTGCGCATGGCCGGTCTCGACCAGATTGCGCCGGAAATCATAACCAAAATCGCGGGCGTGATTGAAGAGAAGCTCAAGGGTCTCGGCGATTTCAGTCGCGAATCGCGCGGCGGTGTGCGCGCCGTCGCTGAAATGTTCAACCGGCTTGATTCCAGCATGAGTGAGGCCCTGCTTTCGAATATCGAGCAGCGCGACGCCAACACCGCCAGCGGCATCCGCAACCTAATGTTTGTCTTCGAGGACTTCCTCTCGCTCGACCAGAAGAGCATCAAGGAAGTCCTGGCGCAAGTCGATCGCAAGGTTCTGACCATCGCGCTCAAAGGCACCAGTGACTCGCTCAAGAACCATTTCACCTCATGCATGTCGGAACGCGGCGCCGAAATGTTGAAGGAAGATATGGAAGCCGCCGGCCCCGTCCGCATTAAGGACGTGGAGGCCGCCCAAAAACAAGTGATTGCCAAGGTGAAGGAACTGCAAGCTCAAGGCGTAGTCAGCCTCAAGGGAGGCAGCGACCAGTATGTCGTCTAAGGCCGTCCTGGTCGAGACTCCGGAACAGGTGCGGCCATTTGCCTGGCGGACGGTTGCCCTATCCGGCGAGGCGCTGGACCGCCGGCGTGCCGCACTGGAACTCAGACCGGGGATGGCGGCGGACCCCGCGCATCCACTGCAGGCGCGCATAACCGAGCTGGAACTGGAATTGGAAAAGCGTGTCCGCGAGGCGCGTGAAACCGGGTACGGTGAAGGCGAGGCCGCGGGAAAAGCCCAGGCGGAAGATGAGGTCCGGGCCTCCATCCAGCGCCTGGCCGAGAGCATCGCCGGGGTGGATGAATATCGCAGCCGGCTGTATAGCCAAATGGAACTCGATGCCGTGCGCCTGTCGATCGCGATCGCGCGCCGCGTGTTGCGCCGTGAACTGACCGTCGATCCCTCAGCCATTGAAGGATTGGTGGGCGCCGCGCTGCAGCGGTTGCAGGCACAAGAAACCTGCCGCGTAAAAATGCATCCCGACTATATACCGACGCTTAGCGTGGCCATCGAACGCATGGGCATGAGCGCCAAAGTGGAGGTCGTCGCCGACTCCGCTCAGGAGCCCGGCGCGGCCGTCTTCGAGATGCCGCGAGGAAATCTGGATGCGTCGATCGATTCGCAGCTGAGAGAAATCGAACGCGGCCTGGTCGACCGTTTTCAACGGCCATGACAAGCTCTTTGCCCGACATCAATCTCGATCCGTACCTTGCACGGCTGGAGAACGTGGATCCGTTCGTATGGTCGGGCGAAGTAGTAGAACTGGTCGGACTGCTCATCGAATCGCGCGGCCCGGCAGCAGCGGTCGGCGACTTCTGCGCCATCCTGGCATCGGGTGGGCGCGTGATCCGCACGCAGGTGATCGGCTTCCGCAATGGCAATCTGCTCTCCATGGCGCTCGAAGAAATCGACGGCTTGCGGCTGGGCGATCCTATCGTGGCGCGACCAGACCAGGCGCGCGTCGGCGTCGGCCCGGCGCTTTTGGGGCGTGTGCTCGATGGCTTTGGCCGCCCCATGGATTCTCTAGGCGAGCCGGAAGTTTCTGCCTTCTACGATCTTTACAAACAGCCACCCAACCCCCTGGAGCGCGAGCACATCACCGAGCCGCTGGTCAGCGGGATTCGCGCCATTGACGGACTGCTGCCTTGCGGCCGAGGTCAAAGAATCGGCATCTTCGGCGGTAGCGGCGTAGGCAAGAGCACGCTGCTGGGCGCCATGGCGCGGCATAGCGCGGCCGACGTCAGCGTGATCGCACTCATCGGTGAGCGCAACCGCGAGGTGCGCGCCTTTCTCGATCATGAACTGGGGCCCGACGGCATGCGCAAGTCGGTCGTGGTGGTCGCGACCTCGGACAACCCGGCGCCCATACGTCTGCGAGCCTGTTTTGTGGCGCTAGCTATCGCCGAATATTTCCGCGACCAGGGGAAGAGCGTCCTGATGGTAATGGATTCAGTGACGCGCTTCGCCATGGCGCAGCGCGAGATCGGTCTCTCGGCCGGGGAGCCGCCCAGCCAGAAGGGCTATCCACCGTCCGTGTTCAGCCTGCTGCCCAAGATCTTTGAGCGCGCGGGGAATTTCCGCCACGGTTCCATCACCGGATTTTTCACCGTACTGGTAGAAGGCGACGACTTTAACGAGCCCATCTGCGACGCGGTGCGCTCCATGCTGGACGGCCACATTGTCCTTTCGCGCACGTTAGGCGCCGCCGGACACTATCCGGCCATTGACATACTCCATTCGGTGAGCCGGCTAACCACGCAGATCGCCACAGCCGGGCAGTTAGAATCGCTGCGCAAGTTGCGGGAAGCGCTGGCGTCTTATCAGCAGGCGGAAGACCTCATCCAGCTCGGCGCCTACGTTTCCGGAACCAACACCAAGCTCGACGCCGTGATCCGCATGCGCCCGGAACTATTGAGCTTTCTACAGCAGGATTCACGCGCGGAATGCAAGTGGGACGACACCCTTGCCGGCTTGCATAAGCTGGCGTCACTACTACCGTGACACTGCCCGGCGCAGTCCGCTAAGAGATCTACGTGACGGCATTTACCTTCCGACTGGAAAAAGTTCTGCGCTGGCGACAGGCCAAAATGGATCTGGAGCAGTTTGCGCTGCACCGGTTGGCGGCGGAATGCGCGCGCTGGGATGTCAGGCTAGCCGAGATCGAGAACGCGCGGCGGCAGGCGGACCACCTGGTGCTCTCCGGGCCCGTAGAGGGCAGCGACCTAGCGGCGCTCGCGAGATATCAGCAGCACCTGCGCGACGAAAAAGACGCCGCCGCCGCCCACCGCCGAAATTGCGAGCAGAGAATGGAGCAGCAACGCGCGCTCCTGCTCGCGGCCCGGCGTGAATTCCGATTGCTCGAAAAACTTCGTCAGGTACGGCGCGCCGAATGGGAATCGGCCGTCAACCGCGAGTTCGAGGCGCTCGCGGCGGAAACGTATCTGGCTCGATGGGCGCCCAGTCAGCACCATCAGCCGCAGCGCTAGGCTCCGCTGACCTTGCGTTCGTTACGGCGGAGAGCCCGGACCGGGTTCACTCCTACCGGTCCGCTCCCTCCGGCCCTATTCCTTCTTGGCGGCCACGGTTTTAGGGGCTGAATCGGGCACGGCCGTGCGCTGGTTGAGAATCACGATATCCACACGGCGATTGTGCGCGCGGCCTTCCTCAGTGTCGTTTGAAGCGACGGGCTTGGTATCGGCGTAACCCGTGACGGAGAAGCGCTCGGATGGAACGTTGAACTTCCCGGACAGCACTCCCAACATGGCAATGCTGCGCGCCGCGGACAGATCCCAGTTGTTGCGAAAACGGGCGGTGTGGATGGGAACTGAATCGGTATTGCCTTCGAGGCGCACCGGGTTGGACAAGCCCTGCAGTACACCCGCTACTTTCTGAAGACTTGGCATGCTGGCCGGTTCCACATTGTCGCCGCCGGATGGAAAGAACGCCGCCTCGCGCAGGCTGATGACCAGCCCGCGCTGCTCCAGCCGCATCTCGATCTTGCCGTTCTTGATGTCGTCTTTGAGCTGGCTGTTGAGATACTGCAGCGACGGCAGCAGTTCGGCTTCCTCAGGCCGGGGTTTCATTTCCGGCTTAGCATTCTTCTCGGCGCCGCCCGGTCCTCTCATCTGGGCATTACCTTTTCCCTTTTCGTCCACCGTGCCGCCCATGATTTCGTGTACGGCCGCGCTTACGCCGCCGTTCTCCAGCGCCTCTTTGACGGCCTCCGAGACCTGCTTGGCTTTAGCTTTGTCGGTTTGTGACGTTGCAAACATCACCACAAAAAACGCAAACAGGAGTGTGATGAAGTCGGCGTAGGAGACTAGCCAGCGTTCATGATTCGCGTGCTCAGCGTGCTTCTTGGAGCGTGCCATTGGTGTCCGGAACTATCCTTCAGCGGCCGCAGCCTGTGCGGGGGCCTTGGCCGACTTCGGCGCCTTGGCTTCTTTTTTGGCGGGTGTCTGGCCTTCATAAGCCTCGAGCTTGCTGCGAATGAGCTTCGGATTGAGTCCTTCGACAATGCCCACCACGCCTTCCAACATCAACTCGCGATTCTGAATCACCTTGTGTACGCGGGCCTTGATCTTGGCCCCCGCCGGAAGAAAGAAGATGTTGGCCGATGCCACGCCATACACCGTGGCCACGAACGCCACTGCGATACCATGCCCCACTTCCTCGATGTTCGCCAGATTCTTCATCACCTGGATCAGCCCGAGCACCGCGCCAATAATGCCTATGGTGGGCGCATACCCTCCGGCGGCCTCAAACACCTTGGCTTCCTCCTCCGCGTGATGCTCCTCGAGACTGATTTGAAGCTCCATGGTCTTGCGGATCACGTCCAGATCCGTGCCATCAACCGCCAGGTTGAGCGCTTTGCGCAGGAAAGGATCCTGGATGGCGTCGGCTTCGTGCTCGAGTGAAACAATCCCGCTCTTGCGCGCTTTGGTGGCGTATCCGATGATTTCTTCGATCATGGCGTGCGGGCTCTGGTCCTGGTCGAAGAAGACCATGCTCAGTTTCTTTACTGCCCCAATGAGGGTGTGCATCGGCGTGGTGACCATCACGGCACCGATGGTCCCGCACAGGACGATAATGGCCGCGGTCACTTGCGAAACGTCCCTGACCTTGCCGCCTTCCATTACCAGACCGCCTAGAATCCCGCCCAGGGCCAGGATCAGGCCGCCCAGGCTCGCCAGATCTGGTTTACCGCCGGACTTTTTCGCTGCCTTCGGTGCCGCGTCAGCCATCGATGTCGTCCGGAGCCCCGGCCTTTCCGAAAGCCTGCTGAATGTCTTGCTTTCTCAAAGGGCACTCGCCGGTACCGGCAAGAATGGATTTACGAAACCGTATGATCCGCTCGACCACCTCTTCCGCCGATTCGAGCACTACTATCTTCTGGCCTGTGGTTAAAGTGACTACAGTATCGGGGGTAACTTCCATGTGCTCGATAAGATCCGAGTTCAGCACCAGCGGGACGTGATTCAAGCGTGTGAGCTGGATCATGAGGGGCGGCCGTCTTCTCTCTTATCGGAAATTTTCCCTATTATTTCGGGTAATTTACCGTAACATTAACCGAGGAAATGCCTTATTTTTCGAAAAACTAGCCAAGTCGGGCCGATAAGCAGTGAAGAGAGATGAACGACCAGCAGACAAACTCGACAGAACGGGCGCGCCGTATTCTGGACGCCTGGGAGCGCATGGACCTGACGGAGATCGAAGCGGAACTGGCCCTGGCCGAGCGCGACGGTGCGCAGGCCCATAGCGCCAGCAGCGAGGAGCAGGAGCGTCTGGATCTGTTGGAGGGCATAGCTGGACAATTGCGCCAGGATTTCTCGCGTTTGCCGCGGGTACCCGAGGCCGGCGAGCGTACCGCCCTTTGTTTCCGACTCCTGCAGCACCTGGCGGCAACTGGCGAGGATATCCCTATTCGATCTGAAAAGCTTTCTTTTTTCCCGTGCTCACAATCTGTCCGGCGAATTTCCGCTTGCCATTGAGTCGCCCGTCCAGCGGCTGCTCGATGGGGTGATCGAACGTCAGAACATTTCCTTCCTTCAACTCCAGTAAGTCGCGCACACGCAGCATCGGCCCGGCCAAGTTGGCCTCCAGCGTAAATTTCGCTTCGCGCAACAGTCCCAGAACACGGGCCTGGTCCGCCTCACTGGCCTCGACCTTGCGCGGCGCCGACTGGGTGTCGTCGTCGCCCTGCAACGCCAGGATTTCGGTCGGGACCGCCAGGTTCATCCGCCCGCCACCTTCCTCGAGCTTGATATCGAAGCTCATCGTGACCATGGGTTCGTGGGGCGCATGGATAAGGCGCGCTTCCTTGCCGACCGATTCAAGCGTCACCGTCACAGGCACCACGTCCTTCCAGGCATCGGCCAGCGCTTGCAGAATGATGCGGAAAAGGCCGTCGAGGACGTTCTGCTCGATCTCCGTGATTTCCCGATTTGCCGCCGTGGCGGGCTTGCCATTACCGCCTAGCAAAATCTCGATGATGGGAAATATCAGCGATGGATTCAGCTCAAGAACCGCGCTGCCCTCGTACGGCTGCATGCCCACGGAAACGACGCACGTGGGCGAAGGTAGGCCGCGCAGAAATTCGCCATAAGATAGATTATCGACACTCAGCAACTGGGCCGTGACACTCGAGCGCAGATAGGCCGATAAGCTGGAGATCACGCGGTGCAGGAATTTCTGCTTGAGTGCGTCGATCGCGCGCATATGCGAGCCCGGTGTCTGGCCCGGCTTGCGGAAATCAAATGCGCTAATCTTTGCCTCGGGCGCGGCATCAGCGGTGGTGGTTCCGCCTGGCGAGAGAGCGTGAATTTTTTGCGTCTGTTCCTGGCTCATGATGTCTTTAACCGAGAAAATCGAACAGGCTGGTGCGCGGCTGCTTCGCTTCGGCGGCGAGCGACGTATTCAACTGAGTATTGCCCTGCGCCAGCGCGATCGACGCCTGCGTGATATCGGCGTCCTGGATCTGGCTCAAATCCGTCTGCAATTGCACTTGGTACTGGCTGGAATAGTCCTGCGCGTCCTGAATCCTACTTTGCACGGATCCATAAAAGCTGAGCTGCGTGTTCAGATAATCGCTGGCCGTATGGAGCGAGTTGAGGGCATTAGCGATTCCTGGCTGGTCGTTGGCCTGCAGACTCACGCGCAATGCGTTGACGGCGGCGAACACGTTGTCCGTCGCGATGGAATCGTTGGCATTGCGATGGTCGAAAATATCCTGAGCTGTCCTGGCCACGGTGAACGAAACGCCGGTCGCGTCGGTGATCTGGCGCGTCGCCATGGGCGTGATCAGGCGGTCGACGCCTGTGGGTGCTGTTAAGTCCAGTTGGTAAGAAGCGCTCTGTTCCTGGTCGCCGCTGAAGACGTACCGTCCCTGCACCGCAGTCTGGCTCAGCCCTACCATCTCTTGAAGAATATTGGTGACCTCTTGCGCGATGGACTGGCGCGCGGAAGCCGTTTCGGTGGTATTGGCGCCTTCAAGTGCCAGGCTCGTCACCCGGTCCATGAGCTGCGTGCCCGTCTCCAGCGCTTTCTCAGCCGAGTCGGTTTCGGTCTTGACCACGCTCAGGTTGTTAGTGACCTGCGCGTTCCTGTCCAGATCGGCGCGCACACGCATCAGCGCTTCCAGTTGATCCGGGGAGTCGGACGGCTGCGAAATCTTCAAGCCGGACGAAATCTGGCGCGTGGCGGTGTCGATCTGCGACTGCACGCGCGACAGGTCGGCCAGGAAAAGCTGCGCGGATGGATTAACGCTCGGGATCATCGGTTTGACTCACTTTCCTCATGGTGTCGGGAGCATGTTGATGGTGGCTTGCGTCAATTCATCCAGGATCGATACCACTTTCGAGCTGGCGTCGTAGGCCCGCTGGAACTCGACCATGGTGGCCGCTTCCTGATCCAGATTCACACCCGAGGCCTGGCTGCGCAGATTGCGCGCTTGGGCCACAGTCTGCTGCTGGACGGCTAGTTGCGCCTGCGCATCCTGCGATTGCCGGCCCACGACGGACGCCATATTTCCATAGAATTCCGCATAGCTGAAGCCGTTGATCTCATCCGCCGGGCTTTGCGGAGAAGCCAGCGCGGCCAGCCGTAGCGCGATCCCGTTCGAGACCAGCGGCGGCCCGGGATCGATGGCGGCAAGTTGATCTGGTGTCATGGCCGGGTTCACGGCAAGTGTTTGCGCGATGGCGCTGGGAGTGGCGGCATTGTACGTGAACAGCGGAATGCCGGGCACCACCGGCGGCCCGCTCGATATATCACCCGAGGTCAAGATCTGGTTCACGCGGTCGGCTACGCTCTTCGCTAGCAGATTCAAATCACCTTGCTGGTAGGCATTGCCGCCCATTGACGGCAGCACGTTGTTGTACATGTCCAGCAGGCCGGCAAGTTTTCCCTGCGACACGTGGGCCGTCACGTCTTGCCCCTGCCCGTCCAGAATGCGGGCCGGGGGAGTGCCGCCCGCGATGGTAGGCGGCGCACCGGCAGGAGTGGAGAAACTGACGGAAAGGTTGTATTGATTTGCGCCAATTACGAGCGGCGTCTGGCCACCCAGTAGCACGGTGACCGAACCATCCGCCTGCGTGAGCGCGGTGACATCTCCGAACTCCGAGAGCTGCTCCAGCGTCGCGTGCACCTGGGCGTCCAGGCCGGCATCCTGTGTATCGCCCTTGAGGCGTCGTACGTTGTCCGCCTGCAACTGCGCCGCCAGGTGGTTGATCTGATCCACCGTCTGCTGGATTTGCTGGCCGGTGCCGTTGAAAGATTTCGCCAAATTCGCGGACGTCTGCTGGAATGCCAGCGCCACCTGCTGAGCGCTGTCGAGTACCGCCTGCCGCGAGGCGCCACTATCCGGTGTTACGCTCCAGGATGAGAAATTCTGGAAAAGCGTGTTAAGTGCGCCCGGAATGCCCGAATCACTGCTTACGTTGAAGTTGAGCTCCAGGTCGGAAAGGCTCTGCGCCTTTTGCTCCAATGTTCCCAGGGAAGAAAACTGTTGGCGCACGTTCTGCTCTGCGAACTCATCACGCGCGCTCTGGAGATTGCCCACAGTGACTCCTCCGGGCAGGCCCAGGCTAGGTTGAAACGGAAGCGCGGCGAGGTTCACCGATTGGCGCGCATAGCCTGGCGTGGAGGCATTGGTGACGTTGTTCTGCACCGCGTCGAGCACGGTTTGGTAGGCGCTCAATGCGCCGGCGGACGATGACAGTGCGGCAAACAGACTCGACATCGATCAAATCTCCAGCGACACGCGCCGTGGCGGTTCCGGTGTTGCCGGCATGCCATTCGCGGTATAGCCCGACACCATGCACGCAGCCATGTGCATCCATCCCATATGAAATGCAGCGGCGCTGTCGAGCAGCATCGCCACTCGCCCGATCTCTGCACGCAAGAGCGCCAGTGGCTCCGCCAGCCCTGCTTTGCGTTTCGATGCGCCGCTTGGCAGGCCAGCTAGCAACGTCCGCAGCGCGGTCGCTACTTCATCGAGGCGCCGACGGCATTCATCCAGATTGCCGACCGTGGGATCGAGGAGCGGTTCCTTCGCTTCACTGACCATGGCGTGGAGTTGCCGGATAATAGCGGCTGGTTCGGGCGGTTGCCCGCCGAACTTCAGTACGCCCGCGGCATCGCTTCCTCCTCTATCGCGCTGCATCCTTCCTCTCTAGTGCATCGCGCACCAGTGCCTGACTGACCGATCGCGCGCTCACGTTGTACTGGCCCGCGCGATATTCCGCGGCTAGCTTTCCGATGCGCTGCGCCCGCTCGGCGGCGTGCGTGCTGATGGCTTGGGAAACGGTCCCTGCCAGGCTGGAGATCTCGGCACGATCGCCACCCGCGGTCTCGGTGACTTGCGCGGCCACCGTCGAACCTGCGCGGCCCGTCTCATAAGCCCCGGGTGCGCGTCCAGGTTGCGGTCCACCCGCTCCGTTCAGATTGAGATCTTCAACTCTCATGCAGTCTCCACCGTACCGCCCGGACTACAAATTCATACGTCCGATGGCGAGCAAATGCCTGAATCTTTCAACGCCCGGCCCATCGCCTGCAGCGCGCTGCGATGCATCTGCGATACCCGGCTTTCATTCACGCCCATCACGCCGCCGATTTCCTTCATGGTCATGTGCTGGCAGTAGTGCAGCCGGATGACTTGCTGATGCCGTTCCGGAAGTTCATCGAGGAGCCGGTCAAGCACCTCACGTAGCTGGCGCTGGGAGCAAATATGGTCGGGGTCGGTTTCCGGGCCGCTGACAGGATCTGGCGCTTCACTTGCGTCTCGGTTCGTTGCCTGAGCGGCATTCGTTTGGCTCAGCGCCAGGGTCCGGCTCCGCAACTCTACCGCCGATACCATGAGCCGATCACACAATTCTTCTTCGGTGGGCGAACGCTGCAACGATGCTGTCAGTTCCTGCCGGGCGGCGGTCACTTGCTTCTGCCAGCGGCGCAACTTGCGTGGCGCCAGATCCTGACGGCGAAGGCTGTCGAGCATCTCGCCTTCAATGCGATAACGTGCGTAGATGGAAAATGGCACCGAGGCCGCTGGATCGTAATTGCGGCCGGCGCTGACCAGGCCTAGCAGGCCGGATTGAGCCAGATCGTGTAATTCTATGCAGGCGCTGGCAGGCAGCGCTCCGTACAAACGCCGCGCGATGGAATCGACCAGTGGCAGGCAGCCCAGGATCAGGTCGTGCGCCGCTCGGGTATCGGAAGTTCCCGCCTCGTAGTTTCCCGCATCGGCCCCTAGTCCCCTTGCCGCAACCGGGACGGGCGGCATTAGGACAGGTATTTCGGCTGCTTCCACCATCAGCTCTTTCTCCATTCGCCCCAAGACTGGGGACCCGCAGTTCCGTGCTTACCAGACCGGAACCGTAAGCAATAGGATTTTTCACATTGACCCGCTCTGCCAGCCAGACGGCAAAACGGCAGACATCGAATAGACAGGTTAACCGTGCGGCGACTTACCCACAATATTGCAAAAGGTGCATCGGAAACCGATAACCAAGCGCATCGGAGCCGACCATCCGAATTTACGGTAAAAGTTTCTGATTTAACTCTAAATGCCAGAACAATAATGTCGATATTAGCCAGTACATGCGCCATGATACTCGTCTTCTGTGGATCCGGAACGCCACTCCCGGGCCCGACTATGTTGGGGTGTTCGAAAGCCTCAATTCCTTCGTTATTCAAGTGGCACACAGTGTCGGTGAGGCACTGGCCCGGTTGGAAGCCGAACCTGCCGACGTGGTGCTTGCGGAATTTCCGCTGGCCGCTTGGCTGCCATCGGAACTGCTCGAAGCCATTCAACAGGTGAACCCGCGCGTGCCGGTGCTGATTCGCCATCCGGAAGGCACCGTGGCCGACGCCGTCCGGCTGATCAAACTCGGCGCGTACCATTTCATGAACGGTCCGCTTGATGACCACGAGCTGATTGCGCATTTGCAATCGGCGGCGGAAAAGCATCGTCTACGGAGCTGGGCAAATGCGGCCCAAGCGCCGGACGCCGAGCCCTGGAAGCATTTCCTGATTGGCGAGAGCCGGCCCATTCGTGAAGTCGAGAACATGATCCGCCTGGCGGGACCGAAGCGCTCCACCGTGCTGATCTCCGGCGAGACCGGCACGGGTAAAGAACTGGTTGCGCGTGCGCTGCATCAGGCCAGCCCCAGGTCGAACCTGCCCATGGTAGCGGTAAACTGCAGCGCCCTTCCCGAAAATCTCCTCGAAGCCGAGCTGTTCGGACACGTCCGCGGCGCGTTCACCGGGGCCCTGCAGCAGCGTACAGGCCGCTTCGAGCAGGCACACAACGGCACCTTGTTTCTGGACGAAATCGGCGAGTTGCCGCTCGAATTGCAAGCTAAGCTTTTGCGGGTCCTGCAAGAACGCGAGTTCCAGCGCGTGGGCAGTTCGGAAACCATTCGCGTGGATGTCCGCATCATCGCCGCTTCCAATATGGATTTGCGGGAAAAGGTGAACCAGAGCGCATTTCGCGAAGATCTCTTTTATCGTCTCAACGTCGTGCCGATCGAGATGTCGCCGCTTCGCCAGCGCATATCCGACATCCCTCTTTTGGCCCATCATTTTCTGGAAACGATTTGCCGCCAGGAGGCGATGCCCGTAAAACGCATTTCTCGTGACACGCTCGACCGCCTGTGCGCCTACCCGTGGCCGGGCAACATCCGCCAACTGCAAAACGCAGTCGAAATGGCAGTGGTGCTGAGCGGCAGCCGTACCGACCTGTGCTCCGCTGACTTCCCTCTCGCTGCGACCACCGGACGAAACGCTTTGGCGGCCGTGCCTCCAGCTGCCATCATTCCTGAAGGGGGCCTCGACTTCGACCTGGCCGTCGGCAACTTTCAGCGCACTCTCATCGAGCAGGCGATTCAAAAAAGTGGCGGCAACAAAACGCTGGCCGCCGACCTGCTTCGCATGAAGCGGACCACGCTGCTGGCAAAGCTCCGCAATATCGAGAATCACGCCAACGTGGTATCGATCAAATCGGCTTAAGCGCACTCTGACAGCTTGCGCGTAGGGTACAGAGCCTGATGGACACCTGGCGGTAGAGTGCCGGCTCTGTCGCTTCTCTGCTCTGCGCACCCATTCGCCCTGGCTCAGCTACGCGTGGCTCACATGCTCCCGGCTCAGCTCGTGCACCTTCAATAACAGAGTTACTTCGTTCTGCGGAATCCGCAGCGCCGCCGCGATGGTTTCCGGAGTTTCGCCGCGACGCCGCATGCGCAGCACCTGGCCGCGCTTGTTTAAATTGAGTGACTGCCCAGGCTGGGGCGCGGGCGCCGGGCGAGCCGTCTCCTCCAATTGTGCCTGCATGCGTTCGGCCGCTTCAGCCATCAGAGCCAGGCGGTTTTCCAGTCTCTCGTGCCGCTCCTGACCGCGCCGGCTGAGTGTGCGCATTTCCAGATGCACGATGAACGCATAGAGCAGGCAGCTTCCCGCCAGTGTCAGCACGCCGTACATTTCGATGGGATGAGTCAGTGAGAGCCAGTCGGGAATCACTTACGCCTCCTTCACGGGTACATTGGTCGTTTGCAGCCGTTCCGCACGGCTGACAATCTGCTGGACCCGCACCCCGTAATTGCCGTCCACTACCACCACTTCGCCACGCGCGATCACGCAGTTGTTCACCACTACTTCCACTGGCTCATTGACCGTGCTCTCCAACTCGACAATCGAGCCCGACGTCCACTTGAGCACCTGCTGAAGCGGCATCTGCGTTTTGCCGAATGAGACGCTGACCGGCAGTTCCACGTCCAGCAACAAGTCCAGCGTTCCCGAGTTTTTCGGCATCTCGTCGCCCGAATCGTTCATTTCCGCCATGTTCCTGTTCTCCTCTATCTCTGTGCCGACCAGCGCCGCTCCATATACGTGCGCAGCCGTAAAATGCCTTGCGATTTCAGTTGAGCGATGCGAGACAAATGCATCTGTGTAATCTCTGCAATCTCGCGGAGCGTCGCCTCTTCGTGGTAATAGAGGCTCAGCACCGTGCGTTCCATCTTGGGCATCTGCTCAATCGCCTGGGTCAGCAGGCGCTCGAGTTCCGCTCGCTCGAGCGTGGTCGAAGGCAACTTTTCTTCCGAGTCCGGGATGAAATTCAGGCGGTCGCCTTCCTGGTCTTCGGACGCAAATTCGAGGCTGCCGATGGTCAGCCCGTGCACCTCGAACAGCCACTGTTGGTATTCTTCCAGGCCCACTTTCAGCTCGGCCGCGATCTCCTCTTCACCCGGCGCCCGCCCCAGACGCTGCTCGACCGCATTGATGGCCGCCTCAATCTGTTTCGCGCGCCGGCGCTTGTTCTTTGGGGCCCAATCCATCTCGCGCAGGCTGTCCAGAATCGCGCCGCGGATCTTGTGCTCCGCGTACGTCTTAAGCTGCACGCCTTGCGCCGGATCAAAATGGTCCACCGCGGCGATCAGGCCGATCACACCGGTAGAGATCAAATCGTCGAGGGTGACGTTGTCGGGCAAGCGCTCGTGAATGCGGCGCGCAATTAACCGTACCTGGGGCAGGTGCTCCAGAATGAGCCGCTCACGCTCGGCCGTTGTCTCCTCTTCGGTCTGATACGTGTACATATCTGTTGCTCAGTTACTCCGCGT
>Ga0070730_10003260_pt1 | contig 14620 bp, 13 predicted proteins | sample Coa_R1_3_FD_66447 | JGI IMG/M metagenome (GOLD analysis project Ga0070730, IMG submission 66447) | Surface soil microbial communities from Centralia Pennsylvania, which are recovering from an underground coalmine fire - Coalmine... | ecosystem: Environmental > Terrestrial > Soil > Unclassified ...
GGATGCGCGATTCATTCAGGCTGATACTGTTCGAGGTAGCGGATCACTTCGCGTGTCAACTGGCTTGGTGTGGAAGCGCCTGCGGTAACTGCCACTTTTTTCTTGCCAGAGAGCCAGGTGATATTGAGTTGTGAGAGATCCTCGATGCGGACCGCGGGGACGCCAGCCAGTTCTTCGGAAACCTGGACGAGGCGGTTAGTGTTGTTGCTGCGTGGATCGCCGACCACAATGGTCAGGTCCGCGCCTCTGGCCTGATCTGCTACGGCCTCCTGGCGTGTCTGGGTGGCCGGGCAGATATCAATATGGATTTCCGCCTGAGGGTAACATGTTTTGATATAGCGCACGACGCGCTGGGTATCCCATTGTGAGAGTGTGGTTTGCGTTGAGACAGCGATTTTCTTTGCCTGCTCATCTGTGAGCTGTAATGCGTCTACATCTTCTTCTGTTTCGATCAGGCTGACGTGTCCTGGTATTTCGCCCATCACGCCCTCGGGTTCTGGGTGTCCTTTTTTGCCGATGTAGAGGATATAGTAGCCCTTCGCCACCAGATCGATCACCAGGTCATGCGTTTTCGTAACATCCGGACAGGTAGCGTCGATGCAGTGGAGCCCACGGACCTGGGCGCGCCGTTTGACTTCGGGCGAGACGCCGTGGGCTGTAAAGATCACTGTGCCCTCTTTCACCTGCTCTAGAATCGTTGCGCGATCAGGGCCATCCAGTGTCATCACGCCCATGCCAGTTAGCTCATCGATGGCATGGCGATTATGGATGATCTGCCCGATAATATAGATGGGCCGTGGCAGCGTCGGATCTTTCGCCGCCTGGCGCGCGATCTTTAACGCGTCAACGACGCCATAACAGTAGCCTCGCGGTGTAATTTTTATGACTTCCATTAAATACCCTCGGATAGGTTCTCTTCTTAATTGTGTAGCGAAGGACGCGTGCCCCTGCCGGATACGATCATTCTGTCCCTACACCGAGTGTATCACATATATCAAGATGCTTTCTTCTCTCGTTTGGCAAGTATCGTGTAGAGATCCCTGGGCGTATAGAGACAGACTGTAGGAAGCAAGCCTGCTAATTCATCGACGGAAGGCGGGTCCGCGAGATCGAAAATGAGCAACGGCGTGCGGCGTCCAATACAGCCTTTCGCGATGCTGGCAGCTGTCAGGCGCGGCGGCTCCGCTTGCTGTGCTTCCTGTGCGTAGAGCATTTCTGTTGATGTGAGGGGAGGCAGGCTAATCAAGAGCTGCACATAGGGGAGGAGATAGGGAAGTTGCTCTGCAGTGTTTTCTTCATAAACATGTTTCATTCTGGCCTGTTGTAAGATTGCTGCATAGTGCTTCCGGTGTTCCTCGGGGCCAATTAAGAGCGCTGAATATCCTTGTAGACCACCCAGACTGGCATCTGCGATAGATAGAACCTCTGGTGCGATGTCTCGCATCGACTCATCTCCTCCGCCATGATTTCTATAGAAGAATGATAGGTATTGGTTTAGCATGTCATTACAGAGTATATCAGCTTGTGCGTAGATGTCATCGGGTAAGCACCCTATTTTGCATCATGCCTTCGCCTGACATTACCCGATCTTTTCTCGCTTGAAGTATGTACGCGATAGTAGTTTTATCGGCAGGGAGTGCATTGAAATCAGTGAAGACGATCGAATCCTACACATCTGTAGTAGAGTAGACTTGCCCACTCTATCTCTACAGTGAAGCTTTTCACAGCCACTCCTTTTATGCCTGTGTTATACTGGGAGCATATTTTTGGGAGCAGGGAATGCTCTGCTTACTTCCGCTTCTGTGAGGTGAATATGCCACTGGAAGGAATGCAATTAGGCAAATATCGTCTCGTGCGTCTCATTGGCAGTGGTGGCATGGGAGATGTGTATCTAGGAGAAGATCCAGGCATTCACCGGCAGGTCGCCATCAAAGTGATGCGGGGCGAGGTTGTGCCCTACCCTGATGAAGAGTCAGGCAAGAAATCAGGGCGTCTCTTCCAGCGCGAGATGAGAGCAGTGGCCATGCTTGATCATCCCCATATCCTGCCCCTTTACGATTATGGGGAGGAGACGTTGCACCGCACCGCATTGATGTATATGGTCATGCCATTCCGCCAGGAAGGCTCGCTCGCCGATTGGTTGCGTCAGCGTACCAGCAGCGGGTTGCTGCCACTCAAAGATGTTGTCCAGCTTTTCTCTCAGGTCGCCGATGCCCTCCAGCACGCGCACGATCATCAGATCATCCACCAGGACGTCAAACCCTCGAACTTCCTCGTTCGCAGTAAGCGCGATCCGGCGAGCGTACCCGATCTCTTGCTGGCCGACTTCGGCATCGCCAGGGTCAGCACTCTCACCTCCAGTATCAGCCACTCCTCGCGCGGTACTCCCATCTACATGGCTCCCGAGCAGTGGACAGGTGAGCCTGTCTTAGCCACCGACCAGTACGCTCTGGCTGTCATGATCTATGAGCTACTAACGGGACGCCCCCCATTTCGTGGTCGCCCTGAGCAGTTGATGTACTGGCATATCAATACCCTCCCCTCTCCTGCCAGCACCTTTGCTCCCTCACTTCCTCCCAGCATTGATGCTGTCATGCTGCGTGCTCTCGCTAAAAAGCCTGAAGAACGTTTTCTCTCCATGCTCGATTTCCAGCAAGCCTTTCAGCAGGCATTGCAAGGGAGTGGCGATCTTCACGCCACGCTTGCCATTAATCCTGAGGAGGCATTTACAGGTACACGACGCGAATTGACCCTGCCAGGAGGAAGAAAAGTTCAGGTCACTATTCCAGAAAGAGTCCAGGATGGGTAGGTGCTGCGATTAGCTGGCCTGGGTGAACCATATTATGATGGAGGGCCGCGAGGTGCTCTTGCTCTTACTATTGCCATCTCAGCGGAGAACCAGGCTCTCTTGCCAGGTGGTCAGGCAGATGGGAAGACAAAGATCTCAAAATCCCTTCCTGGTGATGCGAACAAAACAATATTGGCCGATGTGCCCATACCTCTTGATCTGAACAAAAATGTGCCTCCGCGCCAGCTTCTCTCCGATATCTCGAATATCGGTCGTGCAATGCCGCTAGCAGAAGTACCAGGCACCCCTGCACTTGCATCAAAAGAACCCTCAATGAAGGCTGATGAGAAGAAGCCAGGACAAAAGACGAAGGCACAATGGGTGGAAGAGGGCGATAGAGTGTATCGCATGGGCTTTTATGAGAAGGCGCTTGAAAACTATGAACAAGCTCTGAAACTAGATCGTTTCGATACAGTTCTTCGTACTCAATGTGATCGTGTACGTAACCGCGTCAATAAAGCGAACCGCGAAATAGAAAGAGCGCAGGGATATTCTACAAGTGTAAAACGTATCAGAATTATTATAGGTACTATTGTCGCCTTAATATTATTCGTGGTTATCAATAGCTTAGCAGCCTGGAATCCGGTCGTCATTTTGATGACTGTTATCATTGGTATCTTCGCTCTGGTGCTGCTTTTCGATATTTTATCCTGAAGGCCGTAGCAATAGCTCTCACTACCACTGATTGGGACCAAACGGAACCGATGAAGGTCCTGGAGCACTTGCAGCCATGTAGCTATCACTCATCCTGGATCTTTCCCCGATCTCGTGGTATACTTGCTCTGCGACTGAAAACCCCCCAACACCACAATGGAGGTCAATACATGCGCGCCGATCGATTGCTTTCGATCTTAATGCTGCTACAAACTAGGGGACGAATGACCGCGCACGATCTGGCCGATAAGCTCGAAGTCTCAGTGAGAACCATCTATCGCGATCTGGAAGCTCTCAGCATCGCGGGCATCCCTATCTATGCTGAGCGTGGTCCCGGCGGTGGGTGCTGGCTGATGGATGGCTACCAGACGAAGCTCACCGGCCTGACTGAGGCGGAGGTGCAGGCCCTCTTCCTCGCCGCTATGGCTGGTCCACTGACCGATCTGGGGCTGGCGAAAACGCTGGACGCTGCCCTCTTGAAAGTCTCTGCTGCCCTTCCCCCCACCGCTCGCGATCAGGCGGAACAGATGCGCCAGCGTGTTCATCTAGATGCCGCGTGGTGGTACCATAGCGACGACCTGACCCCCATCCTCCAGACCATCCAGCAAGCCCTCTGGCGCGATCAGAAGCTGTACCTGGTCTATCTTGAGGATGACGGTGCCTGGAGCGAGCAACTGGTTGAGCCATATGGCCTGGTCGCCAAAGCCCATGTCTGGTATCTCGTAGGCTGTAGTTATACGATACAGCGTGTCTTCCGTGTCGCGCGTATCCAGGCTGCTGAGCTGACCGCAGAGCCATTTGTTCGTCCCGTTGATTTCGATCTGGCAGGCTACTGGGCTGAGTATTGTGCTCAGTCTGAAGCGAGTTCTGCACTCTATGCCGCTCTGCTGCGCCTGGCTCCTGATGAAGCGCGGATGTTGCCCCAGATGCTGCTCTCACAGGGCTATATGCTTGCTGAACAGTCGGACGTAGTAGAGGAAGATGCCCGGGTCATTCCAATCCGTCCTCGCCAACAAAAAAAAGAGGCCACGCCTGCTTACTTTACCAGGCGTTCGGCTCACAGTCTAAAAGAAAAAAAGCTCTTTGTGCTTGACAACGCCGGAGAGTGGAGAGCATTGAGTCATCAACGCGAAGAAAAAAAACGCATATTAAAATTAAAAAAAGAAAACGCCCTTCAGCCTTCAGCAAAAAAAACGGCTATACGCCTGTCGCCAATAAAAAAAAGACGCCTTCCGTCTCTTGCAAAAAAAACGTATTTGAATGTGTCGCCAACAAAAAAAAGCCATGGGCGCGCCCCCGCAGTTCAAAAAAAACAAATTTTCCCCTCGCTCTTTAAAAAAAACCTGTATGCCTCTGTCTCTCTCTGCTCTCTGCGCCTAGTTGCGTGATAGTCCCCTACTCCACAACTTTCTTGCACGTATTTCGTAGCTATGGTAGATTAATGTGCTCAAGTAAAGGATTTGGGAGCGATTATGGACAAAGAACAGTTGATCAGTGAAATGCTTCTGCTACCTGTTACTGCTATCGATTACCATATCAGTCAGCACCTTCTTCAGATCTTTCCCGACAAAGCCTTGATTGAAAGCGAAGGCCATTTGAATGTTGAAGGGTATGCCAGAGAGGGCCATTGTACACTCTCGCGCCATACGTTTACCTATAATCAGATGAACATCTATTGGCATGGACCGGAGCCGCAGATGCTGCATCCACAAAACATCATGGGCCGCATGATCATGCAGAGCATGAACCCATTTCAGCCGTTCAATGCTCCCGCCCCGCAGGACACGGCAGCTGAAACCCAGGACTCCGTCAACAAAGCCTGGTTTGAGGTGCAGTGGCAGGGCAATACCCTGGATATACTGATCCTCAATATTCAAGGTGAAGGATCGCATAAGCTTCATATGTGGTTGCTTGCGGAGACAGAGGAGATTGCTCGCAATTTCTTTGCCGCCGTCTCGCGCTGGGACGCTGAGATTCGTGGTGAGGTGCTGGTGTTCGACAATGGTTGCTGGTATAAGGATGAATATCTCTTCCAGGATATCAAGAATGCCACTTTTGAGAACCTGATCCTGCGTGGCAGCCTCAAACAGGAAATCCTCGATGATCTGGTCCAATTCTTTGCTGCCCGTGCCTTGTATGAGGAACATGATGTACCCTGGAAACGTGGCATCCTGTTTGTGGGACCGGCAGGCAATGGCAAAACCCATACCATCAAAGCGCTGATCAATACGCTTGAGCAGCCATGCCTCTATGTAAAGAGCTTCCGATCACCGCAAACGTATGGCGCCGATGAGTACAATATTCGCCAGATTTTTGCTCGTGCCCGCAGGACTGCCCCCTGTGTGCTGGTACTGGAAGACCTTGATTCGCTGCTGACCTCGCAAAACCGCTCGTTTTTCTTGAACGAACTGGATGGTTTTGCCTCGAATATTGGTGTTATCACCCTGGCCACCACCAACCACCCCGAACAGCTCGATCCTGCCATTCTCGATCGCCCCAGCCGCTTCGATCGCAAGTATCCCTTCGATCTGCCGGAGTTGGCGGAACGCAGAGCCTATATCGAGATGTGGAATGAGTCGCTCAAGGTCGGGCTGCGGCTCTCTGAGGAGGGAGTGGCAAAGATTAGCGAAGTGACTGAGGGTTTCTCTTTCGCCTATCTCAAAGAACTTTTCCTCTCCTCCAAGATGCGCTGGATTGCTCAGGCGCAACAGGGAACTATGGAGCAGGTCATGATCGAGCAGGTTGAGAAGCTCCGTGAGCAGATGCTGAGTGTCAATATCACTGCTGGACCTGAGATGCCTGAGGAGATGGATGGCATGCCTCCTATGTTCGGACCTACAGTGGCGAGAAGTATGAGGCTTCAGGGCATGAGGATTCAGCGTCGGATGTAGGGCTAACTGGTTTATTTTCGCCAGAATGACCGTCTGGAACGTGGTAAAAAAGAATAGAATAGTAAAGAAACAGTTCTGTCTTACTCTGTACAAGGAGGAAATCTATGTGCGGTCGTTTTACGCTCACTGTCGATATCAATAGCATCGCGCGCGCTTTCAATGTGGCTCCGTCGCTGCAAACCGTGCCACGTTATAATATTGCTCCTACTCAGGATGTAGTGGCAGTGATGAGCGATGGTGGCGCTTCATCTCCCACCGGGAATAGTATTGCCTCCACGACGAGCGGTGCAGCGCACCTTGAACTGCTGCGTTGGGGTCTGATCCCGTCGTGGGCGAAGGAGGAGAGTGTTGGTTCGCGTATGATCAATGCGCGCGCGGAAACTCTAGCGGAAAAGCCGAGCTTTAAGCGCCTGCTGCGTTCGCGGCGCTGCCTGATACTGGCGGATGGCTTCTATGAGTGGAAGCAGGAGGAGCTTGGTGGCAAGACACCGATGTATATCACGCTGAAAGATCACGAGCCGTTTGCCTTTGCTGGCCTGTGGGATGCCTGGAAAAACCCCGAAGGCGAAGTGATACGGACCTGCACGATTATCACGACGCAGCCCAATGATCTGGTCTCGTCTATTCACAATCGCATGCCAGCCATCCTTTCAGCGGACGCACGCGAGGAGTGGCTGGATCCTGGTCTACAGGATGAGCATATATTGCTCCCCCTACTCGGCTCCTATCCAGCGGATGCGATGAGCGCGCGCCCCGTCTCGCGCCTCGTGAACAATCCCAAGTATGATAGCGCCGAGTTGATTGCATAAGATCTCATAAAAAACACAACAATGGTCTTGCTGTTTGAATGGATGGGTTGCCCAACCCATCCATTCAAACAGCAAGACCATTGTTGTATAATATTTTTTGCGGATGCCCAAAGGAGTAGTGTATCCGGTTACAGCACTAATTAAGGAGTATTTTTTCGATGGCAATTTCTCCAGGCACAACCCTGATCGATCATGTTATCCCTGCCCGTTCATCTTCACGTATCGCTCATCTCTTGCGTGATGGCCTGCTGGTCGTTGGGTTTAGCGTTTTCACAGCTTTGTGTGCGCAGGTCGCGTTTTATTTTTCTTTTAATCCAGTGGTTCCGGTGACTCTGCAGACGTTAGCAGTTCTCCTGACTGGAGCGGCTCTAGGGAGTAAGCGGGGCGGGTTGGCGCTGCTGCTCTATCTGGCCGAAGGTGCGGCAGGTCTCCCGGTCTTTGCGGGTGGTACAGGAGGTTTTATCTGGCTGGTGGGAAAAACTGCTGGCTATCTCTGGGCCTTTCCGATAGCCGCTTTTGTCGTCGGACTCCTCTGTGAGCGTGGCCTGGATCGCCGCTTCCTCACCTCTGCCCTCGCTATGCTGCCTGGATCGCTGATCATCTACCTGGTGGGTGCCTCCTGGCTAATTGCGCTTCTACACTTATCTATGGCAAATGCCTTCATATTTGGTATATTGCCGTTTATTCCTGGTGATCTTTTAAAACTCATCATTGCGGCAGCTTTGTTGCCCACTGCCTGGGCGATTGTGCGAGCAGTGAAACCCGAGAAGTAGGTCGTATAGTCATGCTTGCGATTGGGGGACGGTCAGGCCTGACCGTCCTATTCTGGTTCATTCATCGATATCGTCCATGTCCGTACTGCCCCATTTTCGCAGGAAACTGCCCAGGAAAAGTGCCAGCCCACAGAGGAGGCAGAATACTCCGCTCCAAAATAGGGTTGATTGGTAGAGAGAGTTGAAACTCTGTGAGACAAGCACCAGAATAAAGCCTATCTGAATGCTGATAAATCCAATTGCTCTGACCGCACAGCCTGGCACTGTGCGTATTTTCTGCTGTTTCCCGCTCAATTGCATATCCTTTTACTCCATACTCCATCTGACGTGATCCCGTTCAAAGCATATGCGATTGGGTCTCATAAGGGAAGGGTCATTTGCCCCATATCCACTGACAAGTGGCCCTTCTCGTTTTGTTCGTGCTATTTGGAGTAAAATCAGCATTAGATGAAAAATTATAGAGGAAAGACAACTCTAGAGGAAAAACCTCTCTGGAGCCTTCTCCTTTCTCTACAGTGTTGGTATTTTTGGGTTCGACAGCGCTTGCTGAACTACCTTTAACAACTCATCCAACGCAAATGGTTTGCCCAGACCAGGCAGGTTGCGCGCTTGCAGTTCATGCTGCTCCTCTTGTCTGAATTCTGGCTAGCTTTTCCAGTCTGCAAGGAACTCTTGATCTTTCTCTTCCACCTGTACGCCCAACATGGGGTGCAACTCTATTGCTGGAGAGTACTTGCTGGCAGGAGTGGTTCTGCCCAGCACCTCGGCCATGGCTCGTACATAGTGGGGTGCGCCGCCACAGCAAATGCCGATGTAATTGACGCCAAGCGCCTGAGCCTGGAGTGCGAAATCAGCCATTTCAAAGCGTGTACACATGAATGGCTCAAGTGCCAGTGGGAAGGCGCGCTCTCCGTTGCGGGTTAAGGCTTCAAAGGTTGGAGCGCTGGCTGTGGTCTTGTAGGGGACAGGTTGGACCGCAACATAGCCCGGCACAACTGCACGTACCTGCTCGATAAGGGGGAGCATGGTCTGTGGGCCGCGATCACAGTTCAAACCAACGATGTCTGCTCCGTGATCGGCCAGGATCTTACATGCCTCCGCATAGGTATAGCCGTCGCGTGTGTGTTCAGGCTGGACCGATGCCAGTGTTACCATAGCGGGCAGGCCAAGCTGCTTGATGACCTCCAGCCCGATCAGGGCCTCGCCCAGATAATCGTTTGTTTCAGCAATAACGAAATCGATGCCTTCTTCTACAGCCCAGCCCAACTGCTCCTCATACATGGCGCGTACGACTTTTGAGCTGGCCTGCACATCATGGAGATCGTAGGCCCAGGTGTTACAGATGTTGCCTGCTACCAGGGCATCGCCCTCACGCGCGACTTCGTTGGCGAGCCGGACCGCCTGGCGATTCATCCGCTCCAGGTCGTTCTCGCGGCCCACATCCTTCAGCTTTTCACGATGGGCATAGTAAGTGAGAGCCACCATCACCTCGCAGCCTGCTCGCAAGAATTCGCGATGCAGCTCCTTAACAGCTTCGGGCGCGTCCAGCACGACCTCTGGTACATAGGGCCCGGCCTTGATATACCCTCTGCGCTCCAGCTCAAAGACATAGCCTTCCGCACCCAACACAATGCCATTGTGCAATCGCTCAAGAATACCTCTCGTTGCTCTGTTGCTCATAGCTCTTCTCCTTCTGCAAAATATCTTGTAAGTACTATCCCTGCCTGACAAAACGCTGTGGGGTGAACTGATCGATGGTATAGGTGGTTCCCTGCTGAAGTGCCAGCTGCATCAGCACACGACCTACCCATGGCGCGTACTTATAGCCAGTGCCGCGCCAGCCAACTCCTACGTGGATACGCGAGTGGCCTGGTAGATTGCCGAGAATAAAATGATCATCGGCCACCAGATCATAGAAGCACTGGTCAACGTCCTGCACATCGATCGTTTCGGCATCCTGGAGTGCTGGCATACACTCAGCGACAAAGCTATGCACATCGCGAATACTGGTGTTTAACGTCTTAACGTCGGGCGGATTATAAAAACCAATTTTGACACCAGGCGTCTTCCCTTCGTAAATGGGATGGCCATAAATGCCAACATCAAGATAAGCAAAGACGGGGAGCGCGCCAGCTGTAAATTGCGCTCGCTTCTCCACTGGTGGAATAAAATACTTGCACTGACTGGGACGATCTGGGATGATGGGGAATTGAATGTCACAATCTGTGGTCTGCTTGAGTACATCGTTTGTGCCGTGGCCAGCCGTTACCACCAGGTGGCGAGCGCTATATATTCCTTCATTCGTACTGATTGCCACCCAATCATCCTTTTGTTCAATATGTTCTACTCTCGCCAATTCCACAATACGTACGCCCCTGCTCCGTAACGTCGTCAGTAGCGTCTGTGTGACTGCTGGTACATACACAAAGCCAGCCTCGACATCCAGACGTCCCAGGTCGGCGCTGAACTGTGGGAAGCATTGGCGCAGGGCTTCTTCATTTAATGCTTCAGCTCGTAAATGTAAGTCTTTCAATGTGCGAAAACTTTGTACTGCATAGGTCTCTTCCAGTACAGGTGTGACAGTGCGCTTCGCAATATTCAAGCACCCGCAGTCAATCAGGCAGGGCTCGGAAGCCACGCGCTGGAACTCCAGCCAGAGCGTACGTGCCTCATAGGCCAGCCTGGCGTAGAGAGGATCGAGGTAGTCATTGCGAATCGACCTGGTATAGCTGAAGGAGGCCGTCTTCTGGTCGCCGACGCTCGACTTTTCTAGAATAGTGATGGAACTGGTAAAATGGGAGGCATAATAGGCGGTAAAGAGGCCCATGACGCCGCCGCCAATAATTACCAGATCCTGTATTTCTGCATTCATTTATCACCTCCGTTTTTGTATAACTTTATTTGATCTTGCTGACCAACCCTCAGCAAGTCTGCAGAAGTCTGCACGAGCCAGATACTGCAGACTTTGCTGGACCGGCTCCAGGAGCCGCTTGAGAGGGCAAAGTCTGCAAGTCTGCAAGTCTGCAGGAAAAATTAGCCAGCGGTCTTTACTTTGATGGAAACTGAAAGGTTTTGGTTCCGTGCAAATGCATGTCCTGACCAGCCAGTCCATCATTGATAACGCCATGATGGAGTCGTATCCAGGCATAGTAAAAGGGCGCCAGTTGATACGCGGCATAACGATGTGTCTCCAGGGCATGGAAGCTCTCTTTGACAAGAGTATTGCCGAGGATGACTAGATTGTACCAACGATCTGTACGTAATTCCAGGGAGGAGTAACTTAAAACCCCTGGAAGACGCATGATCTCAGTGAGCATCACTTTGTCCAGGCGCTCAATCTCATCAACGATGGTCTGCTCAATCGATGCTTTCTTGCCACTGATGAAACCGACAAAATGCAGGTGGTTACTGGCTAATAAAACTTCGGGTTGACAAATAGCCATGCGATGGGTGCGGCCGTGGCGCTCCTCTAACAGGTAGAAGATTGGTAGCTGTGATATGGTTGACTGCTCCAGCGTATGTAAGGTCATACGTAGTCGATGCAGCATATATTTAAGCACAACAAGATCCATTTTACCTTTGTTAAGGCTATCGCTTGAAACATAATCTGTTGTGCCATGTTTCGGAGTATGGCTGTCCTTGCACATATGGCTTGCCTCTCTCGCAGGATATGCGGAATATATGGAATATGCTCACAGAGCGTGTGCATGTGAGTAAAGCGGGAAAACGGTTACAAACAGACGTTTCCTATCAGGGGACATTCCCTAATGTGTGGAAGCGTAAAGAGAGAGAAAAAGTCAGGTGTGTTAGTGGGTCTGCGGCGTTGCTAGACCGGGGCAAGGCTAACAGCCTGGGGCATGGGTAGAAGAGCAGAAGAGAGGGCGCGTGGAATAAATAAGAGACAGCGCAGTAGAACCAGGTTCGTCAGTGATGTGCGCGAGCCTGTGGGACAGTGCGGGTATATGTTCTTTCATATGGACAAACACCCCCTCAAAGGTAGAGAACTTGCCTCCTTACATTACAATGATAATCTGGTAATAGAGGTTACTATAATTGTAGAGCAAAATTGTTTCTGCGTCAATCCTTATAGCGCGATTCTTCGACTACACTTTGAAATTGGATGTACTTTATGATGTCCTGGCAAGGATTGCATACGAACCTGGGTCTGGAGGCATTTCATTTTGAAAGTCCACTATGCAGATACTCTATCGATGAGAGTAGAGTATCTGCATAGACAACAAGACATACGATCGTCAGTTAAGGCAGACGTGTGTATAAGTGCTACTCAATTGATACAGTCGTGTACGTTCACGCTCATATGCCAGGGATGCGCTCCAATCCCCAGCCTGCCCCTCAATCTGCCTTACTTTGAGTCTGATAGCACGTTTAGCTCCAGGACAACGCTGTTGTACTGATGAGGATAGGTTCCTCATCTCGACTACTTGCGCCCGCCCAGAAATACAGAGCGCAATCTGAGCGCTATAGTCGGGAACGACAAGGGCTGCTCGTCCGGTCTCTAACACATTCCCAATAGCTTCAAAGGCGCCATTGCCCTCATAGTCGGGCAAGAGCACCTCTCCACGGGAAAATAGTGAGGGTGTGCGTGTGAGCAGGAAACCTTTTTTGCCCCCTCGATGATTGATAGCACTTTGTCCCGACTGGCTTAGTGTGCAGAGAAAACAGAGCCTTTGTTGTTCCAGAAAGGCGCAAACTGACGCTGAAACATACTGATGTCTTACCAGGTCTTCTAAACGCCACATGGAAGGAGACGAGCAGGCGGTCAAGCCATCAATGTGTGTTCGAATATACTTGGGACAGTGAAAGAAGGATTGGGAGACATGCAGCCGTATCCAGATCTCATCACGTTGGGTTGAGGAGAGTCCGAGATCTGAAGGAGGTGCGGCCAGCATTTCTGCCGCTCCCTGGACGCAGAGCCGCTGGCGGGATGCGTGAAACATAAAACATATCGCCACTGGGGAAAGGCACCCTCGAAGTCGTGTCTGGTAGAGCCCATGCACCAACTGCGAGGCTCCCATACCAACCAGAGGGAAGAGGCAGGTTTGTTTATCTACAATGTGTACAAAACCAGGATAGCCCATCACGAGTAAGCCGCATGCATCAGATTGTGGTCCGACCCCTGCAATCACGCACAAAGCCTGTTGTGCTATAAATGCCTGAGCCTGCTCGGTGAGATAGGGAAACTTCTTACGATCAAATGCCGCCCCACTCTCGTGGGTGCTCCAGCGTGTCCTTGCCTCGTGTTGTCCGCTAGGATGTGGTGGCAAAACTCGTTCTCCTTTATCAGTTGTAGATAGACCTGTTTACCCATAAAACACTGCTTCTCTGTTGATGAGAAAGGACTCCTCTCGTTTCACACGTTGTTTTCTTCGCTTTACAATCTGCTGCTTCTGAAATTGTATGAATCTGACCTCCTTTTACAGATCCATCAATTATTATAAATTCTATTTATCAAAATTTGTATATATTTTCACGTATCTTCTTGTGTATAATAGCTGTTATACAAGAAATCTTTATGTTATTTTTATATGAAATAAGCAAAGTAGCTCCCTTAAAATACTTCACCTCAATTATATTGTGGATACGACGTAAACGGTGTTTATGTCCGGGTTTGTGGCAAGTGAGCAAGGGAAATGCTAGGCGATGATCTGAGCCAGTGGTATTGCTTTCACATGAGATGGCATGAGCCTCTGGCGCCTGTTACTGTAGGCCTCCAGGTACAGCACACCTTGACAAGCGCCAAAGGAGAGCATATAATACGATAAAATCCGAGTTCGCAAGTAAGGATTACAGGAAGAACTGGCTTCCTGTAGAAGAAGTCATAGAAATCAGCCAGCAGTGGAGTAAAGCATGAGTCAGGCATTTGAACAGGGTACGTATAGTCCTGGGTTCCATGTAGCTGAAAACTATACATTTAAGTCCGCAAAAGGACTGAGCAGGAAGGTCGTCGAGCAGATCTCCGAGATGAAGGGCGAGCCCGACTGGATGCGGAAGTTCCGTCTGAAGAGCCTGGATCTTTTCGAGAAACGTCCCATGCCCACGTGGGGAGCCGATCTGTCCGGTATCAATTTCGACGATATCTACTACTACATCAAACCGGTCGCTGAGCAGGGCAAGACCTGGGATGATATTCCATCCGAAATTAAGGACACCTTCGATCGTCTGGGTATTCCACAGGCTGAGCAGAAATATCTGGCAGGCGTGACAGCTCAGTACGAAAGCGAGGCCGTCTATCATAAAGTGCGTGAAGACCTTGAGAAACTGGGTGTGATTTTCACCGATATGGATACCGCGCTGCGTGAGTATCCCGATATCCTGAAGGAGCACTTCGGCACGATCATCCCACCCTCCGATAATAAGTTTGCCTCGCTCAATAGCGCGGTATGGAGTGGTGGCAGCTTTGTGTATGTGCCAGAGAATGTGCGCGTGGAGATTCCGCTTCAGGCCTACTTCCGCATTAACGCCCAGAACATGGGTCAGTTCGAGCGCACGCTGATTATCGCTGCTCCAGGCTCCTATGTCCACTATGTAGAGGGCTGTACGGCGCCTACGTATGCCAGCGATAGCCTGCATAGCGCGGTCGTTGAGATCAAGGTCATGGAAGGGGCTCGCGTCCGTTACACGACC
>Ga0070730_10003261_pt1 | contig 14619 bp, 9 predicted proteins | sample Coa_R1_3_FD_66447 | JGI IMG/M metagenome (GOLD analysis project Ga0070730, IMG submission 66447) | Surface soil microbial communities from Centralia Pennsylvania, which are recovering from an underground coalmine fire - Coalmine... | ecosystem: Environmental > Terrestrial > Soil > Unclassified ...
TCCCACCAGGACGATCTCGCGCCCCTGGGCGGCGTAGCGCCGCCCCTCGTTGTGAACCTTGGCCACCAACGGGCAGGTTGCGTCGATGACGGGAAGCTGCCGCTCCGCCGCCAGTTCCTCCACCCGCTTGGCGACCCCATGGGCTGAGAAGATGGTCATAGCGCCCGGCGGGATCTCGTCCAGCTCATCGACGAACACCGCGCCGCGGGTCCGCAGGTCCTCCACGACGTGCCGGTTGTGCACAATTTCGTGACGAACGTAGATGGGGGGACCGAACTTCTTCAGCGCCCGCTCGACGATCTCTATTGCCCGCTCGACACCGGCGCAGAAGCCGCGGGGCTGGGCGAGTACAACGCGGATCATGGGCCTCTCCCGAATTGTCCGGCATATGGCATGCCACCCCCGGCCCGGCAAGAAAGGCCGGTGGTCCGCCCCCGCTTTCGCCGGGCAGGTTCGGGGCAAAGCCCTGACCTTCCCTGCCCGCCATGGTTGCGGTAAGGCAGTAACGGATTCGAGGCAGCCGAGCCACACGTGCGTGTGAATCGTGCAACCACAGGGGTGCGAGCATTCCCATTTGGTCGGATTGTGACAGATTCAGAGGCTCAGGACTGGCATCGGAAGGCCGGCGTGATGAGCTTGGTTGAAACGGAGCTGTCTGCCGCCTTGTCGCGTGTCGCTGGGGTCGTCGAGGCTGCGCTGGAGGCGCTGCTGCCGCCTGTGCAAGGGGCGGAAGGGCGTCTGGCCGAAGCGATGCGCTATGCGACGCTTGGTGGCGGCAAGCGGATGAGGGCGTTCCTGGTGATGCAGACCTCTGCCCTGTTCTCTGTGTCTGAAACCTGTGCGGCGCGGGTAGCGGCGTCGGTTGAGATGCTTCACGCTTATTCGCTGGTTCATGATGACCTGCCGGCGATGGACGACGATGATCTACGCCGGGGCAAGCCGTCGACGCACAAGGCGTTCGATGAGGCGACAGCGATCCTGGCGGGCGATTCGCTGCAGACCCGAGCATTCGAGGTACTGGCGGAGCCAGACACGCATTCAGACCCACAGGCACGCTGCGAGCTGGTCATGGGGTTGGGAGCGGCCTCGGGCGCCCGTGGGATGGCTGGCGGGCAGATGATTGATATGCTGGCAGAGGGCCAGACGCTTGACGGACCGGCAGTGACGCGGCTTCAGGCGCTGAAGACCGGACGGCTGATCCAGTTCAGCGCCGAGGCGGGCGCGATCTTGGGGCGGGCCCCGTTGGCGCAGCGGCATTTGCTGGCGGCGTATGGGCGGGATTTGGGCGCGGCTTTCCAGATCGCGGATGACTTACTGGACGCCGAGGGGAGTACGGAGGAAACCGGTAAAACCGCCGGTAAAGATGCCGCCGCTGGCAAAGCAACTATGGTCGCGGTCCTGGGGTTAGAGAGAGCACGGGCGCAGGCTGAACTGCTTGCGCGTCAGGCAGCCGGTCACCTGGACGGCTTCGGCGAGCGCGGTGCGCTGCTGCGGTCTCTGGCAGCCTATGTCGTAACACGGCGGAATTAGAACATCGGGGTGTAGTGAAGATGAGTCCTGCCAACACACCGCTGCTGGATCGGGTCCGGATTCCGGCCGATCTGCGCAATTTCTCACCGGAGCAGTTGCGGCAGCTTGCGGACGAACTGCGGACAGAGACGATCGACGCGGTATCGGTCACTGGCGGTCACCTCGGAGCCTCTTTGGGCGTGGTCGAGTTGACGGTGGCAATCCACGCCGTGTTCGACACGCCGCACGACCGGCTGCTCTGGGACGTGGGTCACCAAGCCTACCCGCATAAGATCCTTACCGGGCGGCGCGACCGGATCCGCACGTTGCGCCAAGGTGGTGGCCTGTCCGGCTTCACCCGCCGGGCGGAGAGCGAATACGACCCGTTTGGCGCGGCGCATTCGTCCACGTCGATCTCCGCGGGCCTGGGCATGGCGGTGGCGCGCGACCTGAAGGGCGACACCAGGAACGTCATCGCGGTGATCGGCGACGGTGCGATGAGCGCCGGCATGGCCTACGAGGCGATGAACAACGCCGGCGCGCGGCACACGCGGCTGATCGTTATCCTCAACGACAATGACATGTCGATCGCGCCCCCAGTCGGGGCGATGAGCGCATATCTGTCGCGGCTGATGTCGTCGCGCAGTTTCCTGTCACTGCGGGAACTGGGCGCGCGGATGGCCAAGCGCTTCCCGCGCACGATCGAACGCACGGCACGACGGGCGGAGGAATATGCCCGCGGGATGCTGACGGGCGGCACGCTGTTCGAGGAGATGGGGTTCTATTACGTGGGCCCGATCGACGGGCACAACCTGGACCACCTGCTACCCGTGCTGCGCAATGTGCGCGAGGCCGAAGAGACGCAGCCGATCCTGGTGCATGCCATCACCCAGAAGGGCAAGGGCTACGCGCTGGCGGAAGCGTCGGCCGATAAGCTGCACAGCGTGTCGAAGTTCAATGTCGTCACCGGCGAGCAAGCGAAGGCGCCGCCGGGGCCGCCTGCCTATACGAAAGTATTCGCGGAGGCGCTGATTTCCGAGGCGGAGCGCGACCCCACGATCATCGGTATCACGGCGGCGATGCCGTCGGGCACCGGCATCGACCGGTTCGGCAAGCGCTTTCCCGACCGCACGTTCGACGTCGGGATTGCGGAGCAGCACGCAGTGACCTTCGCGGCCGGACTGGCGACCGAGGGGATGAAGCCGTTCTGCGCCATCTACTCCACGTTCCTTCAACGCGCTTACGACCAGGTGGTGCATGACGTGGCGATCCAGTCGCTGCCGGTGCGCTTCGCGCTGGACCGTGCCGGGCCGGTGGGCGCTGACGGTGCGACGCATTCTGGCTCATTCGATCTGGCGTATCTCGGTTGTCTGCCCGGCTTCGTGATGATGGCGCCGTCAGACGAGGCAGAACTGGTGCACGCCGTCGCGACAGCTGTCGCGATCGATGACCGCCCCAGCGCGCTGCGCTACCCGCGTGGCGATGGCGTGGGCGTGGCGCTGCCGGAGCGCGGCCAGGTGATGCCACTGGGCAAGGGCCGTATCGTGCGCGAGGGCAACAACATCGCGATCCTGTCGCTCGGGCCCCGTCTCGCCGATGCCATGAAGGCGGCTGACGAACTGGCCGCACGGGGGCTGCCGGCGACCGTCGTCGATGCACGCTTCGCCAAGCCGATCGACGGGGCGCTGGTGGAACAATTGGCCCGGCACCACGAAGTGCTGATCACGATCGAGGAAGGCTCCATCGGCGGCTTCGGCTCGTTCGTGCTGCATCACCTTGCGTGGAAGGGCCTGCTCGATAACGGCCTGAAGGTGCGGCCGATGATCCTGCCGGACATTTTCATCGACCACGACAGTCAGGCGAAGCAGATGGCGGTGGCCAAGCTGAGCGCGAAGGACATCGTGGCCACGGCATTGTCGGCGATGGGCATTGGCGAGGCGCTGACTGGCGGGACAGCGATCACCGCGCGATAGAAGCCCGCTTGCGGCGGGATGATCGTCGCTGGCATTACCGCAGGTGTCTCGGCGATCGGTTTGGCGCAGGCGTTTGCCGGCTGGATCGTTGTCGCGCGGTTCGTCGGGCGTGTCGTCACCGCGCGGTCCGGCCGACCGCGTGCCGCATCGGCCGGCGCGCCAGTCAGCGTCCTCAAGCCGCTGCACGGTGACGAACCGCTGCTGGAGGAAGCGCTCGCAAGCACCTGCGGGCAGGATTATGCCGCCTTCCAGATCGTGTTCGGGGTGTCGGCGGCAAGCGATACCAGTCTCCCGGTGGTGGAGCGATTGCGCGCGCGCTTTCCGAAGGTGGACATCGCCGTCGTGGTCGACCCCACCTTGCACGGGGAAAACCGCAAGGTCGGCAATCTGATCAACATGCTGCCGGCGGCGAAATACGACGTGCTGGTGATCGCCGATTCGGATGTGCACGCGATGCCGGACTGGCTGCGCCTGCTGGTGGAGGCGCTGGATGAACCCCAGGTCGGGCTGGTGACTGCAGCCTATGCCGGCGTCGCGGCCCACCACCAGGTTGCAAGCGATACGTCCGGCCGCAGGGTCAGCCCTGTCCCCGCCCCCCCTTTATTTCAGGGCAGCGGCAGGCTCGCCAGCGTGGTTGGAAGCTTCGGCGCGGTGCAGATCAACCAGTATTTCCTGCCCGGCGCGCTGCTCGCACGGGCAATGGGACGCCAGGACTGCCTGGGCGCCACCATGATGTTCCGCCGCGAGACGCTGGAACGGATCGGCGGTTTCCATGCTCTGGTCGACCATCTGGCCGACGACAACGTCCTGGGTCGTCTCGTTCAGCGCCTCGGCCTGAAGGTGGCAATGGCCAAGACCATTCCCGCGACCACCGTGCCTGAAGCCACCCCCCCTGCCCTGTGGCGCCATGAACTCCGCTGGGCACGCACGATCCGCGCACTGGCACCGATACCGTTTGCGGCTTCCGTGCTGCAATATCCGCTCGCCTGGGCCGCCCTCACGGTGCTGCTGGCAGGCAATACGCTGTGGTCGCTGGTCTGGTTCGCGCTGGCCTGGGCGCTACGGGCGCTCGCCGCGCACGGAATCGACAGGGCGTTGGGCCTTGCCAATCGCTCGCCCCTCTGGCTTCTGCCGGTGCGCGAGCTTATGTCCGTGGCAGTCATGGCCGTGAGCTATGCCGGCCGCCGCGTCAGCTGGCGCGGCCACACATTGCAAGCTGAGGGGTTCAACGCCCAATGATGAAGACGCTGTTCCTGCATCCGCCGTCATTCGACGGGTTCGACGGGGGCGCCGGCTCGCGCTACCAGGCCCGGCGGGAGATCCGCAGCTTCTGGTATCCGACCTGGCTCGCGCAGCCGGCCGCGCTGGTGCCGGACAGCAAGCTGATCGATGCACCTCCCGCGGGCGTCCGCCTCGACGCGGTTACCGCCCAGGCACGCGATTTCGAGCTGTGCGTAATCCACACCTCTACGCCGTCCTTCGCCTCCGACGTGAAGGTCGCGGCGGCGCTGAAGGATGCGAACCCGGCGCTGAAGATTGGCTTCGTCGGCGCCAAGGTCGCCGTGCAGCCTGACGAAAGCCTGCGGCAGGGCGCGCCGATCGACTTCGTAGCACGCAACGAGTTCGACTTCACCGTGAAAGAGATCGCCGAGGGACGCGACTGGGCGTCGGTGGACGGTATTTCCTATCGCGATGGCGCCGGCGGGATCGTGCACAACCAGGACCGTGCGATCCTCGAAGACATGGATCAGCTTCCCTTCGTCACCGAGGTCTACAAGCGCGACCTGCGCATCGAGGACTACTTCATCGGCTATCTGCTGCACCCCTATGTCTCGCTCTACACGGGCCGCGGCTGCAAATCGCGCTGCACCTTCTGCCTGTGGCCGCAGACGGTCGGTGGGCATCGCTACCGGGTGCGCTCGCCTGGCCATGTGGCCGAGGAGATCGCGCTGGCGAAACGCTACTTCCCGCAGGTGCGCGAATTCTTCTTCGACGACGACACCTTCACCGACAACCTGCCGCGCGCCGAGGCGATCGCGAAGGAGCTCGGTAAGCTGGGCGTCACGTGGTCGTGCAACGCCAAGGCCAATGTGCCGCGCGACACGCTGAAGGTGCTGAAGGACAACGGCCTGCGCCTGCTGCTCGTCGGCTACGAGAGCGGCAACCAGCAGATCCTGCACAACATCAAGAAGGGCATGCGGATCGAGGTGGCGGAACGCTTCACGCGCGACTGCCACGACCTCGGCATCAAGATCCACGGCACCTTCATCCTCGGCCTGCCCGGCGAGACGCAGCAGACGATCGAGGAGACGATCCGCTTCGCTACCAAGATCAACCCGCACACGATCCAGGTATCGCTGGCCGCGCCGTATCCCGGCACGTATCTACACCGCCAGGCGGTGGAGAACGGCTGGCTGGACGAGACACATGCGGAACTGGTGGACGAGCATGGAATCCAGATCGCGCCGCTGACGTATCCACACCTGTCGCACACGGAGATCTTCGACAACGTCGAGACCTTTTACAAGCGCTTCTACTTCCGCGCGCCGAAGATCGCGGCGATCGTGGGAGAGATGGTCCGCAGCCCGCAGATGATGAAGCGCCGCCTGCGTGAGGGCGTGGAGTTCTTCCAGTTCCTGCGCGAGCGGCACACGGCCGCGTAGGCACCGCGCTGGCGGGGTGCGACCGAGGCGAAGACGAGCTGGCGGCAGACATACGATCGCCTATGCGGCGCCTCACCTTTACCGCGGACGATTTCGGCCTGACCTCGTCAGTCAACGAAGCCGTCGAGCGCGCCCACCGCGCCGGCGCTCTGGACGCTGCCAGCCTGATGGTCGCCGCGCCGGCCGCCGCCGATGCGGTTCGGCGTGCCCGCGATTTGCCAACTCTCGAGGTCGGACTGCACCTCGTGGTCATCGAAGGGCCGGCTGTCCTGCCGCCATCCCGCATTCCCGACCTGGTCGATGCCGACGGCCAGTTTCCATCCGACCAGCTGCGGCTTGGCGTGAACTACTTCGCGCGCCCGCACATCCGCCGCCAGCTCGCCGCCGAAATCCGCGCGCAGTTTGCTGCATTCGCCGCGACAGGCTTGCCGCTCTCCCACGCCGATGCGCACAAGCACATGCATCTCCACCCCACCGTCGGCCGGCTGATGGTCGAGATTGGCCGCGAGTTCGGGCTCGACCGCGTGCGTGTCCCAGCCGAACCGCCGGGAATATTGGCGCGTTGCAGCACGAAGCCTGGCCTCGGCGGCCATGCCCTCTATCACTGGTCGCGCCTGCTTCGCCGTCAGGTGCGCGCCGCCGGCATGACCACCACGGACCACTGCTTCGGCGTCGCCTGGAGCGGGCACATGACGCACGAACGCATTACCCGCCTGCTGGCGGAACTTCCCGCCGGAACCAGCGAAATCTACTGTCACCCGGCGATCGAACGCGACGCGACGCTGCGTGCGCTGATGCCGGACTACGAACATGAAGCGGAGTTGGCTGCACTGCTCGCCCTGCCGCCGTACCGAACCGGTGGCGTTGCGCTGGCAAACCAAGTTAAATTCCCCGCCATCTGAATAACGGAGAGAGGGGGAGGCCAAATGCGCCGCTTGCTGTTCTGCGCCGCCGTTGCATTTGTCGCTGCCGTCATGCCAATGACGCCCGCCAGCGCTCGATCGATGGACAGCGCAGACGCCCGGATCGCGCAAAATGCTACGCCGGCTGTCGTCAGCATATCGCTTTGGAAGGTGCGCGATGCCACCACGCCTGGAGGCACGCCTCGTCGCGTGAAGGTCTACGGGTCCGGCTTCATCATTGACCCGAGCGGTATCGTCGTGACCAACAAGCATGTGATTGACGGCGCGATCAGCGCGCAGGTCGTGCTGAGTGATGGCACTCCCTACACGGCCAAGGTGCTTGGTGTTGCGGCGATGGTCGATATCGCTGTGCTGAAGATTGATGCCAGCCACCCCCTGCCCATCCTCAAATGGGGCAACAGCGACGCGTTGAAGGTTGGTGATGCGGTGCTGACGATGGGCAACGGACTCGCCATTGGATTGTCAGTGTCTGCTGGCATTGTCAGTGCGCTGAACCGCGACCTGCAGGACTCGCCGTTCGACAGCTACATCCAGACGGATGCCGCGATCAACCATGGCAATTCCGGCGGTCCTTTGATCGATGCAGATGGTGACGTGATTGGCATTGACACTGCCTTGTACAACCCCGATCAGAATGGCGGCTTCATCGGCATCGGCTTTGCCATCCCGTCGAGCACGGCGAAATTCGTCGTCGACCACCTGCTTGATCCGCACCATTCGAAACCAGGCTGGCTTGGCTTCGCGCTACAGGACATGACACCCGAGCTGGCGCAGGCGCTCGGCGTACAACGCCGCGGAGGCTCGATCATCTCGGTGATCAACGCCGGAGGCCCCGCGAGCAAGGCGGGGCTGCGCACGGGTGATGTGCTGGAGGCGATCAACGAGGACCATCCGGCCGACGCACGTGCCTTCATGCGCGCGATAGTCGTCTTGCCCATCGACTCGCAGGCGAAGCTGACGATATGGCGCGATGGCAAGGATCAGACCATTACGGCCACGATCGCGGAATGGCCGAACCTGATGCCTCAGGGCGGCATGATGACCGGCAAGATGGCCGCCATGATGGTGCAGAAGGCGCCAGATCCAGGCGTGAAGCTTGCGCTGATTACGGATGCGGCGCGCAAGCAGTACGGCCTTGACCCGAAACTGAACGGTGTCCTGATCTCGTCAGTGGAAGCCGGTACCGAGGCAAGCGATCTCGGCATCGTTCCGGGCGATGTGATCACGTCGATACAAGGCACGCCTGTCACCACGCCCGATGAAGTAAAGCACGCCGTCATGGCCGCGCATGAGCAACACCGGCCGTATCTCGCAGTGCTTATTAAAAGCAAGGACGTCGCACGCTGGGTTTCGATTTCAATCGGCCCGGCAACAAGCTGAAAACAGCAGCGGCCGGCGGTTGGTAACCCGCCGGCCGCTGTGCAATGCATCAGGCCGCCACAGCGGCCCGGCAGACTGTTACTTGCAGGGCTGCGCAGAGGCCTGCTGGGTGCCAGCGCCGCCCTCAGCCTCGGTCTTCTGCACACTGGCCCCAGGCTTCCCCTGCCAATTGCCACCAGCGCCGCCCTCAGCCTCGGTCTTTTGCGTAGCTGATGCCTGCTTCTGCCAGTTGCCGCCGGCACCGCCCTCAGCCTCGGTCTTCTGCGTCGCAGCCCCAGGCTTCCCCTGCCAATTGCCGCCAGCGCCGCCTTCGGCTTCAGTCTTCTGTGTGGCCGACGGGCAGCCCGGCGTGGCCGCATGTGCGGCGAGAGTCGTCATACCGAAAGTCGAGCCGAGCAGAAGCGCGGCGAACGCCATTTTCGATGTCAGGCGCATAGTAGACCTCCTTGGTTTGGTCGGCTGTGAAAGACATTTAACTTGCTTGTAGACCGCGGGCAACCACAGCCATTAGTCGCTGCTGTCAAGGCTAATGACTCCGCAACGCCGAAAATGTTTCCCACCAACTTGCAATTTTCGACTGTTTTTTTGTGATCGAGCTAACTGTTCAGGCCCCAGCGGCCACACGGCGCCTCTTGCGGGTGGGCAATGCCTGTATCGGGGCAGCGTCTTCGGGATTCTCCAACGCCTTCAACAGCGCCTCCCGCAACGCAGCAAGCTTGCGCTCGTTCTCGATTTTCAGACCGAACACATCCTTCACATAGAATACGTCCACCGCGCGCACGCCGTAGGTCGTGACATGCGCCGAGGCAATCTGCACCCCCTGCTCGCTGATCGCCGCTGTCACATCATGCAGCAGCCCCGGCCGATCGCGCCCGTTCACTTCCAGGACAGTGTAGGTGTTGGATGCGTGGTTATCGATCACCACGCGCGGCGGCACATGGATAGATCGTAATCTTCGCCCGAGCAGCACCTTCGACATCTTGCGGATTTCGACGCCGAGTCTGATGCGGCCGGAGAGCGCCTGCTCGATCAGCACCGCCAGCCGCGCCAGCCGATGCGGTGCATCGAACGCACCACCGGCGGCATCCTGGATCCAGAACGTGTCGAGCGCCATGCCATTGGTCATTGTATGGATGCGTGCATCCACAATGGAGCCGCCCGCCACGGCCAGGGCACCTGAAATCTTGCTGAACAACCCTGCATGGTCGGCGCAATAGACCGTCACTTCGGTGACGGCGCGCGCTGGCAATGGTTGCGTATCCACAGTCAGCGGCGCCTTGCGCGCCTCTGCATCGCGTACCAACCGCGCATGCCGCGCATGTGTTTCCGGATCGAACGACAGCCAGTAGCCGGGATAGCCGAGTTCGGTGAACCGCTCGATGTCCTCCTTCGACCAGTCGGTCAGCAGCATTGCCGCTGCATGCCGCGCACGGTCAACGCGCACGTCACGTTCGGTGGTGGACAGGCCGCCGGCCAACACCTCGGCGACACGCCCGTAGAGTTCGCGCAGCAGCGTCGCCTTCCAGCCATTCCATACCTTCGGTGATACCGCGCGCATGTCGGCGACTGTCAGCACCAACAGCAAGCGCAGCCGCTCAGGCGACTGCACGGTATCAGCGACATCCAGTATCGTCTTCGGATCGTCGATATCGCGTTTGAACGCGACACCGGACAGCAGCAGGTGGTGCAGCACCAGCCAGGACACCGTCTCGGTCTCTTCTGCCGTGAGCCCAAGCTCTGGCCCGACCTTCAGCGCGATCTCCGCGCCGATCTCCGAGTGGTCGCCTCCGCGTCCCTTGGCAATATCATGCAACAGCATTGCCAGATACAACGCGCGCCGCGATTGCAGATGATCGACGAGGCCGCTAGCGATTGGCGCTACTTCGGCCAATTCCCCGCGCTCGAGCGTGTTCAGGATGCGGATTGCCTCGATCGTGTGCTCATCGACGGTGAACACATGATACGTGTCAAACTGCATCTGCCCGACGATACGCGCCCAGTCTGGGATGAACCGCCCCAGGAACCCCGCCTCGTTCAGGATGGAAAGCCAGCGAGCGCCATCAGGATGCGGACTGGCACGATGACCGTCCGGCTCCTTGCCGCACATCAGGTCCATGAACAGCGCCGCGGCTTTCGGATCGCCGCGTAGCTCCACCGCGCGCCGCTCATTCTGGATCAGCGAGCGGATCGCGAGCGGATGCAGTTCGAGGCTGCGGTCGCGAGCCACCTGCAGCATGCTCAGCATCTGCAGCGGCTCCTTGTCGAAGTCACGCCCCGGGAGCGGCAGCAGCTTTCCCTCCGCCAGCAGGAACCCGCATTTCAGCAGCGTCTGATCCGTCTCAGCGGCGATCGCCGGCGGACCCAGTGCCTCACGCAGGATCGCCGGTTCCAGGATGCGGGTCAGCCGCGCGATCTCGCGTGCGGTGAGGAAATAATGGCGCATGAACCGTTCGACGCCGTCCTGGCGGCCATGACGCGTGTAGCCCATGCGCGCGCCCACCACCGGCTGGAGATCGAAGGTCAGCCGCTCCTCGGCGCGGCCGGCGACGTAGTGCAGGTGAAACCGGACGGTCCACAAGAATTCCCAGGCGCGACGGCCGTGCTTTGCTTCTGCTGGCGTCAATACATCACCGACATCGGCGAGCTCGCCCATCGTCTGAGTGTCGTAGACGTAGCGCGCGATCCAGTACAGCGTTTGCAGGTCACGCAGGCCGCCGCGGCCTTCCTTCACGTTGGGCTCGACAACAAATGGGCTGTCGCCGTAGCGACGATGCCGCACATCGCGCTCGGCCTGCTTTGCGGCGATGTAGTCGGCAACGCCGGCTTCCTTGCACGCCGCGCGGAACTTCGTGTGGAACTCGCCGAACAGCTTTGCATTGCCGGTGACGTGACGGGCGTCGAGCAGCGCTGTGCGGATCGTGGTGTCCTTCGCGCCTTCGACCAGGCAATCCTCGATCGAGCGCGTCGCGTGCCCGACCTTCACGCCCAGATCCCACAGGAAGTAGAGCATGTACTCCACCACCTGCAGAGTTTGTCGCGATGGTTCATGCGCGGTCAGGAACAGCAGATCGATGTCGCTGAATGGCGCCAGCACGCCTCGCCCGTAACCGCCGGTGCCCGCTACGGAGAGATGTTCAGGCTCGCCAAGACCGGTGTCGGATGTGGCGTGCTCGTAAAGCGCGGTGATCAACCCGTCGGTGAGCTTGCCCAGCAGCCTGGCCGCTTGCAGCCCTGTGATCTGCTCTTGCTCGAACGTGTGCTGCACGTGCTGCTGGATGCGTGCCAGATGCCGGCGAAAGGCGCCCAGCGCGGCGTCGCGCGACACCGGCGCGCCATCCTCGGTCAGCGCGGCGAGCGCGGCGGTCAGTGCCGAAACCGACGTTTCGGGTGGCGGAAGTTGGGTAACGGGGCTCAGCATCCAGACAAACGTACTAGTTTGCTGCCGCGTCGGAAACTCCCAGTATCGCTTTCAGGCGATACAAGGCGTCCAGAGCGTCGCGCGGGGTCATTCGATCCGGTTCCAGGTCGGCAACCGCTTCTGCCAGTAGGTTCGGTTCGGGAGATGGCGCATCCTCTGGTGCAGGAGAAGGTGCCGCAGCGAATAGCGGCAATGTGGCCAGCGGGGCATTGGCCGGCCCGCGCTGCTTCTCGAGTGTCGCCAGCAGCGAAGCAGCTCGGCGTACCACCGGCGCAGGCACGCCAGCAAGTTCCGCGACATGCACGCCCCAGGAGCGGCCGGCAGCACCAGCCGCTACTTCGTGCAGGAATACCACCGTGCCTTTCCATTCCTTCACCCGCATGGTGTGCGGCTTGATACGCGGCAGCCGTTCGGCGAGTTCTGCAAGTTCGTGGAAGTGTGTGGCAAAAATGGTGCGGCAGCGGTTCGCTGAATGCAGCGATTCCAGGACTGCCCAGGCGATCGCCAGCCCATCCAGCGTTGCGGTGCCGCGTCCGATCTCGTCCACCACCACCAGCGAGCGCGGACCGGCCTGATGCAGGATGGCGGCGGTTTCGGTCATTTCCACCATGAAGGTGGAGCGCCCGCGCGCCAGATCGTCTGCCGCGCCGACGCGCGAGAACAGGCGATCCACCACACCGATGGTGGCACTTTCAGCCGGCACGGGCAGACCGGACTGCGCCAGCACCACCATCAGCGCGTTCTGTCGCAGGAATGTGGATTTGCCGGCCATGTTGGGCCCGGTCAGCAACAGCACGCGCTGTTCCGGCGACAGGTCGCAATCGTTCGGGACGAACTGCGCGTGCCCTGCCAGAGCAGCTTCCACCACCGCGTGGCGGCCGGCCTTGACCAGGAATGCGTCATCACCGGTGACCAACGGGCGGCACCAGGTGCCCGGTTCGGCGAGCTTCGCCGCCGATTGCAGCGCATCCATGAGCGCCAGCGCATCGGCACAGGCGGCGAGCGCATCGGCTTGAGAGAGCGTGGATTGGACGAGCTGAGCGAACACGGCGCGTTCCCGAACGGCAGCGCGTTCGCCAGCTTCCGAAATGCGCCGGTCGAGATCGGAAAGCTCTGGCGTGGTGAACCGGGCGCCGTTGGCCATGCCCTGGCGCAACGTGAGCTCCGGATAGTCGCGGAGTTTCTCGACGGCGGCCGCCGGCGCTTCAATGACGTAACCGAGCTGCGCGTGGTGTTTGATTTTCAGGCTGGCGACGCCGTAGCGCTGCGCGTAGTCCAACTGCAGGGTCGCCAGCACGCGCCGGCTGTCATCGCGCAAGGCGCGCTCGGCATCCAGTTCAGGATCAAATCCCGGGCGGATGGCGTTGCCATCGTCCAGCCGGTGCGGTGCAGGTTCGGCAAGGGCATCGGCAAGAGTTTGTTCCAGCGATGGATCAAGGCATAGCGCCCCAATTGCTGATCCCAACAGCGATGGGAGGCTCCGGGCACCGTTGGCCGTGACGCAGGAGAGCGCCCCGCCGGCAGCACGCAGCCCATCGCGCATCGCCGCCAAATCCCTCGGCGTGCCCCGCCCAACCGAGAGGCGGGCCAGCGCCCGGGCGATATCCGGTGCAGTTCGCAACGCCGTGCGCAATCCGTCTGCCGCGGTTCGCTCGGCGAGCAGCCATCCCCACGCGTCCTGCCGTGCCGCCACTGCCATCGGATCGGTCAGCGGTGCGGCCAGCCAGTTCGCCAGCAACCGCGCCCCGGCCGGCGTCAGCGTCCGCTGGACGGCGCCGAGGAGCGAATGCATCCCGCCGCCGTCGCGCGCACGGTGGATCTCCAGGCTGGTGCGGGTTGCGGCATCCATCGCCAATAAACCGGCGCTCCCTTGTGGCATCGGATGCGCCAGTCGGGGCAGTGTGCCGGCCTGGGTCGCGCGCACGTAATCCACGGCCATCAGCGCCGCGATCGCCTCGGCGTCTGAGAAGCTGCCGAATGCGTCGAGGCTGGCGACGCCGAACACCTCCGCGAGCCGCCGTCGCGCGACCAATGGCGGCGACGGCGCCACATCCGGCGCCCGTTTTTCCGCCCAGTCCCCCAGTGCCAACCCGTCCGGCGCCAGGACTTCGACCGGCTCCAGGCGGCCAAGCAGACCGGGCAGATCCTTCGCCTGCAGCGCCATCGTTTCGAAAAGCCCGGTCGAGACGTCCAGCCAGGCCGCCCCTACTTCATCGCGCGTCAACGCCAGGCCAAGCAGCAGATTGGCGCGGCCTGCCTCCAGCAGCGCTTCCTCGGTGATCGTCCCTGGCGTCACCAGCCGCACCACCTCGCGCTTGATGGGTGCTTTGCCGGTGCGCGACTTCGGGTCCTCCATCTGCTCGGTGACGGCGACGCGGAAGCCGCGGCGGATCAGCCGCGCCAGGTATGCCTCGGCCGCGTGCTGCGGCACGCCGCACATCGGCACGGGCGTGCCATTGTGCTCGCCGCGCTGGGTCAGCGCGATGTCGAGAGCCGCCGCCGCCGCCTCGGCGTCGGAGAAGAACAACTCGTAGAAATCTCCCATGCGGAAGAACACGAGTGCGTCCGGATGCGCCTCCTTGGCGGCAAACCATTGCGCCATGGCGGGCGTTGCGCCGGCGGCATTCGGCGTGCTGCGGAAGGATGCGGCCATCGGTTTGGTTTAGCGCGCGGGCGCCGGATTCCGAAACCCAACCGTTGGCGGCGCTCGTGCTGGGAGCTTAAATTGCCGGCATGCGCCGCGAGGAACTGGC
>Ga0070730_10003262_pt1 | contig 14618 bp, 15 predicted proteins | sample Coa_R1_3_FD_66447 | JGI IMG/M metagenome (GOLD analysis project Ga0070730, IMG submission 66447) | Surface soil microbial communities from Centralia Pennsylvania, which are recovering from an underground coalmine fire - Coalmine... | ecosystem: Environmental > Terrestrial > Soil > Unclassified ...
CATTGGGCGTCGATTACAGTCAGGTCCGCGCCATCGTCGCCGATACAGGCTCCATCGGCTACACGCACGTCACCGGTGGACCCCGCGTCACATTCGCTTCCGGCATGGCGGTTGTGAACGCGACGAAGACCGTCATCAAAGACCTGTGCAAGCGCGCCGCGCTGATCTGGGATGTGGACCCCGAAGGCGTGGTGTGGGAGGACGGCTTTGCCAAACCAGCCGGCTCCAACGTTGGCGAGTTCGAGCCGCTCTCGCTGAAGGCTCTGGCGGCAAAGGCCGCGGCCACGGGCGGCCCGATCACCGCGGCGGCGTCAGTCAACGCTGGCGGCCAAGCGCCGGGCTTCTCCACCCAGTTCTGCGATGTGGAAGTCGACCCCGAAACTGGCAAGGTAACGATCCTGCGCTTCGTCGCCGCGCAGGATGTCGGCAGGGCGATCCACCCGAGCTACGTCGAGGGCCAGATTCAGGGCGGCGTCGTGCAGGGCATCGGCTGGGCATTGAACGAGGAGTACATCTACAATGCCAAGGGTCAGCTCGATAATCCGGGCTTCCTGGATTACCGCTGCCCGGTTGCCTCCGACCTGCCGATGATCGACGCAGTACTGGTGGAAGTGCCGAACCCCGCGCACCCATACGGTGCCAAGGGTGTGGGCGAGGTGAACATCTGCCCACCAATGGCCGCGATCGCCAACGCTATCGACAACGCTATCGGCGTTCGCATGGATTGCCTGCCGATGTCGCCACCGCGTCTGCTGGAGGCGATCGACGCCAAGAGTGCATAAGGACTGCCGAATGTCCGGGCAGGGGCGCCAATGAGCGATGCCCCTGCCCGCGTCGTCTTCACCACCGGCTTCTCGCGCCGCTACACCGGCGGCGTGACTGAGTTCACTGTGCCAGCGAAGACCTTGCGCGGTGTCATTCGCGAGATGGACCGGAAGTTTCCCGGCCTTGCGGAAACGCTGGAGGAGGAGACCACTGTCGCCATCGATGGCGAACTGTACGAGATCGACTTCCTGCGCCCGATCAAGCCAGGTGCCGAGGTATTCTTTATCCCGAAGATCGAAGGCGGATAACGTCCCGGCTCGTAGGCCGTCGGATCGATCCAGGTCTTACAGAAACTCCGTGATCGGCGGCTTCGAGAGCGCCAATAGCGCCCATAGCATTTCCGCAGCGCGCGACAGACGCGTGGCCGCGCGGAAGATGCGTATCTCCACTCGGACATCCCAACTGTCGTCACCGGCGCGAACCAGAGCCCCGCTCTCAAGCTCCTGCCGGATCGTCGCCTGGGGCAGCCACCCGACACCGTGACCCTCCACGACCATCGCCTTCATGCCCTGCGCCAGCGAGGTCTCGAAACACGGTTGTAAATACAAAGGGCGCTCCTGTGCGCGCAGGAACAAATCTACTGATCGGCCGATGAACGAGCCCGGCGTGTACGTCAGGTACGGTATTGGCGCGTCCTTGTCGCCTGGCAGCGCCACCAGCGGTCCCTCGCGGCTGGCCGGCACCGTCACCGGTACAAATCGATCATGCCCAACAACGATCGAGCGCAGCCGGCTGGCACGAAAATCCTCAGCCATTTGCGATGTGTAGTGACACACCATGAAGTGACAGTCGCCTTGCGCCAGGGCTCGCCGGCAGTGCTCACCGTCGTAAGAGAATAGCTTCAGCGACATCGTACCGATGTCCTGCTGGAGCGTCTTGATCCAGCGCGGGAAGAACGTCAGCGACAGACTGTGCGTGACAGAAAAACTGACCGACTGGCTGGTATGGCTGGTGGCATTTCGCATTTCGTCGCGGCCATGCTTGGCTAGGCGCAGGATATCCTCGGCGACCTCGATAAAGATCTGACCCGCCGGCGTCAGGCCAAGCGGAGACAGCCGGCGGTCAAATAAAGAAGCACCAGCCCAACCTTCGAGTGCCTGAATCCGCCGACTGAACGCGGATTGGGTCGAATGCCGGCGTTCGGCCGCACGGGAGAAGTTCCGATGCTCAACCAGGCACAGAAAATCTTCCAGGGCGCGGATGTCCAATTGCTCACCTTCGGACTAATGATGCATAGTATCCACGAAAATCTGCATAATCCAGGCCGTTCGGTTCGCGCTAGCGTAATTGCATCCGCGCAAAAGACGCCACGAAGATGACCTCTGCCGTTCAAGACCTGCTCCAAAAACTGGTCCGTATAGACTCGGTAAACCCTGCCCTCGATATCGATGCTCCAGGCGAAGCGGCGCTCGCCGACTTCGTCGCGGCATATTGCGGGAACGCAGGACGCTCCGCGATTCCAACAGGTCACCAACGAACGGCTCATTGTCATGGCAAATATTCCCTGGCGCGCTGCAACCGAGCGCCTGCTGTTCGTCCCCCACATGGGTACTGTCCCGATAGCGGATTGGGATGGCGATCCATTCCTCAGCGATTGTCGCGGGGATCGGATCCATTGAGGTGGTGGTGCCGACACCAAGGCATCGCTAGCGGCGATGCCGGTTGCGCTGGAAACCATTCGCGACCTGACACCCCGCGCGACGATCGTCGAGGCAGGCATCGTCGACGGGGAGCATCTGAAGCGCGGCGCCAAGCCGCTTGGCGCACCCTGACGCCCCGTTTCGCTGGCGCGATTGTGGGCGAGCCCACTGGTCTGGTATCGTGATCGCGCACAAGGGGCCGATGCTGTGATATAGCGGCAGTCAACATGGCGCTGCGATCTCACGGCGACGATCTCCGCCGCAGACGTCACCCGCTCGTTGGCGCTCCGTCGCTGACGATCAGCCTGATCGAAGGCGGCAGCGACATCTGCACGGTTCCGGCGCGCTGCCGCATCCGATAGATCGCCGGCACACCCCAGACGAGTTGCCAGGAGAGGCAATTCAGGAAATCACGCTGCTCCTGGCCGAGCTAACGGTGAAATACCCCCGCGCTGACAGCGCGGATGCTGCCGGCATCCCTTGTATTGTCCTGGGTCCCGGCTGCATTACAGCAGGAGCACGGGCCGGACGAATATGTCGAGGTTGCGCAATTGGAGACCGCGGTCGAGGTTTACCGGTCGATCATGCTGAACTATTGAGTCGCGTTATGATTGCACCCGATGAATATCGCGGCCGCATAGCCCGCCTCGCTGCTCTGATGCGAGAGCAGGATATCGATACCGTCGTGCTGAGCGGTGAAAGCAACATCGATTATTTCTCGGGCTTTCGGCATCACGCGCCCTGGACTTTGTTCGCACGCCCGTTCCTTCAGATCATCACGGCCGACGGCCGTGCCGCCATGCTGACGCATGGCTTCTTGGAGCGTGAGATGCGACAGACCTCGGTGGTTGAGGACGTGCGCGTCTACACGCATTCCGGGGGCGCCCCGATCACGCTGGTCCGCGACACATTGCGCGACCTTGGGGTGACGAGCGGGCGTCTCGGCATGGAACTGGGGTACGAGCAACGTCTGGGCATCAGCCACGCTGACTTCGTCGCCTTGTCTGCCGCGCTGGACGGCATGCAAATAGCGGACGCCGCCGACTTGCTGTGGTCGCTGCGCCGGATCAAGTCACCGGCTGAGCGTGCATTGATGCAGCGGTCCGCCGAGATCACCACGGCGGCGTTCCAGGCCTGCTTCGCCGCAGCACGGCCTGGCATGACCGAGATCGAGATCGCGCGGATCGCGGCCGAGACAATGGTTCATCTGGGCGCTGAGCGGCCAGGCTTCATCCTCGTGGCATCGGGCGAGGGCAACTACGAAAACCTGAGCGGCAAACCCACGGAACGCCGCTTACAACATGGCGACATGCTGTGGATCGATATGGGCGCGGTCTATCATGGCTATTGGTCAGATTTCTGCCGCGCGGCCTATGTCGGTGACGTACCGGCCGATATGAAGGCAGCACAGCAACGCATCGTCGATATCAACACGGCGACGATCGCAGCGATCCAGCCTGGGCGCGCGCTGCGCGACGTTGCCTCGGCGTGTGTGGCCGCGTTCGAGCGGAACGGAATGACCCTGAACCTCGGCACCAATCGCATTGGTCACGGCATGGGGCTGATGAGCACCGAGCCGCCGCATGTTGCGCTGTATGACGAGACGGTCTGCGAGGAAGGCCTCGTCTTCACCATCGAACCCCGCTTCATCAATCACGGCGGGGTGTTCAATTGCGAGGAACTGGTGGTCGTCGAACCAACCGGCGCCCACGTGCTTACCGATGCGCCGCGCGACATTACCGCGATCGGGTGACGCTCACTGGCGGGTCCATCGCCGGCCGTACCATCTCTCGATCAGGCGCATCACCTGCGATGCCCCGATGCTCATCACCAGGAACAGTGCACCGCACACGGTGACCGGCTCCAGGTATTGGAAGCGATCACTGCCAATCTCCGCCGCCGTGAACATCAGCTCCGGGACCGAGATTGCCGCCAGCAGTGGTGTCTCCTTGAACATATAGATAAAATAGCTGCCCGCTGCCGGGAGAATCATCTTCACAGCCTGCGGCCGGACAACAGCCCAGAACGTGCGAAACCGGGACAGCCCAAGCGCCTCGGCGGCTTCCCACTGCCCCTTGGGGACGGCCTCAAGTCCCGCCCGGTACACCTCGCTCATGTAGCAACTATAGTGCAGGCCAACCGCCACCACGCCGATGACGTATGGGCTCGGATCAATGTGCAATGACGGTAAGGCGAAATAGAAAAAATACAGCTGGGGCAGCAGCGGCGTGCTGCGCACGAAATCCACGAACCACTCGGCGCATCGCGCGATGGAATGCGTCCGTGCTCGGCGCAGTGCCAGCAGCAAGCCGCCACCCACCAGACACAGGAGATAGGCCAGCACAGTGATCGAGACCGTGATCTCCGCGGCCCGCAGCAATTTGGGCATGATCTCGATGGTGAGTGCCCAGTCGAACCGCGTTGTCATGGCGTTTGCCGGGCTGGCCGCCACGCTCCCGACCGGGCCTCTAACATCCGCACCAGTCGCACCAGCAACAGCGCGAGCACGTAGTAGATGACCAAGGTGCAGCCCATGACCTGGAAAATCGCCATGGTGCGCGTAACGATCAGTGACGACTGAAAGGTCAGCTCTGGCACGGTGATGATCGATGCGATGGACGTGCCCTTCAGCAGGAAGATCGCTGCGTTCCCCAAAGGCGGCAGCATCGATGGCAGCGCCTGGGGCAGTATGACCTTTCGCAGCGTAGCCAATCGCGGCAGCGCCAATGCCTGTGCAGTCTCCCACTGGTTGCGCGGGACGGCGAGGATCGCCCCACGCACCACCTCGGACGCGTACGCACCATGCACCAGGCCGAGACCGAGCACGGCCGCCTGCTGCGCCGACAGCGATACGCCCAGGAACGGCAGCGCGAAATAGAGCCAGAACAGTTGCACGACTGTCGAGGTGCCACGAAAGAACTCGACCCACATCGTCGTCAATACGCGCACGCGGGCGGACTGCGCAGTGCGCAGCACACCCAGCAGAAAGGCCAGTGGTCCGGCGATCATCGCCGATAGCAGAAAAATTCGCAGCGTGACGGCGGTGCCCGCCAGTATCAGCGATACGACGCCCGTCACCGCCTCAGGCGACAACGCAAACCTGGGCGGCGGTCGAAATCACTGGCCGCAAAGCTGCTCCGTTGTGACGCCTTTGGGAACTTCGTTGGCCGTCAGCCCGTATTTCGCGACCATGGCAAGATACTCAGGTGTGCCCAGTATCTTCGCGAGTTCGGCGTTGAAGACCTGCACCAGATCATGATCCTCCGGCCGGAAGGCGAATGCCGCATAATTCACCGCCGGCTTGCCGTTGATGATCGCCTGCTGGAAGGGGCTAGCACGCGCCAACGCCGGATCCGCATCAACCGTCGTCTGCGCGGTTATCGCAGTCTGCAGTGCGCCATCGACCCGCCCGGCCTTCAGCGCGACAACCGCGGAAACGAAGTCCGGAAACATGGTGATCTGGCTGTCCGGCACGCCAGCTGTGCGCGCGTTCTGTGCCGTCGCCGCGCCAACCACGCCGCCAAGCTTTGCCGAGGGATCGTCCACCACCGATTTGAAGCCGGTAATCTTCTTCGGGTTACCGGCCAGCACCACCACCGCATCGCCAACCGCTGCCGTCGGCTCGCTGAAGGCCACCTGCCTGCACCGCTCGGGTCGTATATACAACCCGGCGACGATCACGTCGAAGCGATCCGCCTTCAGTCCCGGAATCAGCGATCCGAACTTGGTGAGAACCCCCTCTATCTTGGGAATGCCGAGGCGACTGAATACCAGCACGGCGAGATCATGATCGGCCCCGACGATCGTGCCGTCAGTCTGTGCGAAGCTCCAGGGAGCCTCATTGGCGAATCCCATGCGGATAATGCCGTCTTTTTTCGCCCGCTCCAGCGTGGACTGCGCGCCCGCGTTTTGCCCGGTCAGCGCAAGCATCGATACGACCAGGCACAGGATGCCGAGGCATCGCCGCATCTTTCGCCTCCCCGTGGATATCCCGCGAACGGTAGCATGGCACTTTGCAGCGGGACATGCGTATTTTCGATCAGGCCGTGCGGGCCGCCCGCGAATCGCCGGCGGTGCTAAGCTACCGGCCCGATAGCTTCAGGTGTGCGTCATGATTGTCGAACTGCTGGCCGGCGCCGCCATGCTCGCCGCCATCGCCGCACTGCTCGTGGTGTCGCGGCAGGCGTCGTCGTTCGAACGCCTGCGCCTGCTCTCCGAACAGTCGCTCGCCAACACCCGCGCCGAGGCGGAAACCACCCGCGCCGCGCTCTCACGCGAGCAAGGCCAGCAGCGCCAGGAGATCACCCTCCATTTCGATCGCGCACGCGCCATGCTTGAAGGCAAGCTGCGCGAGCTGCGTGAAGGCAATGAAACGAAGCTGGCGGAAATCCAGAAAACGGTGAACGAGCAGCTTCACGCCGCGGTCGAGAAGCAGATGAACGAAAGCTTCAACCGCGTGATCGACCAGTTCACCGCGGTGCAGAAGGCGATGGGCGACGTGCAGGCTGTCACCGCGCAGATCGGCGACATCAAGCGCCTGTTTTCAAACGTGAAGACGCGCGGCGGCTGGGGCGAAACCCAGGTGCGCGCGATGCTCGACGACATCTTGCCGCCCGGCGAGTACGAGGCGAATTGCAAGGTCCGCGCCGACAGCAACGACGTGGTGGAATTCGCCGTCCGCATGCCGATGAAGGGCGAGGACCGCCCTCTGCTGCCGATCGACGCGAAGTTCCCGGTCGAGGACTACGAGCGCCTCCTTGCCGCTTCGGATGCCGGTGATGCAGAAGCTGAACGCACCGCGTCACGCATGCTGGAGCGGCGCATGCGCGACGAAGCCCGCAAGATCGCCGCGAAATACATCAACCCGCCGGTGACGGTGGAGTTCGCCGTGCTCTATCTGCCCACCGATGCGCTTTACACCGAGGTCGCGCGCATCCCCGGCCTGATCGATGACATCGGCCGTGACTGCCGTGTGCTGGTGATGGGACCCAGCCTGTTCCCAGCCCTGCTTCGCACCATCCACCTCGGCTTCATCACACTCGCGCTGGAGCAGAAGGCCGATCAGATCCGCGACCTGCTCGGTGCCACCCGCACCGAGATGCTGAAGATGGACGAGGTGCTGGATCGCCTCGCGAAACAGGCCGGCAGCTTCAGCAACACGATCGAGTCTGCCCGTCGCCGCACCCGTGCCGTCAGCCGCAAGCTGCGCGGCGTCGAGGCGATCGAGACGGAACGCGCCGAACAGTTACTGGAGCTGGACGTCGATGCGGAGCTGACAGAGGACTGACAGCCGCAGCCTGCTCAGTGCGAAATCTCCTCCAGCGGCCGGTGATTCGTGCGTGGCCCAAACCCGCCGATGGAGATCGCGACAATCGCCATCGCCACCGCGATGAACCCGAACACACCCTCCACACCGAAATTCTTCAGGAAGAACGCAATGAAGAACCCGGTGAAGATCGTGCTGAACCGGCTCCATGAATAGACGAAGCCAACAGCGCGTGCACGCATCCGCGTCGGGAACAATTCCGCCTGGTAGTTATGGAACGAGAACGAGATCCAGGTGTTCATCATCGTCTGGATGAAGCCCAGGGCGATCAATGCCGCCGCCGCGTCCTGCATCGAGAAGATCACGCCGCACACCGCCATGCCGATGGATGCGGCAACCACCTGCCACTTCCGCTCCATCCGGTCGGCGAACGTCGTGCTGAACAGCGCGAACAATGGATATGCGAACGCCATGATGAAGGTATATTGCAGGCTCTGCGTCACATGGATGCCCTTGGCGATCAGCAGTGTCGGCACCCAGTTGGCGAAGCCATAGAACCCGATCGTCGAGCAGAAGTTCGCGACGATCATCATGATGGCACGACCGCGATACGCCGGACTGAACACCTCCCAATAGGAACCGGCGCGCGGATTTTCGGGTGGTGCCAGTTCGGGCGGTGGCAGTGCCTGACCGGTTTCCGAGGCCACCTTTGCCTCAATCGCCTGCATCACGCGTTCAGCGTCCTCGAACCGCCCCTGCTGTGCCAGCCAGCGCGGCGATTCCGGTAGCCCAAGCCGCAACCACCAGATGAACAACGCGCCGACTGACCCGATCACGACGACCCATCGCCAGCCGGATATGCCCAACGGATCCGTCGGCACCAGCAGCCATGCAAGCAGCGCGATCAGTGGTACCGCGCAGAAGCCGATGCCCTGCTGATAGGCGAAGGCCCGGCCGCGCACGCGCTTCGGCACAAGCTCGGAGATGTAGGTATCGATCGTCACCAGCTCCACGCCGATGCCGATGCCACCGATGAACCGCCATAGGTTCACCATGTCGGCCGAATTCTGAAACGACAGGATCAACGTCGCGATGCTGTACCAGACCAGTGAGAACGTGAATATCGCACGCCGCCCGAACCGGTCGGCAAAGTACGAGAACGCGATGGTGCCGACGAACAGCCCGGCGAATAACGCACCGATGAACGAGGCGATGCCAGACATGCCGAACAGTGACACCGTCGTCGCGGTGAATATCTGCGCCCGGAACAGGCCCGGCGCCACATATCCACTGAAGAACAGGTCATAGACTTCGAAGCAGCCACCGAGCGAAATCAGCGTGACCATAGTCCAGAGATGCCGTGTCATGGGCAGGCGATCGAGGCGCGCGGTTATTTCCGCCGCTGTAGACGGATGGGTCATCACGTCCATTCTTATTTCCTCCCATAGGCGTAATATTACTTCCAGCGTGTGCTGGTTGTCCACTGGCGCGATGTATCGAACCAGAGGCTATTACGCGCTCTTTACTCGGCGGTGTCGAGTTGCGGCTGTGTCACTTCACGACGATACGCACCGCCAGTGTGCCGATGGCCGGCGCTCTGATCTCCACCGTATCGCCCGGCTTCAGGAAACGCTCTGGAGCGAACTGCCCATCGGCCATGCGAGGGCTCGAATCCGCGGCGGTACCAGCCGCCGTTCCGCCGCTCAGGAGATCGCCGGGATACAAGGTCAGGTCACGTGACAGGTATTCAATGTATTCCCAATACGAAAACACCATATCGCGCGTGTTGAACTGCTGGCGGCGCTCGCCATTCACCCAGGTCTCGACGTCGATGTTGTCCGGGTCCAGTTCGCCTACCACGATGCAAGGCCCCAGCGAGCACGACTGATCGAAGTTCTTCGCCATGCCGAACTTCAGCGGGCCTTGCGGTTCAGCCGGTGCGCGAATGCTCCAGTCGCCAAGCAGCGTCACGCCCCATACCAGGCTCTTGGCCTCGCTTGCCGGCACGTCCTTGGCACGCCTGCCAAGCACGATCGCAACCTCGCCTTCATAGTCCAGCCGGGTCGCACGGCCCGGATACGGTAATTCAGCATCGGGGTCCGCGGCATCGCGCCCCACCTTCCAGAAGCCCCAGATCCCGCTTTCCCTGATGCGCGCCGCAGCCTGTGGAACCGTCATGGGACCCGAACCCGGCAACAGCCCCATCGACGCCATCCCCGCCAGATGGTCGGCAAAATTCCCGCCTGCGCAGGCGATCCGCCCCCCATTGGGGCGCGGTGCGTGCAACCGCACCTCGGAGAGCGCGTGCACGATGGTTTCGCCGTGCGCGCCAAGCAGATCGTGTGTGTCGCCAAACAAATGGTCCAGCGCCGCGGCGGTATAATCCAGCGTGCGCGTGCCGCCATCGATGAACATGGCCAGGTCACTCGGCACCAGCGCGGCGGCCAGCATCGTCGGATGCGCTTCGTCCTGCCGCTCCTTCAGCAATTTTGCATAGGCCAGCGACAGATCGATGACCTGGTCGCCACGCAGTGCGCCAACCCGCTTCTCCGGACCAAACACCACGATCTTCATGTTCTCCCCTCCCCTGCGCATTGCACGCGCTCCAGCCATTGTTAGATTAGCGGCGTGAAACTGCGAATCGCCACCTGGAATATCAATTCGTTGCGCCTGCGGCTGCCGCTGCTCAAGGAGCTGATCGCGGCGCTCGAGCCGGACGCCATTTGCCTGCAGGAAACCAAGGTGCCGGACGAGCTGTTCCCGATTGACGCCCCGGCGCAGCTTGGTTATCCGCACGCTTTGTATCGCGGCATGAAGGGCTACAACGGCGTTGCCATCCTGTCGCGCCTGCCGATCGTCGCGCACGACATCGCGCCGAACTGGTGCAGCAAGGGCGATTGTCGCCACATCGGCGTGCTGCTCGACGTGAAGGGCGAACCGATCGAGCTGCACGATTTCTACGTACCGGCCGGCGGCGACATCCCCGACCGCGAGCAGAACGTGAAATACGGCCACAAGCTCGACTTCATCGCCGAGACCCGCAACTGGTTTGCCGCTCGCACCGGTCTCGCGCGCGGCATCATCGTCGGTGACCTCAACATTGCACCGCTCGAACACGACGTCTGGAGCCACAAGCAGCTGCTGACCGTGGTCAGCCACACACCGGCAGAAGTTGAAGGCCTCAACGCCTGGCGGAGCACCGGCTTCGTCGATGCGGTGCGCCACTTCGTGCCATCAGACCAGAAACTCTACACATGGTGGTCGTACCGCAACCGCGACTGGCGCGCCTCGGATCGCGGCCGCCGCCTGGATCATATCTGGGTAACGCCCGACCTCGTCGGCAAGCTTGAGCGGCAGATCGTTCTTAAGGATGCGCGCGACTGGCAGCAAAGCTCTGACCACGTGCCGGTTTGCGTGGAACTGACGCTGTAGATCCTACCAGGAGCGCAGCGCCCGCAGCCGAGCCGTCTTCTTCGACTGATGCTCCATCATCCGGTGCAGCAGCCCGCGCAGCGCGGTGATCGCATCCCCAACATTGGGGCCCTTGTTCAGCATCACGCACTCCGCGCGCGCCGCCATCGCCGCGTCCGTCATCTCGCCACGCGTCGGCAGGCCGGACTTCACCATCTCCTCCAGCACCTGCGTCGCCCAGATCACCGGCACATGCGCCGCCTCGCACAGCCACAGGATCTCCTCCTGCATCTCGGCCAGCCGCTCGAAGCCGATCGCCACCGCCAGGTCACCGCGCGCGATCATCACACCGAACGGTTGCCGGCCGGCCGCGCGGACGATGATCTCCGGCAGGTTCTTCACCGCCAGCGCCGTTTCCACCTTCGCCACAATCCCCACTCGCCGCCAGTCCGCGCGACGCCTCGCCAACTCGTCCTGCATCTGCGCGATGTCGTCAGCGTTCTGCACGAACGAGAAGCCGATCATGTCGGCGTGCCGCGCGACGAAATCGAGATCGGTGAGATCGTTCGCGGTCAACGGGTCCAGCCTCAGATCGGCACGTGGGAACGTCAGCCCACGTTCTGGCTTCATCTTGAAGCCGCGCAATTGCACATGCTGCACGGCTATGGTCACAGCGCCCCGTTCCATCGCCTGGACCACGCCGCTCAGCTTGCCATCGTCGAATGCGACCTCGGTGCCAACCGTCAGGTGGTCCAGCACGTCACCTGGTTGGCAGACCGCCTCGATGCCCTCATCATGGCCGAACATCGTTTCGTCGCGCACCAGGCGGAAGCGATCCCCGGCCATCAGCCGCTCGCCCGCCTGACGCTTCACCTTGCCAATGCGGAATTTCGGGCCGGCGATGTCCATCATTACCGGTATGCGCCTGCCGACGGCGTCACCGGCCTTGCGCGTGTTCTCGATCATCGCCGCCCAGGTATCGACCTCGTCATGCGCGCAGTTGATGCGCACCACGTCGGCGCCTCGGCGCGCGATCTCAAGCAGGAAACCAGGATCCTGTGCCGCCTCGCCGGAGAGCGTGACGAGAACGCGCCCCGCTCCAGGTTCGCCCGCCACGCCAAGCAGCGCTTCGGTGTTGGTCCGCAGATGCGCCTCACCATCAAAGAAATTGTCGGCTGACGGTGGCCAGCCTGGTGCCGGCGGCTTGCCCTCGAGCAGGGCCTCCAACGCCGCCTCCACACAGTTCAGCGTGACCATCACGCGGCTTTCCAGCCGACCGAGCGACGACAGCCCATGCCGCATCAATTCACGTTGCAGCGCGCGCAGGTCGTGATGGCGGAATCCCAAATAGTGGGCGAGATTATCCGCACTCACCGCGAACGCCTCGCGCTCGATGAAAGGCCGCCAGCGCTCGATGCGGCCGGACGCCTCGTCGCGGATGGCACCACGCAGTTCGCGCAACGATTGCAATAAATTCCGGCTGGGTTCAGGCATGGCGGTACTCCGCTGTCCTGTGTGTCTACGCGGCCCGTGGACGGATCGGTGTGACGCTTTGCTTATGAGTCGCGCGTGGCGCGGCTAGAGGGAGTCGCCAAGCGGGCGCCAGTCGAGCAGATCCTCGGGCGCGTCGAGACAGCTGTGGTCCCAGGCGGACAGGCCGGACTGGTGCCGGGCGACCGCACGTGCTGCCTGATCCGGTGAAGGCCAGCGCCCCGCGCGCTGCCCCTGAAAACGGAACAGCCAGCGTCCATTGGCGCGAAACAGCTGCACGACGCCAGCCGTACTTGGGTATTCGTACGCCATCGCCAACCGGTGCCCCGTTACCGCCCCGCCTTGGACTTGCATCGTACCAATGAGAGTGGAAGTTGTCTAGAATGGTGCTAACCTGCGTCCGGCGCATGATAAGGGCCCTTCGAGCGGCTCCGGCAGACTAGCGGGCCTGCCACTGGACGGGATTGATCCACGTCAAGCGTCGCCCCCCGCAATTGCGCCTGCGACAGCACCTCGGTAAACCGGGGCCGTTGCGGGTGTAGCTCAATGGTAGAGCTCCAGCCTTCCAAGCTGGCTATGCGGGTTCGATTCCCGTCACCCGCTCCAGCGACGCGCGCGTGCCGACGCTTGGCGTGACCGCCGCCTGAGCCCTGATCGTGCGTCAAGCCGCGCGTATGTCCTGAAAGGCACGGTTCCCCTTGACACCAGACCGTCGGCGCCCTTTCTACGCCCCCTGCGCGAGCGGCGCCTGCCCGCCGTGCAGGGGTGTAGCTCAATTGGCTAGAGCGCCGGTCTCCAAAACCGGAGGCTGGGGGTTCGAGACCCTCCACCCCTGCCAGCGGAGCGTATCCGCGCTATAGTCCCCCAATTCGTCCATGGAGAGCAGCAGAGTGGCGTTCGATCCGGCGAAATTCGTGCGTGAGGTGCGAGGGGAGATGGCCCGCGTCACCTGGCCAACCCGCAAGGAGACCCTGGTGACCACCGGCCTCGTCTTCGCCATGGTCGCGCTTACGGCGATGTTCTTTTTCCTGGTCGATCAGTTCATAAGCATGGGTGTCCGTGCACTGTTCGGCATGAACGCCTAAGGAGATTTTTGCGGCAATGGCCAAGCGCTGGTATGTGGTGCACGTCTATTCGGGCTTCGAGAAGAAGATCGCCCAACAGCTCAAGGAGCAGGCGGCCCAGAAGGGTCTCGCGGACCAGATCGACGAGGTGCTGGTCCCCTCGGAGCAGGTGGTCGAGGTGCGCCGCGGCCAGAAGGTCAACGCGGAGCACAAGTTCTTCCCCGGCTACGTGCTGGTGAAGATGGAGCTGTCCGACGACGCCTGGCACCTTGTGAAGAACACCCCGAAGGTCACCGGCTTCCTCGGCAGCAAGACCAAGCCCAGCCCGATCAGCGATGCCGAAGCCGAACGTATCATGAAGCAGACGCAGGAGGGCGTGGAGCGCCCGCGTCCGGCGGTGCTGTTCGAGGTCGGCGAGCAGGTCCGCGTCGCCGACGGCCCGTTCACCAGCTTCAACGGCACGGTGGAGGAAGTGGACGAGGAGAAAGGCCGCGTGAAGGTCAGCGTCTCCATCTTCGGCCGTTCCACGCCGGTGGAACTGGAATACGCCCAGGTTGAGAAGGTCTGAGCCGCCACTTGACCGCTACCTGAACGCCTGGGCGCTTGAGACGGCCGGGGAACTGATCGAGACCCACACGAGCTGGCTGCTGCCAGTGCGGCGCATAGACGGCCCCGCCGTGCTCAAGCTGCTGAAGCCCGACAGCGATGAACACGCCGGCACTGCCTTGCTCCGCTACTTCGGGGGTATCGGCGCGGTTCGCTTGCTGGCGGACGACGCGGGCGCACTCCTGATGGAACGAGCAGACAGCAGGCCGTCGCTGGTGGCGCTTGCCGTCAGCGGTCACGATGATGCCGCCGCGGCCATCCTCGCCGAATGCGTCGCGCAACTCCACGCGCCGCGCACGCACCCACCGCCACCAG
>Ga0070730_10003263_pt1 | contig 14618 bp, 16 predicted proteins | sample Coa_R1_3_FD_66447 | JGI IMG/M metagenome (GOLD analysis project Ga0070730, IMG submission 66447) | Surface soil microbial communities from Centralia Pennsylvania, which are recovering from an underground coalmine fire - Coalmine... | ecosystem: Environmental > Terrestrial > Soil > Unclassified ...
GAGCCCGAACACGATCGCGCCGAGCAGCAGCAGCATCCCCATCGGCACGAGCAGCGAGTCGAAGGGTGCGGCCCGCACCATGACGCCGCGCGCAATCTGCACGAAGTAGGTGAGCGGCAGCAGGTAGCCGATCCACCGCACCCCGACGGCCACCGAATCGAGGGGGAAGATGAGTCCCGAGAGGAGGATCTGGGGCAGCAGGGTCATGATCGCCAGCTGGATCGCCTGGCCCTGGTTCTCGCTCACCGTCGAGATGAGGACGCCCATCCCCAGCGCCACGAAGAGGAAGAGGACGGCGCCGATGGCGAAGATCCACGGCGACCCGTTGAACGGGACGCCGAAGATCCACAACCCGGCGAGGACGACGATCACCAGGTCGACGACCGCCACGCCGAAGTACGGCAGGATCTTGCCGAGGAACACGTCGCGCGGTCGGAACGGCATCACCGCCAGCTGCTCGAGCGTCCCGCTCTGCCGCTCGCGGACCACGCCCAGGCTGGTCGCCACGGTGCCGATGAAGACGAGGATCATCCCCATCAGGCCCGGCACCATGACCACCGATGTGGCGAGATCCGGGTTGAAGAGGACCTCGGGCCGGGGCAGCGACCGCTGCGCGGCGAGCCCGCGCAGGACCGACTGGGCCCCGAACAGGTTCGCCCCGTCGACGAGGATCGCCGTGTGCTGCGGATCCGCGATGACGACCACGGTGGCCTCTGCCCGCCGCAACGCGTCGACCGCCTGCTCGCGACCCCAGTCGGTGTGCGTGGCGACGACGTCGAGCTGGCCGGGCAGCCTCGCCTTCACCGTCTCGGCCGCCGGTCCGGCCACGATGGTCGAGACCTTGTCGATGTCGAAGCGCGCCGCGTAGCCGAACACGACGAGCAGGACGACGGGGAGGATCACCATCATCGCCACGGTCCGGCGGTCGCGGGCCAGCTGTCGGAGTTCCTTGAGGGCTATCGCCAGCATCAGCGCGTCGCTCCTTCCTCATGGGCGCCATCGGTCTGGTTCATCGAGCGATGAATTCTACAGCCGGTGAATTCCGGGCCACGTGTCCCTCGCGCTCGCGTACCGTCATTGGGCCTTCACGCGGCCGTCACGGAAGATGCCTAGACTTGGCCCATGTTCTCGTTCCTGAACCCCTCAAAGTCGCGCATGCCGGACCCGGCCAGCACGCTTCCCGGACGCCCGGACCCGCTCCGCACGGCGGAGCCCCATTTCGTCAACGGCCAATCGCTCGAGCCGCCGTACCCGGACGGCACCGAGATCGCCGAGTTCGCGCTCGGTTGCTTCTGGGGCGCGGAGAAGGACTTCTGGCAGACGCCGGGCGTCGTCGTCACCGCCGTCGGCTACGAGGGTGGCTATACCCCGAACCCGACCTACGAGGAGGTCTGCTCAGGTCGGACCGGTCACGCGGAGGCGGTCCGCGTCGTCTTCGACCCGCACGCGGTGAGCTACGACCAGCTGCTCAAGCTGTTCTGGGAGCATCACGACCCGACCCAGGGGATGCGCCAGGGCAACGACCACGGCACCCAGTACCGGTCGGCGATCTTCGCCCACGGCGACGCCCAGCTGGCGGCCGCGGAGGCGTCACGGGCGATATACCAGGCCGAGCTGAGCAAGGCCGGCTACGGCGAGATCACGACCGAGATCAGGCCGGCGCCCGAGTTCTATTTCGCCGAGGACTACCACCAGCAGTATCTCGCGAAGGTCCCGAATGGGTATTGTCCGGTCCATGCCACCGGCGTGACGCTGCCCGAGTCGGTCGTCGTGAAGATGGAGCAGGTCTGAGGCTCGCGAAGTCCAGCGAATGTGCGAAACGGCCGCCTCGCGAGAGGCGGCCGTCGTGTGATCTCCATGCGGGCTGACCATGCTCGTGCACGGGGCGCCGACTCAGCGATGCTGCGCGGCGGGTTGCGCCGCGGGCGCCAGGAGGCTCACCCCGTACGATGCGACGCCACCGGCGATGCCCACGATCAGCAGCAGCCAGAGCACCGGCTGGCTGAGCGCGAAGCCGATGGTGTGATCGACCGAGATGAAGCCGGGCCCGATGCCCAGGATCGCGACGGCACCCGCTCCCAGGGCGAGCCCGAATTCGACGCCCCGGTTGCTGTTCCAGAAGCCGTTCGGGAGGTGCACCTTGAGCACGATGACCACCGACTGGCCGATGAGCACCGTCGCCGCCAGCGGCGTCACCAGCCCGATCGCCAGCAGCAGGCCGCCACCCAGCTCGGCAGCGATGGAGACCGTGCTCCACAGCCAGACCGGCTGGAAATGCATGCCCGCGATCGCGTTGCGCCACTTGTCCGGTCCCGGCCCGTTCCACCAGCCGAAGGCCTTCTGGGCGCCGTGGGCGGCGAAGGTGAGGCCTACTACCAACCGCAGGATGAGGAGGGTGAAGTCCGCAATCGTCATGGTCGAAGGATCCTTCGCGATACCGCTTGTCTGATGTTAGTTGCCAGCAGCAACCATGCCAACGGTACTCGCATGTAGTTGTGTATGCAACTACATGGGTAAGCCTGGCGCCTCGCGGTCGGCAGCGGCGCGCGCCCGCGCCACGTCGCCCGCGGCGAGCGCATCGATCGGGCGGTGACCGCCAAGGTGCGGTGAAGGGCTGAGCAGCCAGGCGCGCTGGGTCGCCGGTGACCTGCGCGGGCCGAGCGTGGCGAGCACGGCCGCGAGGTCGGCGATGCGGGTGCGGAAGCGCCGTCGCCGGATTTGGCTCCCGGCCCGCCAGCGCTCGACGGTCCGCGGGTGCGCCCCGGTCACGCGTGCCAGGACCGGAACGGAGAGGATGCGCAGCAGCGGGATGGACGCGGTAGTTGCCATGCGCCGATGCTAGGCAGCCTCCCGCGGCGTGTCGAATGGGCGATCAGCCGGCAGCCTGGATCGGCAGCGTGAAGCGGATCGTCGTTCCGGTTCCCTCGGCGCTCTGCGCGCTGATCTCCCCACCCTGGGCCACGACGAGCTCGCGGGCGATCGGCAGCCCCAGCCCGGAACCACGCGAGCCCGGTCCGCGGTAGAAGCGCTCGAAGACCCGGGCCACGACATCCGGCGGCATGCCCTCGCCGGTGTCCGCGACCTCGACCTCGATGGTGGTCGGGAATCGCCGAGCCACCCGCACATGGATGGAGCCCCCTGGGGCAGTGTGGCGCAGCGCGTTGCCGACGAGGTTGGCGAGCACCTCGCGGGTACGGGTCGGATCGATCTCCAGCGCCGGCAGGTCGGCCGGGATGGTCGCCTCCAGGCGTACGCCGGCCTGCTCCGCCTGGCCGCGCACGACCGTGAGCGTGTCGCGCACCATCGCGCCGAGATCGGTCGACTCTGGGTGGAGGCGCAGCTGCCCGGCCTCAGCGAGCGAGAGGGTGCGCAGGTCGTCGACGAGGCGCGAGAGCGTTCGGGTCTCCTCGAGGAGGCTCGTCAGGTGCTCGGCATCGGCCGGGTAGACGCCGTCGAGGAGGCCTTCGAGGTTGCCCTGGACGACGCTCAGCGGCGTGCGGAGCTCGTGCGAGACGTCCGCGAGCAGCTGGCGCCGCTGGCGCTCGTTCGACTCGAGACGGGAAGCCATGGCGTTGAAGGCCCGCGAAAGCCCACGCAGCTCTCTGGGTCCCTGTTCCGGGACGCGCGCCGCATAGTCGCCGGCCTCCACCCGGCCGGCCGCCTCGATGAGGTCGCCGATGGGGGCGGCCGCTCGCCGCGCCCCGCCGGCGACGAGCACGACGATCAGAAGCAGCATGATCGCCAGCAGCCAGGGGTCCGATCCGTTGGCCAGGCCGCCCAGGACGCTCGACAGCGCGATGAAGACGAGCGTCGCCCCGGCGGAGGCGATGAGGACCAGGAGAGCCACGAAGAGGGCCACCCTGGCCAGGAAGCGGCGCCGCATCGGCCGCCAGCCGGCCGGCGGCCACGCCTCGTCCTCCGGCCACCACGGCGGACGGCGCCGGCCGCCGCCATGCCTCCAGCCGCGACCGGGCGGGGACCGTCGCGTCGAGTCCTCCGGCTCAGGCATCGGCCAGCTTGTAGCCGACGCCGTATACGGTGAGCAGGTAGCGCGGCTGGCGGGCGTTGGGCTCGAGCTTGCGACGGATGTTCTTGACATGGGCATCGATCGCCCGCTCGTACGACTCGAAGGCCACCCCGTGGATCGCGTCGAGCAGCTGTGCCCGGGTGAAGATGCGACCCGGCTGCCGCGCGAGGGCCGCGAGCAGCTGGAACTCGGTCGTCGTCAGGTCGACGGCCCTCCCCGCCACGGAGACCCGCATGCGCGGCAGGTCGAGCGACAGATCGCCCGCCGCCAGGTGCTCCGCGGACTGCGCGTCGAGCTGGCGGCGGAGCACGGCACGAACCCGAGCCACGAGCTCGCGGGGGCTGAACGGCTTGCTCACGTAGTCATCCGCGCCGAGCTCGAGGCCGGCGACGCGGTCCGCCTCGTCGTCCCGGGCGGTGAGCATGATGATCGGCACCGTCGAGTCATGGCGGAGCTGTCGGGCGACGTCGAGCCCGTCGAGCTGCGGCAGGCCCAGGTCGAGGACGACGAGATCGGGGCGGTCGGTCCGCGCACGCATGAGCGCCTCCCGACCGTCGCGCGCCGTGCGGACGGCGAAGCCCGCCCGCTCGAGATAGTCGCGGACGAGCCGGGTGATCTTGGGTTCATCGTCGACGACCAGGATGGTTGGCATCGGTCGGCTGCATGGTAGACGGACGGGCGGCCCTCGCCGCCCGTCCGCATCGGTCCGTGGGGTACTCAGCCGCCGCTCGGGCCCTGGCCGGCGCCGGCGCCTGCGCCCGAACCTGGGCTGGAGCCTGTGCCGTGGGCCTCGCGATGCCACCGGTCGAGCATCTCGCGCCGTGGGTCATCCGGGCCGGGCTGGTTCCAACGGCCCGAGCCGTAGCCGCCCCACCGGTCGTGGTGGTGGCCGTACCGGCCCCAGCCGAAGGCCGCACGCAGCAGGGTGAAGATCAGGAGGATCCCCACGATCCAGAAGAAGATCCCGAAGAACCCGAAGCCCCCGAGACCCCAGCCCCAGTGCTGGCCGATGTAGCCCGGGTAGTAACCGTACGCCGCGACGGGTACGCCCGAGGCCACGGCGGTGACGTTCTGGGCGATCCCCTGTGAGACGCCGGCGTTGTAGACGCCGACGCCGATGGCGACCAGCACGCCGACCAGCAGGAGCGCCGCGATGACGCGGAACGCGGTGTTCATGAGTGAGCGATCTCCTTTCGTTCAGGCGCCGCCATGGATGGGCCATCCAGCCTCGGCGCCTCGATCGGAGATCAGAATCGGTCGCGAATGAGCGTCAACTGTGAACGCAGCGGGGAGGTTTCATGGAGCCGCCAACGGGGACGCAGAAGCGTCGTGGCATACGCCGTGCACTGCCTGAGCTTCCGTGCAGACCCCAGAGGCCGTTCGGGCCGCCGAGTCGCGGCTGAGGATCTCCACCGATCAGCGGATCGCTCGACTGCGTCGGACGATTGCCGCTGAACGTGAGCTGCTCGGCCATCCGGTCTTCGCCGTCGGCGCCGCCCACGTGATCGTGGACGCGCGAACGGAGATCCGCAGGATCCAGCGCCAGCGCTCCGGCTGAGCCCCCGTCGCGTGCTACCCTCCGACCCACCCGGCTGACGGAGGGCGGTGTGGCGTTGATTCGCGGCAGGAGGCTCAGGTGGCCAAGGGCGATCGCGTCGAGGCGGTGGTGGACACCGGACAGGGAACCCAGACGTTCGTCATCGAGGCGACGCGCGCCGGTCGGCGCCTCGAGGTGACGACCAGCCGAGGCGTCGTCGAGGTCAGCGAGGTGACACGCTCGGGGACGCCCGTCCGCACCGGCCGATTCATGGCCAGCCGGCTCATCGCCCTGGTCGAGCACCCGGTCCGTGAGGGCGAGGCCCGCGCCGAGGTCTCAACCCGGCGCCGGATCACGCTCGCCGGACAGCCCGAGGGCGTCCCCCGCCGAAGCGAGTAGCTCGCTCGCCGATGTGACGCCCAGAGCACATAACTTCCAACGAGGCGCTGACTCAGGCGGCCTCGGGTGTCGTTTGTGCCCGTCCGGTCACAAAGAGCGCGTGAAACCATCTCACCTGGTCGTTACGTGACACCAGCGTCACATGGGAAGCCGAACGGGCGGGAAGCCCGAATTTCCGGGCCACACGACAGCTCGCCGGTCCGCGACGAGATCGAGCTTCTCGGGGGCGCAAGCGACGTGCGGGGTGCAAACGTTCCAGGACGTCTTGGAACGGGCGATCGGCGGAGGCATCTCTAGGCCCATGTGACCCTGGGCGCACGTAACTTCGAAGATGGCCAGGTCCCGGAAGATGTCGGTCGCTGTTCGTGCGCCCCTCGTCACAATCGGCGCCTCAGCTGCGCCTACCTGGAAATTAGGTCACGTCGGCGTCACACGGGAGCGCAGGAGGCCGCCGGCGCGGACGCCGGCGGCCTCTCACCGTTGGAGGGGCGAGATTCAGCCGTTCTGCGCGGGGAGGGTTCCGAGCGTCAGGCTGATCTGGATCGAGCTGCCGCCGCGCTGGACGGTGAGCGTGACCCTGTCGCCCGGGTTGTGCACCACGATCCGGCTCGACAGGTCGTGGTTGGTGTCGACCGTCTGCCCATCGACGGCGGTGATGACGTCGCCGTCCTTGAGGCCAGCTGCCGCGGCAGGGCTGCCACCGACGATGCCCGTCGACTGACCGTTGGCCGGCGCGCCGATCAGCGCGCCGTGGTCGACGGCCAGGTGGTCGCTCGACGCGAGCTGCCTGGTGACCGGCTGGAAGTAGACGCCGATCCACGGTCGGGCCAGGGTCTTGCCGGCCAGGGCCTGGGCCATGATCGTCTTGGCAAAGTCGATCGGGATCGAGAAGCCGATCCCCTGCGCGTTGCCCGAGGTGGCGGTGTTGATGCCGATGACCTGCCCATCGCTGTTGACCAGCGGACCGCCGGAGTTGCCCGGGTTGATCGCGGCATCGGTCTGGATCAGGTCGTTGAGCTGCTCGGAGCTCTGGTTGCCCGAGTCGCCGGCGGTGATCTGGCGTCCGAGCCCGGAGATGACGCCGGACGTCACCGTGTTCTCGAAGGTGCCGAGCGGATTCCCGATGGCGATCGCCAGCTGTCCCTGGATGAGGTCGCCGCTCGAGCCGATGGGGGCGGCCGGCAGCCCGCTGGCGTTGATCTTCACGATCGCGAGGTCGGTCAGCGTGTCGATGCCGTACACCGTGCCGGTGAACGTGCGCGAGTCGGCCAGGACGACCTGGATCTGGTTCGCCCCCTGGACGACGTGACGGTTGGTGAGGATCCAGCCGTTCGAGTTGAAGATGAAGCCGGACCCCGACCCGCCGGACCCGAGTCCCGAGCTGACCTGGATGGTGACGACCGCTGGCGACACCTTCTTCACCGCGTCGGTGATCGCCGACGACTCATCGATGTGGACGTTGCTCACCGTCGTCCCTCCGCCCGTCGTGGTGAGGGCGGTGGTGTCCTGGTGGAGAAGATTGGTGATCGCGACCGCGCTGAGCGCGCCGGAGAGCATCCCGACGACGAGCGCGATGACGAGGAATGGGACCCACCATCGGGCCCTCGGAGGGTGGGCGGTTGCGACCGGCTGCGGTGGATTGGGGCTGCCGAACGGGGTCTGCGGCGCGCTCGGCCCGGAGTCTGGCGGGGTGATCATGGGCACAGGATGCCTCCGGTTCCTGAGAATCGTCTGAGAATCAGACCGCAGGTCGGCCGGCATCGGCCACCGGCCGGGCGCGTCCGCGCGGGCGAATCCAGAGGCCGATGGCCAGGACGCCCACGCCCGCGAGCGCTACGGTCTCGAGCGCCAGGCGAAGGCTGGTGGCCTGGGCCACCCCGCCGATGAGCGCGGGCCCGAACAGGAAGCCGCTGTAGCCGAGCGTGGTGATCACCGCACTTGCCTGACCGGCCCGCCCGGCCCCGGCCTCGCCGGCCAGCGACAGTGTGACCGGCGCGATGCTCGCCAGCGACAGGCCCACCAGGGCGAAGCCTGCCAGGGCCAGCGGCGCGAGCGAGGTCACCAGGGCAGCGGTCATGCCGATCACGATCGCCGCCCCGGCGCCGGCCATGGTGGTCCGCCGACCGACGCGCCGCACCATCGATGACGAGACGAGCCGCCCGATGCACATTGCGCCGTGGAAGAGTGCCGGCCCCGATGAGCCGGCGACGAGCGAGAGGCCGAGCGTGCCACGCAGGTAGATCGCCGACCAGCTCTCCATGGTGCCCTCGGCGAAGAACGCCAGCGCCGTGGCCGCGCCCAGGACGAGGAGCAGGGGCGAGCGATAAAGGGTGCGCTGCCCCGCCGGCGGCGTCACCAGCTGATGCGGCGCCCCGCGGGCCCGGGCCCACAGGATCGCCGCCGCGGCCAGCAGCGCAGCGGACGGCAGGTACAACCAGTGGTAGCTGGCACCCAGTCCCAGCACGACCGCGGTCACGGCCGCGCCCATCGCCCCACCGCCGCTGAACGCCGCGTGCAGCAGCGGGAGCACGCGCCGTCCGCTGCGTCGCTCCAGGTCGATCGCTGCCGCGTTGATGGCGACGTCATAGATCCCGCTCAGGGCGAAGGCGACCAGCAGCAGGATGACCAGCAGCGCGTAGCTGCCGACCGCACCGACGGCGGCGATGCTCAGCGCGTACGTGATTCCCGATGCACCCCCAAGGCGTCGCGGCCCGAACCGGTCGACCAGGCGGCCGCCGACGAGCATGGCCGGGATCGAGCCCACCACTCCCATCGACAGGGCGATCCCCAGCTCGCCGGGAGACGGGGCGAGCTGGCGCGAGAGCTCGGGCAGCAGGACGGCCCAGCTTCCCCACAGGGCTCCAAAGGCGGCAAAGGCGAAGAGCAGAGGTGCGAACATCGGTCGCCGGAAAGTCGACCACATCCGCTGCCGACGCGCGGTCGGCATGCGACGCCCGCCGCCCCGCTCCCGCATGCGCGTTATCGGCTGAGCCGATGAGTGAACGCCCGCCGCCTGGCCCATGCGCGGACCTATCGGCTGAGCCGATGAGTGAACGCCCGCCGCCTGGCCCATGCGCGGACCTATCGGCTGAGCCGATGAGTGGGCTCCTCGCGCGTGGACGCGCGCGGACAGGCGCGGGCCGCCACGAGTCATACGCCTGCCGGCGCGGCATGGGAGGATGTGGGCAGGAGGTGCGGACCGATGGAGACGCGACTCGGTGTCCTGCTCTGGAACCAGGCCACCGACTGGCCGGCCTACGAGGCGGCCGCGCGGAGGGTGGACGAGCTCGGCTACGACCATCTCTGGGCGTGGGATCACCTGTACGCCATCTTCGGCGACCCGCTGCAGCCGATCTTCGAGGGCTACACGACGCTGGCGGCCATGGCCAGGGTCGTAGACCGCGTCCGGCTGGGCCTGCTGGTCGGCGCGAACACGTTCCGCAACCCCGGCTTGGTGGCCAAGGAGGTCACCACGCTCGACCACATCAGCGGTGGGCGTGCGATCCTGGGTATCGGCGGGGCGTGGTTCGAGGACGAGCACACCGCCTTCGGCATCGAGTTCGGGAGCGGCTTCGGCCAGCGGCTCGACTGGCTCGACGAGTCGGCCGAGGCCATGCGCTCGCTGCTGGCCGGCGACGCGGTGACATCGGCTCCGGGCGGTCGCTACCACCTCAACGAGGCGCGCCTGCTCCCCCGCCCGGTCCAGCAGCACCTGCCGATCATGATCGGTGGCTCGGGCGAACGGAAGACGCTGCGAACCGTCGCACGCTCGGCGGACATGTGGAACGTCATGGGTCCCACCGACTTCCTCGCCCGCAAGCTCGAGGTCCTGCGCCGGCACTGCGACGAGGTCGGGCGGGACGCCGGGGAGATCGAGCTGACGATCGGCTGCAAGCCGCTCATCCGCGACACCGCGGCGGAGGCGCGGCGCACCTGGGAGTCGCAGATGACACATAACCGCACGCCGCTCGCCGAGGTCGAGGGCGACGACACCTTCTGGGTCGGCACGCCCGAGGAGGTGGCATCGCTGATGATCGAGCGCAGGCGGCTCGGATTCGACACCTTCATCGCCGAGATGCCGGCACCCTACGACGACGAGACGCTCGAGCGCTGGATCGGCGAGGTCAAGCCGATGGTCGACGCCGCCTGACCGTCGATCCACCCCCGCCGCCGTAGAATCGCGGCCTCACCGGAGGGAAACCGCGATCCGTGACCCGCATCCTGCTGTACACCGGGAAGGGGGGCGTCGGGAAGACGTCCACGGCTGCTGCCACCGCGCTCGCCTGCGCGGACCGCGGCTATCGGACCATGGTCCTCTCCACCGACATCGCCCACAGCCTTGGCGACGTGTTCGGCACCTCCCTGGGGCCGGAAGCGAGCGAGATCGCGCCGAACCTGTGGGGCCAGGAGTCGGATGTCTATCACAACGTCAGCCGCTACTGGGGCCGGATCCAGGAGTACGCCGCATCGGTGCTGCGCTGGCGTGGCCTCGACGACGTCCTCGCCGAGGAGATGACCGTCCTGCCGGGCATGGACGAGGTCGGCAGCCTGCTCTGGATCGCGGATCATCACGACTCCGGCCTGTACGACGTCATCGTGGTCGACGCCGCGCCCACCGGCGAGACGCTGCGCCTGCTCTCCCTGCCCGAGGCGGTGAAGTGGTGGATGGAGAAGGTGGAGCCGATCGGCCGCAAGATCAGCCGCCTCACCGGCCCGATCGTCAACCGCGTGGTGGGCCTGCCGATGCCGAGCGACGAGGTGTTCGACGCCGGCGAGGAGCTGTTCGAGCGCCTCGAGCACATGCGCGCCCTGCTCGCCGATCCGGAGAAGACCTCCGTTCGCGTGGTGCTCACCCTGGAGCAGGTGGTCATCAAGGAGGCGCAGCGCGCCTTCACCTACTTCCACCTCTACGCGTACCCGACCGATCTGGTGGTCGCCAACCGGATCCTGCCCGACGAGGTCGGCGCCTACTTCCGGGGCTGGTACGAGGCCCAGCAGAAGAATGGACCGATGGTCGAGCGCACATTCGCCCCGATCCCGGTGCTCAAGGCTCCCTACTTCGACCGCGAGGTCGTGGGGCTGAGGATGCTCCGCGGGTTCGCGAAGGCCCTCTACGCCGATGCCGATCCCACTTCGTTCTTCTACCGTGGGCGTCCGTACTCGGTCGTCCGCAGTGACGGCGAGTACCGACTCTCCGTTGAGCTGCCATTCACCACCAAGGACCAGATCTCCCTCTCGCGGCACGCGGACGAGCTCATCATCGACCTGGGTGACTGGCGTCGTACCCTCGTCCTGCCGCGAGCGCTGATCGAGGCACCCGCGCTCGGCGCCGGATTCGACGACCACGTGCTCCAGATCCGCTTCGGGGTGCCGGAGCGGGCCAAACCGACGAGCTCCCGCAGGAGGTAGACCGATGGCCGATGACAAGACGGAAGAGATGGAGCGGCGGCTCGCGGCGCTCGAGCGGCGCCAGGTCCGCAGCGAGCGAACCTCCGCCGTGGAGACGGCGTTCTGGGCCTTCATGCACAAGGTCTTTCCCGAGGAGGCGCGCTCGCACATGAAGGCCGCGGGGCGCGAGCAGCTGCTCGCCGCGCGCGCGTACCTCGACCACTGGATCGCCAAGCTCGAGGTGAACGAACCTGAGAACGGCAGGCGCCACGAGAGCATCGAGATCGACTGAGGATCTCGGCGTCTCTCGATGCGATCGGTCGCCTCGGCTTCGATGCGCGAGCCGATTCCAGCGCTCGCCCTCGATTAGGGTCGGTGCCTAGGGCCCGGTCAGCAGCGGCTCCGCGAAGGCACGGATGGCGGCGAGCTTCGGGCGCAGGACGTAACCGAGCGACGGATCGCTGTCGACCACGTAGAAGCGTGGCGGGGTGAGGACGTCATCGGTTACGGCCGCCGCGCGCGACCGTCGCGCGAGCTCGGCAAGGGTCGGCAGCATGTCGGCGCCGATGTCGGTCTGCAGGCTCCCGAGCGACGCGACGAGCCTGGCAAGGTCGATCTTGACGTTCGGGGCCACGAAGCGCGCCAGCAACGCGCGGAGCACGAGCTGCTGCCGCGCCGCCCGGTCGAAGTCGTCGGTGGTGTGCCGGCTCCGGCAGTAGAGGAGGGCCTGCTGTCCGTCGAGATGGTGCTTCCCGGCGCCGATCTTCAGTCCGATCGAGGGATCGACGATCGTCGCTGGGACGGTCAGGTCGATCCCTCCGAAGGCGTCGACCACCCGCGCGAAATCGTCCATGTTGACGAGGAGCGTGAAGTCGATCTTGGTGCCCAGCAAGGTGTCGAGCGCGCCGCGCAGGGCGTCCATCCCCAGCTGCGAGTACAGCGCGTTGAGCTTCGACCGCCACGTGCCGCCGCCCTGGAGCGGGATGCTCACCGAATCGCGCGGCACGGAGATCATCGTCATCTTCGTGTGCGCGGCGTTGATGCTGACCACGATCATCGAGTCGGTCAGCGCCGGCTCGCCGGTCGCCTTGCGTGTGGCGTTCTGGTCGGTCCCCACCACGAGGAACGTGACGCGGCGCGAGAGCAGCGCCTGGTCGAGGCCCGGGGTCGGCGTGGGGGTGGCGGAAGGCGCGACGGGATGACGGCCGCTCAGGATGACGAGGGTGACCACGAGCACGCCAATGACGACACCGAGTCCGAGGACGACCCGCGTCAGCCATCGGCTCATCGACGGCCATCCGTCCCGCCAGAACGATCCTCGATCTCCCAGGCGTGATCGAGGGCGTGCCAGGCAGAGCGGCGCACGGTATAGCGCGGGCTCCACGGGCGCTTCGTGTTCCGCGGCACGGCGACCGGCTTGTCGTGAGCACGCGCCGCCAGCGCATCGAGCATTGCCCGGCGCATCCCCGCGGTACCGTGCCCCCGGGCGTCGGTCGGCAGCCTGGCGCCGAGCTGGCCGAGGTACGCCTCCTCGGCCTCGGTCACGTGATCGACGATCCTGGCCAGCGTCCGGCCGCCTCCGCGTGGCCCCACGCTCAGCTGGACCCCCCTGGCAGCGGTGGCCGCGAGGTCGAACGCCTCCCAGCACGCGGTGAGCAGCGCGGTCTGGCGAGCGAGCTCCCCGTCGTCGAGCTGTGCGCCATCGGCCTCTGGAGAAGCGCTCGCCACGCCGAAATCGGTTCCCGACGAGCCCTTCAACCGCTGCACGACCTCGAACTGCTCGGCGTCCGCCGGCGCGCTGAACCGCACCTTCGCCCGCCCGGCGATCCGAGCGTATCGGCTCCCGTAGGCCGCCAGGGCCTCCAACGCCTCCGCCTCGCTGCGTGCGGCGCGGCACCACCCCGGCCAGTCGATGGCGCCGGCGAAGACCTTCGTGGCGCCGACCTCGACGTAGACCGGAAGCCGGCCCGTCATGCGCGGAGCCTCGCTCTCATCGCTGACATTCTCAACCATGCCTCGATTCTGCGCCGCGCTTGCGGGATGATGCCCGTCACACGGGGCAGGAGGCAGCATGAAGATCGCGGTCATCGGGGCGGGGAACGTCGGGGGTGGGTTGGGCGCCGGGCTGGCGCAGGCGGGCCATGAGGTCGTCTACGGTGTCCGCGATCCCGAATCGGCCAAGACGCGTTCGGCGCTCGACGCGACGCCCCACGCCACGGCCAGCCAGCCGGGGCTGGCCGCCGCCGACGCCGACGTCGTCATCTTCGCCTTGCGCTGGGACGCGGTCCCGGAGACGGTCGCGGCGCTTCCCGACCTGGACGGCCGCGTAGTGATCGACGCCATGAACCGGTTCGCCGGCGATCCCGCGCGCGGCACGGCCCAGGACCTCTCCGATCTCCTGCCTGGCGCGCGCGTGGTCAAGGCCTTCAACACCATCGGCTTCGAGAACTTCGCCACGGCCAGGGCGCGCCGGCGGAAGGCGGTCATGTTCATCGCGGGCGACCATCCCGAGGCCAACGCGGTCGCCGCCTCGCTGGCCAGCGACCTCGGGTTTCAGCCCGAGGACGTGGGTCCCCTCACGAACGCCAAGCCGCTCGAGGAGATGGTGAAGATCTGGCTGGCCCTGGCCGAGCGCCACGGGCGGCGGGTCGGCTGGGCGCTCTCGGAGGAGTAGCGGCTAGCTCTTCTTCCGTCCACCGCGCGGGCCGCGCTTCGAGCTGGTCGCCCGGAGCGACCGGGTCGGGTGCGCGATCTTGTCATCGTCGCTGACCTCGATGCCCTCCAGCTTGGCGGCGGCGAGGATCTTCTTGCGAGCCCGCTCGCTGGCGGCCCGGCTCTCGAACTCGGTCTGGTCCCAGCGCGCCATCGCGTTGCGGATGTGGCTTCGGTCATTGATCGGCAGGTGCTCGCCGCCCTTGCGATCGACGTACGCGAATTGACTGCTGCGCAGCTCGTCTCGGGCCTCGGTGTCGAGGTCGGCCATCGGTGCATCACCTCCTGGGAGCCATCCCGTGCAGGGCCCGTGCCAGCCGCGACCGTGGCACGAATGCCTCATCCCCCACCGGCGGGGTGCGTCGAGTGCGATGGATTCCTGGAGAAGCCGTTCCAACCCGAGCGACTGCGCGAGCTGCTCACCGTAATCGCCGGCCGGCGATCAGTACAGGCCGGGCACGAAGCGGCACGTTCGCGCGCGATAGTCGGCGTATGCGGTGAAGCGTTCGAGCAGCCACGCCTCTTCGCGACGAGCCTTCAGATCGAACCAGGCAA
>Ga0070730_10003265_pt1 | contig 14617 bp, 17 predicted proteins | sample Coa_R1_3_FD_66447 | JGI IMG/M metagenome (GOLD analysis project Ga0070730, IMG submission 66447) | Surface soil microbial communities from Centralia Pennsylvania, which are recovering from an underground coalmine fire - Coalmine... | ecosystem: Environmental > Terrestrial > Soil > Unclassified ...
CGCGCGGCTATAAGCCCGCCAGCGCCGCTATGCCCCGGTCGGGGCGCGGCAATTCCCCTTCGCATCGATAGGGTTAGCACAGGATCACGTTATGGCGACCGTTAATCTGATCAAGGCCGCGGCGCGGCCACGGGGCAGCAAGGGCGCCGCCCGGGCCGAGCGTCGGGCCGGCCGCGTGCCGGGCATCATTTACGGCGACGGCAAGCCGCCGCTGCCGATCTCCGTCGATTTTGCCGATTTGAACAAGCGCATCTATGCCGGCCATTTCCTCACCACCATCCACGACGTGGAAGTCGACGGCACCAAGCACCGCGTCATTCCGCGCGATTTCCAGCTCGATCCGGTGCGCGACAAGCCCGTGCACGTCGATTTCATGCGGCTCGGCGAAGGCGCCACGATCCGCGTCAACATCCCGGTGCACGTGAGAAACGCCGACCAGTCGCCAGGCGTCAAGCGCGGCGGCACGGTCAGCATCGTTACCCATACGGTCGAGGTGCGCTGTCGCGCCGACGCCATCCCCAGCGCCATCGAAGTCGACGTGAGTGGGCTCGAGATCAATTACTCGAAGCACTTGAGCGACATCACCTTGCCGGAAGGCGTCCGCGTCGTGTCCGGCCGCGACATCACGCTGGTCACGGTGGTGCCGCCGTCGGGCTATGCGGAAGAGATGAAAGCGGCTGCGGAAGCCGCGGCCGCTGCGGCCGCGGCAGCTGCTGCCGCACCCGTCGCCGGCGCTCCGGCCGAGGGCGGCGCGCCCGCCGCGGCGCCAGGCGCCGCGCCTGCTCCGGGAGCGGCACCCGCTGCCGCCGCGCCTGAGAAGAAGTGAGGGCCTCGCCCGCGGGACCACGCCGATGCTGCTCCTGGTGGGCTTGGGCAATCCAGGGGCGCGTTATGCCGGCAACCGGCACAATGTCGGCTTCATGGCCGTCCAAGCCATCGCCAAGCGCCACGGCATCGGACCGTGGCGCCGGCGTTTTCAGGGCGTCGCCTGCGAGGGACCGCTCGGCGGCGAGCGCGCGCTGCTGCTGTTGCCTGGAACGTTCATGAATGAATCCGGCCGCGCCGTCGCCGAGGCGGCGCACTTCTACAAGCTTCCGCTCGGCGACGTGATCGTCGTCCACGACGAGATCGATCTGCCGCCCGGCAAGCTGCGGGTGAAGACCGGTGGCGGAATCGCCGGTCACAACGGCTTGCGCTCGATCTCGGAGCATATCGGCAACGATTACCGGCGCGTGCGCATCGGCGTCGGCCATCCCGGCAACAAGGATCTGGTCCACGCCTATGTGTTGAACGATTTCGCCAAGAGCGAACGGCCCTGGGTCGAGGCGCTGGTCGACATCATCGCCGACAACGTCGAGCTCCTCGCCCGCGGCGCCGACGCCACGTTCCAAAACAAGGTGCACCTCGCCATGGCGGCCGCCGGATTTGGCGAAGCCGCGAATGGCGACACAACAAACTAAGAAGATTCAAGCAAAGCGAACTGAACCACTATGGGATTCAAATGCGGCATTCTCGGCTTGTCCAACGTCGGCAAGTCGACCCTGTTCAACGCGCTGACCGCGACTGCGGCGGCGCAAGCCTCGAACTATCCGTTCTCCACCATCGAGCCGAATGTCGGCGAGGTGCTGGTGCCGGATCCGCGGCTCGACGTGCTCGCCAAGCTGGAGAAATCCGCCAAGCTCAAGCCGACGCGCCTGACCTTTGTCGACATCGCCGGCCTGGTCAGCGGTGCCTCGCGCGGCGAAGGCCTCGGCAATCAATTCCTCGCCCACGTGCGCGAGGTGGACGCCATTGCTCACGTGGTGCGCTGTTTCGTCGATGCGAACGTCGCCCACGTCACCGGCCATATCGACCCGATCGCCGACATCGACACCATCGAGACCGAGCTGATGCTCGCCGATCTCGAGAGTCTGGAGCGGCGGATCGACGGCCTGAGCAAGAAGGCCAAGGGCAGCGACCAGGACGCGCGGGAGGCACGCGAGACACTCGATCTCGTCAACCGGGCGCTGGCGCTGCTGCGCGACGGCAAGCCCGCGCGCCTAGTCGAGCTGCGGCCCGAAGAAGACAAGGCGTTTCGCATGCTCGGCCTGTTGACGGCGCTGCCGGTGCTCTATGTCTGCAACGTCGACGACGCTTCGGCGGCATCCGGCAACGAATTTTCCCGGCAGGTCGAGGCGCGCGCCAAGGCGGAAGGCGCGGCTTGCGTCACCATCGCGGCGAAGATCGAGGCCGAGATCGCCGTGCTGCCGGCCGACGAGCGCAACGAATTTCTCGCCGCGATCGGTCTTAAGGAGCCGAGCCTCGACCGGCTCATCCGCGCCGGGTACGCGCTTTTGAACCTGATCACCTACTTCACCGTCGGTCCCAAGGAGGCCGCCGCCTGGACAGTGACGAAGGGCACCAAGGCGCCCAGGGCGGCTGCGGTCATTCATTCCGACTTCGAGCGCGGCTTCATCCGCGCCGAAACCATCGCCTATGGCGACTACGTGCAGTTCGGCGGCGAGGCCGGCGCGCGCGACGCCGGCAAGATGCGGCTCGAAGGCAAGGACTACGTCGTGCAGGACGGCGACGTCATGCATTTTAGGTTTGCGACGTAGCGGGCCACGGAGCCATGGCAGGTATTGGGGGTTAAGCGGACCAACGGCTATCCCGGGGCCGCGCTCTGGCTAGGGTTGGCCGTCGATCTCTGGCACGCGTTCGAGGCTCGAAATCCATGGCAGGCGTCGCTTGGTCCAGATTTGCCGGATCGGACTGCCAAGCAACGCGCGCTCGTTCAAAGCCCCCACGCGCAAGGAATAGGCCTTCGGATTCTCCGGATCGCATGAATAAACGGGCGCGCCGCAAATCTCGCAGAACGCATGCACTCGTTTGGCGCCACTGTCGGCGGTCTTGGTGTAGCGGCGCGGATTTCCGCTGAGGAGGTGGAAGCCTTGCGCCGGCGCCTGAATGTTGGCCCGGAACGCAGATCCGGTCAGGGTCTGGCAATCAAGACAGTGGCAGACATTGACAGTGCCCACCTCGACCTCTGCTTCATAGGCGATCGCACCGCAGTGGCATTGTCCGTGAACCTTCATCGGGATGCTCCCATTAAATATCGCCCTGCACATATGTTGGCGGAAATGCATGGATCGCGAAGGACACGCCTGTAGTACTTGCTAGCACTCACAAAGACCATAACAGTCCACCATAAAAAATATGCTGGCGACGGCAACGACACTCTCTTGTTGGTCTAATACAAATGCTGTTTGTCGCCCACCTCACCCACCGTTTGACATACATCTCGAGTGCCGTTGCGGGTAAGGCCGCACGGCACTCCTGCTCGTAAAGCCGAGATGCCTTCTCCAGAAAGTTCTCAATCGTTTTTCTCGGGACGCTGAGGCCGGCGCGCGTGAAGCGATAGCCGAGAAAGTCGAAGCCGCGCTCGATCCTGCCGATGAAGGTCTTGTCCTGGCACAATTCGACGGGGTGCGTCGAACGCCGGCATGTCTCCTTTTGGGGGATGAACCGACTATAAGCCGGATCGACTATTCCGGCGCGATCAGGCTTTTCCGCCCTTCACATTTGTCCGCGATTGCGGATGGCGCCGAGATGCTCGTTGATGCGGAAGACGATGAGCACGAATTCGGCGCCGATGCGCGAGATGACGATGCCCATGCCGGCGCCGAGCACGCTGGCGATCAGAAAGATCATGCCGATGAACGGATTGAACGCCATGGTATCGAGCGAGCCGACGATGCCGGCGACGCCGAGCAGAATGCACATGACGACGGCGAGCCAATAAAAGACTTTGATGACCGTGGGCGTTACGAACCGGTCCCACTGGAACAGGTCGCCGATCCCGAACATGCTGCTTCCCCCATTAGCAAATAACAAAGTGATTCTTGCCGCCAGGGCAGAGTGCCCGTGAGGATTGTCCCGGTCAATTGCGGCAGGAGATGGAAAAGCCGCGGCGATTGACGACATTTCCGGCGCATCCTAGAGGGGACCGGGCTCCAGGTGGTCATGCGCTGGTTCGGCTTGCAAAATCTGACGGCGGGCGCCGCAAAGCTGTCGCGGCAGGAGCGCCGCGCCGCCGCCATTGCGGGCGGCGCACACGCGCTGCACGACGGCTATACCGATCTGATCTACATCATGCTGCCGCTGTGGCAGGCCGAATTCGCGCTGAGCTACGCGGCGCTCGGCCTGTTGCGCAGCATGTTCGTCGGCGCCATGGCGGGCCTGCAGATTCCCGCAGGCCTTTTGGCGGAGCGCTTTGGCGCCGCCGCCGTGCTGGCGGCCGGCACCGCGCTTGCGGGGTTGGGGTATTGCATCGCCGGGCTGAGCACCGGCTTTGCCATGCTGCTCGGCGCGCTGGTCATCGGCGGCGCCGGCGCCAGCACGCAGCATCCGATCGCTTCGGCATTGGTCGCCCGCGCCTTTGCCGGGCCGCGTTCGCTGCGGGCGCTCGGCACCTACAATTTCTCCGGCGACCTCGGCAAGATGACGGTGCCGGCCGTGCTGTCGCTGATGCTGCTGGCGCTGCCCTGGCGGCCGGCGCTCGCCATTCTGGGCGGGGTCGGCTTCCTCCTGGCGATCGTGATCTTTGTGTTCGCGCCGCGCTACGGCCGCGCCGCGACGGCCGATGAGCAAGACGCCAATACCGGCAAGCCGCAGCCGTCTTCCGCGTTCGCCATGCTGCTTGCCATCGGCATTCTCGACAGCGCCACCCGCATGGGCTTTTTGTTGTTTCTGCCGTTCGTGCTTACCGCCAAGGGCGCAAGCTTGCAGAATGTCGGGCTTGCCATGACGCTGGTGTTCACCGGCGGCGCCGCCGGCAAGCTCGCTTGTACCTTCATCGGCGCGCGCATCGGCGCGATCGCCACGGTATGGCTGACCGAGGGACTGACGGCGCTCGGCATCGTCGCGTTGTTGCCGTTGCCGCTGCCGGCCGCGATGACGTTGCTGCCGCTCATCGGCGTCGCGCTCAACGGCACCTCCTCGGTGCTTTACGGTTCGGTGCCGGATCTGGTCGCGGCGGACCGGCGCACCCGCGCGCTGAGCATTTTTTATACCGGCACGATCGGCTCCGGCGCGACTGCGCCGGTGCTGTTCGGACGCATCGGCGATGCGCTCGGCGTCCAGCCGGCGCTGCTCCTGGTCGCCGCCGCCGCACTCGCCACATTGCCCTTGGCGGCGCTGCTGCGGCCGGCGCTGGCCCGCAGTTACGGTGCCGGCACGGCGTGACCGTGCCAAGTTTGGGGCGGCGGAACCAGGCTCAATTCTTCAGCAGTCTCGGAGCAGCAGAGCCGGAACGCCCGACATCAAGCGGCGTTTGTCTGACGTTCGTTCGGTCATGTTCCGGACCATGCATAGGGAGTAGCTCATGCGCATCCATATCCCCTGTACCGCGCTCGGACTGGGGCTTGCCATCGTGGCGCCGGCGGCCCACGCGGAGACGATCGTGACGCGGCAGATCGTCAATCAGCCGGTGGAGACCGTGCGGACCGTCACCGTCACGCGGACGGTGCGCCCCGTTATTCACCGGCGGGTCGTGGTCACGCGGCGCACCACGGTCAGCGATCGCGTCGCGCCGATTGCGCCCGCTCCTGCGGCGGTTGCCACGACATATCGGCGGCCGATCTACGACGCCGTCGCACCTGCGCCCTATCCGCGGCCCGTCTACGACGTCGTCGCGCCGCCGGCGCCGCCGGTCGTCAACGCCTATCCGCGGCCGGTTTATGACGTGGTAGCGCCGGCGCCTGCGATCGCCGAGCCGGTCATTGACGACACCGTGGTCGCTCCGGGAGCGCCCGTGCCGCCGTATGCGGGCGCTGCGCCGATGCCGACCTACCACTACGTTTACGAGTGGGATCGCATTCTCGTCATCGACGACGCGACCGGCATTGCGGTGCAGGCGCTGCCGCGCTGACGAACGCGCAACAATCGGGCGCTGCGCGCTGCGCAGGAGCGCAGCGCGCGGCGCCTTTGCCGCACGGGAGTAATGCGATGACCACACGCCTCGCTCGGGCTGCCATCTTCGGAGCGCTCGCGTTGGTCTGCGGCGCGATCCCGCACAAGGCCCAGGCGCAAGGTGTCGACGCCGGCGGACCGCCGAGCGCGCTCAACGGCGGCGCTGAACAGAAGCTGGTCCTGACGCCGGAACAACGCCGCGCGATCTATGTCGCGGCCACCAAAGACAAGAGCAAAACCGCCAAGGCCGGCTTTCCTGCCACGATCGGCGCCGAGGTGCCGCCGATGCTCGAACTCTATGCGCTGCCCGATGACGCCGTGGCCGGCAATCAATCAGCCAAATTCTTCGAGTATACGGTCGTGCAGGACAAGGTCGTGCTGGTCGATCCGACGCGCATGCGCGTGGTCGACGTGATCGGGCCGCCGCGTTAGCGGTTTAAGGATTTTGTTTGGCGCTTTCGACGACCGCCTTCGGCAGCACGTCGAGATATGGTCCCATGAAGAACGCCTCGCCGGTGCCGTCGCCGTAATAGCGGTCGTAGGCGTCGATCATCGCCCGCACCGGCGCCACACAGGACGGCATCGAGGCGACGATCAAGTCGCCGAGCGCGGCCTGCCTGCTGCCGTAGCGCGGATCGGCGGTGACCGCGTGCACGATGCAGGTGGTCGCGGAGCGGACCAGCGGCTCGGTGGCGGCCATTTTTTCCCGGATCGTCAGATGCGTTACGTCGCCCGCACTGGTCAGCGGTTCCGTGGCCACGGCGACGACCAGCGCCGAGCCGAAAAGCGAAGCAAGCAGCATGCGATGTCCCTCACCCGATGAATCACCAATAGCCGGATCGCGCCGGGCAAATCAACCCTGAATTTTCCGCGAGATAGGCGCGGTCCGCAAAACGGCACCATCGTGTCTCGTCTGTGCCGCTTCGGCGTGCTAAGTTGGCCGCGCATTTGGATCATCATCATGATGCTGCCATCGGCCCTCTTCATCGGCGCTCAGCTCGTCATGCCCGTCGCCGACAATGTTCCGGTCCTCAACATCGACCCGGTATGTCGAGGCATCGCCCAGCAGGGCGGCAGCTCGTTCCACGATACCGAAGTCGCAAAACAAAAACAGGACTGTCTGGACAGCGAAAAGCAGGTACGCGACGATTTGGTCAAGCAATGGCCGACCTTCTCCGCAGCAGACAAAAATGCCTGCATCCAGGAAGCCACTACCGGCGGCGAGTCCAGCTACACCGAGCTGTTGACCTGTCTGGAAATGGCGCGCGATGCACGCAATCTACGCACTGATCTGAATGACCCGGGCGTTGCCTCGTCGCGCACGAAACGGCGGCGCTAAAGCTTTCAGTAAGTCCGCCGCCGCTCGCCAGCGAAGCGCCCGATCTGGTGCCGCGCTGGCGGCTAATACCCGATCAAAATTTCGGCGACGGTCGGCTTGAGCGCCCGCAACTCCGGCTCGTCCGAAACGTATTCGTCCTTCTCGGGCAATTCGGTACCGGCAGTTTTCGCCGCCGCACGTAAGTTCACGCCGGCTTTGCAGTCGCCCGGCAGTTTGGCGAGCGCGCCATCGTCCCAGCTGCTGACGCTGGCAATGCCGTCCTTATCGAAGCCCTTCAGCTTGAACGGCTTTTTATTGAGCTTCTCGATCTGCTCGAGCGTGAGCCCGAGCCGCAATCCGCCGGGCCCGGTCCAGGTCGATTTGCCGCCAATGTCGATCAGATACGTGCCGGTTCGGTTCGGATTAGACCACCACACTTCCAACCGCTTTTTCGGATCCTTGGGAAACAGCACCGTGATGCCGACCTCGGTGCCCTGCACGGTTTGGTGCGTGAAGATCATGTTGCGGGAATCGTACGCCATGGCGAGCGCCAGCATGCCGGAATCCTTGGCGAACGGGCCGCTGCATTCGACCACGGTGCGACCGGCGCCGGCGCGGACCGGCTTCGGGGCAGCGCCGCCGGGTTGGGGATTCGCACTGTGCCGCACGGGAGCCTGGCCATTCGGCGCGCTTTTGGCGCCGCCTGCGGACGATCCGCCCGGTTCGGCGACCGGCGCCGGCATCGGCTGCTGGATCTGCGAAGGTGCGAGCTGATCCTCCGGATTGAGATTGGGTTGCGGCCGTTGCTGCGCCAAAGCCGCTCCAGCGCTCCAAAGCACAGCCAGAACGGCGGCGTACACTGGAATTTCCGCCGACCGCCGCGATCGCTGACGCATTCCCCACTCCCTCGTAACGCCCGGCATGCCTATAGCACGGCTCCGCCCGTCCCCGCTCGCGATTCATTCAAACGCGGAACGCGCGGCCGCTTGGCCGATTAGAACTCCTATAAAAAGCCATTTTTTCTTTGCGCGCCAAAATCGGCCGCGCTAGGGATAGTTACAAATCATACTAATGCCGCCGCCGCACCTGCAATGATCGTCTGCTCCTGCAACGTGTTCTCCGACCACGACGTCCGCGCGACCCTCGCCGCCGGCGAAGGCGCGCCGCGGACCACCGGCCAAGTCTATCATTGCCTCGGCTGCAGCCCGCAATGTGGCCGCTGCGCGCGTACCATTCGCCGCATCATGGATGAAGCGCTGGCGGCGACGGAACCGGGGTCCCGCCGCGACAGTTGAGAAGCGCAGCGCGGTTTTGGCGCAGACCAGCACGGCCGGCACAGCAGAATTGGTTCGGGGGCACGACCGCTCACACGAGTATTTCAGCCCGCCCGTTCCGGCTAAAATCGAGCGGCAGCGAGGAGAACGACCATGCGAGGCGAGCCGGGCGTCATCGATTACCTCAACAAGGGCCTGCGGCACGAGCTTACCGCCGTCAACCAGTACTGGCTGCATTACCGGCTACTCGACAATTGGGGCTACCGCGCGCTGGCCAAGCAGTGGCGCAAAGAATCGATCGAAGAAATGCAGCATGCCGATAAGCTCGTCGAGCGCATCATTTTCCTCGACGGCTTTCCTAACATGCAGGTGCTGGATCCGCTGCATATCGGCCAGAACGTCAAGGAAGTGCTCGACTGCGACCTTGCCTCGGAAATGTCGGCGCGCGCCCTTTACGAGGAGGCAGCAACCCATTGCCATGCGGTACGGGACTATGTGTCGCGCGACCTGTTCGAACAGCTGATGCACGACGAGGAACATCACATCGATTTCCTCGAGACGCAGCTCGAGTTGGTCGCCAAGCTGGGCCTCGAACTGTACGCCCAGCACCACATCGGCAAGCTCGACGACGACGAGCATTGAACGGCGGGCGCGGCGCGGCCGGCTGCCGCCTGCCGCAATGCTTTACAGAATCTTAACGGGCTTTATCGGCAAGCCAGCTCAGGCCGGTGGCATCGCTACGGCTTCGCTACGCCCGTTGATACGAACGATTAGGGTTAAGGGTTAAGGTTAAGAGCCATTTAAGGATTAGCTGGCATCTTCGCCTTACTTGCAGCAACGGCCTGCCGCCGCGCGTGCGGCCGTGTTCGAGGAAAGGGCAAGCTATGGTCAGCGTTAAAACTCTCATCGGCTCCGCTGCGGCAGTCATGGTCTCGACCGCCGCGTTCGCCGCCGATCTTGGTCCGCCTCCGATGCAATATCAGCCCCCGGCGCAGGTCCTGGCGCAAAGCGGCTGGTATTTGCGCGGCGACGTCGGCATCGGCGTGCAGACTTTCAACAGCTTCGAAGTCGGCCCGGCCAGCGCCGTGCCGGCGAGCTTTGTGATCAATCAGACCGACATGCAGGACACCGCCATCTTCGGGCTGGGCGCCGGTTACGTGTTCAACAACTGGCTGCGCTTCGATGTGACCGGCGAATACCGCACCAAGGCAGAGTTCAGGTCGATCGGCAGCTTCAATCAAGGCACCTGCACGGTCATCGGCGTCACCGGCACCTGCTTCGACACGTTCAACGGCAATTTCTCCGCCGCCGTGTTCATGGCCAACGCCTATGTCGACCTCGGCACCTGGTGGTGTCTGACGCCGTTCGTCGGCGCCGGTGTCGGCGCTGCCTGGGATCGCATCACCGGCGTGTCCGACATCGGCCCGCTGCCGCCCGGGACCGTCGGCTTCGGCTTTACCCAGCAGGATTCGGCAAGCTGGAACCTGGCGTGGAACGTGCAAGCCGGCGTGACCTACAACGTCTCCGACACCTTCAAGGTCGATTTCAGCTGGCGGCACCTCGATATGGGCTCGCCGCAATCGGCCAACATCTTCTGCCAGAACACCGGCTCCAACAACAGCTGCGACTTCTTCCGGCTGAAGGACATCACGTCGGAGGATTTCCGCATCGGCGTGCGCTGGATGCTGCAGCCGACGCCGACGCCGGTGGTCATGACCCGCGGCTGATCGCCGAACACTCCCGATACGAGACGCAACGGCGCGGGCAACCGCGCCGTTTGCTTTTGGCGCCATGTCGCGCCGCGCCGGCGCGCGCCCAGCTAACCCTCCATTAAGGTTAATGCCCGATGATCGCCGCCAATCGGCCGCGCTACGGCGCGCCGCGGCATGAAAGGCCGGCACATGCGGTGGGTCATCGTTGCTTTGTTCGCTCTGGGTTTTGCGCCGCGGGCGTTCGCGGCGGACCTCGACATCCTGCGCGGCAGCGAGCCGGTCGGCCCCGCCTTCTTCACCAACTGGAGCGGCTTCTACGTCGGCGGTGACGTCGGCGCGAGCGACGCCAACGCCGACTTCAGCCACGCCACGCAGCCCTCCATCGCCTTCGTGCTGCGCAACACGGCGCTGGAAAACGTCAGTCACCCCTCGGAGCTGCCGGTCCTTGGCACCGCTGACCACACCGTAGCGAGCTACGGCGGTTTCGTCGGCTATAATTCGCAATGGCAGGATCTGGTGCTCGGCGTCGAGGCCAATTTCGTGCACACCGCCGCGTCTCTGACGGCACCCAGTTCGCCGATCACCCGAAGCGGCATGACCGACGGCCTGGGCAACACGTATACGGTCACCGTCACCGGCACCGGCTCGATGGCGAACCTCAATTACGTCGCGTTGCGCGGCCGCGCCGGTCTGATCTTGGGCAACTTCCTGCCCTACGGATTTTTCGGCGCCGTCGTCGGCATCACGGATGTCAACGTGACGTCGGCAATCCAAGGCGTCTGCCAGCCGGGATCGACTGCAACCTGCGCCCCCTTCGCGTTTTCGGCTACTGACGGCAGGAATTCCGCCCTGCTCTACGGCGGCACGGTCGGTGGCGGATTCGATTATGCCTTCACGCACAACCTTTTCATGCGCGGCGAATTCGAATACACGCGCTTTGCCCAATTCGATAATATTCTGCTGACGGTGACCAGCGCGCGCCTCGGCGCCGGCTTCAAGTTCTGATCAATAGAACGTCGTCGGAAACAGGACCGCGGCGCTGCGGCCCTGTTCGCTTCCATCCGCCATCCGCCGTTACAATCTGCGATTCGGCTTGACGGCCGCGCTCCGCTTCCTTATTTGCGGTCGTGGGACACCCCTCCCCAACGAGGGGCGCCTATCTGGAAGGATAGATCATGACGAATGCCACGCCCGCCGTGCGGCCGCTTGTGCCGCATTTTTCGTCCGGTCCCTGCGCCAAGCGCCCCGGCTGGACGCCACAAGGCCTCGGCGGCGCCGTCCTCGGCCGCTCCCATCGTTCCAAAGCCGGCAAGGCGAAGCTCAAGCGCGCCATCGATCTGACGCGCGAGATTCTCCAAGTTCCCGCCGCCTACCATATCGGCATCGTGCCGGCTTCCGACACCGGCGCCGTCGAAATGGCGCTGTGGTCGCTGCTCGGCCCGCGGCCGGTGACCATGCTGGCCTGGGAATCATTCGGCGAAGGCTGGGTGACCGACATCGCCAAGGAACTTAAGCTCAACAATGCGACCGTGCGGCGCGCACCATACGGCGAACTGCCCGACCTCTCCGGCCTCGATCCATCGCATGACCTGGTGTTCACCTGGAACGGCACGACCTCGGGCGTGCGCGTGCCGAACGCCGACTGGATTGCAGCCGAGCGCACCGGCTTGGCCATCTGCGACGCCACGTCGGCGGCTTTCGCCCAAAGACTCGATTGGGCGAAACTCGATGTCATCACGTTCTCCTGGCAAAAAGCGCTCGGCGGCGAGGCCGCGCACGGCATGCTTATTCTGTCGCCGCGCGCCGTGGCGCGGCTCGAGAGCTACACGCCGCCCTGGCCGATTCCAAAAATCTTCCGCATGACCAAGGGCGGCAAGCTGATCGAAGGCATCTTTGCCGGCGAAACCATCAACACGCCGTCGATGCTGTGCGTCGAGGATTACCTCGACGCGCTCGAATGGGCGAAGGCGAGCGGCGGATTGCCGGCTTTGCAGGCGCGCGCCGACGCCAATGCGCGCGTGATCGCCGATTGGGTCGCGCGCTCGCCGTGGATCGATTTTTTGGCCGCCGACCCGGCGCTGCGCTCCAACACCTCGGTGTGCCTGAAAGTGATCGACGCGGCGGTGACGCGGCTCGCCGCCGACGCGCAAGCGGCCTTCGTCAAGGGCATTGCCGCGGCGCTGGAGCGCGAGGGCGTCGCCTACGACATCGATGCCTACCGCGACGCGCCGCCTGGCTTGCGCATCTGGTGTGGCTCGACGGTCGAGGCGAGCGACGTCAAAGCGCTCACGCCGTGGCTCGATTGGGCCTACGCCAAAGCCAAGGAAGCGCTCCTGCAGGCGGCCTGAGCACCATGTTCGCCGATCCTCTCACCGAGCGCCTGGCGGCATTCGTGCGCGATATCGGCCTTCCGTTGCGTGCCGCCGCGCTGCCAGGCGACACCTTTTTGCCAGGGCTCGACATCCGTGACGGCGCCATCGTGGTGGATGAGGCACGCCTCGCGCATCCGGGCGACATCCTGCACGAGGCCGGCCATCTCGCCGTCACCGATCCGGCCGAACGCGGCGTGCCGCGGCTGTCACCGAGTCCCGGCGACGAAATGGCGAGCATTGCGTGGTCTTACGCGGCGCTGCGCTATCTCGATCTCGACCCTGCCGTCGTGTTTCATCCCGCAGGCTACAAGGGCGGTTCGGCCGCCATCATCGAGAACTTTGCAGCCGGACGCTACTTCGGTGTGCCGCTGCTGCAGTTTTACGCCATGAGCTATGAGCCGCGGCAGGCTGCCGAAAAAGGCGTGGCGCCGTTTCCCCACATGCTGCGCTGGGTGCGCTGATCGAAAAGGATGTTGTCATGGCTGCCCGTGTTCTGATCTCCGATGCGCTATCGCCTGCCGCCGTGCAGATTTTCAAGGACCGCGGCGTCGAGGTCGATTTCCAGCCCAATCTCGGCAAGGACAAGGAAAAACTCGCCGCCGCGATCGACGGCTTCGACGGGCTCGCCATTCGCTCGGCCACCAAGGTGACCGCAAAGCTGCTCGAGCAGGCCAAGGGTCTCAAGGTGATCGGCCGCGCCGGCATCGGCGTCGACAACGTCGATATTCCGGCGGCGACGGCCCGCGGCATCATCGTGATGAACACGCCGTTCGGCAATTCGATCACCACCGCCGAGCATGCCATCACGCTGATGCTGGCGCTGGCGCGGCAAATCCCCGAGGCCGACGCTTCGACCCGTGCCGGCAAGTGGGAGAAGAACAAGTTCTTGGGCGTCGAGATCTTCGGCAAGACGCTCGGCGTCATCGGCTGCGGCAATGTCGGGTCGATCGTCGCCGACCGCGCCATCGGCTTGAAAATGAAGGTGATCGCCTACGACCCGTATTTGTCCGCCGAGCGCGCGCTCAATCTCGGCGTGGAAAAGGTCGAGCTCGACGAGCTGTGGCGGCGCGCCGACTTTATCACCTTGCACACCCCGCTCACCGAGCGCACCCGCGACATCGTCAACGCCGAAACGCTGGCGGTGATGAAGAAGGGCGTGCGGCTGATCAATTGCGCGCGCGGCGAGCTGGTCGACGAGGCGGCTTTGTGCGAGGCGCTCAAATCCGGCCACGTCGCCGGCGCGGCGATCGACGTGTTCGCCGTGGAGCCGGCAACGTCGAGCCCGCTGTTCGGTTTGCCGAACGTGGTCTGCACGCCGCATCTCGGCGCCTCCACGCTGGAGGCGCAGGAGAACGTCGCCCTGCAGGTCGCCGAGCAGATGTCCGAGTATCTGTTGCGCGGCGCCATTTCCAACGCCGTGAATTTTCCCTCGATCAGCGCCGAGGAAGCGCCCAAGCTCAAACCGTTCGTGTCGCTCGCCGAAAAGCTCGGCTCGTTCGCCGGCCAGCTCACCGAGACCGGCATCACGCAGGTGCAGATCGCCTATGAGGGCCTTATCGCGGGAATGAACACGCGGGCACTGACTTCGGCGGCAATCGCCGGTCTGCTCCGCCCCATGCTGCAGAACGTCAACGTCGTCTCCGCGCCGGTGATCGCCAAGGAACGCGGCATCGTCGTCGAAGAAACCCGGCGCGATGCCGAGGGCGATTACGAAAGCCTGATGACCGTGACGGTGACAACCGACCGCCAGTCCAGGCACGTGTCAGGCACGGTGTTCGCGGACGGCCGCCCGCGCATCGTCAACATCAAGGGCATCCGCATGGATGCCGAGTTCGGGCCGTCGATGATCTACATCACCAATCTCGACAAGCCCGGCTTCATCGGCAAGTTTTCCTCCACCCTGGGCGACGCCGGCATCAACATCGCCACCTTCCACGTCGGCCGCGAGACTCAGGGCGGCAGCGCCATCGCGCTGATCGAGATCGACGGCGA
>Ga0070730_10003266_pt1 | contig 14612 bp, 9 predicted proteins | sample Coa_R1_3_FD_66447 | JGI IMG/M metagenome (GOLD analysis project Ga0070730, IMG submission 66447) | Surface soil microbial communities from Centralia Pennsylvania, which are recovering from an underground coalmine fire - Coalmine... | ecosystem: Environmental > Terrestrial > Soil > Unclassified ...
GCTTACCATGGCGGCCTGGTGCTGGCGCTTTCCAACAATATTGAACGCGTGGTGGTAGCGAAGACGAACTTCCCTGAGAGCATCCGCCTGGTGGTGGTTACTCCGTCCATTACCGTACCCACGCATGAAGCGCGTGAGGTGCTGCCCAAGTCCTACGACCGGGCCGACGTTCTGCACACCTTGCAGCGTACCGCCATGCTGGCAGCAACATGCTTCTCAGGAAACTTTGAGCTCTTTCCAGAACTGTTCCATGACAAGCTGCACCAGCCTTATCGCCAGAAACTGGTCCCCGGAATGGCGCGCTGTCTGGAATTGCGCCGCCCGGGACTGCTCGGCGTAGCCATCAGCGGGTCGGGTTCGTCAATGATTGCATTCACCGTGGAGGACGAAATAGGGGTTGCCGAAGACTTGCAGAAGATTTTTGCCGAGGAAGGCGTGCAGACGGAAGCGCTGTTCACTTCGGCGGATAACAACGGCGCCGGCGTTACACGCGAACAGGTGCCGCTGGTGGAAAGACTGGGAGCAGTATTACATAAGCTGGAGAAGTCGTGATGCACGAAAAACGTTTGATCGTGATGAAGTTTGGCGGGACCTCCGTGGGAAACGCGGAGCGTTTCCGCCAGTGTGCCGCAATCATTGGCAAGGCGGCCAGGCATGACCGGATTGTGGTTGTGGTTTCCGCCATGGCGGGAGTTACCGATCTGATCTTCAAGACCATTGACGCAGCGCGGCACGGCGACTCCGCGGCCACCCGGACGCACCTGCAGAGGTTTGAGAGCGTGCATCGGGAGCTGATCGCAGCCTTGTTCGAGCCGCAACATCAGGCGGTGGCGAATGACTACATTTCCGAGGTCATCGCGCAATTACAGAACGCCTGCCAGGCGCTCTCTGCCCTGCGTTCAGATATTTCCGCCCAGACGGCGGATTCCCTGGTGGCTCTGGGAGAGCGCATCTCTGCCTGGGCGCTGGCCGGCTATCTTCAGCAAACCGGGAGCCGGGCCGAGTTTGTGCGCGCGGAAAATGTGATTGTCACTGACAGCAACTTTGGAAACGCGGCCCCCGATATGGAGGCGACGCACAGGAAATGCGAGCAAACGTTGCTTCCCGTTCTCGACAAGGGCATTGTGCCCATCGTGGCCGGATATAGCGGCGCCGATCCGCAAGGCCGCCAGACCACGTTGGGCCGCGGAGGATCGGACTATTCCGCCACCATCCTTGGCGCGGCCGCCGGGGCGGACGAAGTATGGATCTGGACCGACGTGGACGGCGTGCTTACCGCAGATCCACGCATCTGTCCGGACGCCGCCACTCTGCCCGAAATCAGTTTTGAAGAAGCGATTGAACTGGCATACTACGGCGCGAAAGTAATCCACCCAAAGGCCGCGTATCCCGCGGCTGAAGCGGGTTTCCCTGTCTGGATCAAGAACTCATTCCGCCCCGAAGTGGCCGGGACCAAGATCACCCATGACGCGCGGCCGGCGAACTCGCCAGTGAAATCCGTGACCTCAGTAAAGGACGCTACGCTCATCTCGCTGTTCACGCGCCGCGACGTTCATCCGGCGGAGCTGTGGGGCCGGCTCTTCCTTCGCCTGGGGCAGGAGCAGATTGAGGTGCTGTTTGCCACGCAGTCCTCGCCCGAGCACGCGCTTGGGCTTGTGCTGCGCAAAGACGATGCAGCGCGGATCCTGCAGCTGATTAGCTCTATTTTCCGCATCGAACTGGCGCAGGGCGTGCTTCGCCCTGCCGAGGTCAATAATGAAATTGCGGTGGTTGCCGTGCTGGGTGAGTCGATGAAAGGGACTTGCGGCATCCTGGGCCGCGTTTTCTCCGCGGTGGCTCGGTGCGAAGTAAGCGTGATTGCCGTGGCGCAGGGTGCAAGCGAACTAAGCATCTGCTTTGCGGTGGCAGCAGCGCGAGGCGCCGAGGTTGTCCGTGCGGTCCACGATGAATTCTGCCAGCCGACCGGAACCAATATACCTGTGTGCCTGCGGCCGAACCTTTCCGCCGCTACGGGAGCGCAATGACCACAGTCCCAACCAATCCTCGGGTCGCGGCGCACGTGCTGCGATGCGTCCACTGCGGCAAGGTGCAGGAAACCGCGGACCGAATGTTCCGCTGCACGCAGTGCTCCGAACTGCTGGAGGTGGTCTACCCGGAATGGACCGCGGCGCCGCCGGGATTTGCGCTTCGCCTGAAAGAAATCTGGCGCGGACGGCGCGGGTCATCATTGCCGGAGAATGCAAGCGGCGTCTGGCGCTTCCGCGAACTGCTCCCCCAGGTCGATCGCAAAAACATTGTCACAATGTGTGAAGGCAACACGCCGCTGGTTCCGCTTCACAAAGCAGCGCGTGAGCTGCACGTGCCGCATCTGCTGGTGAAACATCAGGGTATGAATCCCACCGGTTCATTTAAAGACACGGGAATCTCAGCGGCCATCACCATGGCGAAGGCTGAAGGATTTTCCTGGGTGTGCTGTGCCTCTACCGGAAACACCTCTGCTTCGGTGGCCGCGTACGCCGCACGCGCTGAGATGAAAAGCATTGTTCTGTTGCCCGCCGGGCAGGTGGCCGCAGGCAAACTGGCGCAGGCGCTGGAATATGGCGCGCACGTATTGCAGCTAAGAACAGACTTTGACGGCTGCCTGAATGTGTTGCACGAGGTGGTGCGAAAGTTTCCTGCCTACCTGCTCAACTCCCTGAACCCTTTCCGGCTGGAAGGGCAAAAGACCGTGGCTTTCGAACTGATGGAACAACTGGAGTGGCAGGTTCCCGACCACGTGATTGTGCCGGGAGGAAACCTGGGCAACAGCTCGGCGTTGGGCAAGGGATTCATCGAGCTACTTGATCTGGGCCTGGTTAAAGCGTTGCCGAAGATTTCCATCATTCAGGCGGCCGGAGCCAATCCCCTGGTCCGCACCATGCGTGAAAATGGCGGCATCGAATTGATTCGCGTCAATGCTGAGACGCGGGCCACAGCCATAAGGATTGGCAATCCCGCTTCGTGGCGGAAAGCTGTAAGCGTCCTCAAGAACACGGGCGGCGCGTGCGAAGAGGTAGGCGAAAAGGAGATTGCGCAGGCCAAGGCGGAGCTCGGTGCGGAAGGCATCGGCTGTGAGCCTGCATCGGCAGCCACGCTGGCCGGGCTGAAGAAGCTAGTCGCCGCAAATTTCGTCAGGCCTTCCGATACGGTCGTGCTGGTGCTTACCGGGCACATGCTGAAGGACGTTGACTACATGAAGCAGGCACCGGGACAGAGCTTGCTCGGCCCGATCGAAGGCGATAGTGACACAGTGATCAGAACTCTGGAGAAAATCTATGCGCGGCCTTAAAGATGCAGAAGCAGAAGCACTGACAATTACCCGCCGAAACGCCAGACAAGTAAGAGTCGGCATTGTTGGCTATGGCACCGTGGGCCGCGCGACGGCTGAGATTCTTTCCAGCCACGCCGTAGAAATCAGCGAGCGAACCGGAGGAGTGTCGATCGTCGTTACGCGAATTTCGCGTAAGAAACCGGCTGCTGCGGAGACCGGCGTAAACGGGATCACCGTGGTATCTGACTGGCGGGAGGTTGCAACCGCAGACGATGTAGACATTGTGGTGGAAGCAATCGGCGGAACAACCGTGGCGCGAGACGTGATGCGCACCAGCCTGGAAAATGGCAAGGCCGTGGTAACCGCGAACAAGGCCCTCATCGCCTTACATGGAGACGAGCTCTTTGCTCTTGCGCAGGAGAAGAACCTTCCCATAGGAATTGAAGCCACCGTCGCCGGCGGAGTGCCGGTGATTCGCGCGATCTCTGAGGCCCTGGCCTCGGACCGCATCCTGGCGGTTTACGGAATTGTGAACGGCACGTGCAATTACATCCTGACGCAAATGGAGCAGCACGGCATTGAGTTTGCCCACGCTCTGGAGCAGGCGCAGGCGGCCGGCTACGCTGAGGCCGATTCCAGCCTGGATATCGACGGCCTTGATGCGCGCGACAAGATTGCCATCCTGGCCCGCATTGCTTTTGGCCATTCCGTGCGCGCTTCGGAGATTCCGGTCACTGGCATCCGCAACATTACGGCCACGGATTTTCATTACGCGCACCGTTTGAACTCGACGATCCGCCTTGTCGCTTCGGCGGAGCGCGCGGAAGAAGGCGTCCACATTGCAGTGCAGCCCTGGCTGGAGCCACGCGACTCCATGCTGGCCAAGGCGGCGGGCGCAAACAACGCGATTTTTATCGCCGGTGAAAGTGTGGGTACGCAGATGCTTTACGGACGCGGCGCGGGCGGCGGAGCCACCGCGACGGCGGTACTTTCCGACGTGTTGCAGATTGCGCGGCAGGTCGCGCGCGGTCAGGCGTCCAGCAGTTTTCTGGCCGGATTTCATAGCGGCGAGCCGTTGCAGCCGCTACCCAGGCTGCGTCCGGTAAGCTGGTTCCTGCGCCTTACCGTGAATGATCAGCCGGGAATTCTTGCCCACACCGCAGAGGCGATTGCCCGCGAGGGAATCAATATCGACTCTGTGATTCAGGAACCCAACATGGCGAAGGACCGGCTTTCCTTTGTGATTACACTGGAGCCAACGCCGGAAACCACGGTGCAGCGCGCCGTGGAGGCCATCAATCGTTTTGAGTTTATGAAGGCGCCGGTGCTGCTGATGCCAATGATCTCTTCGGCCGAGGAACACGTTTAAGGAAATTTGGTAAATGGATAATTTAGTAATTGGGTAAATTGAAAGACACTAAATTTGATCGATGAAGCGTACCGCACGGCGCGATCTTCATTTACCAAATTACCAATTTACTCACTTACCTAATCCGCTTGGTTCAGGTTCAGCCACGCCATCAGCGCGAGGATCAGAGGCTGCCCAATTCATCCCAGTCTTGGAATTGTGCATCACCGCCTGTCCTCGTCCCATCAAGGCCGTGTATTCCGCGCGAACAATCAGGTTGTGGCTCTTCTGGCGCAACGCCTGAATTACTTCCGGCGCGACGCGAGATTCGATCAAAATATCGCAGCTCACCTCACCGCTGGTCACGGTAAAGCGCGGCGCTTCCAAGGCGGCCTGAATATTCATTCCATAATCGACAATGTTAGAGACAAATTGCGCATGCGCCAGCGGTTGATTGGCCCCGCCCATGATGCCAAAGCCGATATGTACGTCGCCGCGCTCCATGAACGCAGGAATAATCGTATGGAATGGGCGCTTGCGCGGCTGGAGCGCGTTGGGGTGCGAGGCGTCGAGTGAAAACAGCGCGCCACGGTTCTGCAAGGCGAAACCCATGCCCTTCACCACCACGCCAGACCCAAAGGCTGAGTAATTGCTCTGGATGAGAGATGCGATGTTTCCGTCTTTATCCACGGCGGCCAGATAGGTGGTGTCACTGGTGGCGGGATGTCCGGGGCCGGGATTGCAATTGGCCTTTCCCGGATCGATTTTCGCGGCGCGTTCCTTGGCATAAGCCTTATCGAGCAAGCCTTCTACCGGCACTTTGGCAAAGCGCTGGTCAGCGTTGTAGCGATAAAGGTCGGCATAGGCGAGCTTCATGGCTTCAATCTTTTTGTGCAGTTCCACCACGCCTTTGGGCCCGTCTTTATCTGGCTGAAAAGTTTCCATGATATTGAGCATCTCAAGCGCGGCCATGCCCTGCACATTGGGCGGAAGTTCATAAATCTTCCATTCGCGATAGGTGGTTGAGATAGGCTCGACCCATTCGGCGGAGAAGTCAGACAGGTCCTGCAGCTCCATAGTCCCGCCAAAAGCTTTGGAGGTGCGCACGATGGCCTGGGCGATCTCACCTTTGTAAAAAGCATCGCGGCCTTTTTCGGCAATCAACTGAAGCGTCTTAGCGATGTCAGGATTGGTAAAGATGGAGCCAAGCCCAGGTACTTTGCCTCCGGGAAGAAACACTCTGCGGGCTTCGTCGGTCTTGCGCAGCTTAGCGTCTTCACCGGCCCAGTAATCTTGGATGATTTCCGGCACGGCGTAGCCATGCTCGGCATAATGGATGGCGGGCGCGAACAAGTCCTTCCAGGGCAGCCGGCCAAAACGTTTGTGCGCCTGGCTCCAGCCCTCAACAGCGCCAGGAACCGTGACGCTATGAATGCCATCATGCGGCATGGCGGTGATGCCGTGTTGGGCCAGAAATTCGATGGTCAGTTTTCGTGGCGCCCAGCCGCTGGCGTTGAGTCCGTAAAGCTTTCCGGCCTTTGCGTCCCAATAGATGAGGAAGAGATCGCCGCCGATTCCGTTCATCATGGGCTCAGTCACGCCGAGCACGGCATTTGCGGCAATGGCTGCATCCATGGCCGACCCGCCCTGCGCCAGCACCTGAGCGCCCGCTTGCGACGCCAGATAGTGGCTGGTGGTAACAATGCCGCGGTCCGTCATCACCACGGAACGGCCGTACGAACGGTCTTGGGAGGATGCGTTGTAAGTCATGATCAGGACCAGAGCAGCGAGAAGAATTCCGCGTCGCACACTTGCACCTCTTATAACGGCCAAGCGGAGCATTATAGCCGACCACGGAAACTCAGGGCGTCTTCTTCTTCCAACTGAACCTGCGGCCAATGATGGCTTTGATGATCAGATGGTCAGTGGAGCGGGTCACGCCCCAGCCAACTCCAAAATTGATTTCCCAATCCGGTGAAACATTCAGGTCCACGGAAGGGAAAAACTGCTGTTGCTGTTCAGCCACCGGATCAAAACTGCCAACCGGGCCCAGGGCGCCATAGTATTCCAGCCCGCCGGTGATCACTTTGGAAAAATCGTATGACACTTTTGCGTTTGGCGAAAATTCAAAACCCAGGTTGACGTTGTCTCCGTGCAATGACTTATCGAAAGTGGGATTGAAGGAGAGATACCAGGGCCCAATCTTCTTGTCGATGATAGGGCGCATTTCCCATGTCCAGGTGTCCGGCGAAAAGCTGTGCCGCTGGTAGCCGACCTCATTGGAGAGGCTAAGCCCCACAGGCCAGTGCCATTTCTCCGGGATGCGAACGCGAGGGCGGATGTGGTCGCCTACCCAGTCCCATCCATCGCCGGAACGCGCGCTGGTAAAGATATAAAAGCCAGTCTCGAACCAGTCATTCCAACCCTGCGTGATTTCAATGGTTTCATGCACGGCGTGGTTTGTGGGCCGGACCCCATTCACGAAACCCTTTTCACCCTGAGCCGTAAAGTTGGTATGGAATTCAACCATCGTGCTGTGAGGTTCAACTGTATCCGCGCTGTAAACCTGGATCTCGTAGTTGTCCTGAGCGCCCAAATGCGACGGACACATAAGTATCGTCCATGCGGCAACGAGCAAAACAGCTTTCACCATCATCAAAAAGCTCACCTGGAGTTCGAGAATGACAAGAGAATCGTTTATAGACGGTTGACGCTGGAAACTCAACTGGGGTCAGTCCGGCGACTGCTCATGCATCTAAAAGGCGGAACCAGTTTGCCGCTGGCGGTGACCTCCAATAAAGAGGGCCGCTTTGCAGCGGCCCTCTTTATACCTTTTTCTTCTACCTTTGCCTCTTCTCGATCAGGCTGCTTTAGCAGCTCTTTTTCTTTCCGCCCAGCGCTTCTTCATCATTTCTGAAATGCGCCTTTTTGCAGCCGCACTCAGGCGGCGACGACCGCGCCTGCCCCTACCTACAGCGGCAAGGCCACGCCGGCCACTCATGGAACCACGAAGAGCGGATATAGCTTGCTCCAGACGGTCCCTCTCTGACTCTAACTCCGAGATGATCTGCTGCGTATCCATATAGCTCCTTCCGAAGAGCATGCTACCAGCGGAAAAGATAACCTGCAAGATGAAATAGCACGGATTTCGCGGGCGCGACAAGCTTAGCTTCTGCTTTGCCACTATCTAGCCCCGATCTATGGTTTATCATCACAGACGAAAGCTTAAAGGACTATTAAGTTTGCACGCCCAATCTCCTAACTTCTTTTTGTGATTCGCGCTTTCGAGAGAACGTATAGCCGCTGGAAGCTTCTATGGATCTAATGCTTAGTTATGCATTCGAGTGCATATTCAGCTCCGGGCGGGAACTCTGCTACGCGCCAATCCTTCAAAAATAAATACCGGCTAACGCCAATGCCACTTTCTAGTGCAGCGTGATCGCCCGCACCAGCCTGTCTGACGGAAGCTGGCGGGGCATGGGTTGCGCGCATCTGCGATTTCTAAGCGCGCAGAGCGAAAGGCATTTGCGGATGGAAGCAAGCCCGGGCAGATAGCGACGTGCATAATTTATGCTTCAGGATGGGGCAGACTTATTACCTATGGATTAAATGTCTCAAACCTATGCGTTTTAACTCGAAGCAAGAACCAACTTTCAAAGGACGATTGACAAGCTAAGGCAGGCTCCTGCTCTTGGCCGAATATCCTATGGCGGATGGTACATCGGTAGACGATCTAATAGATCGATTTTCGGAAAGGGCCAAGGGTTCAAGCTTTCGCCTGTGGGGATGTGAACAGCTATTCTGGGACATCGCCAACCCGCTGCCGCATGCTTTCGACTAATTCTCGCTGTAGCTTCTGCCAGCAAAGCCGGGTTGCCGACTGCCTTGTTTTGCACATTGACAATTGGGACGAGCCCTTTACTCATTAACACAAGCCCAGGCAGTTCATGAACTGGGAAAATGAAAATGCACGTCATACTTGGATGGAATCGGCACGCCATTTCGAGTCGCGGGCCGGTAACGCCAATCCCGCAAAACCGCTATCACACGTTCATCCACTCCATGTCCAAGCCCCTGAAGCAATCGTTCCGCCACAACAAGACCCTGCGCATCGATGGTAATTTCCACGATCACATCGCCTTGAAGGCCGCTGGGAAGCTCTGACCGGTAAATCTTGAGGTCCTGAAAAGTCATGGGCAGCGCCGGCTTGACTTCGTCACCGCTGCTGAGACCATCGTATGCCGAACCTTGCTCTGAACCAGCCTCTGCGGGGTCGGGAGTCTTCTCCACTTGCTCAAGCACATTGGTACGCTTGCGCAGCGTCGTCCGCTGTTTCTTTTTTTGTGCGGAAGCCGGCAGTGACAGCAAAGGCGGTTTTTCAGTCGCCGCCAATTGAAGATCGTTAGGAACATAAAGGACCACGGACAACGGAGTTGCGCTGCCTCCTTCGCCGCGCGCAAGCAGCACTGGCTTTACGAAGACCGGCGCGGTTGGCCAACAAAGGACCGCTGCCACCAGACCATGAAGCGCCGACGAGAGGCAGACGGAGAAGCCCCAGCGTCTGCGGCGCGCTGGCTGGCTCTGCGTCAGAGTATTCCACTCGTACCGGTCCTGTTCAAACGAAAGGTCCATGAGTCCAGATTAGTTAGACGACGCCTTTATTCTAGTGTCATCAGAAGGTTGCATGAAAGACGAAAGTACAAGGCCGGCCAGCTTCCGAAGCCGGGTCGAGTTGCGCAGTGTTTCTCTCCCGTCCACCGGCTGTGGAGGGGTGGTCGGCTAGATTTCCGGCTTCCGACACCAGTTGTGTGAGTGATGATCGAAAGTAGCCGGGATGTGTATGCTATGGTCATTAGCAAGAAGGCAGGTTCAGTTCTGACCAGGGGCGACCTACCGTTTCGGTGACAAATAGCAAGCGCAGGATATGAGGCTCTTTTCTCCTTTTAACTCGGCAGCAAGGCGGGCACGACGACATCGGCGGCGTAAGGGACCCCGAGTGATTTCCGTGGAAGCCGTGCTCCTGGTTGAATTGCTGTGCGCAGTCCTGGTGCTGGCATTCTGCCTGACTGGCCGGCGCGGTGAGTTTCTGGACAGCATCCATCCCCGCGCTGACGCAATGCTGGTGGTGCTGACCGCCTGCGCCGTCGCGGTCTCGCACTTTATGTTCGTGCGGCGTATTCTTCCGGTCCTGCGCCGCCGCGCTTCACCCATTGAATACGACCATCAGCGCATTCTTCTTGAACTGGGCGACGCTGCCCGGCACTCCAACAACCTGGCCGACGTCTATAAATTCAGCGTGAATACCGTGGCGCACGCGCTTGACGTTGCCAGTGTCGCGATATTGGTGCGAGACCAGGAAACCGGGAATTTTGTGGTCCGCAGTTCGTCGATTGGGCAGAACGAAAGCGCGTCCAACGCCTCAGATCAAACGCCCGATGAAGCGCAGCCGCTTGTGCTCACCCAGGACGCGTTTGTTGTCCGCAGGCTCAACAAGCTCTCGGCGCCGCTGCGCATTGAGAGCGCCGACCTGGACGTATGGCAGCGCGCCGCAGGCTTCATTCAAGGGATTAACAACGTCAAGCGCGAAGCCGAGCGCAGCGTGTTGCAGCAGCTGGATTCGCGCCTGCTGGTGCAGATCAGGAACAAAGCGCAGCTCACGGGCATTCTCTCGCTGGGGCCACGCCACTCAGGCTTTGACTTTGAGGAGAAAGACTTGAGGATGCTGATGTCGATTGGAGAACAGCTCGCGCTGGTGATCGATAACTCAAACCTGGTGGAACGGATCGTGGACCAGGAGAAGATGCTGCATGAGATGGCGCTCGCCGCGTCAGTGCAACAGCATCTCTTTCCGGTGGACGCGCCGCAGTCACCGGCCATCCAAATCAGCGGCTATTGCAAGCCCGCGGGCTTTGTGGGCGGCGACTACTACGACTTCATGCAACTGGAGAATGGACATATTGGATTGGCCGTGGCCGATGTCGCAGGCAAAGGCTTTTCCGCCGCGCTGCTCACCTTCATGATCCACGCCTTCCTGCGCAGCCAGGCTCTCAGCGCGAGCAATGGCAAGGCCTTGCGCGTTTCACTCTCCCAGCTTGCCACTTCGTTGAACAGGCTGCTGTTCGCCTCCACCAGCAGCGCCAGCTACGTGACCTTGTTTTACGCTTCGTATGAAGAGAGTTCGGGACGCCTGAGCTTCGTCAACGCCGGACACAATCCTCCGTTTGTCCTGCATGCGGATCCCGCCACCGGCGAAATGGCTGCCCACGTCCATGCCAATGGCGTGATGAAATTGGAATCGGGTGGGCCGATGCTTGGGCTCTTCCAGGATTGTCCGGTGCAAGAAAGCTCATTTCAGCTTCGCTCCGGCGACTTTCTCTTTGCCTATACTGATGGCGCCATCGACGCGGTGAATCCCATTGGGGAAGAATTCGGCGAAGAGCGGCTGCTGAGACTGGTCAAGTCCAAATCCCATTTGCCCGCGATCCAGGCACGGGATGAAATCTTTCACGGCATTGAAGAATGGTGCGGCGGCGCGGCGCAGCCTGACGACATTACGATGGTCGTCCTGAAGGTCAATCAAGCGGCGTGACGGGTTTGCTCCGCGAATTTTGTTTTACCGGCCTTTGGCTTGGCAGAGCTAAACACTATCAATTGCTGCGCGTAATTCGCGCACACTACTCTCCGTGACCACCACATGCTGATACTCGCTATTTGTGAGTGTGCCCATCTCAATTCTCTGGTTGCGAAACTTCATGGCGCTGCTAACGGACGTGCCCAGGCCGGCGTGGACTTCGCTGACCTTGGAGTACGCGATGACCGCCTTGACGTTGGCAATTGAAAGTTCGCCGCAGGCCATTACAGAGATGCGGCTTTGCGCCTGCTGCACCAGTTGCTTCAGGGTCGGCATGGCATCCACCGCGCTCTTTTTGCCGCCGGAGGTGAGCACGCGGTCTGCTCCCACCTCCACCAGATCGTCTAAAGCCTGTTCCATATCGCATGACATATCGAATGCCCGGTGGCAGGTAACTTTCAGAGGTCGCGCCATCTCGATCAGTTGCCGCATCCGGTCTTTATCTATGCCGCCCTCGACATTCAAAATGCCGAACACCACTCCGTTGGCGCCGAGCTGTTTGGCAATGAGGATGTCACGCTGCATGATGCCAAATTCGTCCGCGCTGTAGCAGAAATCTCCGCCACGAGGACGAATCATGGCTTGCAGACCGATTTCGATTCTCTTGCGCACGGCGGCAATCATGCCGGCGCTGGGCGTGGTGCCGCCTTCAGGCAGTCCGGAACAAAGCTCAACCCGGTCCGCGCCGCCGCGCTCGGCGGCCATCGCGGACTCGACCGAGTCAAGGCATATTTCCAGCAGGACTTTGCCGGGACGAATTTGCGGCTGGGCTACCACACGCGGCAGCGATTCTCGCTCACCATCGGCTGTCCGGCTTTGCAACTGAATGCCTGCTGGAATTCGGGGATGTTCACCATCAAGCCGTTCACCCGGTACTTGCCGGGCGAGTGCTCATTAGTGATAGCGTTGGCGCGCAGGTTTTCCGGGCGCTGGATCTCGCACGCCCATTGCGCATAGCCGATGAAGAACCGTTGGTCAGGCGTAAAGCCATCGCGGTTTTCCAGCTGTTTGCCCTCGGTGTCAGCTTTCCACGCCATATAGGCCAGGATCAGCCCGCCCAGATCAGCCACGTCCTCGCCTTCGGTAAGTTTGCTGTTGATCTTGACATCGTCAATGATCGTGTAGCTGGCATACTGGTCCACAATGCATTGGGCGCGCTTTTCAAACTGCTCGCCATCTTCCTTGGTCCACCAGTCGCGCAGATTGCCTTTGGCGTCAAATTGGCGGCCCTGATCGTCAAAGCCGTGCGTGAGCTCATGGCCAATCGTGCCGCCCGTGTTGCCGTAATTGGGTGCGTCATCGAGTTTGGGATCATAGAGCGGCGGCTGCAGGACCCCGGCGGGAAAGTTGATGTCATTCATCTGGGCGTTGTAGTAAGCATTCACCGTGGGCGGAGTCATGCCCCACTCGCCGCGATCCAGGGGCTTGCCGATCTTAGCCAACTCACGCCGCGATTCAAACATGGTGGCGCGTTGCACGTTACCTACAAAATCGTCGCGCCTGATTTCCACCGAGCTGTAATCGCGCCACTTGTCCGGGTATCCGATTTTGTTCACCACGGAATGGAGTTTCTCCAGCGCCTGCTTTTTCGTTTCCGGCCCCATCCAGGTGAGTTGCTTGATGTCATCCTCCATGGCCTGCTCGATCAGCTTTGTCATCCGCAGCGTGCTTTGTTTCGTTTCCTGGCTGAAAGCACGATTTACGAATTCCTGGCCCAGAGCCTCGCCCAGTTGTCCATCCACCAGACGCACGCAGCGTTTCCATCGCGGGGCAATCTGCTCAACGCCGCGCAGCGTATGGGAGTAAAAATCAAAATTCTGGTTCACGAACTTTGACGATAGAAACGGGGCTTTGGCGCTGACGATATGCCAGCGCAGGTAGGTCTTGAGATCGTCAAGGCTGTTGCTTTGGATCTGACGGTCCAGTTCCTGGTAGAACTTTGGCTCGGTGACGTTGAATGTGCTTACCTGGTCAATGCCGGCGGTCTTGAGGTAAGTATTCCAGTCAAAATCAGGGGTGAGCGCCTGAAGTTGCTTGCGGTCCATCTTATGGAACAGGTTATGCGGATCGCGCTGCTCCACGCGAGTGAGTGAGGCCTTGGCGAGAGCGGTCTCAATCTGCATGATCGTCGCGGCCTCGCGCTTGGCAGCGGCGGGCTGGTCTCCCAGCAGCTCCAGCATCTTCTGCACGTGGACGAGGTACTTTTGGCGGATCTCTTCGGACTTAGGTTCGGGCTTAGTGTAATAGTCACGGTCGGGCAGACCAAGACCGCCGGCGACGGCGAAAGCGATCACCTGGTTGGAATCAGCAAAATCCTGGTCAGAGCCAAAACCAAAAAACAATTCCTGGGTCGCGTTGGCCAGGTGTTCGCGCCCTAGCAGCGCAGCCAGATCTTTCTTGCTTTTGAGCGCTGCAATCGCATCGAGCGCGGGTTTCAGCGGCGTCGCGCCCAGCTTCTCCACCTCTGGCTCATTCATGCAGGCAGAAAAATAGTCGCCGATCTTTTGCTGCGTGGCGTTGCGGCCGGTGGTCTTCTTCGCCAGTTCATCAAGGATGCCCCAGAGAAAGCGCTGGTTATCGACCGTGAGCTTGCCGTAGACGCTCCAGGCGGCCTGGTCGGGCGGGATGGGATTATTTTTCATCCAGCCGCCGCACGTGTACTGATAAAAGTCGACGCACGGGTCCGCCGACTTGTCCATGGACGGAACATCCAGGCTTGGCGTGTAAGGCAGCGCCGTAACCGGCTTGTCGTCAACTACCACAACAGGGTTGGCGATGCCCGGTTTTTCCGGCCTTTGTGCAGGTTGGTCCTGGGCGGAACACGGAAACAATGCTAAAAAGAAAAACAAGACTGCGGCGGATAAAATTCTGCAAAAGCTCATCAAAATTGCTCCCTAATGAATCGCGGTTAGTGTACAGGAATCGGATGAATATTGGACGGCTGAGCTGGAGGATCGTTTCGCAGCGATGAAGGAAATCTCACTGCTCTGCACAGCCCGCAGAACTTGCAGAAAATCCCGCGATCATGCGTTGCTGGCGGACCTTCGGCTAGACTCTCTCCGCCACCGCGGTTTCCACCTCTAGTCCGGCTTTGCGCCAGGCATCAAAACCGCCGATCACGTTGATCACATTTTCCACTCCGGCGCGCCGCAGCAGACTGCACGCGATCATGCTGCGATATCCGCTCTGGCAATGGACAGCGACAGGGACCGACGGATCGATTTCAGGCGCAGAAACTTTGAAGTTATCCAGCGGGAACCACGCCGCGCCTTCAATGTGCCCTGCCTGCCATTCGCCTTCACGGCGCACGTCGAGCACCTGAA
>Ga0070730_10003267_pt1 | contig 14612 bp, 14 predicted proteins | sample Coa_R1_3_FD_66447 | JGI IMG/M metagenome (GOLD analysis project Ga0070730, IMG submission 66447) | Surface soil microbial communities from Centralia Pennsylvania, which are recovering from an underground coalmine fire - Coalmine... | ecosystem: Environmental > Terrestrial > Soil > Unclassified ...
GACTGGAAAGCTTCCATGCGGCTGGCTGATTTGCTGGCCGAGCGGGGTGACCTGGAGGGGCTGCGGGCCCGGGCCGACGCTCGCGACTGGAACGCTGCCGAGCAACTGGCTGATCTGCTGGCCGAGCGGGGTGACCTGGAGGAGCTGCGGGCCCGGGCCGACACCGGCGATAGATACGCCTCCAAGCGGCTAGCTGTACCGAGTGACCTGGAGGGGTTGCGGGCCCGGGCCGACACCGGCGATAGATACGCCGCCAAGCGGCTAGTTGCGCTGCTGGCCGCGCGGGGTGACCTGGAGGGGTTGCGGGCCCGGGCCGACGCCGGGGACGAACCCGCTGCCGAGCGGCTGGCTGATCTGCTGGTGGAGCGGGGTGACCTGGAGGGGTTGCGGGCCCGGGCCGACGCCGGGGACGAACCCGCTGCCAAGCGGCTGGCTGACCTGCTGAAGCAGCGGGGTGATCTACCAGAGCTATGGGCCAGGGCGGGCACTGGAGACAGATACACCGCCTCGCGGCTGATCGAGCTGCTGGTCGCATTGGGTGAACTAGACGGGCTGTGGATCATGGCCGACGCCGGAGACGAGTGGGCCGCCTGGTGGCTAGCCGGGCTGCTGGCCGCGCGGGGTGACCTGGATGGGCTGCGGGCCCGGATCGACGCCGGAGACCAGTCGAGTGGCAAGTATCTGCCCGGTTTGCTAGCCCAGCAGGGCCGCAAGGAGGAAGCGGAGCGGTTGCGCCGGTTCGGCCTGAACGCTGACGGATCTATTGCCTGCATCTGAAAGCTGGCCAGAGCTGTCCCAAGGTTATGGTCTCGGAGTCTGGTCAGTGCCTGGCCACCCCACGCCGAGGACCGGCCAACGCTGCCAGCAGGCTATCGTGAGGTTGCGGGATAACCTCCGTTATCCGGCAACCAGGCCTGGGAATCGCCCGTTGCAGCGAGCTTGCTGCGCGAGACGGTCCGCCGTGTCCTGTCTCAGTTGATCTGACGCATGCAGTTTTATCTCAGTTTTCTTGACGCAAGATCATCCGGCGGGTGCGCCTGACGCCCTGTCCCGGATGACGACTTATGCCGCTTGGCCAGATGGTGGCGTCTAATAGACGTGCTGTGGCTCACCCGATACGTTTACGGCCTGTGAGCCGGGATACTCCTACCGACGCCGACCAACTGGTTCGCGATCTGCTGGCCCAGGGGTCGGAGTCGCGTGTGGATTACAAAAGCGCGAGGTCGGCTCCCCAGAACGTGCGCCAGCGGGCAGATTTCGCGAAGCATGTGATCGGGCTGAGTAACCGCAAGGACGGCGGCTACCTGCTGATCGGCGTACAGGACAGCACGCTCGTGCCAGTCGGGCTCACCGAGGCTCAGGTTGCATCGTGGGACGCAGCTGGAGTCAACTCCTGGCTAGCGTCATTTGCCGCGCCCGCGCCCGTCGTGCAGGTCTTCCGCGGGTCGTTGGAAGGTGGCGAGGTCCTGATTGCCCTGCGGGTCTCGCCATTCGACGAGCAGCCCCTGGTTTGCACGAAGACGGTCAACGACACCGACAATAAGCCGATCACCCGGGAAGGGGCCCTTTACATCCGCACTGAGGAGACGAGGACGCGGGAAGTGTCCACTGAGGCTCAGATGCGCGAGCTGCTGGGCCGGGCTTACGTGAAACGGGCAGAACGGCTGCTCTACGAGATAAAGGCCCTCATCGACGTGCACTGGCCCGGCGGCGGGCTCCCGGCGGTGCCGGGCCTGGTCAGCTTGATCGAGCAGGACCTTGGGGAGATGCGGTGGCCGTGAGTGACAGCCCGGTTGCCTACTGGACGGCAGGGATCGCCCCGTCCCCTGCCGATGATCACCGGCTCCCGGCCAGGCCAGAGCAGCTGGTGCAGTTGGTGTGGGATCGCGGCGTGGCGCTGCGCGGCTGGAACTATCCGCACGTCCCGCGCAACGAGCCGCCGCAAGGAGTTACTAGCTTGCCTGACGGCGGGATCGAGGCAGTCACGGCCACCGGGCGCTACCAGGAGGTGTGGCGGCTGCATCCGAGTGGGCTCTTCACGCACCGGTGGCGCCTGCGCGAGGACGGCACCGGATACCGGGGAACGATCAGCGTGGTTGCCGCTATCTACACCGTGGCAGAGGTCTTCGAGTTTGGCCGCCGCTTGTATCAGGAGGACTCCACCGTGGATACGGTGACGTTCAGGATCACGCTCGAAGACGTGCTTGGCCGGCCAGCCAGCGGCGACTCAATCAACGACCCGCTCAGCGGTGACCAGGCGCGGCAGAATGCAGCCCGTTACGTTACCGAACTGCCCAGAGCCGACTTGGCCGCGGGCATCCTAGAGCCGTCCGCTGCCGCGGGCGAGAGCCTTTTCGGCCAGCTCGGCTATACCAGCGTTTCCCGTAGCTTCATCGAGGACAAAGCCCGGGCGTTCCTAGCCGGCAGAATATAAGCAAGGCCGGGCCAGGGTTCAAAGCGGCGAGTTGCGTCAAGATAACTGAGACACAGGCCATTGGGCGGTCTCAGTCCTTCTGACACACGCAGGTCAGAGAGGCAAGCGTGGGTCAGATTAACTGAGACGGATACGCCGGGCCGCCGCCATTAGTGGATTGGCAGGTTTCCCTCCAACCCCGGAGGCCATCACGGCTTCTTCCGCGTTTGCTTCCGTGTCCGGATGGTTTTTGCGTTCCCACTGGCGCTTGTCGCGGCCGGGGGCCGGGCCGGGGCCAGGTGTCCATGACGGCGCAGAGCCGACGGGTGCGCCACCAGCGGCGCGCCTGGCGGTTGAGGGCGGTCAGTTTCTTCGGCAGCCCGGCGAGCATGGCGCTGGTTTCCAGCTGTCAAGCGTGACGTCTGCCTGCTCCCGGTGCGCCGCGGGAAGGTGAGGTTCTGCACCTGGCGGAGGCCTCACGCGCCTGGGCACGAGCTTGCCGCCGTTCGCGGGTCTGGGTGCCGTACGCGGTGATGACGGACCCGAGGGCTCCGCTGCCGATGGCGGTGAGGACGATGGGCACCCAAGCGGTCATGGCGGTCAGGTTAGGCGGTGCGTGGTTCTCTCGTTCACCATGATCTGGCAGCTAGGCACCTGACCGGGTGATAACCCGCTCTATGACCTGGCCAGCCTCTGCAGATTGCCGCGGGCCGTCACTGTGAGCGGATGGTGAGTACCCAGCACCCGGGTGCAGTCGGCCAGGCTGGTCTCATACAGCGTGATGGCCCGGTCTAGGTCCCCCGCCTTCTGGTAGGCGCCGGCGAGGTTGTTGCGGGAGGTGAGGGTGTCGGGGTTGTCGTCGCCGAGTACCCGGCTGCGGCCGGCCAGGGTGGTTTCATACAGCGGGATGGCCCGGCGCGGATTCCCGGCTTCCTGGTAGGCGCCGGCGAGGTTGTTGCGGGAGGAGAGGGTGTCGGGGTGGTCGTCGCCGAGCACCCTGAGGCTGTCATCCAGGACTGCTTTGGCCAGCTTGATGGCCTGGATCAGGTCTCTTGCGTGCAGATGGGCCTGGGCGAGGTTGCTGCGCAACTTCAAGGTCTTGGGGTGGTCAGGGCCGAGCACCCTGATGTTGTCGTCCAGGACTGCCTTGAACAATGGGATGGCCCGGTCCAGGTCGCCGGCCTCCCGGTAGGCGCCGGCGAGGTTGTTGCGCGCTGCCAGGGTCTGGGGATGGTCGTCGCCGAGTACCCTGAGGCTGTCATCCAGGACTGCCTTGGCCAGCTTGATGACCCGGTCCAGGTCGCCGGCTTGCAGATAAGCCTGGGCGAGATTGCCCTGTAGGTTCAGGGTCCTAGGGTGGTCAGGGCCGAGCACCCTGATGCTGTCGGCCACGGTGGTCTCATACAGTGTGATGGCCTTGGTTGTATCCCCCGCCTTCCGGTAGGCGAAAGCGAGATTGTTGCAGGAGGTCAGGGTCTCGGGGTGGACGTTGCCGAGCACCCGGCGTCGGCCGGCCAGAGAGGCCTCGAACAGCGTGATGGCCTTGGCCAGGTTCCCGGCCGTCTGGTAGGCGCCGGCGAGGTTGTTGCGGACGATCAAGGTTTGTATGTGGTCCTCGCCGTGTATCCGGCAGCAGTCGTCCAAGGAGCGCTGCAACAGGTGAATAGCCGGAACTGGCGCTCCCTGGTCCGCCAGGAACACTGCGTAACGATTCAGGAGCCCTACGGTGACATCTGTATCCGTGTCGGCCGTGGTGTACCCGGCAAAGGCTCCCAGGTGCGGGTGCAGCACCCGCCAGGCCGGCCACCAGGCCGGGTTTTCCACGTCCGGTGGAGCCACCGTCGCTAGGAGGGCGGTGGCCAGCTCGCGGGCTTCCTCGATGGCCGCGGGGGCGCGGTGAGGGTCGGAAGGGTCGGGGGTGCGGCTGACGGCTTGCACCAGGCGGTGCACACTCAGCGTCTCACCACTGGTGGTGATCATGCTGTAGGCGGCGAGCCGCCCGATCGCGGTAGCCAGCTGCGGTGGTGGCTGGACCAGCCCGGCGAGCAGGGTACGGGGGATGCCGGCCGGGGCGAAGAACGCCAGCACTCGCAGCAGTTGCCCGGCGGCTGGGGTGCTGGCCAGCTGGTCCAGGGTGACCCGCCAGATGCGGGCGATGGTGCGCTGTGGGTCACCGCCCTCGGCGGTCTGGGCGTACATGTCGGCGGGATAAGCGGCGAGCAGCTGCACGTATTCGGCCGGCGTGATGCCAGTCTCGGCGATGTAGGCACCAGCCTGCTCGATAGCTAGCGGCAGATAGCCCAGCTCCGCACACAGCGCCTGTGCTCCGTCGAGCCTGGCCGGGTCGTGGCCGTGGCCGAGGATGCCGGCCAGCAGTTCCTCCGCCTGGGCCGGGGACAGCACGCCCAGCAGCAGCGAGGTGGCGATGCCGTGCCAGCCGGTGGCGCGGCGGCTGGTGATCAGGAACCGGCCGGCTGGCGCCCGGGCCAGCAGCGGCTGGATATGGCGGGGATCGGTCACGTTGTCCAGCACGACCAGCCACCGGTTATGGCTGGCCAGCCAGGCTTCGGCTCGTTCCCGTAGCGCCTGCAGCGGCAGCAGGCCGGCCAGCCCTGGCTGCAGCGCTGTGGCCAGGTTGGCCAGCCCGGTGTCGATTCCGGCTGGGCTGTCGGCAGTGATCCACCAGATCACCTGGTAGTCCTGGCGGTGGCGGGTGGCGTAGTGGATGGCCAGGGTGCTTTTGCCGATCCCGCCCAGCCCGTGTACCGCCTGCACCACCACGCCCGCGGGGCCGGCCAGAGCCTGCTCCAGCCTGGCCAGGTCGTTGTCCCGGCCCACGAACATCCCGTCTGGGGCAGGAAGGTTCGCCAGCCCCGGCGGGGCATCCACCTTGGCGGGGGGAATCAAGGCCCCGGCGGGCAGCACTATCGCATGCTCGGCCCGGATATTGAGCGCATCCGGGCCGGTCGAGATGATCCCGGGATTGTCCCGGCCCACGCCCACGGCCGGCAGCGGCCCGGCCGCCGGGGCATCTGTAGCCGGGTGGTTGGAACGCCGGGGCCTGGGATTCATCGGTCTTGCACGTTTGTGGCGTTGTCGCCGGTGGAGATGATCCCGGTGTTGTCCCGGCCCACACTGACCGTCCGGCCGCCAGCCTCGAGGGCGGGCTTGTCACCAGCCCGGCTGGCCCACTTGTGTGCTCCCGGTATGGCCAGTGCGGTCACCGCCCCCCCGGCCGCGGCGGCCACCACCCACCGGTCTGCCCCTGACGACAACCACAACGGCAAAATGAACGCCCCACTCACCCAGGCGACGACTGCGAACACCGCAGCCAAGGCCAAGATCACAACCGGCCACCGCACCACGCGGCCCACCGCCACCACCCCCGGTCAGCATCCCTGCAACGTCATCATCAGACCAACTCCACCCCCCGGCCGACGCCAGCGAATGGGGCGCCATTGGCCAGTTCAGGCACGTACTTATAGACCGTGGAACGGCTCACCCCCAGCAGCCGGGCGATCGAGGACACCGTGCTCCCCGGCTGGGCCAGCAGCACCCTCGCCTGCCCCACCTGCTCGGCCGTCAGCGCCGGCGGACGGCCCAGCCGCACCCCCCGCGCCCGCGCCGCCTCCAGACCCTCGTGCGTGCCTTCCACAATCAGCTCCCGGACGATTATCTGGACAATTCGCGGTCTGCAAGATGGACCGGCGGCGGACGGGGTCATTTGCTCTCGCCGGGGCCGTCGATCGGGGCTTTGGCGTTGAGCAAGCGTTGCAAGGCTCTGGGGCTTCGCAAGATGTGGGTCTCCGCAGTCGGAGCGTGTCTGTCGATTGCGCTGAGAACCGCCGGCCTGCTGCGGCGACGCCAGAAGATGAGCCACCGCCAGAAGTCTGCGCGTTCGCGTGATCGTCTTGCGGCTCTCCATGCGCAGCGGGCGAGTGAGAAGTCGAGCACGATCACCGTGTCCGCTGCGGCCAGACGGATCGGCAGGTAGTCGTAGGGGCCGAGGTCGCCGTCGAGAATCCAGCAGTCCTCGGCAGTGAGCTTGGTCAGTGTCTGGATCCATTCGGTCCTCGGCGCGGGTGTCGTTCCGGGCTGCTGCCAGAAGTACTTGTCCAGCTCGATCACCGGCAGTCCGGTTCGCCGGCCGAGCGCGGTGGCCGCGGTCGACTTGCCTGCTGCTCCGCGGCCCAGTATGACGATGCGCCGCATTATCGTTCAAGATCATCGAGGAGCTGTTTGATGCGGTTCTTCGTCGCCGTGTGCCGTTCGATCTCGCGTTGCCAGCCACGCGCGGTGGCGTCGGCGATGAGCTGGTCTTCGATGTCCATGCGGGCGCGGAGCCGGGGTACGTAGTCGCTGGTGGTGAGGAACTTCGAGCAGGTCAGCACCAGGTCGCACTCGCAGGGGCCTTCGGCGGGGGTGCGCAGGCAGTGGCCGAGTTCGAGTTCGGTCTTGAGGAAGTTGGTCTGCAACCAGGACACGGCTTCTGGGTCGAGCCGGTGTTCGCGGAGCGCGTCGGCGGCTGGCCCGGCGAGAGTGACCTCCGATCCGAGGTGGCGGTCGAGCGCGTCTTGATACTGCCGTTTGATGGTGGGGTCGGACAGGCTGGCATAGATGATCGACATGTTCGGTGTACGGTGCCCGAGCACGGCCATTATCGTCTGGATGCGGGCGCCGCCTTCGGCGAGCTGGGTGCCGATGGTGTGCCGGAACCGGTGCGCGGTGATCGTCGGTTTCCCAGCCGGGTCGACCAACCCGGCCGTGGTGCAGGCGGTCTTGAGGGAGAGTTCGAACAGGAACGCGTTGGACAACAGCTTGCCGCGCACCAGGAAGACGTGCGCCACTGGGCGGCCGACGCTGGGGTCGGAGCGCGGCCGGGCCTGTTGCCGACGGGCCAGCTCGATCACCGGCTGCAGGGCTTCGGCGGCCTGCGGGTGCAGCGGGATCATGCGTTCGTTGTGGCCCTTGCCGACCGGGATCCGCAGCCGGGGGTGCCCGTCGGGGTAGGTGTCGAGGCAGTCCACGGTCAGGCGGCGGATCTCGTCGCGGCGCGCACCGCTCCAACGGGCCACGATCAGCGCTGCGCGCTGGTGAGGGTCGGGCAGCCGGTCGACGGCGGCCATCAGAGCAGCGAGTTCGTGGTCGGGAATGAACCGGGGCGACGGCCGTGCGATCTTCGGGATATCAGCGCGGGTGAACAGCACCCGGTTCGGGACGTCGCCCCAGCCCCAGGCGGCGGTCTCGGTGACGAACCGGGTGATCCAGGTGATCACCGTGCGGCGCAGCGAGACACTCAGCGGCGCCCCGGTGTGCTGGCTGACCTGGCTGCCCAGCCAGCACAAGAACTCCTCGGCGTGCTCGCGGTGCAGCTCGGCGAGGCTAGTCATCTCCGGATGCGCCTCGGCCATCCAGGTCACCAGCCGGCGCAGCGCATCGCGGGCGTGGCGCACGGTTTGCGGCCGGTCGAGGTTGGCCTGCAGATGCAGCCGCAGGTAGCGCTCGACCACGCCGCGGATCTCCGGCGGCGCGCGCTCCGGGGCCAGGCGGTCCACCCAGGTACCAGCGTCGATCCTTCCAGCCGGTGGCTCCTGCACCTGGCCGATGTTGAACAGCAGCACGTGCGCGGCGTGCAGCCGGGCGATCGCCGTGGCGAAGTAGACCTTCGACGGATCCGGCCGTGGCCGGCCGCCGCGAGGACGCGCGTAGAACTCCCGCAGTGGTTCCAGCCGCAGCCGCGCGGTGAAAGTGTGGATCGCCTCGCGGAGTCTGGCGAGATCGTCCATGCCCAGCGCGGCCAGGTCCGGATCGCCGCGGTGCAGCAGCATCCGCCCCAGCGGCCACACCAGCTGCGCGGCCGCTCCGGCATAGCCGAGCTGCTCCAGCCGGGCCACGTGCTGGTCGAACAGATCCAGATCGATACCGAGGCCACCGTGCCGGATCTGGTGCTTGAACGGGCTGGTGAATGTCCGCGCCAGCAGCAGCGGATAATCCAACCCGACGCCGTGCACCAGCGACAGATAAGTCAGATAGGGCATGATCACGCTGGCCCCGCCGTGCGGGTGCTGCCCGCGGACGCAGTTGTCCTGGTCCAGGATCCGGTGCCGCAGCGGGGCGTCGAACCAGTCCCGCAGCCATGGCCAGCGCTCAACGAAGCGGTCATAGTCGTTCATCCGTGCCCAGCGCACGCCGTAGCTGGCACAGTGCTCATCGAGCCACGCCTGGTAGGTCGCCCGCTCGACGTGGCTGCGATGAGCCGGCGGTATCGGCGGTGGGGGCGCGAGCCGCAGCGAGTGCGGTGCGGTCATCCTCGGCCTCGCAGTGCCCGCTCGTAGTCGGTGAGCACCTGCTCGTCGGAGACCCGGGTGTAAATGCGGGTCGATTCCGGGGAGGCATGCCCGAGTCGTTTCTGCAGCGCCAGCTCCCGCATACCGCCCTCCCACATCGCCGTTGCGTGTGTGTGCCGCAATGCGTGCGGGGTCTTGTCCGGGCTACGGATCCCGAGCCGGTCCAGGCGGCGGGCGAAACCGCGTACGACGGCCTGGTAACTCAACGGCTCGTACCGGCGCGCACCCGCCCCGCCGACCAGGAACACGAACCGGCTCTCGGCGTCGATCGGCCGCTCATGCAGCACGTAACGGTTCACAGCGTCCAGTGTCCGCGGTTCATGCAGATCGACGACCCGCTCATGGCGGGCCTTCGCACGGGCACCGCGCGGGTGATCATCGCGCTTGCGGACCGTCACCCGCCGCCGGCCATAGGAGATGTCATCCAGCTGCAGGCACAACACCTCGCCTGGGCGCAACCCGCCGTCGAGCATCAGCAAGAAGATCGCCAAATCGCGCAGGGTGGTCAGGCTGGCCAGTAGCGCCTCGACATCCTCGCGCGTCATCGGTCGCGGCAGCCGCAGCGGCAGCCGGACCCGCACCGCGCGGCGCACCGGCTGCAGGCGGCTTGCCGCGCCGGCGAACGGCTGGTGCCGGTCAGGCACCCGTCCCAGCGCGTGATCGATCCGCCGCTGCATCGGGTTGTCGCCGACGGTGTACTGCTCGGTGGCGATCGCCCAGCCGAAGAAGCTCGACGTCGCCGCCAGCACGCGCTGCACCGTCGCCGCCGACAGCAGCCGGCCACGCTCGGCCGCCACGGTCAGCCCCAGCCGCTGCGCCGGCCGACCAGACGGCACCCGCCGCAGGTAACCGAGAAACTCCAGGGCGGTCGACGGGCGAAAACCGTCCCACCCGAGCGACCGCTGATCGAGAAATCCGACGAGATGGCGCAAATCATAGGCGTAGGCACACCGTGTTCGGGCTGTAGCCGGCATCCGTTAAGTGCGCCAAGAACCGGTTGACCAGCTCGACCCCATCGCCTGCATCATCGAGCAGGACAACTCGCCGGACTATGCCCCCATCGCGTTCCTTGACCACCTGCACACCAGCCCCCTCGCCGATGCCAGTGGATCAGGCGGCAGCCCTCAGGTCGAGGACGTCGGCAGCTCGGCGTGTCGAGATAACAGAGAACTCGGCCAGCGCGGCGAACACGTGGAAGACCAGCCGCCCGCCTGGGGTGGGGGTGTCCAGGGCCTCGTGCAGCGAGCGGAACCCGGCACTACTGCGGCGCAGGCCGGCCACGGTGGCGATGAGGTCCTGCAAAGAGCGCGATAGCTGGTCCAGCCGGGTGACCACCAGAGTGTCGCCGGGCCGCAGGTAATCCAGGCACGCCTCGAGTTCGGGTCGGGCGGCGTTCTTGCCCGATAGCTTGTCGGCGAACACCCGCAGGCACCCGGCTGCGGTCAGGGCCCTGATCTGAGCGTCGAGGTTCTGCCCCCGGGTGGACACCCGGGCGTAGCCGATCAGTGAGCCAGTGACAGCGGCTGGCTCAGGAGCCAGTTCCTCGGGCAGCATGGGCGAAGCCCCTGGTGGCATGACCCAGGACTGTACAAGAAAAGGTGCTGGACTACTTGTTAGGCACGCTGTTTTCTCAACACGTTTTATGACATCTGGATCCCGGTCTTTGACGGTCTGATGCGGCAAGAGTTGATCTTGTCAGGAACCGATCGATTACTAACAAGATCACTTCGGGGGCTTAGGTCGGACCTGACATCGGTTGCAAGCTCTGCAATATGCATACTTGTGACGCGTACCTCACTGCGTCGTCCTGCGGCGCCGCTGCCTATCGGCAAGAGCGTGGCGTAGCGAAGCTGTCCGCCCTAGCAGCCGCCCGGCGTGTCTCAGTTGCTGCCACTTGCCAGCTCCAGCAGTGGCTAGTTCCCTGAGTTCACCGCGCCACTCCTCGCCGTATCGAGCCCTGTCCCGCCTGGGCAGCATTCCAGTAGCTGCTCCTGCTAGATGGATCGCCGGTTGACTAACCCTCCCGTGATGTTGTCCGTCCTCTCCCGTGACACTTGGCCGGTTAAGGGATCGGCGGAGATCATTTACTTGTTTCCAGCTATGGCGGAGGGCGTGATTGAGGTCTCCGAGCATGTCGTTGACATCGCGAAGGCCATATGTCCTGGTCCGACCGCGGTCGAAATCGCTGAGTGGGGCGTTCAAGCGGAAGTGTTCAATCTTGATGGCGCGGTGGAGCGCGTCGGCCAGGTTCCTGGCGCAATTCTGAGCACTGTCGATGTCATGAGCCAGATCCCGGGCGTGTTCGTGCCCCGGAATATGGGTGCGCTCAAGGTCGCGATGAAGGTCACCGATCCGAGCATGAGCGCGGTCAAGGTCGCGACGCAGGTCACTAGTGTCCGCACGAGCAAGGAGCCGCGCGAGTTCGTGATCTCTGGCTCGCTCGAGAGCCGGGTTGTTCTGCCATGCCCTGCGCAGAGCCTCGGCAGCGTATCGGTCGGCGGTGAGGCGTGGCCCGAAGCGCCACGGGTCAAGGTCGTTGACTTTTGGATGGCTGAGGTAAGGCGGGATATTGATGTGAGCTTGGGCAATGTCGCGGAGTTGGGCGTGATCGCGGGCGTTGCTGAGGGCCTGGTCCAGTGCGTCGACACTGGCCAAAGCACTCTCAAGGGTGTAACGCGCGGCGCGGACAATACTATGGACGCTGTTCTCGCGACCCGCAACATTCTCGGAGGTCTTCGTTTTCATGGGGTGCTGCCTGTGGAACGTGGCTGCAGGGCGGGGATGCCGGACAGGGGGGTGCGGGCGGTGTCGAGGGCGTGCTGGGCGCGCAGCGCGCCGACGCGGGTGAGATGGTAGTAGCGGCGGCGGGGGCGGCCTTGCTCGGCGGGGTCGGTGTCTTCCCAGTGGGATTCGAGCCAGCCGTATCCTTCGAGGCGGGCCAGGATCGGGTGGATGGTGCCCGACGGCAGCCCGGCCTCGGTGCAGATCTGCAGCCCGTACATCTCCTGGGTGGGCTCGGCCAGCAGCGCCCGCAGCACTAGCTGCACCGGCAACGTCATCTTCGGGCCCGCCTGCCTACCCACGCCCGGCTCCCTTCCCCCGGCGTACCCGCCACCGCCCGGAAGTGACCGGCGGTGCGGCGGGGAGAGCAGGAGCCAGCGACGGCGGAGCCAGAGGCGGATCCGGGCGGGACGCGCGGATCAGCCGTTCGGCGTTACCCGACCGCTTGTCGCTGGCGATCACCCAGCACACCACCCCGGCCACGATCACCACGGCCGCCAGCACCAGGCCCAGGGCGGGCAGGCCCAGCTGGGCCAGCGCCACCGTACCCGTCACCCCGGCCATGGCCCGCACCGCCAGCCGCCCAGCCCGCCGCATCACACCACTTCCCGGCGGTAGCGGTGCACCCTGGCCAGCGCCATGCGCAGGGGGGCCGCCTTGACCAGCAGCCGACCAGCGTGGCCGAGCTGCCGCCACCGCCCAGCTCCGGCAGCGGCCAGGTCGGCGAGTTCGGCCTGGTACTCCTCGGCGTACCGGGGCCGACCCCACCCTGGCAGCAGTCCCGAGGCCGCGGCCGCCACCCGGGCCGCAGGCCAAACCGGAGCAGGCCGCCCGGCCTCCGTCTGAGCTCCAAGGGGGGCGAGGCCGAGGTCGTTGCTGAGAGCACGGATGAGGCCGTAGAGGTCGTGGAGGTGGCGGTCGAGGTCGAGGCTGCCGCCGAAACCACGGTTGAGGTCGAGGGTAAGGGTGCGAACCTGCCCGCTGGCGCAGTCGAGGCGGTGAGCGAGGTCGCGGGCGGCGGCGAGGGCGGTGGCGGCGAGGGTAGGGACAGCGGCGAAGGCGCGGGCGGCGGCGAGGGCGCGGTCGAGGTCGTGGGCGAGGTCGAGATCGGCGGCGGCGAGGTTGCGGGCGCGGCTGACGTCGGCGGCGAGAGCGCCGACGAGGTCGTCAACTATGCCGACGGCGGTGTCGAAGCCGACGGCGAGGCCGTGGCCGCCGCAGGTCACGGGGTACTGCCGGTGGTGCGGGGCCGCAGGGCCGGGATGCCCGACAGCGGGGTGCGGGCGGTATCAAGCGCATGCTGGGCGCGCAGCGCCCCGGCCCGGGTGAGCCGGTAATACCGGCGCCGGGGGCGGCCCTGCTCGGTGGGGTCGGTATCCTCCCACCGGGACTCGAGCCAGTCCCAGCCTTCCAGCCGGGCCAGGATCGGATGAATCGTGCCCGAGGGCAGCCCAGCCTCGGTGCAGATCTGCAGCCCGTACATCTCCTGGCTGGGGTCGGCCAGCAGCGCCCGCAGCACCAGCTGCACCGGCAACGTCATCTTCGGGCCCGCCTGCTTCGGCACACTTTAACTCTACCAAGACCTTGATAGAGTTAAACCTGATTTCGGCGGAATTACGCCAAGGAACAAACCCGCCGGGTGAAGCGGCTTGATAACAGCGCATATGTCAAGCTGTTTGCTAGCTCACCGCTAGCAACAGCAAGCATCCAGCGGCCGGGTCATGCTGTCTCCGGTTGCGCCAGTGGGCCCAAGTTAGTGCGCCTGCAGGGCATCCGTGCGGGTGATCAACTGCCCAGTCTGGCGGAGTTGCCGCCGCCACCCCACCGCTGCCTGGATCCCAGTGCAGATGAGGTAGGGGTGAGAGATGTCAGCGCGGTTCCAGGTCGCGGTAGAGGTCGGTGGCGTGAGCGCATTCGATGGTGCTGAATCTGCCGGTTGCATCCAGATGGTCGTGGTCGGTTCAGGGCAGGCGGTCACCAGGCCATAGGAAACCTGCTCGATTAGCAGCGAGGCGTTACAGAGTCAGGCTTTGGGTGTGGTTGAGGTGCGGGGGGAGGCGGTCGTCTCGGACCTTGCTGCTGTAGTTCGCCAGCATTAGGCGAGGGCTGGCCGGTGTGCTTGCGTGGTGTTCGAGTCGGCCCAGGGCGTCTACCCTCCGCTAGCTTGCGTTTGGCAAAGGCCGCCTCGAGTGGGCGAGTCGGCTGTTGTGATTGAGGTGGCCTGGCAGCATGACTGGTCGAAGCTCCAGAAGGCTGCGCCATCCGGGTGGTCAAATGCCCGCGTTCGGCGAGGACGGTGGCCAGGTATGGGCCGTAGGCGGGCCGGGTGACCGCGTGGTCGTCGGTTTGGTTGGTCATTCCGAACCAGGCTCTGCCGAGTCGGTTGATCATCGCTTCCTGAATGGCGGCTCGTTCGCCGGCCGGCAGGGCGAGATAAACATCGGCAGCCAGTTGCGCGCGTGTCTGGGTGTCGTGTGGGTCGGCTGTGTCGGGGGGTTCGAGCCCGGCGAGGCGGCGTGCGGTAAGGACGGATTCGGCGGCGTGCCAGTAGGCGGTGTGCCCGGCGTGGCCTGGTTCGGCATAGGGGCCGAGGATCTGGTGTGGGTCGTCGGTGGTGATCTGGTACTGGTCGCGGTAGGCGGCGATGATGCCGATGTGGCGCATCCAGCCGGCGCATTGGCCGGGGTCGGCTGGCGGGTCTCCAAGGCCGCTGGTCCAGCCTGGCCGATGTTGCACGGCGTCTAGGGCGAGGTCGTGGACGCGCTTGGCGATCAGTGCGGTGGCGTCGTGGAGGTAGCTTCCGAGTTCTCCGTCGTTGCCTGAACTGGGCGGCTGTTTGGTGACCCATGGTGGCAGGCCCGGAGCGCTTGTTGCCTGGGTGTGCTGCTCGGCGGTGGCTTTGGTGGCGATGCGCAGCACGGTTGCCAGGTCGGGGGCGTGTACCGCTTGGGCGAGGATGTCTGCGGCGGACACGCCGTTGGTTTCGGCGGCTTTGAGCGTCCAGGCGAGCCTGTGCCAGGTCCGGGTGGCTGGGGTATGCGGGCCAGGTGTGGTCGCTGGCCCGGATTGGC
>Ga0070730_10003268_pt1 | contig 14610 bp, 6 predicted proteins | sample Coa_R1_3_FD_66447 | JGI IMG/M metagenome (GOLD analysis project Ga0070730, IMG submission 66447) | Surface soil microbial communities from Centralia Pennsylvania, which are recovering from an underground coalmine fire - Coalmine... | ecosystem: Environmental > Terrestrial > Soil > Unclassified ...
GAACTTGGGTCCAACTTAGGTCCAAGTGCCGCCAAATTAGGTCCAAAACCGAGTACCATGACGCAGAACAAAGCCAGACGGACCAACAAGATAGATTTTCTGCAACTGCCTTGGGCACAGGAGGCCCCCGGTTCGAATCCGGGCGCCGCGACCAAAATATCTCGCGTATTTTCTTGGGCTTATCAAAACTCCACTTCACCCGATTCTTCACTGTGGAATTCTCCCAGGCAGGGGGTCTCGATTCGCAAGTCATTTAATTCCCAAGATTTGTCTGCAGACTGAATTTGCAAAAACATGGGGAGGCAGGAGTGCTATTCAGGAATTATTGAACGGAGGCAAGTTAATCGCACGCCATCTGGCCAGCATGGGGAAAATTCAGGGGACCCTGTGCATTTCTCTTCTCATTGATCTTCGGAAATGCAAATCGGTGATCACACGCTATGCCCGGCCCGCGCTACTCCGTGCTTCCCAATCGCCTTCTCAAACATGCGATGAAAGGTAAGTCGATCTCTCGGATAACAGCCAGAATGATCAAAAATCTAAGCGGCCCAGCTAAGCCGCACAGACATGCCACGAGGAAGTCAAGACTCGAGCTCTGACGCGAGTTGTGACGGTTTGTATATTTCTCAGTTCTTACGGATCGGTTTCTCTCGGTACCATTAAGAAATGCTGCGGTGGCGGGAATGGAGTATTATTGCCGGCACGGCCAGAAGTCGCAGACCCTGACGTCCTGTCCACCTAGAATCGTGGGTGCGCCTCTATGAACCTGAGGCCTGTGTTTGTGCTTATTCCGATCCTTCTGCTCGTTTCTTGTCCATCCAACAAGGTGAGCGCTCAGACGACAACGTCTGGAGGGTTGACGGGCGTCGTCACCGATCCGAGCAGTGCGGTCGTTCCCGGTGCCAATATCGAAATCATGGACACAGCCAAGGGTACGATTCACACGGCCAAGACCGACAGTGAGGGTGTGTATCGATTTTTCTTTCTGGCCCCGGAACGCTACGCGCTGACGATCACGCGCGCTGGTTTTCAAAAGGAGAGTCGCATCGTAAATGTACTTTTGGGTCCGCCGGTCACAGTGAACGTCGCTCTCAAACTAGCGAAGGATAACGCCACGGTAAAGGTGACGGGAGAGGTTCCACTCCTCCAGGCAGAAAACGGTGACGTTTCCACGACGATGAATCAGAAGCAGATTAGCGAGGTTCCGAATCCCGGGAACGATCTTACGTATATCGCGCAGACCTCGCCCGGCGCGATCATGAATACAGACGCGCTGGACGGCGGCGGTTACGTAGGAAATTTCTCCATTTTAGGGATGCCGGGCACTTCCAATTTGTTCACCATCAACGGGATGAACAACAACAATATTATAGCGAACACCAACAATAGCGGGGTCATGGGGATGATGCTGGGCCAGAACGAGGTTCAGGAAGCGACTGTTGTCAGCAGCGGTTATTCCGCGCAATTCGGTGGCACTGCCGGAGCGAACGTCAACTATCTGACAAAGTCTGGCGGCAATGATTTTCATGGGAACGCGGCGTACTACTGGAATGGGAGAGCGCTAAATGCCAACGACTGGATTGACAATGCGCTTGGAAATCCGCGCCCGTTCGATATTGCCCACCAATGGGCGGGGTCCATCGGTGGGTCCATTAAAAAAAACAAACTGTTCTTCTTTTTTGACACCGAGGGCATGCGCCTCATATTTCCGTTCCCTCTTCCGGTGATTCTGCCGAGCGCAAAATTTGAATCCGCAACCATGGCGAATATTGATTCGATTTTCGGCTCGGGGTCGGCGTCCCATAAGTTTTACCAGAAGATTTTCAACCTCTACAAAAGCACCCCAGGGGGAGGCGCGGCAACTCCCGGCAACTTCAATGATTCCCTCGGCTGCAACGGTTGGCAGGATCCAACTGATCCCAACAATCCAAATAGGCTGGGCACAACGGAAGCCTGTGCGGTGCACTTCTTCGAGTCTGTGGACCGGCCATCCAGCGAATCAATGGTGTCGGGCCGGGTGGATTGGAACATTTCGACCCGCGACGGCGTATTCCTGCTCGTGCAGTACGACAAAGGACGACGCGCCGTCTACGTCGATGCGGTCAGCCCGCTCTTCGATGCCTACGCGAGCCAGCCGTGGTGGCAAGGGCAGCTCATCGAGACGCACACCTTTGGTCCTACTGCGGCGAATCAATTCCTGTTCGCGGGGGATTACTACAACTATATTTCCAGCGTCTCGAATCCGGCGCAAACCCAGGCGGCTTTCCCGACAGTGCTGAACTGGTTTAATGGGGGCAGCGTCTTCTCTGTGCTAGGTGGCTATGACTTCAACTATGCGTTCCCCAGTAGTTCAAAAACAACGTCGTATCAGATTTCCGACGACGTTGTAAGAACACGAGGCAAGCACAAGGTCGGGTTTGGCGTGAGCTTCTTGCGGACCTATTTCAAAGGGTACGGTTACAATTGGAGCGGCACGGGACAACTACTTCCGCAATCGATCAACGCCTTCTTTTACGGCGGCGTAAATCCATCCAACCCAAAAACGGATTTCACAACTCTTTGGCAAACCTACCCTGCTGCAACATGGAATCGCACCAATTTCTATAGTCTCGGGCTCTACGGGCAGGAGGAGTGGCATGCCCGCCCCAATCTGACTCTTACGATTGCTCTGCGCGCAGATCACCAGTCTAATCCTGTTTGTGAGACTCGTTGCTTCGCCCGGCTTTCCGGGCCTTTTGACTCCATCAGCCATGACCCGAATCAGCCCTACAATCAAGCGATCCTGACCAATCAGAAACAAGCCTTCGCCAATACGGACAGCATCGTATGGTCGCCGCGGTTTAGCTTCGCCTGGCAGCCGCTCGGTCCCTCTCACCATACGGTCCTACGCGGTGGCGCCGGTGTCTTTTACGATCCGGTCCCAGGTGTCATTGGAGCAGGCTTTGATTACAACCCGCCACTTTCCGATTTTTTCAGCCTAACCGATTACAACCTCGCCCCCGGCGAAACGAATAGCCTGTCCAAGAATGCCGCTGACTCCTTTGCTGCTTTTACGAAAGGTTTTGCCGCAGGTCAGACTCTTGCTCAGCTCCAGGCAGCCGATCCAAACTTCATTCCCCCAGGCATTGGAACACCGGCGAATACAATGCATTCGCCGCAATATCAAAAGTGGAGCCTGCAAGCCCAGCAAAGTTTCGGCGCTTCCACTTCCTTGACGATGGGTTATTTTGGAAATCACGGCATCCATGAATTTTTCAGTAATCCGAACGCGAATGCCTTTGGGTTCGGATCCTTCCCCACCGTGAAATGCGGCAACCCGCCCGTTCCTCCCTGCTATGACTCGCGATTTAGGGGGGTCGGACAGTACGAAACCGCTGCCGTTTCCAACTACAACGGCATGGTCATTTCCTTCGAACACCGGTTTACCCGGTGGGGAAACGGCCTGTTTCAGTCCAACTACACCTATGGACACGCGCTCGACGAGGTGTCGAACGGATCCTTTTCGTTTACTTACGGCAGTTCCTCAAACCCCCAGGACGCCAGGCATCTTCGTGGAAGCTACGGGCCGGCAGACTATGATGTGCGTCATTCCATTAACGCAAACTACGTTTGGGAAGTTCCTTTCAAGGAGGCGCTGCGCGGACACGGCCCGGAATCACTGGTGAATGGTTGGCAGATCTCGGGAACGATCTTCGCCCGCACTGGTTTTCCTTACTCCGCGATTGACCAGGGGGAAATCGCCCTTCTCGTTAACAATAATTTCAGTGGACCAATCTATTCCGTGCCGGTAGCTCCGCTTGGACCCGCGGGACCCTGCGGGAAAGGCGCGGTGATTCCTGCTTCGCCGGTTCGCTGCCTGCCGTCGCAAGTTCTTGGTGATGGTAGCACGCCTAATCCCGGCGCGCTGTTTGTGCAGACAGGATGCGAGACGGGATTCAACACCGGGACATTGGGACCGTCGCCAGGGGCATTCGGTTCCTCAGGTCCTTCGTGCATTGGCGGTAAGGTTGTTTCGTTTGCGCAGGGCCGCAACCGCTATCGTGCACCGAGCTACTTCAATACTGACTTCGCGGTCATGAAAAACACAAAAATCGCCGGTTGGGAAGGTGCAGTGCTGGGGGTCGGATTCCAATTCTTCAATCTGTTCAACCATCCCAATTTTGGAATGCCCGATAACTGGAGTTCGGACGCCAGCTTTGGACAAATTTTCTTTCAGGAGCAAGCCCCTACGAGCATTCTCGGTTCGGGACTCGCCAATGTTTCTCCCCGGATGATTCAAGTGAAGGCCCAGCTGCGATTTTGATTTCGGCGGCGATGCCCGCAGCGATGCGGCCTCACAGATCGACTGATGTGAAGTTTAAAAATTCTCCATCATCCACATGTTGCGGTTGTCGGTCCAACCCATGAACGCCAGGTGGCGCCCGTCCGGCGATGGTATTCCCCAGGTAGAGTCGCTCCGAGACTGTTCCTGCACAATGTGGGCGTTGCCTTGCAGGTCTACATGCACGAGAGATGATTTCCCCATTGCGATGCTGTTCACGTACAGCGCTTTGCTGTCCGCTGCCCAGTGGTAATTACCCCGCAAAACGAGTCCCTTCGGCTGGACGATCTGCTCCGGCTGGCCCCGCAACGAGAGAATACGAATAGGCCCTTCCCCGCGCAGATCGACAGCCAGACGGGTCCCGTCTGGAGAAATCTGGCAATCACAATATCGCACCTGTGTATTCGGGTCGCGCTCAATCCGGGCGAGCTCCCGGCCGCGTCCTTTGAGGGGGTCGAAGGCAGTAACGACCGCCTGTTTGCCATCCTCGGTTATCTCGGCAATCGCACATAGATTGGCCGCGAAGTTGGTGCAATAAATGGCGCTCTGGTGGCGCGCTGTGAAGAGCAACTCCGGCGCACCTCCAGCGAAGGGAATCCGCATGACCTGGTCCGGGCTGGAAACATCTCCCTGTTTCCGTTCGGGAACAGCGATGACCCACTTGCCATCGGGGCTCACGCGAGCCTGGCCAAAGCCGACCGCCCCCCCTGTGAGAACTTCTGCCTCGTCACTATTGAGAGATTGTTTGTACACTGCGAAAATGCCAGCGCGGTTCGCACTGAAAAGGATGGTCTTGCTGTCTGGACTCCAACCGATAATATAGGTATCTTCACCCAGAGTGAACTGTCGCGCGTTGCGGATGCGCGTCCCACCGGCCACAAGATCCGCCACATACACCGTGCCGCGGCCTCCGAACTCCAGGAACGCAAGCCGCTTGCCATCTGCTGTCGGGCCCGTCATGTCCAGGGAGAATCCGGCCCAGTTCGTCAGGCGTATGGGTTTTTCGATGGGTTGACTGGTACGCGGGTCAAGGCGCACGGTCCAGTAGTTGGAGGGAACTGTGGGACTGGTGCCCTGAGGCTCCAAGAGCGAGTAAATTAAGCGTCCGTCAGGCAGCCACGAATAATCCCAGAGGTTCTTCATTTCGGAAGGTGGAAGCACCGTGAAAGTAGGTCCGCCTTTTAAATCAGTGCTTACAAGGGTGTCCCCGCCGATGTTTGACTGGCAGGGCGGTTTGCTCCGGAGGTACATAACTCGTTGCCCATCGGGTCTCCAACTGAACGCAGCAAGACAGTTGTCTTCGCCGCCGTCCAGGAATTTCCGGGCTTGCTCACCGTTTGGTCCCATCAGCCAGATTTCGCGATCACCATACTTGCCCATGCTGGTTCCAAAAGCGATCGACGAGCCGTCCGGAGATACAGACCAGCCCAGGGCATTGTCGCGAAGCTTATGCGGCGCGCCTCCTTTAACGGCAAACATCCAGACACTGCTGGTCTGTGACGACCATTCGCTTCCGTTTTCATCTACGGGATGCGCGTTGGCAATAAACCGGGTGCTGTCCGGAAACCAGGAGGCGTGGAGAATCTCCCAGTTCACTCCGGCGCCTTTGGGCAAGTCTGGCGGCGGAACGGTGCGGACCTCACCCGTATCCACAATCTGGATATGCATCCCTCTCGTATCGCTGAATGCCAGGTACTTCCCGTCCGGAGAAATCGCGCCACCTTGCACCGGGTTTTCCGGGGAATTGAAGGTGAGCTGTCGAAGCTTCAGCTCCGGCAGAGCCGCGAGAGGTCGCTTCTTAATCCACACGACCGTGGAGACCACGAGGATGGCCAAAATACCAGCAGCCGCTCCCAACCAGCGGAGCGTGTGTGGCTTCGGCAGAAGGTCTTGCCTCAAGCTTTCCAAGTCGGCGCGCAACTCTGCAGCGGACTGGTAGCGCGCTTCCCGGTCTTTCTGAAGTGCCTTGTTGATGATGGGTTCCAGTTTTGAAGGAATCGAGGGATTAAGCTTCCGCGCTGGGGCGGGCACCTGCTTAAGGATGGCGTCATGAAGTTCCGGCCCGGTGTCACCTGAGAATGCGCGCTGCCCGGTGGCCATCTCATAGAGCACCAGTCCAAAGGAAAACAGATCCGTACGCGCATCCAACTTCTCTCCGCGCGCCTGCTCCGGCGACATATAACCCGCCGTGCCCATGGCCACGCCGGTGCGGCTGAGGAACGGGTCGGGAGTTGGTTGCTGTCCCATCCCCCCTGGCGTTTCCGTACTGCTGCCGTCGCCAAGTTCACGCTCGGAGTCACCTCCGATCACCGTTACCGGAGGAAGGAGCTTCGCCAACCCGAAATCCAAAATTTTGGCCTGGCCCTGGCTGGTCACGAAGATATTCGCCGGCTTAATGTCGCGGTGAACGATGCCTTTCTGATGCGCGGCGTGCAGGCCGTCGGTGATCTGAATTCCGAAGGTGAGCCAGTCCATAGTCGGCAGGGGATGGCCCGCGATTCGGTGGTCGAGAGTTTGCCCTTCGAGCAACTCCATGGCGATGAAGCTCTGCCCTTCATGCTCCGCGATGTCATAGACGGTGCAGATGTTGGGGTGATTTAACGCGGAGGCGGCATTTGCTTCCCGTTCAAAGCGCTCGAGCGAGGCGGGATCGCGCGCTAGCCTCTTCGGCAAAAACTTCAGGGCCACGGTGCGATGCAAGCGGGTGTCTTCCGCCTTGTATACGACACCCATGCCACCGCCGCCCAATTTCTCGATGACTCGGAACCGCTGGAGCTGCGCGCCGATGGGTACCGGATCAGACTGCGCCTCTTCCGCCTCGTCCCCGGCCATTTGCTTTGCGGCAACCTCGAAGGCCGGCGTCTCCATGAATTCATTGGCCGAGCTTTCATATGCGAGGAGAGATTCCACTTCCTCGCAAAGCTTCACATCGTCCTGACAAGCTTCCTTTAGGAAGGTGGAACGCTGGCTCACCGCCAGTCGCAACGCGGAGTGATACAACTCCTCGACCCGGCGCCAGTGTTCAGGCTCCACGATTTCTTTCCCCGTTGAGCTCTCGCAAGAGCCATACCTTTGCCATCTTCCAGTCGCGCATGACCGTGTCCTGCGAAACTTTAAGAACCTCCGCCGACTCTTGCACCGTGAGACCGCCAAAGAAGCGCATCTCCACAACGCGGCTTTTTCTCTCGTCTACAGCCTCGAGCTTCTTCATCGCCTCGTCCAACGCAGCCAAGTCAGTATCCGACTGCGGGGCAACCCAAAGAGCCTCCGTGAAGGGCACGCGATTCACTTTGCCACTGCGTTTCTGATAACGCCGGGAGCGCGCGAAGTCCGTCAGCACGCGACGCATCAATTGGGCACAGATGGCTAAAAAATGCGCGCGGTTCTGCCAACTGACTTTTTGCACCCCAACCAGCCGCAGATAGGTCTCGTGAACGAGAGCTGTGGTTTGGAGAAGATGGCCGGGCCTCTCTCCGGCCATGTAGCGCCGGGCCGCCTGGCGCAATTCCCGGTACACCAAAGGCATCAGTTTCTGCAATGCCTCTTCATCGCCCTGGCCCCAAGCCTGGAGAAGGCCGGTCACTTCGTGTGTGACGCGCGTCGTCATGTAACTTACTCGGACGCCTTAACTTAGCAGTTTGGTTGGTAAGCCTATCACAACTCTACCCTCACTCCACGGGCTCCTGCAAAGCAAACCCTCCGCAGAATGCCAGTTTTCTAACGGAATTCGCGCCTTAAGGAATAGACCGGGGAGAGAACAAGCATTACTCCGACTGCCAAACCGCGCAGGTGAATGAGCAATCCCGAATTCGAGGAGGCAACATGATGTCCAGAACACAAAGTTTGGCGTTCGTTGGGGCTTTCTTCGTCGCACTGACAGCCGCGCCCGGACTGGCCGCCCAAGCGCCCGCGACGCTCCATCACTACAAGCTCATCGACGTGGGTACCTTCGGCGGGTCACTCAGCGCAATTAATATGGCGGGGGATGTAGGCGGTCGGGCCGTGAATTTGCGTGGGGCGCCCGTTGGCTTCTCCGCGACCGCTACTCCTAAACTTCTAACGAGCGATCCATTAATGTGTGGTGGAGATGACGGATTCGGTTCTTTCATCACCCACGCCTTCCGATTGCAGGACGACGCCGTAGCAGACTTACAGGCTCTCCCACCGGCAGAAACCAATTGCAGCAACGCCTACCGGATCAATGGCAGCGGAGAAATCGTCGGCTCTTCGGAGACTGGCGCTGTCGATCCCCTGACTGGCATCAAGCAGACGCGCGCTGTCCACTGGAAAGATGGACAAATTGAGAAGTTGGGCAGCTTCGGGGGAAATCAGAATGGAGGGCTCGCCATCAACGATGTTGGCCAGATCGTTGGATTTTCGCTGAACTCCACCCCGGATCCTTTCTCCCTCTTCGACTCCATTCTGAATGCCCCAAACGCGACGCAGACCCGAGCGGTTCTTTGGCAGCACGGGCAAATGCGGGACTTAGGCACACTGGGGGCCAACGACGCGGGCGCATTCACGATTAACAACGCCGGGCAAATAGCAGGGGTTTCTTCCACAAATTCGACGCCCAACCCCGTCACTGGCATTCCGACCGTAGACCCATTTTTTGGGGAAAACGGAACGATGGTCGACATTGGCAGCTTTGGTGGCGCATACGGCCAACCCACATTTCTCAATAACCGCGGTCAGGTTATCGGCGGGTCGAGCGTGCCCGCAAATGCACGCACCTGCCTCTTTGAAGACTACCCCAATTGCCATCCCTTCCTTTGGGAAAAAGGAAACCTTCTCGACTTGGCGACAACCACGGTCGGAGGCGTCCCTCTGACTGCGGACGGAATCAACGAGGCCGGGGAAATTGTTGGCGGCGCCGATTTCTCAAGTACCGGCGGCTCATTCTTTGGTGCATACCTTTGGAGAAACGGCGTAGCCACGGATCTCGGGTCCGTTCCTGGTGATTGCGCCAGCCGGGCGCTCGCCATCAATTCCCGGGGTCAGGTTGTCGGTAATTCCTTTTGGTGCACCGATCCGAATGGTCCCTTTCACAACGCCTTTCTTTGGGAGAACGGATCAATCATCGACCTGAACGACGTAATTCCCGCCGGCTCTTCGCTGCAATTGGTGGCAGCCAATGACATCAACGATCGCGGCGAGATAGCAGGTGAGGGTGTCCCTCCGGGCGTCGACCCGGCCAATTTTTCTACACAAGGGCATGCATTTCTTCTTATCCCCTGCGACCAGAATCATCCTGGCGTCGAGGGCTGCGATTACAGCCTGGTAGCGGCGAGTTTCGCCGTGCCTCAAAGCAGTCCTGCACTTCGCGGCGAGGCCACTGTTTCACCTGCATCACTCCTGCACCAGATGAGCCGGAATCACCTTCCCGACCGCGCAACCGGACCAAGAAAATAACGAATCGAAAGGACGTACGGAGGAAACAATATGAAATCCAGACTCCCAATGTTACCGGCTTTTATCGGATTGTTGGCCGTACTCGCGAGCCCAGCTTGGCTGGAGGCGCAGCACACGCGCTACAAACTCGTCGACCTGGGGACGCTCGGCGGTCCGCACAGCTATGGTTCCGTGAATGGAGAGGGATTCAGCCTCCTCAACAATTCCGGAGAAGTGGCTTCCTACGCAGACTTGAACGGGCCGGATCCAAATGCATCCTTTTTTTGCTATGACCCGGACTGCTTCCAAGCGCATGCCTTTCTCTGGAAGGACGGTGCAATGACTGACCTTGGCGCGCTTCCCGTAAATAACAACAGCGCCGGCGGCTCGATCAACGCGAACGGTTGGGTAACCGGTCAGTCACAAAGCTCGGTGCTCGATCCTGTCGTCGGCATCCCTGAATTTCGCGCCGTGCTATGGAAGCAAGGGCAAATCATCGACCTCGGGACGCTGGGTGGTACGGAAAGCCTGGGTATCTACGTCAACAATGCGAATCAGGTCATCGGATTTGCGACCACAAGTACTGCTGCGGATCCGGTCGGATTCTTCGGGTTCCCCACACATACGTTTATCTGGCAGGCCGGAGAAAAGCGGGATATAGGAACCCTGGGCGGATTGGATGCCTTTCCCGGGGCAAGTTGTGGGAACTCACCGGCAGGGGTTGTCGTAGGAGGTTCCACGACAAGTATCACCCCAAACCCCGCAACGGGGCTTCCTGACGCGGATCCTTTCCTGTGGCGAAACGGGAAAATGGTGGACCTCGGCACCCTCGGCGGTACGAACGGTTATGGGCAGTGCATGAATAATCGCGGCCAGGTGATAGGTTCCTCCAGCCTCGCGGTAAATCCAGTCGCCTGCAATTTCCCCTTCCTCTCTTCGATAGGCCCTGGCTGCCACGCGTTCTTCTGGCAGAACGGTGCGATGACCGACCTGGGTACCTTGGGTGGCGATAACTCGGAGGCGATTTGGATCAACGATGCCGGCGTGGTCGTCGGTTCAGCCGACCTACCGGGGAGCCAGACTCATGATGCAGTGGTGTGGATAAACAGAAAGATCCACGATCTGGGGACCGTCGCGGGCGATCCCTGCAGTCGCGGCCGCGGGCTGAATTCGAGCGGACAAGTAGTGGGTGGCTCATCGGATTGCCACAACTTCTTGCACGCGTTCGTGTGGGAGGAAGGCGGCCCCACGCTGGACCTGAACACTCTCATACCTCCCGGGTCCGGTTTTCAATTGACCAATGCGTTCAACCTCAATGATCGTGGCGAGATACTCGCCAAGGCGGATCCGCTCGGGGTCACACCGATCGACGACGCAGACCTGGGCCATCTTGTACTGCTGGTTCCGTGTGATTCCGCTGATGCGGATTGCGCGGAGAATGCAGCAGGCACAACCAGCGTTGCGGCGCAAAACGCAGCCCGGAGTATCAACAGCTTGGCAGCGGCAACTGCTGCCGCGCTTAGCGAGAGCACGGCTGCGTCGCGTGCATGGTTTACTCGCCGGTATCACATCCCTGTTCCCGGCTTGGCACTACCAAAGAACTGATTTTCGTCAATCAGGAGGATTTCCATGCGAACCACTCTGAAGATACTTGGCGTGACCTTAAGCATTTTCTTGGCCTTGCTGGGGAATCCCACAAACGTGGTTGCCATCGATTTCGCCACCGCGAAAAGCTATCCGGTGGGAACTACCCCGGCGGGTGTGGCCGTGGGCGATTTCAACGGCGACGGTAAGCCGGATATCGCTGTGGCGAATTCCGGTAGCGGCAATGTGAGCATCCTGCTTGGCAATGGCGACGGAACCTTTCAGCCCGCGATGAATTTCAGCGCCGGGAACAATCCCTCGACTGTTCTGATAGGCGACTTCAACGGCGACGGGAAATTAGATTTGGTTCTGTACCAGCGAGGGGACGTCCAGACGTCACAGGCCGGGAGCGTAAGCATACTTCTCGGAAACGGGGATGGCACATTTCAGGCTCCCAAAACACTCGCCCTGGACCCGGGTACCTACGCGATCGCCGTGGGCGATTTCAATCTGGACAAGAAATCCGATCTTGTGGTGGGAGAAATTGGGCATGTGGCTATCTACCTCGGAAAAGGCGACGGTACCTTTCAACCGGTCATTGGTGTTTCCGCGCCGTATGCCGATGGGGCAGCCATTGTTGTTGCGGATTTCAACGGCGATTCGAAACCCGATCTGGCCGTAAGTTATACGGTCTTCAATTCATCAATCAGCGGAGTCGAGATTCTGCTGGGAAACGGAGATGGGACGTTTTCGTATCTCCCCGGGATTGTCGTATCCACTTTTGACCAAACCATAACCCAGAATATCAACTCCATTGTCGCCACGAATCTTAATCATGACGGCAAGGTGGATCTGCTATTAGCTTCCTCCGGCCCGGGTCCTGACTGCCCTCATCAATTGTGCACAAGAGAATTGACACAGATCAGCGCATTTCTCGGCAACGGCGACGGCACGTTCCAGGGAGAACAAATCGTGGCCGTGGCGACAGTACAAACATCCTTCACCGGCGGCGTTTCCGGCTCTAGAATCGACCGGCCATACGTTGGAGATTTCAACGGTGACGGGAAACTGGATGTGGCCTACAGAATGACTCCCGTGCCCGTCTCAGCCTCCCATCCCTCCTCCCTGGAAATCCAACTGGGGAAAGGAGACGGAACCTTTTCCTCGCCGCTTTCGAGTGGCCTCCAGAACTGCAATCCTTTCGCAGATTCCATCGCCGCGGCCGATGACCTCAACGGCGATAAGTTGACTGATCTGATTGCCCTGGGAACAGCCAATGATATTGACGTGCTGCTGAACACCAGCCCCACTTCCGGCGCCGACTTGGCCATTCTTTCCTCGACTGCAACCCCGGATCCCGTCGGAATCGGGTCAAGCCTGACGTACACAGCGCAGGTGGCCAACCAAGGACCACAAGACGCCACGGGCGTAATCTTTACCGACACTCTCCCGAACAATGTGAATTTTGTTTCGGCAACTTCCTCGCAAGGGACTTGCGCCAATTCCAACAGCATTGTGACTTGCACTGTTGGCGCGCTTGCCTCTCCCCTCGACTTCACTGTGAAGATTGTTGTAACCCCTACTGCTGCGGGAACGCTCAACAACTCGATGAATGTGGCCGCCAATGAAACGGACCCCGTTCCCGCAAATAACAGCGCCATGCAGACCACTACCGCTGTCCCCATCTACAAGGTAACGGCAACCAAGACGGGCAACGGTTCAGGAACCATTACCTCTGGCGACGGCGGGATCAACTGCGGGGCGACTTGCTCCGCAACCTACTTGAGCGGCACTGTAGTCAATGTTGTTGAAACTCCTGACGCGAACTCCGTATTCACCGGTTGGAGTGGTGCATGCACCGGAATCGGCGCATGCGCGGTCACCATGAACGCGGACATGACGGTTATGGCGAACTTTGTCCTGGGCGAAAAACTCACTGTCGCTTTGGCCGGCGGTGGCAACGGGTCTGTCACCAGCAAGGATGGTGCAATCAATTGCGCAAATTCAAGTGGAAATTGTTCCTCGCTCTACGCGCCTGGCACATCTGTTTCGCTCACAGCAACTCCTGTGGCGCCATCAGTCTTTGGCGGATGGAGCGGCGCCTGCTCTGGCTCTGACCCGAATACTTGCACTTTCACCATGAATTCCGTGCAATCCGTTACGGCCACGTTCAATCCCCCTCCACCTGACTTCACTCTGACTCCCGCGTCGACGACCTTCACCACGCAAACGGGAGCGCAAGTAACCGACGCGTTGACACTGACCGCGCAAAACGGCTTCGCTGGACCCGTGACGCTGACTTGTGCGGTGACTGGCCCTGCGCCAATGGCCACCTGCGCTGTTTCTCCATCATCTGTGACGCTGGGTTCCGGCTCCGGTACCTCGACGCTGACGATGACAGCCCCAACATCCTTGGCAGCCGTCGCCTGTCCGCTGAGCGAAGAAAACCACAGCACAGCCTACGCTGTCGTGTTGCCGTTCCCAGGGCTTTTGCTTGGCTTGATTGGCCTAGCCTCGCGAATGTTTCAGAATCGCCGACGCAGCCTTTTGGCGCTGGGCGGCAGCGTCCTACTTTTTGCGGTACTCGCCGGCTGCGGCGGAGGCAGTGCGACGCACGTAACACCTCAGAATTACATGGTGACGGTCACCGCAAAGTCTGGCTCTCTGCAACGTTCCACGACCGTGAACCTCACCGTTCAATGAAAAAGTGGGAGTCCCTTGATTGGTAAAATAGGTTTGTGTCAGATGGTCTAAGATTTGGACGCGATTCTTCAGTTTCGGACTCTTCTTTCTTTCTGCCGTGTTCAGTCAGATCACGATGGACGAAGATTGAGCGGGCTGAGTTTATGCCGCTATCACCGCGAAGCCCAAGTGTTCCAGGCGAGGAACCAAGTTTCGGGTCAAGTGGTGTTTGTTCAGCTTGTCCAGGTAGAGATCACCCAATTCTGTAGTGCACCGAAGAGGTAATCTTGCACCCGGGCAAGGCTCGTATAGGACTCTTCGCTTCTTCTTCTTCGCTATGGTGAAAATTCGGGGGACTCCACGCATGCGGAGCCACACTTCCGTACATCATGCCACCACCAAATATTTTTCAAACTCTTTTGTTTTCAAAACTAAGATTGAAAAGGAAGGACTTCCAAGCGATAGCCCGGCTGGCTTGGGCACAGACGGCCTTTGACACGCACTCCGATACAGTCACTATACGCTGGCACTTCCCACAACCGGACTTCGAACGAAGCCGGCCGTGCGGCTTCGTTCAAACAGGGTTCCGGGAAACGAAGATTGGGCTGGTCCAGTCGACTTTTTCCAACCCA
>Ga0070730_10003270_pt1 | contig 14601 bp, 12 predicted proteins | sample Coa_R1_3_FD_66447 | JGI IMG/M metagenome (GOLD analysis project Ga0070730, IMG submission 66447) | Surface soil microbial communities from Centralia Pennsylvania, which are recovering from an underground coalmine fire - Coalmine... | ecosystem: Environmental > Terrestrial > Soil > Unclassified ...
GAGCGGTGCGGCCAGGCCCTCAACGTGGCCGCCGCGGCGATCGCCAGCGGGGTCGCCGTCTCGCTGTGGCTCACTGGTGAGGCCGCCTGGTTCGCGGTGCCCGGCCGCGCGGGCGAGGTGGTGCTCGACCACTCGCCCCCGTTCGGTGACCTGCTTGACGGGGTGCTGGCCGGCGGCCAGGTGACCCTGTGCACGCAGTGCGCCGCCCGGCGCGGCCTCACCGAGGCGGACCTCATCGACGGCGTGCGCATCGCCGGGGCCGCAACCTTCGTCGCCGAAGCGACCAGTGACAGCACCCAAGCGCTCGTGTACTGACTGGGCCAGGACCAGCCCTGGTCCCGCTTCCCGGAACCCCGTACGGGGTTAGCCCGCCGCCGTCACAGCCGTGAGGCGCTGGTCACGTAGTTGCTGGGTCCACCGTTCTTCGCGGTCGGCGAGCGGGGGAAGCCGGCCGGCGATCCAGGCGATGAGCATGTCGGCCAGGGTGGGGTTGCGGACCAGGACCGGGCCGTGCAGGTAGGTGCCGAGCACCCGCCCGGCCCACGCGCCCTCAGTCCCGTCGCCGTTTCCCACCCCGGTCAGCACCCGGGCGAGCGGCGCCACGCCCGGTCCGCGCTGGGTGGTGCCCTGATGGTTCTCGAACCCGGTCAGCGGGGGCAACTGGAGCGCGGGGTTCACCTCGGCCAGGATCTCCCCCACGCCACGGCGGTCCCCCCGGCCGCTGCGGATGTCGAGGATCTCCAGCCCCCCGACCGGCTGGCCTTCGTCGCCGCCGAACTCGGTGCCCAGCAACTGGTAGCCCGCACACACCGCGAAGATGACCGCGCCCCGCTCGGCCGCGGCACGCAGGCCGCCGTCGCTGCGCAGCCGCCGGGCGGCCAGGATCTGCGGCAGGTCCTCGCCGCCGCCCAGCAGGTAGACGTCGCCCTGCCGGGGCACCGGCTGGTCCGCGTTGACCAGGACCGGCTCCACCTCGATCCCGCGCAGCCGGGCGCGGCGCTGCAGGATCAGCAGGTTGCCCCGGTCCCCGTAGGTGCTGAGCAGGTCGGGGTAGACCCAGACCAGCCGCAGCCTGCTCGGCCCCGGCAGCCGCGCGTGCGCGCCATACCGTCGTGGAACTTCGGCTGTCACCGTGCCCTCCCTACTCCGCCCGGCCCAGCGCGACCCGGATCTGCTGGAACGCCGTGTAGTTGGCGATCACGTCCAGGCGGGTCCCGTCGGCCTGGTCCAGCGCCTCGTCCACCCCGTCCACCAGATCGAAGGCCACCAGGTCCGCCTCCAGCCGGACCGCCAGGTCGAGCCTGCGCTCACCGGAGACGAACACCCGCCGGTCCCGGAGTACCCGGTAGTCCACATCCCATAGCCAGGAGGTGTCCTTGCCGTCCGGGCCCTGGGCGTTGACCGCGAGCAATACCGGGGTCGGCGGCGGCTCCAGCACGTCGAAGGCCTCCAGCCAGCCCGCCGGGTTCTTGGCCAGCAGCAGCCGCACCTCGCGGCCGCGGCGGGCCAGCCGGGTGTACCGGCCAGCCACCGAGACCACGTCCCGCAACCGTGGCAGGGCCTGCGCGGGCTCCACGCCGAACACCTCGCTGACCGCCAGCGCGACGACGGCGTTGGACCGGTTGGCCCGGCCCGGAAGGGACAGGGACAGGTCGCTGATCCGGCCGGCCGAATCGATGACCCGTTCCCCGTCCAGCACCCACCGGGTGGACGGCCGCCGGAACGTGCACTCGCCGCAGCGCCAGCCCATCTCGTCGCGCAACAGGTGTGACCCGCACACCGCGCAGCACCAGGAGTCCTCCTGCCAGCGCTGGCCGGCCGCCACCCAGATGACGTGCTCGGCCGCGGAGGCGGCCCAGGTGATCAGCGGGTCGTCGGCGTTGGCGACCACCCAGCAGCCCGGCGCCGCCGCCAGCGCCTCCCGCCAGCGCCGCGCCACCAGCCAGATCTCCGCCGCCCGGTCCATCTGATCCCGGCTCAGGTTCAGCAGGGCGACCACACGCGGGTTGGTCGCCTTGATAACCGCGGGCAGATACCGCTCGTCGGTTTCCAGGACGGCCAGCGGCGCGTCGGGTGCCTTGCCCAGCGCCGCGGCAAGTCCCGCCTCCATGTTCGCGCCGAACGCGTTCGAGGCGATGTCCTGGCCGAGCGCACCCAGGGCCGCGGTGATCAGCCGGGTCGTGGTGGTCTTCCCGTTGGTCCCGGTGACCAGTACGATCTGGCGGCCCTCGGCCAGCAGGGAAAGCAGATCGGGCTCCAGGCGCAGGCCGATGACGCCCCCGATCACCGATCCGTCACCGCGCCCGGCCAGCCGGGACATGGTCCCGGCGGCGCCGCCGAGGGTGGTGGCCAGGCGCGCGCGCATCGGAAGCTTGCCCATGGCCGATGATGCTATCCGGGCTTTCCCACCCGTGCCGCCGGAGCGTGCGAGGCGGCCGGCCGGCTCCGCGGTGCCACGTACCGGCCGGGCCAGCCCAGCACCACGCCCAGCCAGCCCGCGGCACCCATCGGCGCGGCGACATGGCCAAGCTGGGCACCGGCTGCCAGCCCGACGCCGAGGGTGGCCAGGTCGTGGCCGAAGGCACGCTGGTCGTCCTCGCCGAGCAGGGCGGTCCAGGCGGCCAGCCGGTTCGCCGGCAGGTCCATGGACAGCGGATGCCGCCGCAGGGCCCGCAGCCGGTGCCCGGCCCGCGCGCCCGGCCAGTCCGCAAGGCCCGGCAGGTCGAAGTCGAGTGGCGGCGCGCACTGGCCCGGATCCGGCGTCCGGCCGCCGGCCGGGCAGAGCCGGTCCAGTTCGTGCAGCCAGCGCACCTGGGGGATGACCCAGCCCGGGCCGGCCCGGGCGCCTGGGCCGGTGCCCTGGCTGAGGGCGCGCAGCGCCACCCGCGCCGCGCTCGCCGCCAGCCGCGCGGGGTCGTAGCTGGGCCGCAGTGCCCGGGCCCGGACGGCTACCGCCTGGTCTACCACGGTGGCCAGCAGGCACTCACGGAGCCTGCCGCCGAGCCCGTCCCACCGGGTGCGCAGCGGGGACGGCACCGCGGGCAGGGCCCGGTTGGTGAGGAACGCGAGCACCACCGCCTGCACCCACACCCGCAGCCACGCGTCGGCAGGCGACGCGGCGGCGGCCAGCACCTCGGCGGCGCGCATCTCGCGCTGGGTACACGCGCGCTCGGTGCACCTCGGCCCGCACGTGGTGCTGCGGCGCGCCAGCAGCGGCGGCGCCGGGCCGGGCCGGGTCCGCTCGGCGGCGCCGCCGAACGGCACCCGGATCTTGATCGGCCGGTCCATGCCGTCGGCGAACACCGCCGCCATCCCCGGCGGCAGCGACACCACCTGCCGGGACTGGCCGCTGTCCAGGTTCATCGCGGCACCGACCAGGTCCCTGTCGTCCGCGGCCGGGAGCCGGTGCATCACCTTCAGCGCGGTGTTCTTGACGACGTCGGCGACCAGTTTCGAGGGGATCTGCTCGGCGATCACCAGCCCCTCGCCGTAGGCGCGGATCTCGGCCAGCATCGCGGCGAACAACTCCACCGCGTGCGCGCTGGCCCGGCCCTCCCTGCGGGCCCGCAGCAGCCGGTGCGCCTCCTCGATCACGATCACGTGCCGCAGCCCCGCCGGGCGGCCGGCCCGGGCGGCGAGCCGCAGGTGCTCCACGATCCGGATGACCAGCGTGCCTATCAGGAACGCCTTGTCCTCGTCGTTGGCGACATCCTCGAGGCTGAGCACCACGTTGCGGCGCAGCAGCCCGGCGATGTCGGCGGGGTGGCCGCCTTCGAAGAACCGCCCGGCCGAGCCGATCCGCAGCGAGCGCAGCCGCACGTCGACGAAGCCGCGCACGTCGGCCTGCAGTTCCCGGCCGTACCCGACCTCCCCGATGACCTCCAGCGCGGCCTGCTGGAGTTGCGCGAGCGTGGGCACGGCGGGCTCGGCCACCGCGCCGGTCATCCTGCCGCCGGTCACCACGTCCCAGCCGCTGGCCTCGTAGACCCGCTGCAGCGCCTGCGCGATGATCTGCGGGAACGGTTCGTCGGCGTCGAACGCGGCGAGGAACAGCGCCCGGGCCATGTCGATGTGCGCCTGCACCGGGTAGCCGCCCTCCGGGGCGAGCGGGTTGACCGACAGCGGAATCGCCCCGGGATCCGCGGGATTGATCACGGTGACCTCGCTGGCCGGGCCGTGCCCGGCCAGCCGCCCCGCCATGCCCGGGTACTCCGACTTGACCGGCTCGATGACCAGCCAGGGCAGCCCGGCCGCGGTCAGGCCGGCCAGCAGATGCCGGACGGTCTGCGACTTGCCGGCTCCGGTGGCCCCGGTCACCAGCGCGTGCCGGTTGAGGGTGGGCAGCGGCAGCAGGAACTCGCCGGCCGGCCGGTCATGCGCGTCGAGGATCACGCCGAGGCCGATCGGCGCGCGTGGGCCGGCCGCGCCGTCCCCGGCCACGGTGCCGCCTCCGGCTCCGCCCGCACCGGCCGCGGCATCACTGGTTCCGGTTTCGCTGGTCACGTCGAAATGGCCCGCGTCCAGCACCCGCAGCCCGGGCACCTCCCGCCGGGGCAGCCCGGCGAGCGCGGTCAGCACGCCCGCCGTGGCCAGGAACGGCACCCGGGCATCCCCCTGCGGGCCCCCGGCCTGCGCGGTCAGGGCGGCGGCGAACGGCTCCGCATCCAGGCGCACGCCGAGCCGATAGGGATGGTGGCCCAGGTCCGCGGAGCCGACCAGCACCGGCGCCAGCCGGGCCAGGTCCCCGGGGGACGCCGCCCCGACAAGCACCCGCACCGCCCACAGGCCCGCCTCACGGAACGCGTCAAGCTCCGCCAGGCGGCGTTTTGCATGGTCGGTGCCGAACCGGAGGCCTTCCTCGTCATGCTGGCGCAGCACCGTCACCTGAGTGCGCAGTCCGGCCACCTCGGCGTCGAGCAGGCCGGTGGGCTCGGCCACCACGAGCCAGCCGAAGGGGCGGCCCCCGGCGGCGGCCAGCGCGGCCTCGAACCGGGCCGGTGGGTGCGGCTGGCCGTCGCCCGGCGCCGGCCCGGTGAGTAACGGCGTGGCCTGGCGGCCCGGGCAGGCCGCCCATACCAGCGTCTCCCACGCGGCGAGCCATCCGTCCGGGGCGGGCACCCCGCGCGCGCCGGGCGGGAACAAGAGCGCGGCCTGGTCCGCCCAGCTATCCGCCGCCGGTGGCCCGGGCAGGACGGCGTTGGTGAGGAACTCCAGCGGCACGCCGGGCGCGCGGCACAGCCAGCCCGCCACGAACGGCCGGCCGGCCCGGGCCGCAACCGAGGCGGCCGGCAGGATGTCGAGGAAGTCGTGCTCGGCGGACCCCTGCGGGGGCCGCGCGACGATGGACTGCACCCGGAACCAGGGGCCGGCCATCCCGTCACCCAGGACTGGGAGAGGCGCCACGATGCGTGCATACCAGCCCGGCCAGGCCGCCGCCACCGACACGGGAAGTCCGCGGCAACTTTGCCGGCCCGGGCGGGATCAGAGGCGGGGATCAGGCGTCGCAGAGGGCGAGGAGTTTGGTGACCGTGGCCCAGTTGCGGGCGGTCCCGGTGGCGACCGGGCTGGCGGACCGGCCCAGCAGGTAGAGGGAAAGCTCGCTGCGGCCGAACCCGTCCGGGGTGTGCACGAACATGGTGGTGCCGACGACCTTGGCGCTGTCGTTGCCACCGCCCCGCTCCGCCGCGCGGCGCCGCCCCGCCTCGATGGCCTGCGCCGCCCCCGCCGGGACCGGGCCGCGGAAGAACACCGCGTGCACCGCCTTGGGGTTCGGCTCGTCCGGATAGGGGTTGTCCCGCACGGCCCGTTCCAGGTCCTCCCGGGACAGCACGACCACGGCCGGCTTGACCCCCAGGCTGGTCGCGATGGCCTCCTCCAGCGCCGCGGCAAGCGCCTCGGTGCCGGTCTCGTCGCTGGTGAACAGCACGTTGCCGCTCTGGATGTAGGTCGCCACGCCGGTGTGGCCGAGCCCGCTCACGACCGCGCGCAGGTCCGCCATGGAGACCTTGTTGCGGCCGCCGACGTTGATGCCACGCAGCAAGGCGACATGGGTGGCCATGGCAGCATTTTGCCGCACGCGGCCTGCCCGGCAGGCGCGCCATGCCAAAGCGCACCGAGGCCGCGCAGCCAGGTCAGCGGCGGCTGCGGCGCCAGTCCGGGGGCTCCGGAGGCGGGCCCAGGTTCGGCGGCGGCCGGCGGCTGCCCGACCGCCAGCCCACCGGCTGCGCGGGCCCGGTGGCCTGCCGCGCCTCGTCGAGGCTGCGCACGGTGGCGGTGGGCAGCGTGGCGATGGCCGGGTTGGCGTCGGCCAGCAGGACATGCCGCCGCGGGCCGGACGCGTAGCTGACGATCACCGCGCTCGGCGGGAGCCGCTGGAGTTCTTCGGGCTCCACGAGCAGCTCACGGGACCGCTGCACGGTGCGGCCCAGCGACTCGTTCAGCCCGATCGCCCGGGACGTGGTGACCCCCCAGGACGTGCTTGTGCTGATCCCGTCGCTGAGCGAGCCGGAGTCGCTGGTGCCGCGCGACTCGCTGTCCTCGGTACTGCCCGACGCGGTCCGTGGTGCCAGCGGCGCGCTGCCCGCACTGGTGTGGCCGTGGCCCCGGCTGCGCCCGGAGGTCTGGCTGCTCGACCACGACGCCGACGCCGACCGCGCCGTGCCCACGGTCGAGGTGTAGGAATCGCCGGCGGTGTCGGTGACCGACGCGCCGACGGTGTCGGTGAGCTGGCTCAGCACGAACCGGTGCTCGGCACCGATCTGCTCGCTGGCCGCCTTGGCGTCCGCTGCGTTGCCGAGGCGCATCACCGCCAGCGCCGCGTTGCCGCGGCCGAGCCGCTGCGCGACCGGCGGCGGAATCGACCGGTAGGCGACGACCAGCCCGGTCCGGGTGGCCTCGCACGCGCCCGCGAGCCGGTCGATCACCTCCCCCGGCAGCGCCTCCGCCCCGGCCAGGCAGACCGTGTGCCGCCACCGCCGGCCCGGGCGGCCCTGGCGGAGCAGGTGGGTCAGGGTCACCGTGACATAGGCGGCCAGCACGCCGTTGCCGAACGCGCCGCCGCCGGGGTCCGCGGCCACCACCCGCAGCCGGCCCGGCGGCACCCGGACCGGGTCGGTACCGAGCCGGTCCAGCACCCGCAGCCGCGCCTCCAGTGCCCAGGCCCGCTCGATCACCACCCGGTCGGCGGCGCCGCGGCCGAACAGCCCGGTGATGCGCTCGAGCTGGGCCGCGGTGAGCAGGCCGCGGCGGACGTCGTCCCGCGGATCCCCGACCTGGGCCAGCGCCCGCAGGCCCGCGGTCACCTGGCAGATCCGCGCCCCGGGCCCGAGCACCTCCAGCAGCCTGGCCAGCAGCGCGTGATCGGGCGCCGGGTCGTGGCCGCCGCCCGGCACGGGCCGGCCGGCCGACGCGCAGGCGGCCAGAATGTCCGCCAGCGCCGGGGCGGGCAGGCCGACCCCGAGGTCGAACCTGGGCAGGTCGCCGGGAAGCACCCAGACCAGCGGGCCGGCACCGAGCCGACCGGCCAGCGTGACCAGGTCACGGGCGATGGCACTCTCGGACAGGTCGATGACGGTGATCGCGTCCCCGCTGGTCAGCCGGGGCACGGCCACGCTGGTCAGCAGCGCCGACCAGCCGGCCATGGTGCCGCCGACGAGGTCCACCCGATCGGTCTGCGCGGGCAGCACCACGGGGTACCACAGCGCCTGCCCGCTGAACGCGCGGTGCCGGCCTTGCCAGGCCCGGAACCGGCGGGCGTGTTCCTCCTGGGCGGCGAACAGGTCGCTCTCCTGCGCCGCGCGGGCGGCGGTGACCCGGCGCGTCTCCGCCGCGACGGCGGCCTTGACCGCCTGGCGGCCCCGCCAGACCGAGGCCGCGCCGGCCACGGCCAGGCCGCCGAACGCCGCGGTGCCGAGCGCGGTGAGCGCCGGGTTCAGCCAGCCTGCCCAGCCGAGCAGCACCACCCCGGCGGCCAGCAGCACGCCCCCGCAGGCCGCCGCCTTGGCGGGGCGGCTGATCAGGCTCTCCTCGCGCCGCTGCGCGGCCAGCCAGCCGGGGTTGATCCGCTCAGGGTCCGGCGGCACCGGGCGCCGCGGCGCCAGCCCCGGGTCCGCGTGCAGCAGTTCGTGCTGCCAGCCCAGGCAAACCTGGCCAGCCGGGAACGGCCCCGCCGTCATGCCGGCCGCCGGATCGCGGGAAGGGCGGTTGGCGCCGGACCGGGCATCCGCTCGCTGACCGCCTGGCACCGGGCCCGCACGGTCACCGCGGCGCCGCCCGCGCGCGCGGCAGTCAGGCCGGTGACCAGCACGAACTCATTACTGCTCAAGGCGCACAGGGCGCCGGCTTGCACCACGGGAGCTTCCATGGTGCCTAACGGAGCGGCATGGCTGGCGTACGCCACCGGCAGCGGGCCGCCGTCCTCCCCGGCCCGCTCTGGCTGGCCCAGGACGCGGGACACGGGCACGATCGTGGTACCGGTGAGCGGGGCGAGTTGCGTGGCCAGGGCCGGGTCCGCCAGCCGGTGCACGATGGCGGCGTTGACCTGCCCGGCGATGCGGGCCGCGGGCTCCGCCGCGGTGCTGGCCAGCACCGGGGCCAGCCCGGTGGGGCTGGCCGCGGTGATCAGCCCGGCCAGCGCCACCGGGTCGGCGCCATCGCATGCGGTGAGCCAGCACAGCCCGTCGGGCGCGACGCCGGCCCGGTACAGGCCGGCGTACAGCGCGGCCACATCCGCGGCGATCAGGCCGGCGAGCACTCCGGCCGCGCTCCCCGTCTCAGGGCCGCCCAGCGCGAACAGCGCCACGCCACGCTGACGCAGCACGTCCGCCAGCCCGGTCACGCCGGCGGCGCCGGGACCGGGGCCCGTTCCGGGCCCCCACGGCACCGCCGCCAGGGCGGCCTGCTGCTCGGCGCTGGGCCGCAGCCGCGGCTCGTAGCGCGGCCCGTCCGCCGCCCCGAACACGTGCAGCGGGGCACGCGCCGCCGCGCAGAGGGCAGCGAGCGTGCCCGGCAGGTCGCGGTCCCCGGTGGGGTCCACCACGATCACCGGCTTGCGCCGCCGGATGGCCGCGTGCGCGAGCCGCAGGCCCGTCGCCCGCACCGCCGGCCCGGCCGCGCCGGTCACCAGGACCCCGCCACCCGCGTCCCGCCAGGACAGCTCCGCGGCCCGGCCGGTGGACCGGTCGACGCCGAGGCACGCCCCGCCCCGGGTGAGCACGCGGCCGGCCCGCAGCGACGCGGTGGCCTGCCGCCGGTGCCAGCTGCTGACCAGGCCCGGCCGGGCCGGTGGCATGTCCCACTCGTCGGTGTGCAGCCAGCGCAGCCACCAGGCCAGGGCGGCCACGGCGGCGGCCAGGATCAGCGCCAGCGGGAACTGGCCGGGCAGGCCGCGCACGACCGCACCGGGAAGCCGGCCCAGGGCGCCGGGGCCGGCGGCCATGACGCTCACGGCGGCGGCCGGGCCGTGGCGCAGGCCCGCCACGGCCGCGCCGGGGCCGATCGCAAGCGCCCAGATGGTGCCGCAGGCCGCCGGCCCGGCCAGCCACAGCGGGCGCCATCGGCTGACCCTGCTGACGGCCCCGAACGCCGCGCTCAGGATGAGCGAGGCCGGAGCGAATAAGACGCCGGCCGCCACGGCCGCGACAGCGGCGGCGGCGAGCACCTCACCGCGGCGCGGCGTGCCGAGCGGGACGAGGTAGCGCGCCCGGCGTGGCGAGCGCTCCGGGGCGAGTGGGACGGCGGAAGGCATTTCCGGTCAAGGTTCCCAGCCATCCGCCTCGTGTGTCCAGGCAGTTGCGAAAGCGCCGGCACCTTCGCCGGTCCCGTGCTGCGGGGCGGCCTCGACGACGATGCGGAACAGTTCCGGGCGCAGCATCGCCATGGTCAGCGCCACCGGCGCGCCGGTGTCGGGTGCGGCGAAGCTCACCGTCACGGTGGCCACCGGCTCGCCCGCGGCCAGCCGCAGGGTCCGGGCAGCGGACGGGGGCGGCAGGGCCATCTCGATCTGCACCGCGCCGGGCCGCGGGCTGTCCGCTCCCGCGGGGCGCCAGGGGTAGGGGAACGACAGCGGCGACGGCACACCGCCCAGCTCCTGGGGACTTGCAGCCTTCTCGTCACCGGGCGTCATGGCCGGCGTCGCGCCAAGGCTGGCGGCGACCCGCTCAGGCAGGTAGCTGGCGGCCAGCGCCCCGGGCTCCCCGCCGACGGTCCACACGCACCGGACGGAGAGCACCGGCTCACCGGGGCCCAGGCCGAGCGAGCGGCCGATGTCCTCGGGCGGGCGGCGCATCGTCGTGTGCCGGCTCGTGCAGGCGAGCTGCCCGCCCATCGGATCGACCCGGGAGACGAGCCCGAACACGCCTTCCAGCGGCACCAAGTACTCCGCCGGGCTGGCGCGGTACACCTGCCCGTCCGGGAGCCGCCGCACCAGATGCCGCGCGGCGAGCTCGTCGATGGCCACGTCGATCTCCGAGGAGCTGACGCTGTACCGCCGGGCGAGCGCGGTCAGCCGGGGCAGCCGCCAGCCCGGCTCGTGGTGCACCAGCGCGGCGGCGAGCCGGTCCGCCAGAACCGCGGCGGCCGCCGGCCGGTTCCGTGTCCTGCGCCCCTCATCTCGCAGCACCGTGCTCATTCCGCATGGCGCCGGGAGATCGCGACGATCACCGGGTCAGCCTGCATGGACACTGTCTGCGCCCCTCTGAGTCGATCGTCACCGGGCCTTCGCGACCGGATGTTTCGCCCCTGTGACTCCAGTCATAGGAGGCGAAGGTGACCGGAAGCTGAACTACAGATGGACCGGAATGCGACGAACAGGGGGCAGGTAGAGAAACGAGGCACGCGCACGAACGCGCAGGAAGCGAGCACGGCATCGACAGAAAACCCGGAGGGGGCAGGCTGACAGACAGCATGCCCCCTCCGGGCCAGCACCCCGGCGGCCGCTCAGCCGATGATCAAGGGCACGCCCAGCCGGTTCCGCCGCCTGCCGGGCCGCACGGCGGTGCCGGGCGCCCCGGCTACCCGGCCGAGACGGTGACCGCCAGCGTCGTGGTGTGACCGCGGTCGGCGGTCACGGTTTCCTCGGCGCGGGCGCCGCGGGGCGCGAGCACCCGCACCGTCCAGGTGCCCGGGGCGGCGAAGAAACGGAACCCGCCATCGGGGCCCAGCGGGACCTCGGCGACGAACTCTCCGCCGTCGTTCAGCAGCCGCGCGTACCCGACGCTCACCGGCGCGCCGTCGGAGGTGACGGTGCCCTCGATGATGGCCTCACCGGAGTTGTTCTCGGTCACGGCGACCCCGCCCGCGGGTGCGCCGCAGCCCTGTGGCTCGCTCACCGGCCCTCACCCAGCTCGATCGGCACGCCGACCAGGGAGCCGTACTCGGTCCACGAGCCGTCGTAGTTCTTGACGTTGGCCTGGCCGAGCAGCTCGTGCAGGACGAACCAGGTGTGCGCGGACCGCTCACCGATCCGGCAGTAGGCGATGGTGTCCTTGCCGAAGTCCAGGCCGGCCTCGTCACCGTAGAGCTTGCGCAGGTCGTCGTCCGGCTTGAAGGTGCCATCGTCGTTGGCGGCCTTCGACCACGGCACGTTCTTGGCCGTGGGGATGTGGCCGGCCCGCTGGGCCTGCTCCTGCGGCAGGTGGGCGGGCGCCAGCAGCTTGCCGCTGAACTCATCGGGCGAGCGGACGTCCACCAGGTTGCGCTGGCCGATGGCGGCGACCACCTCGTCGCGGAACGCGCGGAGCGTGGTGTCCTGGTCCTTGGCTTTGTAGGAGGTCCTGGCCCGGCTGGGGACCTCGGTCACCAGGTCGCGCGAGTCGAGCTCCCACTTCTTCCGGCCGCCGTCGAGCAGCTTGACCTTGTCGTGCCCGTACAGCCGGAAGTACCAGTACGCATAGGCGGCGAACCAGTTGTTGTTCCCGCCGTAGAGGATCACCAGGTCGTCGTTGCCGATGCCGCGCGCGGACAGCAGCTCCTCGAAGCCGCGGGAGTCCACGAAGTCGCGGCGGACCGGGTCCTGGAGATCCTTCTTCCAGTCGATCTTGACTGCGTTGGCGATGTGTCCCTTGTCGTAGGCGCTGGTGTCCTCGTCCACCTCGACGAGCACCACGCCGGGGTCACCGAGGTGGGCTTCCACCCAGTCGGCGTCCACCAGGACATCTGAACGGCTCATGCAGATACCTCCTTGTCATGCTCTGGCTGCCCCATGCCGTGGCTGGCAGGCCAGAAGCGTCGGATCATCACATACATCTCGCAGCCCAGGCACAGGCCGAAGGCCGCGTTGAGGAATGCCGCCGCGAGCGCGAGCGCGGCCGCGACGATGCCCAGCACGGTCAGGCCGGTGGCGTACCCGATGACCCCGACGATGCTGATGACCAGGCCGACCCATTGGGAGAACCGTGGCGGCGCCTCGTCCTCCAGTTCCCGGGGCGGGCCCAGCCGCGGCCGCACCAGCGAGCGGTAGACCAGCCCGTAGGGCGCGTACTTCAGGCCGAGCACGGCCCCGATGCCGAACACCACCGCCTGGGCTCCCAGGAGCCAGGCGCTGCTGGTGACCAGCACCACCACGAGGACCAGGGCTGACAGCGCCGCGGCGAACCGCTGTCCCCTCGGGTCGACCTTCATGCCCCTCACCACCCTTTCCGCTTGCGTCCCCGCGCTGCCGCGATTCCCGGGAACTCCGATCTGGAAACCGTCCCGGCCGGCCGGCGCGCCAGGAGGGCAGCGGGACGGGCGGCGCCGGGGCGGGGTAACGCCGGGCCCGCTAGGCAGGCAATGCGGTCCCGGCACGGCCCCGGCAACACAGCGCCGCTGCCACCCGGCAGTAGTCGACCTGGCGCCGGATCGTGAGCAGGACCGGCCCCGGCGGCAGCGGCGGTGCGCCCGCTGGCCCGCTGGCTATCGCGGGAGCAAGCATGGGTCCGATGCTATGCGCGCCCCTTCGGCCTGTCACTCCCCACGCCCGGCCACTGGCCCGCCGGTGGCCAGGGCCACCGCCGCCATCACCTCATCGCGGCGCGGCAGGCCGCTCGCCCGGCGGGTGACCTGCCCCTGCGGGCCGAGCACGAACACCGTGGGGGTGCGCCGGACGTCGAGCAGCCGGACCAGGTCCAGCCGGTCGGCCACGTTGATCTCCACATGCGCGACCCCCGCGTTCCGGTCGGCCACGTCGGCGAGCAGTAGCCGGGCCGCGCGGCAGGGCGCGCAGAACGACGAGGAGAACTGGAGCAGGGTGGCCCGCGACCCGAGCGGCTGGCCCAGCTGGCCCCCCGTCAGCGACGGCTCCAGGGGCCCGGTGCGCCGCGGCCCGGTGAGCCGTCCGTCGCGGCCGCGCAACGCGAGCGCGCCCACGGTGGCCAGCACCAGGACGGCGGCGGCCACGATCGCTCCGGCAAGCACGCCGTCTACAGCGCCAGGCACCGCGCACGCATTCCCGCTATCGGCACCCACGGTCCGGTCACGTCGCGGAGGCGATCACTCAGTCGGCGGGGGCGGAGGCGACCACCTTGCCGTTGATGGTCACCTGGAAGCTGCGCAGGTCGTGCTCGCCGAGCCAGGTCGAGGCGGGGTACCAGGAGTTCCCCTGCCACAGCACCCAGCTGCCGACCACTGATTTCCCGCCGGTGGCGTCGGTGACCTGGAACTGGCAGACACTGCCCGGCCGGAGGCCTGTGACGTTGACCTCCATCTGCGTGCCCCACGGCCGATTCCGGTACTTCACGGTGAGGTGCGCGCCCGCCACCGGGCCGCTGCCTGTGGTCTGCTGCCAGCCGGCCACGGGGTGCGTGCGCCCGGGCGGGGACGAAACGGCGGACGGCTGCAGCGCGTTGGCCACGAGAGCGCCGCCGCCAAGGGCCACGACCGCCACGGCCGCCGCTGTGACCAGGAGGCGCCACCGGTGGATCCGCCGCACATTGGCGGTGCGGGCGATCAGCGAGGTGAGCATCTCCGCGGATGGCAACCCGGCAAGCTCGGGGTCCTGCTCCGGTGCCGCCAGGCGCTCCGCCTCGATGATCGGCACCTTGCGGAGCATGGCCGGCAGCCCGGCCAGGCCGGCCAGTTCCTCGCGGCACTCATGGCAGGTCGCGAGGTGTTCATCCACCTGGGACCGCTCGGCGGGGTCGATGGCGCCCAGCACGTAGACGCCGAGTGCCTGCCTGATCTCACGGCATCCAGCCAGCCCGCTCATGGCGCTAGCCCCCGTTCTTCCAAGGCCAGCTTGAGCGCCCGGAGCGCGTAGAACGCGCGGGACTTGACCGTTCCCGCGGGAACGCCGAGCACGATGGCCGCTTCGGCCACCGATCTGCCCCGGTAGTACGTCTCGAGCAGAACCTGCCTGTGGGCGGGGCGCAGCGCTGCCAGCGCGTCCGCGACGGCCCATGATTCGAGCACGCGATCGGCCTCATCGGGGACCGGGACGAGGTTGAGTGCGCCCTCGCCAACTTCCGTGGGGCGCGCCTTCCTGGCCCTGTGCGCATCAACCGCCAGGTTACGTGCCACCGCGAACAGCCACGGCCGGGCCGGCCGCTCGGCGATCGCCTCCGGATGCAGCCAGGCGCGGAGCAAGGTTTCTTGCACGATGTCCTCCGCCCGTTGCCTGTCGCCGTC
>Ga0070730_10003271_pt1 | contig 14601 bp, 9 predicted proteins | sample Coa_R1_3_FD_66447 | JGI IMG/M metagenome (GOLD analysis project Ga0070730, IMG submission 66447) | Surface soil microbial communities from Centralia Pennsylvania, which are recovering from an underground coalmine fire - Coalmine... | ecosystem: Environmental > Terrestrial > Soil > Unclassified ...
TCCGGAGCAGCGTGATTCGAACGCATACTACGTTAGCGGAAAGATACTATGGCACGGCAAGCACGCGGCCGGCAGCGGTGTTCCCTTCATTGCTGAGATTAGCTTCGCACCATGTTTCAAAAGGAAGATGGGGGCTTTTTTTTCAGGGGGAACTCGGGAATGTTCTAGACGGGATTGATGTATTTCCAGCAAATCTCAGCTTGAATGAACAAGGAATGTTTGCGCTGGGATACTACCACCAACGGCAAGCATATAGTCGGGGGAAAAATAAGGGCACGGTAACTCAACCCGATGTTCAAGAAGGAAAGGGGTAAGAACGACATGAGCACAACACGGCCTATCACCAAACGCTATGATTTTGTGCTTCTTTTTGATGTTATTCACGGAAATCCGAACGGCGACCCCGATGCAGGAAATGCACCAAGGGTGGATCCGGAGACAGGACATGGGTTGGTCACAGATGTGTGCCTAAAAAGGAAAATCAGAAATTTCATCGCACTTACCAGAGAATACATCCCACCATTCGACATATATGTGAAGGAGCGTGGAATTCTGGCTAGGGAGCAAAAGCGATCTTATTTAGCGGTTGATGCATTACCCGATGACCGACCGAATGAACTAGCACGGCAGTGGATGTGCAAAAATTTTTATGATGTGCGTACGTTCGGCGCTGTGATGACCACCGGAAGATCGGAAGGAGATGGTCCTCATGCAAAGAAAACTGCCAAGCGCAAGGGCGCTCAGAAGCTTTGGAACTGTGGGCAAGTGCGTGGACCGGTGCAAATTGGTTTTGCCACGTCCCAATCACCAATCGTAAGCGTCGAACACACAATTACCAGAGTTGCTTTGACAAACGCCAATGATACTGGTCGGGTAAATACCGCGGATGACGAGAACACGGCCAGCGGGCAAATCGCGAGAAAACACACAATTCCTTATGCTTTATATCGAACTCATGGGCACATCTCGCCGTTTTTTGCGAAAGATACCGGGTTCTCGCAGGCTGATCTCGAGTTGCTTTGGCAAGCGCTTACTAACCTTTTTGAACACGACCGATCTGCGGCAAGAGGAGAGATGTCGGTTCGCGGATTATACATCTTTGAACATAGTTCAAGCCTCGGCAATGCTCCGGCTCACAAATTGTTTGATCTGATAAAAGTGGCAGGGCCGGTGTGCCCCCGCAGCTTTGCCGAATATCAAATCACAGCTCCCCGGCCTGAAAATTTGCCGCCCGGTGTGTTGCTTGAATGTCTTGTGTGACCGAGTTGAAGGAACATTGCGTTATTAGCACCATCAACATCTTGTCCCTTGACCGATCAAGTCTTGTTTCAATCCACGCACCTTACTGTGGGGTGCGACTTACATTCATTGATGATACACCTCTACCCTTTATGTTTCAAGACTACCTTATTGACTCATCAATCTTCGTGAGGTATTGCTCTTCCCAGAAGCATTGCCAGGCCTGACATTACGAGATCGGGTCCATCACGCGAATCGAGATGCAAGTCAGCTCCGCAGTCTGCACCACTTCCATGCAACACCAGAATGCGGGTGGCGGATGTGACCTGACGGATAGATTGAACTAGGTTGATCCGGTCAATCATGTCGAGAGTGTGATCAAGGATCGCAAGATCGAATTTAATTACTTGCAGAATCTCATTTGCTTCATTCGGAGATTTTACGGCGTAAGCAAAGTAGCCAGCCTCTTTTAGCATAATCGTCCGCATTTGCGCAATGTTCGTGTCGGTGCTGACCACAAGCACAATAAAACTGTAGGCACTGTCGTATGGAATCATTAGGATCACCTTTGCCGTCTTATCCAGGTGCCGTGGGCGGCACCGAGGAAGGGAAGAGGATTTTTTCGTGATTGGCTCCAACTGGATAAATAGCGATAATGTGAGCGAGTCGTTACACATAGTATTGAGCTGCATTGGTATATGCCGGATTGTGCATTTGGGTTTCACCAAGTTCCGGATTGCAGTCTGGTGGTATGTCTGGGAGCTTGGACTTAGCTCTTCTCGTTTTCCGTGAAGTAAATGACTGCGGCCCAGATTGCTTTTCCTTTAAGGTCTGACATGTAAGGTTTTTGGAGCGGTAACGGGGTACCCGCCTCCTTGCCATCGAATTCTCCTCTTTCTCAGTTGCAAAGTACTAGGGGGGAGGGATTAACGACTTCGTGCGTCGACAGCTGTTCGCAAAAGAAAACAGCAAACGCATCGAGCGTTGTAGCACACGGACAAGCAATATAAGGATTCAGCAGCGAAGGATGAGCTTGGAATCTGCAGCAGAATAGTCTATCGTCCGAAAGCCATTCGTCGGCTCCGGTTGCCGCTCTAAGGGTACAGGCAAAATGTTCAATAGGGTTGTAAGAAGCAGTGCCCCATCTGTAAAAACAGATTTGGATTCTATCGAAACTCGCAACGCCCGGACACCCGTCGTATTTTGCGCCTCTTCCTGTACCAAGGATGCATATATTCTCACAAATGAGAATAGGAGAGCCAGAACGATAGAACAGGCTACCAGGATGACATGAACTCGCGAATGCCGCAGGGACACATGAAAAGATTGTACCTAATGAGTCGAAGTGTCAAGCTAAATTATGATGCTTTTGAAGGCGGCATTCTCGTGTCAAGTGCCGCACTTCGCTCCGCCGCACCTGATCGACCGTGCGCTGGAAATGTTTGACGATGTCAACTCTACCCGCACTTTCAGACCACGAACCCTGTCCTTTTTTCGTGCACATTCGGCGCATCATTTTGTCGCCTCCATTGTGAACTTAATTCTTTTGGGTTGAGACTGGGCGCTAGCTAGCCCAAGAAGACGGGGATTTCCATGTCGAAACCGCAAGCCGTGTTTTTGTTTGGTATCTTGACATTTGCAGCGGTTACTGGATAGATGAGGGGACAGGCGCAGACCGGGCAATTCAGTGCGCCCACGGTTCAGACCGCGCAATTGGCAACGCCTCCGCTACAACTTCAGCAACCAGATGCGATAGAAAAACCACTCTCCGGCGAATTGAACTCACACCTGCCGTCGTGGTTGCATTTCAGTGGAGAAATCAAGTTGCAGTGCGGCATTCTGGGAGATTTCTTCAGAAACACCGACGACTCCTATCTACTCACGCGCCTGCGTCTCAACATGGCGATTAAGCCGACAAGCTGGCTGAAATTCTATTTACAGGGAGAGATGCACACATTATCGGCGCGAGCCAGACGAACTTGTTGCCGCGCCTTCAGCAAGACACGATGGATTTACGGCTCGCCTATGTGGATTTGGGAGACATCGAGAAGAAGGAATTCCGGGTGCGCTTGGACAGACAGGATCTGGCTTTCGGCGAAGAACGTCTTATCGGCCCCGCAAACTGGCTGAACACACCACGCAGCTTTGATAGTTTCTCAAGCACCTTGCGGACCAATGGACTTCGACTCGATGCTTTTGCAGTTTCGGTGATCAAAATTCATGACGGCAAGTTTAACGAGAACATGCCAGCGAGCAATATCTACGGAATGTACAGCAGCTTTTCCGGCTCATACCCCAGGCCACGGTAGAGCCTTATTTCTTCTGGCGGCGACAATCAGGACTGGTAGCCAAAACCGGGAAACCGGACGTTTCCAACTTCCGCACCGCGGGAGTGCGTTGGGCCGGTAAGCTCCCGGCAAACTCAGACTACGATGTTGAAGTGGCCAAACAACCCGGCTCGCTGGGAACAGATACCATCGCCGCATGGGCTGGTCGTTAGCTCCTGGGGCACACCTTTACCGTACACCTTACGCCGCGCCTCTTTGCCGAATACAACTACGCCTCCGGCGACCACAATGCCAAGGACGGCAAACGCGGCTCGTTCGATCAACTCTTTCCCTCAGCCCACGACCTGTACGGGCTAGCCGATCTGGTGGGATGGAAGAGTAAGGCGACTGCGTTGTTACAAGGCGTCGGCCACCTGTTCCCGACACTTTCTTGAAGGCGACCGCACATGGCATCGGATACAACTATCCCTATGCGGCAATATCTTATACGTTCTGGCGCCTTGGACGGCATGATTCTTCTCCAGATGGAGAAGCGCGTCACCCCATGGGGATTGGGCGAACGCTGGCATGACCTGATCGTGATCTTGGGCGATGGCTCGAATCAGTTCCACCACGCGCTAGAAAATCGAGGACGTGCCAGAGAGTTGTTGAGCGCCACTTAAGTATTCACCTTTAAGTATTCACCTTTTGCGAGGTGACTTCCCGCGCGGCGCTCAACCAATACTGCACCTCTCGCTTCAGAAGCCTAGTCCGAAATGGGTAGCAAACGTGACAGCATTGGTGCTGGGTCCTCCTGTTGGCCGGTTGAACTTCACCGGCAAATCAGCTTCAACAAAGTAGGCCTTAAAGAAATGGCTTTGATCTTTGAACTTCCAACTCTTGTTTACCAGAGGAATAAATCCCACCTGTGCGGTATTTACATCGAAGGCTGCTCGTATACCGACTGCCACACCGTGTCTTACACTCCAAACCACGCCCGGATCAATCGTGAGATTAACCGAACGTGGGTCGTTGGAAATGTTCGGAACCATCTCAAGATCAAGTGCCATAGGACCTTTTCCTTTGAACGTGACCCCGATAGGGAAGCCGATTGCGAAGCTGTCAAAAACGGTTGTCGTTTGACCGTTAGCATGAGTGACCCATGGGATTACAAAGCCCACGTGTCCACCCACAGATATGCCGTCTTGAGCTGTAGCCATGGGTACAGAGGCTACGAACAAGAACAGGACGGCTGAAGCAACAAGAATTAATTGCCTAAAAGCTTTATGTCTGTTTTGTAGAGTATCGAATGTCATGATCGTTCCTTTATTGCATCTCCTATTTTTATTTATTTTTTTAAGATCAGAAGGGAGCGACCGGCGGAAATATGGCTGAATCGCATCTTGAACCTGAGACTAATCACTCTGGCAGAACCGCGATGATTCGGCTCTAGGAGCGGAGTCCAGGTCAGGAAAGAGCGTTTGGTAGAGACCCGGTCATTCGCCTCTGTCCAATCACGCCCCTCAATTGTTAAAGCTGCGTGAATTAGTCTAAACCAAAACAGTCACTTCGAAATGCCGCAGGGGGAATAATTTCTATAAGGAGAACGTAACTCCTTTTTTGTCTTGACATTAGGGCTGTTAAGCGTAACCTAGTGTGCCAATTCAAAGTGCGTGCTTTCGGATTCGTTGCTTGGACTTGATCTGGTTACAGAATGAAAGCTGATCCGTCAGGGGCCGCTGGCCGCGAATGCTGGCAATGCATTGATGAAATACACCTGTTGGAGAAAAAGCAAAAAAGAGGGTAATCTATGATTTCCATTTCGACACGCATCTGGGCAGGAGTTGTATCATTAGCACTTCTGCCTCTGACGGCAATGGCAGGTGAAAAAGATGCCAATGCTCCGGCGAATAAACCAGCGGCAGCCGCAGGAACGGCCGCAGTGCCGGCAGCGGGATTGGGCTCTAACACCGATCCTTTATTGAGGCTACTCGTCAATAAAGGGGTTCTCACCGCCATGGAGGCAAATGGCCTGATGGGCGGCCCAGCAAATCAGGTGCATAGCCGTCTTCTACTGCTTCTCAAGGACAAAGGAGTTCTTTCGGCAGAAGATTTGGGTAGCTTGGACACGCCATCGTCCGGTGCGACAACTGGCGGTGACGCGCAACCAGCCCCAGCCGCAACTGCAAACGCTGCGACGGTTGATCCACAACACACCGGACCTCCACAAGCGCCACAGACTGCCTCCAGCGGCCCCGTCCCGGCTGTCGCTCCGATTCGGGTCTTGTCCCTCGAACCGCCGAAGCGCGAGGGTCTGATTCCGGACATCAGTATCGGAAAAAATATTCACATCAAACCTTATGGGTTCTTCAAGGCCAGTGTCGCCTACGATAGCCAGTCGCCGTATGGCAATGATTTTCCCCTGCCTGGATTCATTGGCGACATCAATGGTCCGGACAACATATCCGAATTTCATATCAAATCAAGGGCCCTACGCTTAGGCACCAACTTCGAGTGGCTTGATCTTTCCCCCAACATCGTGGTGACGGGTAAAGTAGAATTAGATTTTGAGGGTAATTTCAGCCGCTCAAACAACCGAAACATCAGCTCCATTCGATCCAGCGCTCCCACGATTCGCCTTGGGTATGCCAGGGTGGACTGGAAGCACACGGATAACACAAGCTTCTTTTTGCTGGCCGGCCAGGACTGGACACCTTTTGCCTCTTCTACGCTACCAAACCTCTTTGAAACCACTGGCCTGGGGGTCGGATTCGGAACGCTCTATGAGCGCGACCCGCAATTTCGTTTTGGGTTTAACCACAAGCTAGGTGGAGACCGCAATTGGCAGATCGGACCTGAATTCGCTGTCGTGCTGCCGGCCTTTGGCAATTTACCCGCCAATGTTGCCGATCAACTCGGCGATGGTGAGCGCCAGGGAGTCGATTCTGGCAGACCCGAACTTCAAGCCCGCATCGTGACCCAATTCCAACTCGACCGCGCACAAAATGTCGCTCCTGCCCAGATCATTGTAAGCGGCGTCCAGGCAGACCGTTCTGCGGTGGTTTTGGCATCGGCTGTTCCAGCCGCCTTTAAGGCCGCGTTCCCAACTGGAGCACGGGTTGATTCAAGCCGCCAAGCATGGACAGGAGAGATTCAACTTCCAACTCGCTGGGCCACGCTGGTTGCGAAGTATTACAACGGCTCCGACTTACGGTACTATTTCGGTGGTCAGCTTTTCGGGCCGTTCAACGACACTACAGGCTTAACGGGAACCGCCACGGCACCCAGCATTGACGGATCGTCCACGCTGGTTTTTGGAAACCGCAGTGGAGTTCCGGTTATTGCCAACTCGCTTCCACCCCGCTCGCAGGGCGGATTCGTAAACCTTGGACTCCCGCTCTCCCGCTGGGCCAATGCTGACCCGCAGGGGAGAAATGCCGGCTGGGTTATGTATCTGCACTATGGTTATGACCAGGCGCTAGCCCGCGATGTCCGCCGCGAGGGCGGCGGTCGCATGAAGGGAGATCTGTTTGCTCCTCAAATGCAATATAAACTCAACAGCTTCGTAACTTTCGTGGTGGAGGAGTCGCTCTATCGGACTCGGGCGATCCCTCTAACCGCGACCGGCAATTTCCCGCTTTTCGCCGGACGGCCGCAGCGCGAGATGCACGATTTTCGCTCTGAATTTGGCACCATTTTCACCTTCTGAAACACCTGGAAGGTGACGCAAGCCATGCAAGCAGAAGGAGTTGTATCGCTGAAGGCACAACTCCTTCTCACGTAAGTTGCTTGCTTGCAAGCTTCTACCCGTAGATGTGTCATTTGGCTTTAGACTGGGCCGCGTCGTGCCGAAAACTAAAGTACAGGGTCTTGAAGTTTTTTGTTCATGTTGTATGATTACTTTCTGAATACGATGTCTTCAACATCGCGAGATCGCAGCCGGGTCAGCGCAATCTTTGTGCATTTGGTCGTTGCGTCCCTGTTGTTGTTTGCGGTCTATCTCAAAGCCAAGCCTGAGGGTGTCAACGGGTCATCGGACCGCACGTCTTCTCACTTGAAAATCTGGGCTGATCCCAACCAATCTGTTGATCCAAAGCCCAGGATTATCTTGTTGTGGTCCATTATCATTTTATTTGCCGCACTTTTTATTAGACCGGACACCTGCAGATCCCTGGGCCTGGTATCCCTACCGGAAGCTGCTCCCCCGAATTTATTATTGGGTTCAAAGCGCTGGTCTCGTCCTCCTCCAGCCGCTTTAGATTTGGTGTAGTGCCCTAATATCCCGAGGCTCTCTGTTCTGCGTGAATTCATAGATTCGCTATTTGCGAAACTTCATGAACTTCATAAAGGACGTGAAGGCCATTGTGAGCCGGGCATTCTGAACAGGCGTGTTCTGATCGGCTCAGTTCGAAACACAGAGATTGAGAGAGAGAAGGACCTTTATGCAGTTGAGTAAGCGTGTGTTGGTGATCTTAGCCGGAATCGTAATATGTGCGGCCATTGGGGGGGTTATAACCCGGAGGGTTCGCGCCAGCGCTCCCAAAACTGTGGTTGCGCAGGCATCTCCCCGAGCAGCAATTGCCTTTGTAAAGCGAGCCGCTATTTCCAACAGTTTCACTGCGGCTGGTGAGTTTCTGCCTTATCAGGAAGTTGAGCTCCATGCCAAAGTGGCCGGTTATATTCGAAGAATCAATGTCGACATCGGAGACCACGTCCGTAGCGGCCAGGTTTTGGCAGTGCTCGAAGTTCCAGAGCTCAATGCACAGGTGATGGGCGCAAATGCCGGCGTGGGTCATAGCCGAGAGGAGATCAGCCGGGCAGAACACGAAGTGCACCGGGCAGAAGTGGACCATGCCGCATTGCATATGGCTGCTGAACGGTTGCAGCAGGTCTCCGAGACGCGGCCCGGCCTAGTTGCGCAACAGGAACTCGATAATGCCATGGCTAGAGATCGGGCCTCCGAAGCACAAATAGAAGTTGCGAAGTCAGCGCTCGCAGCCGCGCGACAACAATTGGCCGGATCACAGGCCACTCACGCCCAGGTGTCTGCAATGGAGGAATACTCGCGGATTGTGGCGCCGTTTGGCGGCGTCGTAACCTGGCGTTATGCCGACACTGGTTCCCTGATTCAATCGGGTACGGCCAACAGCAATTCCATGCCGGTGGTGAAGGTCACACAAGTCAACATTCTGCGGTTGCGGATTCCAGTCCCTGAATCGGTCGGAGGTAAAGTGCGGGTTGGCACCGTGGCGAATGTCCAAGTGCAGGCAACAGGGGAGCGCTTCAGCGCAAAAGTGGCGCGGCTCACGAACTCCTTTGACCGATCCACCCGTACCATGCAGGTTGAAGTGGATGTTCCCAACGAAAAGAACAAGCTCTCTCCTGGCATGTACGCCGATGTCACCCTCATTGTGGAGAATCGACCCGATGCACTGACTGTACCGGTGATGGCGCTCAATCGCGCCAACGACAAGACGACTGTCCTGGCTCTCGACTCGGAGAACCGGGTGACCCTGCGGGAGATTCGCACTGGTATTGAAGACCCGAACAGCGTTGAGGTGCTTGCAGGTTTGAGTTCGGGGGACCGAGTGATCGTTGGAAACCTGGGAACTTACCAGACAGGGCAGGTTGTCGATCCAAAACCAAGCAGCATGGAGCCTGCCACAACCAAGGCCGGGGGGGCGCAATAATGTCTGGTTTTGCGATCAAGTATCCATTCTTCATCATCATGGCGTGCCTGATCATTCTGGTTGTTGGCGTAACAACCGTGGCGCGCATGCCGGTAGATTTGTTCCCCGATATCAATATTCCCGTTGTGGTAGTTGCAACCTTCTACTCTGGAATGCCTCCAGAGCAGATAGAAGCCGACATCACGGGCCGATTCGAACGCTTCTTTACCTTGGGCAGCGGGATCGATCATCTTGAGTCAAGGTCTCTTCCAGGCGTGAGCCTGATCAAGATTTATTTTCAGCCGGGTAGCGATCCAAATGCCGCAGTCAGCACTATCTCCAATTTGGCCATGGCTAATTTACGGCGGCTTCCCCCTGGAACTCTTCCACCCGTCGTCCTGAAGTTCGATGCCTCAAGCCTGCCCGTGTGCCTGATCACATTGAAGGGAGAAGGACTGAGCGAGACGCAGTTGCGAGATCTTGGCCAATACAACGTGCGCAACCAGGTGGCTAACGTTCATGGAGCATCCGTACCGCAGCCTTTCGGTGGCAAATACCGGCAGATCCAGGTCTATGTAGATCCGGTTAAGCTCCAGGCCCATCAGTTGAGCCTGATGGATGTAGTTCGAACCGTCAACGACTCGAACATGATTCTGCCGGCTGGCGACGTGCGGATCGGCCCCAAAGACTTCAACATCTACACCAACAGCCAGTTGCCAACAACCGAGGAGATCAACCGGCTTCCTTTAAAGACTGTAGGGGATGCCTCGGTTCTGGTGGGGGATGTGGGGAGCGCCAAGGACGCCCAGCAGATTCAGAACAGTATTGTGCGCGTGGATGGGCAAAGATCGGTGTATCTGCCTGTACTGAAACAAGGCGGAGACAGCAACACGATCTCGATTGTCAACGGTATCAAAGACGCCATGGGCGATCTTTCCGATGTTCCTAAAAGCCTGGTCGGAAAAGTGGTTTTCGATCAGTCCATCTATGTTAAGACAGCCATCAAGAACCTCGGGAGCGAGGGTGGCATTGGTTTGGTGCTTACCGCCCTCATGATCCTGATTTTTCTCGGCAGCGCGCGGGGGACGGTCGCAGTCATGCTTTCAATTCCGCTCTCGGCCTTGGCGGCATTCCTGGCTCTGAATCTCGGAGGCGGCACCATCAATACCATGGTGCTGGGCGGGTTGGCCTTGGCGTTTTCGCGCTTGATCGATAACTCCGTGGTGGTGCTCGAGAATATCTTTCGCCACCTGGAGATGGGCGCTTCTCCCCAAGAGGCCGCTGAAAAGGGCGGACGTGAAGTGGCGCTGCCGGTGCTGGCAGCCACATTTACGACCGCGATCGTGTTCTTTCCCGTGGTGTTTCTCTACGGCGTGAGCCGTTTTCTTTTTACGGCACTGGCCCTGGCTGTTGTTCTTTCACTGTTTGCTTCGTATATGGTGGCAATGACGGTAGTGCCTCTGTTCTGCGCCAAATTCATCAACGTCACGGAGGCCGACGAGGAGAGCGGGCACGACCGCCGGAAATCTATTTTTGGCCACTTCGTACATTGGTTCAACCGGCAGTACAGCCGTATGCTGGGCAAATATGACCGAGCTGTGGGGAAAACTCTTCTCCGTCCGGTATCGACGGTGATCGGCATCCTGGGAGTTTTCCTCTTGACCCTGTCGCTTTACCCATTGCTGGGCATCTCTTTCTTCCCGCGCACCGATCCGGGACAATTCGTTATCAACCTCAAAGCTCCAACCGGAACCAGAATTGAGCTGACGGACCAGTATGTGCGGCGAGTGGAGGATGACATACGAGAAGTCGTCCCGGCAGAAGATCTGGGCATGATTGTTTCCAACATCGGCGTTACGCCCGGTTTTTCTTCGATGTATACGAGCAATTCCGGCCAGCACACAGCAACGGTGCAGGTCAGTCTGAAAGAAGAGCATAAGACGGGCAGTTACGAGTACATGGGCCGAGTGCGAAAGAAGCTTGCCGAAGATCTACCTGAACTTGCGGATTACTTTCAATCGGGCGGCCTGGTGGATGCCGTGATCAATCTTGGGCTTCCCGCTCCCATTGACATCCAAGTCAGCGCGAACAACCTGCGCAATGCCTACTCGGTTGCACAAGATATCGCCCGACAAGTGCAGGCAGAAAAGGGAGTAAGCGACGTCCTGATCCCGCAGGACCTTGATTATCCAGCGTTGCGGCTGGACGTGAATCGTGAGATGTCGTCGCGCCTCGGTCTTTCCTCCCGCGAAGTCGTAGATAACGTAATTACGGCCCTGGCTTCCAACCAGATGATTGCGCCCAGTTATTGGGTTGATCCTAAAACCGGCAACGATTACATGCTCACCGTGCAATATCCCGATGCGCAAGTCCAGTCCATGGCAGACCTGAAGCAAATTCCGTTGCGAGCCAGCCATGGAATCGATACTACGCAACTGAGCGCGGTGACCGACATCAAGATGATTCAGGCTCCAACCGAGGTGGACCATTATCAACTGCACCGCGTGATTGATGTGTATGTTTCTCCTTCGAGCGAAGATCTTGGTTCCCTTGCCAATCGGGTGGATAAGATTATCGCGCAGACGAAGATACCGGAAGGCGTGCGCATCACGGTGCGCGGTTCGGTCGAAGGCATGCGGCAGTCCTTTAAGAGCTTCGGGTTGGGCCTGATTCTCTCGATCGTGCTGGTTTATCTGATCCTGATGGCGCAATTCGCCTCGTTCGTGGATCCGCTGATCATCCTGTTGGCCATCCCGCCAGGCATCACGGGGGTCATCCTGCTTCTGCTCATGACACATACCAGTCTCAATGTCATGTCACTGATGGGAGTGATCATGATGACCGGTGTGGTGGTTTCCAACAGCATTCTGATTGTCGATGTCACGCGCGTGCTGCGGCAGGAGGGCAAGCCCATCAAGGAAGCTGTTGCTACCGCATGCCGCCTCCGGCTCCGTCCTATTCTCATGACCTCGCTTGCAACCATTCTCGGCCTTATCCCCATGGCGCTGGCGTTCGAGGCAGGCAGTGAGCAATATGCGCCATTGGCGCGCGCTGTGATCGGCGGCCTTACAGTATCGGTGATCGTAACCGTCTTTCTAGTGCCTGCAGCCTATCTGATCATCCACCGCCGTGAAGAAGCCGGCGCGGGGAAACTTGAGGCAGAACCGAAAAAATGAAGGCCCAGCTAAGGTTTCTCTGGTTTTTCTCCATGGTCCTATGCGTCTGCTGGCAAGCAGATGCACAGGCCGCTTTTCCACATCAAACCCCGATAACTCAGTTAACGCTCAAGCAAGCAGAGCAACTGGCGCTCAAGAGCAACCCCCGAATCTCGGTGGTCAAGCTGCTGGCGCTGGCGGAAGGACAAGTCACGCGAGAAGTTCGCTCGTCGGAGCTACCGTTTGCAAGCGGCAATCTCACTGCGGTCGAACCAAAGGCCGGGAGTCGCATTACCGCCGGCGGGCTTAACAATCCGGTTCTCTTTGAACGCGCGGCGGGTGGCGCTAGCTTGGGTCAACTGCTCACGGATTTCGGTAGAACACGAAACTTGGTTGCCAGTGCGAAGCTGAGAGCAAAAGCCCAGTCGGAGAATGCACAGGCTACGGCCGCTGACATTATCCTGGCCGTTGATCAGGCCTTCTACGCCAGCCTGCAATCCCAAGCCTTGCTCAATGTAGCAGATGCCACGGTCAAAGCCCGGCAGACCACCGCCGACCAGGTGCAGGCCCTGACGGACGCAAAACTTAGATCCCAGCTTGACCTGAGCTTTGCCAATGTCAATCTTGCTCAGGCAAAACTGCTGCTGCTCGATGCGCAGAGCAACAAAGACGCTGTGTTTGCCGGCCTGAATGCGCTCCTGGGATTTGAAAAGCAGCAGATCTATCAACTGGTGGAGGAATCGGGGGGGGTACTTTCCTCACCTCCGCAAAGCTCCGACGAGGCCCTGGCTGGCGCATTCATCTTTCGCCCTGATCTTGCGGCATTGGCCGATCAATTTCAGGCCCAGGAACGCTTTCGCCGCGCCGAGCACGATCTGAGTCGTCCGTCGATCAGCGCGCTGGCCGCCATTGGCGGCACTCCTGTACGCGTGAACCAATTGTCGCCCTGGTACTATGCGGTGGGTGTAAACGTAAGCATCCCGATTTTCAATGGGTTTTTGTTTTCAGCACGGGCCCATGAAGCGGATTACCGGACTGCGGCGCTTCGTGACCAGGTACAAGACCTGCGTAACCGCATTGCCCGCGATGTCCAGGTTGCGTGGCTCCAGACCCAATCTACCTATCAACGCATTGCTGTTTCGGAACAACTTCTTCAGCAGGCAAACCTGGCGCTTGATCTTGCTCAGTCCCGGTATAACCTTGGCCTCAGCTCGATTGTGGAGCTCAGCCAGGCGCAACTGCAGCAGACTGAAGCTCAAATCAACAACGTAACTGCCAAGTATCAGTATCAGGCTGCGTTGGCGTCACTCGCTTATCAGTCAGGGGCCAATACAAAATAATGTCCTAGCAGATTACAGACCTATACTGATGAATGACCTAATGCATCATTGGGGCCAACCCACAAGGCTTGGAGGTTCGTTCGTCTTAGCGATGAGGGCTTCACCGCTCTACAAGTCTCTGTTCCCGCTTCGTTCCTGAACCTGTAAAGCTCAGCCTTGCGGCTGATTTGACCTTCGCGGTCATTGGCTCGCTCGGCACCATGGCATCATATCCGGTTTTTGTCCATCGGCTCGCACCTTGTTTTACGTTTCTTTCAGTGTAACCTCGCGACACCCTTGCGCTTCGCTTACCACTTCACCTCCATCAGGTTGTGAACAGGACTTTCACATCCAAGCTGGCGAACATGCTCGGCAATCGGGTAGGAGGCGGGATTACTCCCGCCGTCCTCCCACACCACCGGACGTGCGGTTCCGCATCCGGCGGTTCATGAAACCACCTGGAAGCGCTGCTGGGTAGCCAGCAGCGAAACCAGCCCCATGCGGTCGAACCAGGACTTGGGGTAGGCATGATTCATGTGCGAAGCGCCGCCGTTCCACCAGGGCCCACGCCCGTTGGTGGCCGACTGCCACGCACGCTCCTTGTCTAACCCGGCTTTCATCAGGTTCCGCGCCCGTGTGTAAACGCGCTTCCATTGCCGCCACAGCCACACCCGCAGCTTACGCCTGAGCCAGCCATCGAGTTCTTCCCGAACACCTTTGACTGCGGTGAGCCGAAAGTACGCCATCCAACCCCGCAGAACTGGGTTGAGTCGTTCGATAACCTGCTTCAAGCTCTGGCCACGTGCCTGCCGTTGCCTCCGGCGGATTTTCTCCTCCAGACGTTTGCGGCTCTGGGGTGCGATCTTGAGCTTCGGTTTCTTGTGCCACGTCATGCTGTAACCCAAGAACTTCCGCTCCCACGGTCGTGCCACGGCGCTCTTGTCAGCGTTAA
>Ga0070730_10003272_pt1 | contig 14596 bp, 7 predicted proteins | sample Coa_R1_3_FD_66447 | JGI IMG/M metagenome (GOLD analysis project Ga0070730, IMG submission 66447) | Surface soil microbial communities from Centralia Pennsylvania, which are recovering from an underground coalmine fire - Coalmine... | ecosystem: Environmental > Terrestrial > Soil > Unclassified ...
GGTATCGTCAAGGATTTTGTGTAAATTCGAAGAAGGGTTTTTTTTCCCAGGAGCGATTTAAATTCGTGATGACCCCGTAGATGATGCGGTCGCAGCTTTCCGGGTTGGTGAAGCTGGACATCGGGCGAGTGCGGCGGCGCACCTCGCGAAAGGCGCGTTCGATGACGTTGGTGGTACGCACCTTCTTCCAGTGGCTTTCCGGTACGGAGTAAAAGCTCAACAAGGATTCCAGGTCGCCTTCCACGCAGGCGACCGCGCGCGGGCGGCGCTGCTCCCAGTGCTGCTTCCAGTCCCGGAAGGCCCGCAGCGCTTCGCTTTTGTTGCTGGCGCGATAGATCGCCGAGGCTTCCGCTACGCAGGAACCCTCCTGACGACTCACCTTGCCGGCGATGTTGCGCATTTTGTGGGCCCAGCATAGTTGCTGCGGGATGCGCGGATAGACCACCGGAAGCGCGGCCCGCAGGCCGGTGCCACCATCGGTGACGATGAGTTTTAAGTTTCGGCCTTCCAGCCCGCGCAGGAAAAGAGTTTGCAGGAACTCCAGCCAGGCGATTTCGCTTTCGCCGTGCGCGAACTGGTAGTCGAGAATTTCGCGCTTGCCGTTGGGCAGCACCCCGTAAGCGACTAACACCATGCGGCGGCGGACTTTAGCGGCCAGGTCGCGGACCTTGAGGACCACGGCATCGAGAAAGAGATAGACGTAATCATCGCGCAGCGGACGGCGATGAAACTGCACCACCGCTTGCCGCAGCTGGCCGGTGACGCGCGAGATGGTTTGCGCCGAGTAGGCTTCCCCAAGCACCGGCTCGAGCACTTGACCGACCTGGCGCGTGGAGACACCGCGAAGAAACGCCTGCAGGATCAGATTGTTCACCGCTTGCTGGCGACGCTGATAGCGCGGCAGAAACTGCGAACGGAAGCCTTTGCGGGTGCGCGGCACGCGCAACCGGCAGAGCACGCCGAGCTTGGTCACCAGATCGCGAAAATAGAAGCCGTTGCGAAAATCCAGCCGGCTGACCGGGGCATGCTCGTAATAACCAAGGTTGAGATGGCGATCCCGTTCCACCAGCAAGGCTTCCTCGATCAGGCGTTTCAGTTGCCAGCGAACCATCTCCGTCAGCTCCTGGGTGAAAAACTCCTTGCCGTCCGAAAAGTTCAGCTTAAGATGGCCGTTGCCGAGGACTTTCAGTTCTCGCATCAGGGTGTACCTCCTCTGTGGGTTAGCACTCCAGAGAAAGTACGCCCTTTTTTTCTGCTCCGAAAACCGAATTTACACAAAAGAAGTTACGCTACCTTTCAGGTTTTTTGTAAGTGCTTTGGATGGAACGGGTTGGGATTCTAGCGAGAATGCAAGAGCGGAGGAAAGGCAAAAACCGCACAAACACCCGGGTCGCTCCCGCCCAAATCGAGGTTTTCGCCTGCGGTCTTTTTGCAGACTCATTCTGACTTAGTCGATTGTACGGGGGGCCTTTATCTCGAAGAGCGGCAGAACGCGAAGGGTATGTTTTGACCAGAACACTGCGTGTGGTTCAGTGTTCTTCCGCGCTGAACCACGTGGGAGGGGGAGGGTATCTCGTTATAGCTCACTAATCCAAGCTCCGATAGACGAGTCCTTGCAACTTAACTAACCGGGCAAATGGCGTACGAGAACCCACCTGTCCGGTGACCGCGTTAGGAGTTGACCGTACCCCTCCAGTGTCGACTACAAATATTTACGGCACCTGCTAAGAATTGTCTTGACACATACATACCTCGAACCATATAAACTTTAAACCAGCTTGCCCAGCGGGGAATCGTTGTAATGAGATTTCTTCGTCTGCCAGTGTCTGCGTTCCGTTCGTTTGTTTCACCTCTCGCTGTGCCCCCTGGGAATTTGTGCGCACTCAGATTCACCCCAGTCATTGGAAGACCGTCCCGCACTGGTCCAGGCCGATAAGGAGATTCCTGCGATGAGCAAATGGAAAAATGGCTCGGAAGTCGCGGCGAATATCGCCATCGTCAGTCTCTGCATCCTAATCGGGCTGATCGGAGTAAAGAGGTACTTGCCGGGCCCCGGGGCCGCGCCACCGGGCATTTTGGCGCCAAAGCAGGGCACGCGCCTCGATTTGCCCGGAGTGGATTGGAGACGAGCGAGCCACACACTCGTGATGGCCTTGAGCACCGGGTGCCACTTTTGCAGCGAAAGTGCGCGATTCTATCAGCGGCTGTTGCCGGCCGTCAATGCGAGCAAGACCGCCGTGGTTGCGGTATTCCCTGAGCCCACAAACGAGGCTCGAGCCTACTGGGCAAGCCATAATCTGCCCCTCACAGGAGTGGATTTTGCCCAGGCTCCGCTCGACCATGTAGAAGTTTCGGGAACACCCACGTTGATCTTGGTGGATCGCTTGGGCGTTGTCCAACGCTCTTGGGTCGGCAAACAGCCTGCCCAGGGAGAAGCGGAAGTGATCAATACGGTTGAACAGTAGGGCCGCGACCTGAGCGCGAGGGTTGGGTGCGTGCTCGCCTCCGGCGGCCATTTCTCGCGGATCAGGAACGTCCCCTAGGAAAGCTGAGGACCAATGAAGAAGAAACTGTTTTTGCTGTGTTTATTGTCCGTGATGCTGGCAGGCTTGCTTGCCGTTCCAGCGCCGGTTTCAGCGGGTTGCCCGACAAGCTGTCCGCTGCCCGGGAATCCGCAAAGCTACTGTACAAGTTCGTGCATGGGTGAGGGCTGTTCCGGCGACGGATGTCAGCTATGTATCGTTGGTTGTGAGAATAGCCTCTACGGGCAGGCTCAACAGCTCTGCCAGTCATGCGATGTCTGCTGCACCTATCCAGATTGAAGGTCAGGTGCCGGGTGCCTCTTGACAACGCCTTCTCTCTTATCGAGGGGCACCCGCTATGCGCGCAAACGCGATGGGGACTACAATGGTTCCGTTGTTGGAAGGTCCCGGGAGGCCGTGAGTTACCATGCGGCGCATTATTTCTGCCATCTGTGGTGTTTCTTGCATCCTGCTTGTTGTTAGTGTGGGCGCCCAGGGTCCCGTCGTGCGGCGCCAGACGACAGAGGTTCTGGTCGATATGGTGGCCCGCGACAAGCACTCCAAGATTGTCCGCGATCTGAAGCCTGAGGAAATCCAGATCCTCGAAGACGGCGTTCCGCAAACCATCCGCCACTTTGAATTTTTCACGGGCCATGATGCGGGAGATAGCGGCGGGGCTCCTACAGCTCCCTCCCGGCTAGAGGTCACTTCAGCGCCTCCTCCCTCGCCGATATCAACGATGAGAACTCTCCGCGAAGCGACGGTGGTCTCGTTTGTTGTAGGGAGCCTGAACCCCGAAGGGCGGAAGTCCGCGCGAGAAGCAGTTCAGGAATTCGTTAGGAATGATTTGCACCCCAACACATTTGTGGGCGTTTTTGTCCTGGGGTACTTCGGCGTGCAACCGGTTCAGACGTACACCAACGATGGCGAACTCATTTTGGAGGCTATGGAGCGGGTGGTAAGGACACAGGGTCAGCGGATTATCAATGAGCCCGACCTGCTTCCCGATATCTTAGAGGCGGCCGACACAGCCCCGCTGGGACCGGCCTCGACCGCGCATTTAGAAAGAAACAGCAACCTAGAAGGGAAGCAAGTCACCGCGTCCGTTCCGGGGCCCGCAGCGGACATCGCGGCCGAGGCGGATTTGATGCAAACCTATTGGATGGACCAAAGCTTGGACGCCTACGATTCGAGCATGCGCGAGCTCCTGGGAATCCAGCACTTCGTTCAGGCACAAGCCCGAATCCCGGGCAGAAAGTTGCTATTCGTGTTTGCCGGCGGCCTAATCGTGCATCCGGAAACGGTCCAGGTGTTGAACAGCGCGATCAGCGTAGCCAACCGCTCACAGGTGACGATCTACTCGGTGGATACGATTCGCGATACCGGCCAGAATTTGGAGGCGGGCCGCCACTTGCTCGCCGAGGCCGCCGCTTCGAGCAGGACGACGCAGGAGACCGGCGGCAGGGCTGTGGTCCTGGGCGATCAGGTTGCGATGTTCGAGAACGCGGAGAGGTCCACCCGGATAGACGAGCGCGGCAATATGCGTGAGCTGGCAGAATCCACCGGCGGAGCAATGCTGCCTATACAAGACCTCCGCGAACCGTTTCGTCGCGCTATGGAAGACGCTCGCACGCATTACGAATTCACTTACACTCCGGCAAAACCAGATTTCGATGGCCGTTTCCGGAAGATCGAGGTCCGGGTGACGCGGCCCGGCGTGAAGGTTTTCGCCCGCCGCGGATACTACGCGCTGCCCACGGTGAACGGCGAAGAGATTTACCCCTTCGAAATGGCTACCCTGCAAGCCATGAACACGGTGCCTGAGCCGAAGCAACTGGATTTTCAGTCCAACGTGCTTCGCTTCCGGACCGGCTCGCAACGCAGCCAGTTCTCCTTCGCTTGTGAGATTCCGGTGCGTGGTCTTTCTTTTGCCGACGACAAGGAATGGGCCCGGGTGCACGTTTCGATCACCGCCCTCGTCAAGGATGCCCAGGGACAAGTTGTCGACAAGCTCAGTAAAGACATTCCGTATAGCGTTCCCGAAGCCAAGGCCGCCGAACTACGACGCGGCGTGGTCAGCTTCACGACGCCATTTCGCCTGCCGCCTGGGAATTACTCGCTGGAAATCGCCGCCGTGGACGACAACAGCGGGCATGCCGGAATCCGCCATTCGGAGTTCTCCGTACCTCCCGCATCCGGTGGCTTGGCCGTGAGTGATTTTGTTGTGGCGCGGCGCGTAGATCCGGCCCAGGAGCCGCTGGACAAAGCTGACCCGCTGCTGGTGCGAGGTGGAAAAGTGACACCGGAGCTTTCAGGTGTAGTCGATCGAGATGCCCCGGGCGATTTGTTTTTCTACGCCGCGGCTTACCTGGCTCCGCCCGTACAGGACCCGGTGCGCGCGACCTTTGAAATTCTTCGCGACGGCCAAGCCCTTGTGCGAACACCGGAGTCCAACGTTCCGCTCGAGGGAAACTCTACGGCTCCCTTTGTGGCGAGCTTCCCTCGCGCGAAGCTGCAACCGGGCCAGTACAACGCCGTCCTCACTTTGCGGTATCGCGATCAGACGGCGCGCACGGAGGCGGCTTTTGCGGTTAAGGATGGCGACGCGGCGGCCAATCCGCCCCACTGAAGCCCCGAGAACCTGTGTGGCGACCCGTTCTGTCCGCACGCCGCGGACTTTTCAGGACGTTCTCTGGTACTCCCTCCTCCAGCGCCACCGTCGGGTGGCGGCCTGCCTGTATTCAAATCGGTAAAGTTCGCACGCCCACATCGACTTTGTGAGAATCAGAGCAGCGAGAGCTCTCCAATGTGTGGAATCCCTGCGACGATCTGGCCTGGCGGAAGGGTTCTAAGATCGTCAACTAGGGCCCACCATTCCGTCAAACTCAACAAGAAAACACAAAGGCTGCGATTCGCGGGTTGCGGTCCGGCATCCGTCGCAACCGCAACAGACGTCTGCGCGTCACAGGAGCAGGGTCGGAGCCGCGGCGAGTGCGGCTGGAATTAGTTGTCCTCAAGACGGGATCGTGGTTCATTATTTCGCGGCGCAATTCGATAGAAGCAGCAAAGTGGAGGGGAACGTGAGACTTTTCCGCGCAGGTTTGCTTTTCTGGCTGGCGATGACGATGGCGACGGCGGCGATGAGCAAAGAGATTCGCATACCGAGGCAGCCGGACTATCACAACGGGAAGATTGCGTTCAGCTACATGGGAAGCATCTGGGTGGTGAACGAAGACGGCGCGAACGCGCGGCGGCTGACGGTGAATGCGGCGCGGGATACGTTTCCGAGATTTTCGCCGGATGGGAAGTGGATCGCGTTTTCGTCGAACCGCTACGGAAACAACGACGTGTTCGTGATGGCGGCGGAAGGCGGAGAGGCGAAGCAACTGACGTTCAACAGCGCGAACGACACGGTGGTGGGGTGGTCGAGGGATTCGAAGTACGTGATTTTCAATTCGGCGCGCGGGCGGGTGTATCCGGGCGTGCTGAGTTTGTATCGCGTGGCGGCGAGCGGCGGACTGGAAGAGCCGCTGGATGGAGACTGGGGATATTGGGGAAGTTACTCGGCGGATGGCGGGAAGTTCGTGTTCAACCGGCACGCGCCGACATGGTGGAGGAAGCACTACCGCGGGAGCTACGCGGCGGAATTGTGGGTGGAAGACACGAAGGCGAAGACGTTCAAAAAGATTCTGGACGAGGACGTGCCGGATGAGATGAAAGCGAACAACACGTGGCCGCTGTACGGGAATGGGGAGATTTATTTTGTGTCGGATCGCGAAGTGACGGCGAAGACGGGTTCGCGCGAGGTGATGAAGTCCACGAACAATTTGTGGAAGATCGGGGAGAGCGGCGGGAAGCCGGTGCAAGTGACGCATTTCCATGACGGGTCGCTGTTCTTCCCGGCGATTTCCGCGGACGGAAAAGTGATTGTGTTCGAAGAGGACGCGGGGCTCTGGAAGCTGGATACGGCGAGCGGAAAAGCGAGCGAAGTGAAGATCGAAGCGTCCAGCGACGACAAAGAAAATAATTTTGAAGTGCTGCACATCAACGGCGAAGCGGACAGCTATGGGCTTTCGCCGTCGGGCAAGCGGGCGGCGATTTCCGCGCACGGAGAGATTTTTACAATTGCCACGGAGCACGGCGACGCAACGCGCGTTACGCACAGCTATTCGCGGGAGACCGAGCCGGTGTGGTCGGCGGATGGAAAGTGGATCGCGTACGTGAGCGATGAAGGCGGAAAGGATGCGGTGTGGGTGGCGGACGCGGAAGGCGGGAACGCGAAAAAACTGACCGATACGGATAACGAGAAATTATCGGTGAAGTGGATGCCGGATTCGAAAGCGGTGTATTTCACGAGCTCGGATCATGGACTGTACGTAGTGGAGGCAACGGGAGGGCCGGCGAAAAAGATTGCGAGCAACGATGCGGGGAACATTCAGGGTGCGGAAGTGTCGCCGGACGGAAAGTGGTTTGCGTTCGCGAAGCAGGATCACGATTTGCGCGCGCATGTGTATCTGGTTTCGGCGCAAGGAGGGGAAGAGCACCGTGTGAATGACGATTTGCTGTTCAGCACGCTGGGACCACATTGGACGGCGGACGGGAAGAAGCTGATTTTTCTGGGCGGCTATGTGCAAGGCGGGTCGGCGACGCTGCGAGAGAACGCGGCGGCGTTGTACAGCGTGTCGCTTGCGGAGGAAGAAAAGGATCCGATGAGCCGCGATATTGACAGCGAGGACGCAGCGGAAGCGGCGGAGCGCGCGGCGGCTCCGAGAGTCGGGCGTGGGGCAGGCGGAGGAGGAGCGGAGGGGAGAGCGGCGGTTGAGGTGAAGATTGATTTTGGTGGACTGCAACGGCGCGTTCATCGAGTGACGAGACTTTCGGATGACATCGTGACCGCAACGGCGTCACCGGACAGCAAAACGTACGCATTTGTGACGGTTGGAGAAGTGGAAGGAAGAATGGTTTCCACACTGTACACGATAGGAGCCGATGGAGAGGGATTGCGGCAACTGACGCAATCGGCGCCTCCCGCGGAAGGAGCAGCTCCGGCAGGGCCGGGCGGAGGGATTTCCGAATTGCAGTTTTCGCGCGATGGGAGAGAGCTTTATTTTCTGGAACGAGATGGCATCTGGGCGATTGGAATCGGCGGCGGAGCGGCAGAAGGAGCGGCGGGCGGCGCTGCGGGCGGTACAGCAGGCAGCGCAAGAGCGGCGACAGGCGCCGGAGCACCTGCGGGAGCGCGCAGGCGCGTGAGCTTTCAAGTGAAAGTGGAAGTGGACCATCGCGCGGAGCGCAAAGAAGTGTTCGAACAGGCGTGGCGCGTGATGCGGGACCGCTTCTACGACAAGAATATGAACGGCGCGGACTGGGCGAAGTTCAAGGGCGTGTACGAAGCGCTGCTGCCGGACGTGGGCGACCGCGAAGAGATGCAGAACGTCATCATGCAGATGATCGGAGAGCTGAATGCGTCGCACACGGGCGTGAGCGGAGGAGAGACAAATCCCAACGCGCTGCAGACGCGCTATCCGGGATTCGAACTAACGGAGGATGCGAGCGGGTATTACAAGGTAGCGTTCGTTTACAAGGATGGGCCGGCGGATCACGACTTTGTGAAGATTCACGCGGGCGATTACATTTTGGCCGTGAATGGCGAAGCGCTGCACAGCGGAGACAACTACTGGAAGAACTACAACCTGGCGCCGGGACGCAAGATGGAGTTCACGGTGAATTCGAAAGCGAGCGCGGACGGCGCGTGGACGACCAGAGTCGAGCCGGTGAGCAGCCAGGCGTACGGGACGCTGCAATATGAGCGATGGGTGGATGAGCGCCGGGCGATGGCGGAAAAGCTTTCGAACGGAGAGATCGGTTACCTGCACATCCGGCAGATGAATGCGGAAGCGCTGCACAAGTTCCAGAGGGACCTGGCGGACAATCACTTCAAGAAGGCGCTGGTGATTGACCAGCGATTCAATCCGGGCGGCGGAATCGACCAGGAGCTGCTGGAGATTCTCGAGCAGCATCAGTATCAGTACACGCGCGGGCGGGACTCGGTGTACATCACGCGGCCGCAGCGGGCGTTTTTTGGGCCGCTCGTGGTGATGCAGAACGAGAGATCGTTCAGCGACGCGGAAGTTTTTCCGGATGGCGTGCGGCGATTGGGACTGGGAAAAACCGTGGGAACAAATACGAATGGATCGGTGATCGGAACGGGCGCGTTCCGGTTGATGGACGGATCGACGGTGCGAACGCCGGGGACGGGACTCTGGGACGTGAGCGGGCAGAATCTGGAGAATTATGGAGTACCAGCGGACGTATATGTGGACAACACGCCAGCGGATTTTCTGGCGGGGCGCGACGCGCAACTTGAAAAAGCCGTGCAAGTGCTGCAAGAAGAGTTGAAGAAAAATCCGCCGAAGGATGTTCCGGGGCGATAGCGGCGGGACGATACTGTATAAAGAGACATCGAGCCAAATGTAGCGGGCGCGGAGAAAGTAAATCTCCGGAAAGCAAGTCTAGCGAGGCAGCGGCGAAACCGGCTGCCGCACCCGAAAAAAAAGAGTAGGGCCCACACGTTAAGCGAATCCAGATAGATAAGCCACGCATCCCACCCGATAGCGGGACTGCGCGGGTGTTTCCGCGCGCCGCTGAAACCAAGAACAAAAAAGGGGAGGCACCGTGCTCAGGAAATGCGGTTGGATCATTTGCGGAATATTCTGGCTGTTGGGGAGTGCACCGGCGAAAGCGCAGTGGTACCAGAACAAGTGGGAGATCACGCCGTTCGCCGGGTACGAAACGCGAGGGTCCTATATGTTGAACCCGACGTCCACGACGGTGAACGTCACGGAAGTGCGCGCGAATGCCGCGGCTAGCTTCGGCACGTTTGTGGACTACAGCGTCTGGGAAAGCTTCCAAGCCGAGTTCATGTGGGACCGCAACGTGACCTCGTACAGCGAACTGCAGCCGCCGAGCCCGACGTACGTTAAGGCATACAATAGCGACATCGATCAGTTTCAATTCGGTGGTCTGTATATGTTCCTCGGAAAAGAACACAAGATCCGTCCTTACGCAGCGGCCAGTATCGGATTCACCCACGAATTCAATAGCGCGCTACCGCCTACGACGGGAGTAACGAGCGGCGCCACGCCGAACCGGACGGACTTTGGGTTTGGGCTGGGCGGAGGCGTGAAATACCAGGTTACATCGCACATTGGTTTTCGCGGAGACGCGAGGTACATGCCGACGTACGCGAATTCGTCGCTGGCGCAGTATTGCGATCCCTATTACGGGTGCTATACGGCAAACGCGGCGAACTACCAGCATCGCGGAAACTTTCTAGCCGGGATTATTTTCAGCTTCTGACGTCGATTCACGCGGGCGAACGTGCGCCCGGCCGCTGCGATTCTGGCGTTGCGAGGCGCACGTGTTTGCGGCGAGCCTGGTGGTCGCCACTGGCGACGCATAGCGCCGGAGAGGATGCGGCTCTGGCGCAGCGATTATGGCCACTAACAGTCCGGCCCGGACGAAACAAAAAGGCATATTCTAACGTTTGACATGGGGGAGTCTGCGTCACGTCCAGCCCGTCGGGAGGATCGCCATGGAAAACTGGTGGCAAATGCTGAGGTTCGCGGGGAGGCAACTCACGCGGAATCCGGGGTTTACCCTGACCGTGGTAGTGACGCTGGCTCTTTCGATTGGTGCAAATACGGCTATCTTTTCGCTGGTCAACGCGCTGATGCTGAAAAGCCTGCCGTACGCGCAGCCCGAGAGGATGGGGACGATTTATGCGCAAGTGACCGGGCCAGGAGCCTCGAACGAGCGGACGGGGATTGACGGAGAGAAGTGGGAGTTGTTGCGTGACAACGTTCCGGCGTTGATATCGGCGGTGTCCGGCGGAACTTCGGGAGTGAATCTAAAAGCAGGTTCTCGCGTGCAGTACCTGCACGAGGGCCGTGTGTCGGCGCACTACTTCGACGTCCTGGCGATTCCACCTCTCACGGGCCGGCTATTCCTGGAAGAGGAAGACCGCCCACACGGGCCGAAGGTCGCGGTTCTGAGCTACAGCTTGTGGCAGAACACGTTCGGCGCGGACCCGCACATTATTGGGCAAGCGATCCTGCTGAAAGGCGAACCGCATGTGGTGGTTGGCGTTTTGCCGCAGTCCGCGACGACACCTTTGAACGCCGACATCTATACGAATCTACAGCCGAGCCGCGAGGGTGAAGGGGGAGGAACGAACTTCGAGGCCATAACGCGGCTGCGAGGCGGGGCAACGTGGCAGCAGGCGGATGCGGAAATCAATCACGCGTGGGCGATTCGCGCGGAGCGTTTTTTGAAGAACAATCCGGGCGCGCAGATCCGGTATTACTCCGTGCCGCTGCAAAAAGGCGAGACGGATGCGCTGCGTCCGCAAGTGTTGGGATTGATGTTGGCGGCGGGATTCATCCTGCTGATTGCGTGCGCGAATCTCGCGGGTCTGACGATGGTGCGGATGGCGAGGCGAACTTCCGAAGTAGTGACACGGCTGGCGGTGGGTGCATCGCCGTGGCAGATACAGAAACAATTCTGGATGGAGAATTTGCTGCTGGCGGTGCTCGGCGGGGCAGCGGGAGTGGGCGCGGGCTTTTTCGCGCTGCGCGGCTTGCTGCTGCTTTTGCCGGAACATTATTTGCCCGTGGCGAGCGTGCCGCTCGACGCGCGAGTGCTTGGCTTTGCGCTAGCGGCGACGCTACTGACGAGCGTGCTCTTCGGGATGCTGCCCGCGCTAGCCGCGCGAAAAGTGGACTTGCGTTCCTCGATGGCGGGGCGATCGGTAGCGGGGACAGGCGGCATGCGGCTGCGACAGTTTCTGATTGCCGGCGAAGTGGCGTTGACGGTATTGCTGCTGGCGGCTTGCGGGTTGCTCATTCGAACGCTGGTGCACTTGCAGACGCTGGCGCCGGGCTTCAGTGCCAATGGCGTGCTGACGGCGAAGGCGTCGCTGGATGATGTGCGATTCCACGATCCGGCGACTTTCCGGAAACTGTTGACCGAGAGCACGGCGGCGATGCGACAAATACCCGGCGTGCAGAATGCGGCGGTCGGCCTGAGCCTGCCGTACGAGCGGGCAATCAACGACGAAATCACGCTGAGCGACGGCAAAGAAGCCGGGCAGCAGGATGGGACGGACGTGGTGTACGTCACGCCGGGATATTTCGACACGCTGCAAATGCCGGTGGTGGCGGGGCGAGCGTTCACGGAAGCGGACGGACCGGAGACACAGCGCGTGGCGGTGGTGAACGAGGCGTTCGCGCGGAAATTTTATGGCGGGGCGAGTCCAGTGGGGCGATATATCAACAAGGACACGATGATTATCGGCGAAGTGGCGGACATCGCGGTGTCGTCCGGTTTGTATGGAGGCGCGCCGCTTATGACCGAACAGGCGATGTACGTTCCGGCCAGCCAAGTGAACGCGCAGCTACTTTCGATCGTGCACGTGTGGGTGCAGCCGAACTGGGTGGTGCGCACGACCGGCGCCATGGCCGGGCTACCGGGAGAAATGCAGCAAGCTTTGGCGAGCGTCGATCCAAACTTGCCGTTCTCGGGCTTTTACGCCATGAAGGATTTGCTGGCGCGCACGCTGGCGACGCAGCAAATTGACGTGGCGTTACTGGGCGCGATGGCCGGACTGGCGCTGGTGCTGAGCGCCGTGGGAATTTTCGCGCTGGTGGCGAATATCGTGGCGCAGCGGACGCGCGAGATAGGAATCCGGATGGCGCTGGGTTCGAGCATCGCACAAGCGATGGTCGAGGTGGGGCGGGCGGGAGTGGGCGCGTCACTGCTGGGAGTGGGTTTGGGATTGGCGCTTTCCGCCGGAGCGTTACGCGTAATGACAAGCGTTCTGTGGGGCGTCGGAGTGTATGACGCGGCGACGCTGGCGACCGTGGTGATTACGCTTGTGGTGGTGACGATCCTGGCCACCGCGGTACCGACGCTCAGGATTACAAAGATTGATCCAGCTACGACGCTGCGCGAAGAGTAGCTAACGCAACGCGCGGCAAGCATCACCCGCCGGCCGGCGACGCGCGGTGCGAGGGTCTCACGCGTCCCGGCAGCCGCGGGCGAATTTCTATCCCGAAAGATTTCTTCGAACGACTCCGGGCCAGCTAGCCGTGTTAGTGGCCCGCGGGCTTCTGGTCAGGTGCCGCAGGAATCGCGGGAGCGGCGAATTTGGCGTCCTCCACGGGAACATTCTGCTGGACGGAGTCGATCTGAATGGTGAAGCGGCCGCCGGGACGAGCCAGCGTCCAGCGGAAAGGAATTTTCACGCCGTCGGCGTCACGGTAATCGGCGTAGTCAATTTGCGTGGGATTGCGGCCGAGAGGAGTCTCGGCGTAGCGGACGAGACGAAGAAGCAGACCGCTGTCTCTATCCAGATAGAGACGCAACGGCGGTTGGCCCTCGCCGCGGCCAAGAACCATGTAAGTGTCGTGGCCGCCGATATTTTCACCGGGCAGGACGTTGAAACGTTTGTAGAGCGATTTGACGTGCTCGGGGAAATACAGGTCGGCGTCAATGCGGGCAGCGTCGTTTTCCGCAACGGTCATCAAGTGAGGATGGCCGTTGTTGCTGAGCCAGCCCTGCTTGCCGTCGAAGGCCGTGATGCTCTCGCCGTTGGGCATGTGCATGATGGAGATGCGCTTGTCCGGCCCTTTTGCGTAGACCTCGATGGCCAGTTCGTGGCCGCTGGCCGTGATTTTTCCCTTCTCGACGCGGCTGGAAACTTTCTGCAAGGCGCCCGAACCGCCGACAGCGGCGAGGTACTTGTCGAGCAGCTGATCCGCGGGCGGAAACACCGGCTTCGGAGCATCCGCGCCGCGCGCCGCTTCGGCGGCAAGCTTCGGTTCTTCGTCGGAAATAATCGGAGTGCCCACGGGGTCGGCAGATCCGCGATGGCAGGAGTAGCAGGTGACGTCGCGATGCCCCTCGAAATTGTCCTTATTGATGGCGAACATCATCTGCATCATCTTGCGCGCAGTCTGCTTCGTTTTTTTGTCGTCCTTGTCAAATTCCAGGCCGTGCTCGCCTTTCACGTGGCAGTATTCACACTCCACACCAAGCGAAGCGGTGACGAATTGCATAGCGGGGAAAACCTGGTCCGCGGGAACGCCCTTCAGCGCTTGAATGTTTTTGAATTGATCTTCGGCGAGTTTCGGCGCGGGGGAAGCAGGAGCGGCGGAGCCGGATTGAGCGCGAGCGCCGACGACGGCCAATCCGGTGGTCAGCGCTAGTCCGAAAAAGACAAGGAAAACGTTGCGACGATTCGAAAGCATTCTGAAATCTCCAGAGAATCAATTTGTGGTGAAGAGTCTATCAGAAAGACGCGGCGGCACCGCGTTGCGTTACGCTGGGCGCAAGCGAATGTGGCGCGGATTAGCGGCGAAATATATTGATCAAGCGCCGAGTTCGCCGCGCTTGGCAAGAGCGGTGATGCGGTCGGCGGCGCGGAAAGCGAGCGCCATGATGGTCATAGTGGGCTGGCCACGGCCAGAGGTGACGAGGCTGCTGCCGTCACAAAGGAAAAGATTCTTTACATCGTGAGTGCGATGATCCGCGTTGATGACGGACGTCTTGGGATCATTGCCCATGCGGCAGGTGCCGAGGAGATGGAAGGCCACGGTCTGCTCGCTGATGGGCTGGCTCCATTGTTTCACGGCGCCCGCGGCGTCGAGCAATTCCTTGGCGCGCGCCGAGAGCCAGGTCATTAGCTTCAGATCATCCGGATGGTCCTTGTAGGTCATGCGCAGCGCGGGCAGTCCCCACGAATCTTTCACATCTGAATCCAGAGAGAAACTGTTGTCGGGCACAGGCAAAGACGTGCCGTGACAGAAGAGTTCCATGGTGCGGGTGAAATTGTGCGCGAGGGCTTCTTTGAAAGCCTTGCCCCAGAGGGGAGTATCCGGAGGAAGCGAACCCGTGGCGAAGCCGATGGGGGTGAGGTCGAAGCGCGCATCGAGGCCGCCGCCGCCAACGAAGCCGACTTTCTGCGGATCAAGCTCGTAAAAATCGTGAACGACGCGGCTGACGGGAAAACCCTT
>Ga0070730_10003273_pt1 | contig 14596 bp, 13 predicted proteins | sample Coa_R1_3_FD_66447 | JGI IMG/M metagenome (GOLD analysis project Ga0070730, IMG submission 66447) | Surface soil microbial communities from Centralia Pennsylvania, which are recovering from an underground coalmine fire - Coalmine... | ecosystem: Environmental > Terrestrial > Soil > Unclassified ...
TGGGAACTCATCCCATTACTGAGGTAATGTGGCAGTTCTTCCAGCAGTATCCCCTGCCTCCTCCTGGGATCTGACAGGGGATTATTGTCAGATCCCTTTGTCTGCCCTTCTCTAAAAGCAGATAAGTTATGGTAACATTGAAGCAGCAACAGATAAAATACTGGCAACCGTGAAAGGAGAACCATGTTGAACCTGATAGAGCATACACGTATCTACGACCTTGAACATCCCCGTTATTTCGGAGCCCCGATTTATCCCGCCCATGCTCCGGGCTATGTCTATACGCTTCATCGGCATCATGAGCCTGGCACGCCAGAGGCCAGGACTGGCGCCTCCGGTTTTATGTATACCACAGAGCATTCGGGAACACATATCGATGCCCTATGCCATCAAGCTGAGAATTTACACCTCTACGGCGGCCTCGAAGTGAATGTGCGTACACAAACCTCGACGGGCTTTACCGAACTGGGAGCGGAGACGATTGCTCCCATACTGGCGCGTGGCGTGCTGCTTGACGTGGCAACTCATCTTGGTATCGAGCCCATGCCCATCGAACGGCCCATCACCAGGCGCGACCTGGAGGAGACAGCAAACAGTCAGGGCGTCTCGATAGGCGAGGGTGATGTCGTGCTGGTGCGTATGGGAAACGCGCCTTTATGGCATAACCCGGAGGCGTATCTACGCTCAAGCGGTGTCAGCGCGGATGGCTCGCAGTGGCTGGCCGACCGCAAAGTGAGGGCAGTAGGAGCAGACAATATGACCTGGGACGTACCGGGTGCCCATGATCCAGACCTCAATGTAACACTGCCAGGGCATGTCATTTTGCTTGTCCGGCATGGCATCTATATCATCGAGAACCTGAACCTGGAGGATCTGGCTCAGGATAAGCGCTACGATTTCACCTTTATCTGCCTACCCCTCAAGCTGCGCGGCGCCACCGGCTCACCCGTGCGCCCGATAGCCATTGCCGCATCATAGATAATCGTCTATATAATGCATTTGCCGTACACAATACAATTGCTATATTGACATGCATTTCTTGCTGTGTTTTAGTCGGAACAGAAGTTTCACTCAGACGGAGAGACCAGGTAAACAAGGACAAGTTCTGACTTTTCAACACAAATTGCTATTTGCTGCAGAGCGAAGATGGATGCCTGTGCATTCTTAACGAAGACTTGTTCAGCTCGCTATGGTATACTGCCTATAGAAAGAGCGGACACATAGAGCTTCCTGGCTGGTTGAAAAAGTAGTTTTCCTGTGTAGAGCTAAACAAGAGTACAGTGGTGGAGGATTTGCCATACTCGATCTACGCGAGACTCGCTTAAGTGCTTTAGAACATCAACAAGCATTAAATAGCGAGCACATTGCAGCCAATACAAAGATGATCGCTGTTGACGCCAAACAGCTTTCCAACCTGTTGGGGCGAGAACCGCTAATGGAGGCTCGTATCGCAACGCAAGCAAAGCAGTCAGAGGACCAGAAAAGCCTGCTTGAGGAAGTGCTGACCGGTATGCATACTTACTCCACCTATGTGGAGAAGCAGTTCACCGAGGTCAAAGAGCGCCTCGATGGTGTCAATACGCAGTTCACCGAGGTCAAAGAGCGCCTCGATGATGTCGAAACGCGCCTTGATGGTGTCAATGTGCGTCTTGCAGAAACACAGAAAGAGATGCGTGAGCATTTTGTTCAGCAAGATCAGCGCCTCGTCGTCATTGAGGGCCAACTTGTGAAGATGACATCAGCAATCGACATGTTGACGAAAGCGGTCACAAAATCGCTCGAATAGAGGCAGGTTAGCCACCCTTGCCACGAAGAGCCATTCCATCTATCTCTTTGAATTATATGGAATGGCTCTTCAATTGGTTCTTCGCACATGTTTAGCCAACTCGACTCTCGGCCTCTGACTTCGCCAGTTGCTCCGGCTCCCTGGCTGGCTCGGCTACCGGCTCGTGCAATTTGCGCTGTCTGGCACTGATCTCGTTGTCGAAGATGCGGCGGATGATGGCGATGGTGCTGGCGTAGGTCGCGTCCATGCCGAAGTAGGAAAGGCTACCCGCGCCCAGGTTCTTGCCGCGCGTAAAGGGCGTATCTGACGCGTAGTGCAGGATGCCCAGATCATAGGGCAGGCGAGCGATATTGATATTCTCCGCCGTGGGATAGCGCGTCAGGTACTGGTCCTCGTAGACGGCGTTGAGGTAGGGGCCGCTCTCCATCTCGACAACGGTATAGTTGTCCCGATAGTACATGTCCAGGTACTGGCGATTTTGCAGGTAGGTACCTTTTGCGGAGACGGCCTTCTGGTTGTCCAGCACCGAGCCGTAAATCAGGTAGGGCTGCACATCCTGAGCAGTAAAGATGTTATCCAGCCAGTAGGTGTTCTGACTGTGTTCATCCAGTATGACGTTGGAGATCATCACATCGCCGATGCTGCCATTGAGCGTTGCCGCCTTCCCCAGGATATAGATGCCGCGAATTTGTGACAGATTCTCCATAATCTCGCGCATCATTCTGTAGGCCGCCATTCCCAGTGGGTAATCGATATTGAGGATAAAGGCCTCACTTTTGGCCAGCTGATTCATATGCGACATGCGACAGCGCGGATCAATTTCGATGGGACGCAGTCTGGCAATCTCGCAGACCTGGGCGTCGATCTCCAGCCCGTAGCGCGCTCCAACCTGCCAGACCCCGCGCTGCTGTTCCTCACTGCTGCGGGTACGGGCAAACTCCTGGCCTTCCGGGGTGCGTATCCACTCGCGAGCCGCGAAGTAGAGGAAGTTCTGCCAATTGCCGGGTACCAGCCCCTGCTGCAGCTTGTGGCACTCTACCGCCAGGTAGGGATCTTGCTCGCTCAGCGCGAATTTGACCAGCTCTTCCTCACGATTGAGGATGGAGCCTGAGAGCAGATTAACCATGCTATGGGTATTGCTGGAGATAAAGTAGACGGGGCGATCCTGCAAACCAAGCGTATCGAGCAGGTCTTTCACCGGAGTCCACCATTTGCGCGTGGCCTTCACATATCCAACATGCGAGCCACCCAGCATACGCAGCCCAAAACTTTTGCGCTGTTGCCCGATCATCAACAGATTTTCCCAGAGGTGATCGCCCCAGATGACCTCAAGCCGCTGCCAATCGTCTGGTGCGATATGCAGCCGTTCGCGCAGCACTTTGCTGATCTCAGCGAAAACTGGTGAACTATGATCCATCTGCGTCTCTAGCAACTGCATCGTGGTCGGGTCTGCATTGAGCAGGTAGTACATCTTGTTCCACTCGATCTGCAGAGCGACCAGCGTGGGCACGATATCGTCGGTATCGCTTACGCTAGCAACATAGGCGGCCAGCGTTTTTTTGCCGTCATAGAACCATTTGCGCCGTCGCGCCGAGGCCGTCACTGCCTGCCAGCTATCAACATGAAAGCCCTGCTGCAGGAAAACTTCTTCAGACTGTCCCAGCAAGACCAGATCACAGTAAATGATGGATGCGGGCGTGCGCAATATACCATAAATGAGCGCGGACATATCCGGAAATGATGAACGCGCATCAGGATGGAGGCTTGAATCGATGTTATAGTGAGCCTGTACAAGTGCCTTCAAACTAATCTCACCTGAGCTTCTTAGCAGGGTATTGTAAGTGCGAATATACAGTTCAACATCGCGTTTCCCCGCTTCATGATATTTCTCGCCATGCTCAAACATGGGGGAAAGTGTGCCACTTCTTTCCTTACTTATAATTTCGTCCTGGGGTTGGTATAACTCAAGGTTTTGTGCTGGGAGGGACGTTGTGGACCCAAATGTGTTGTCCAGATGTTGCTGTTCGTTGAAAGCATCTCCGTTCTTCTGTTTACGTGGCATAGGTGTGTCCTTCTTCTCCGCAGAGTTTTTTGTGTTATCTTTGTATTTCTAGTTTCAATAATTATAATGTTTCCTTTCTAACGTTGTCGAGGTGCGTTTTTTTCTGACTCCATTCCTCTGATGGAGTAAGTCTCTTGTGTATGAGCTATTCTGCGCTCGTTCGTGATAGATATCGTAAGCACCCGGTCATTTGGTCAGGGAGAGCACCTGTTAAAATAGGCGGTGTACTCTGTCGAAGAATAGTTTATAATTGGCGCAGCTTGCATGTGATAGAATAGTACGTTACCCGTTCTGGTAAGCGTTTACCATTGTTAAATGTGCTGCTAATTCTGATATTGCCGCGCGGGAAAACCTTGTGGACCAGAGTGGAGGCAGACCAATTGGCCGGTCACCATGTAACCGAGATCCACAGTGGGACAGATGTAACCATCCTAAGCGGCTTTTGAAGGGGCTGTACACACAAGGAAAGGAAAAGACATGGCGAAGCATTGTACACATACCGATCAGATTCGCGACGTTACACCCAGCGCCAGGGGCTGTGAGGATTGCTTAAAGATAGGAGATACATGGGTCCACTTGCGAGAGTGCCTGATTTGTGGTCATGTTGGTTGCTGTGACTCCTCAAAAAACAAGCACGCTACTAAGCATTTTCATGCGACGCAGCATCCTATTGTGCAATCGATTGAGCCTGGGGAAGACTGGCGCTGGTGCTATATTGATCAGATCATCTTTTAGTAGCCTGCGGGTCCCCTTAAGGGGGATGGCCCTACAAGGTGGCATGATAATAAGGAGGTTTTGATGGCCACGCATAGCTGTGTAATCGCTCCTCATTTGAAGGCATCATTCTCCACAGCGGAGGATAGCAAATATAGCAGGATGTTCCCTGATCTGCCCTGCCCGGAGAGCGACGAAAATATCCTGCTAACGCTGGGAAGAGCTGGATCGCTGATGGATGCCGCGTCATATGGAGATGATGCGACAACCGATAATCCGCGTATTCCAGCTGGATTTACCTTCCTGGGTCAGTTTGTCGCGCACGATATTACCGCCGATCGCAGCCTGTTGCTGCATCATGCTCGCCTGAACGAACTGCGCAACTTTAGAACGCCGCGCCTCGATCTCGAATCGTTATATGGAGCGGGGCCGACCGGGAGCCCCTATCTCTACGATCTCAATGATCCCGACAAATTCTTGATCGGCATCAATGATCAGGGAGAGGAGCGCGACCTGCCGAGGAATCAGCAAGGACGAGCGCTGCTCGGTGATCCACGCGACGATGTTCATCTGATCATCTCGCAACTGCACCTGGCTTTCCTGCATTTTCACAATGCCATTGTAGATACTCTCAGAGGAAAAGGAGTGCCAGCCGCACAAGTCTTTGCCGAGGCACAGCAGTCGGTGCGCTGGCATTACCAGTGGATTGTAGTCAACGAGTTTCTGCCTCTCCTGGTTGGCGAGGAGTTGATGGATGATCTGCTGACGGCGGGCATGAGATTCTATACGTACGATGGTCATGCATCCATTCCGGTGGAGTTCGCGGATGCAGCCTATCGCTATGGTCACAGCCAGATCAGGTCAATCTATACCTTGAATAGCCACGGCGCGCAGGGCCAGGTCTTTCCAGATTGTGCGGGTACATGCCCTGTACCATCTGAGCGAGCTATAGAGTGGAGCTATTTCTTTAGGGTTGATGATACTCGACCGCCGCAGGCCAGCAAGAAGATTGATACTATTCTGGCTCATTCGCTTATCGATCTGCCTGCATCAGTCGTTGGGGATACAGAGTTTCCTGAAGAGCACTCGCTGGCCTATCGTGACCTGATAAGAGGAGAGGCGCTCAATCTGCCATCGGGAGAGGCCGTTGCCAGGAAGATGGGGGTTGAGCCGCTTTCCGAGGATGAGGTTGGCCTGCGTAAGCTGGGGTGGAGGAGTGAAACGCCACTCTGGTACTATATTCTGAAGGAAGCAGAGGTCCAGCAGCAGGGCGAACGATTGGGTGATGTGGGAGGACGGATTGTTGCTGAAGTCCTGCTGGGGTTGATCGCTGCTGATCCAAGTTCCTATCTCAACACCGACTCGGCGTGGAGCCCCTCGTTGTTGGGGGCCGGAGTCGGCGATTTCACGATAGCGGATCTCCTGCGCTTCGCACATGTCGCGTAACCTGAAAACTTCCTGACATTACTTCCCCGTCTCCGACTTCCCTTGCCCGTCGAGGCAAAGGAAGTCGGAGACGGGGATTGGCTTCTCTGAAGCGCGTTCACTTCGGTTTCTGCAAGACCACAATATATTGGTGAGCGATATTGGGGATGTAGGCGAACGGGTAGCCATAGGGTCGTAGCCTGGTGCCAATCTGGTACCAGATAATCTCTCCTTTGGGTATAAAACCGTGGAGCCTGGCTCGTCGTGCCAGATCAACATGGGTAAACATATATTCGCCATGTTGATAAGCATTTCTGACGATAATCGCCATATACTTTTGCGGCTTCAATAAGACATGGCAGGCGGCGAAAACGCGCTCCATCGCGTCCAGGTAATCTTCATAGCTTGCGAGATTAGCAAGATCAGCTGGATGATCGGAGCGCATATCATAATCAGTACGCCGATTACTATGGGCTCCGGCATATTGCCCACTCGACATGGTTTGCTCAAAATGAATGTTGTAGGGAGGATCGGTAGCGATAAAGTCGAAGGATGCAGGCTCCATGGTTTGCATGATATCTAAGCAGTCGCCACAGAGCATGTGCTGCGGTTCGATACTGCCGTTACTTTCTGCGATAATTTGCTGGTAGATGTCCACCCACTTCTGGTTAATTTCGATGCCAGTAGCCTGACGCGTTTTTTTGCAGATGGAGGCGCCAATCAAGGTACCACCAACGCCCGCGAAGGGATCGAGCACGCGGCCCTCTGGCTTGGTAAAGAACTCAATCAGTTGACACATCAATTGCGGCGGCTTATTAGCTCCATGGGCCTTGCGTAATTGATGCCCATATTCCGAGGCATAGGTAGTCGTGAGCAGGCTTTTCGTAAAATAGAGCCATTCCGCGCCTGTCAGCTCATTTAGCTTGTTGCGTAATGATATGTCGTCATGCTCCACGATACACCACTCCCTATACTATCGTTTTTGAGTACACATCGCTCGGTACAATACTGCTATGAATCGCGCGCTGTTAACGTACTTTCTCCGTGAGGGTATGATATAGATGTTGCACCCTCCCATTCCCATCACCCAGGTCGCCCTATTTTTGCTCGCGTTGGCATGTACTGTAGCATATCTCATTCCGCCCGTCTACCTGGCGTCCCCTTGTGGGTGCGCGCCAGATTTTTGCAGGGAGACTCCCTTTGTCTATTTTTTATGTGATTCCTGTTAAGTAGCTTTGGCCATCCACTGTTCAGTATCAGCAGAAAAAGCTGCTAGATGATTCAACACTCGGATGGTCTGCGGATGCTCTGGTCCCATGACTTTCTGGCAGATAGCAAGAGCACGCCGTAAGAATAGTTCCGCTTCGATGGACTCCCCTTTGGCATAGCAAAGCCTGGCCAGATTCTTGAGTATCGGAACCATTTCGCGATGTTCTGGTCCCTGAGCTTTCTGGCGGATCTCCAGGGCCTGGAGTAAGGGTGACTCCGCCTGCGCATAGTATTTCTGCTCCAGGTAGAACCTGCCCAGACCATTGAGGCTATAGGCCAGATGCGGATGCCCTGGTTGAAGCACCTTCCGGCGGATCTCCAGGGCCTGGAGTAAGGGTGACTCCGCCTGCGCATAGTGCCCCCGCTTCAGGTAGAGCCTACCCAGTTCGCTGAGAATACTGGCGGTAAACGGATGCTCCATGCCCAGCGCTCTCCGCCAGATGTCCAGGGCGCGCAGCAGCAGTGGTTCTGCTCTGGCATACTGCCCTTGATCAATATAACACTTTCCTAGATTGCGGAGGTCAACCACAATATCAAGGTGATCGGGTCCCCCCAACTGCTCCTGGATGGCTAGTGCGCGTTGATAGAAACATTCAGCCTGACTATATTTGCCCTGCTCCTCGTAGATCTCCGCCAGATCGGCAAGGCAGCCGGATATACTTCGATGATTGGGCTCTGGCAAGCGCTCGTGTATAGCTAATGCTCGCTGATAACATGCTTCTGCCCGGGCATATTTTCCATTGGTAACATACACCCACCCCAGAGATTGCTGGGTTTCCGCTACTTCAGGATGCTCTTCTCCCAGTATTTGTGTAAGAATACCCAGCGCCTTCTCAAGCAGCGGCTCCGCCTGCTCATACTGGGTAAGTTCATGTTGTGAGAGTTCATATAAGTAGCAGGCTAGCTGCGTAAGCAATCGCCCTGCCTCTACACTGACAATATTCCATTCTTCAATCAGGGAGGCACAGACTTGAGCATGGGAGAAATAACGCTGACACAAACTCGATGTTACCCAGTGATCAACCTGCGGAAACACATGGTTGACAGCCTGAACGGCCCACGTTGCCCATTGACGTTTCAATGCCTCATCCATGCTATCTCTCACAATGGCCTGGACCAGTCGATGAATGGTGAGGGTTTTGGCGTCGGAATTGCGATGCAGCAGCGAATACCTGCGCAGCTCAGCGATCACCGCATCATACTTCAGCGGGTCGGTGGCAATATCTTGTAAGAGCGGACTGAGGCCAGAGCCTCCTTGCGTAATGATTTCCTCAGGAATCGCGTCCGGGTGCAGGAAAGCGCAGAGGCGTAACAGATCTATGGCTGCGGCTCGTTTGATCCGTTCAAAAGAGAGGGATAAGGTAGCATAGACCGAGTGGGGGTGATCGGTACTCACACTACTGGAGAGACGGCGCAAGTCAAGGAGCAGAGCCCGGTTGCGTTGTAGAAGACCGAAATAGTGAGACAAGCTACAGGCGGCCTCTTCAATATATGCTCCGGCCTGGTCGAGGGCAAGTGGAAGACCATCTAAGAGTTGAGAGATAGCCATTGCCATGCTGCGATCAGCAGGGGTAGCATGCTCAAGCGTGTCTTTGCAGCCGATACAGGTAGCCCGGCGCAACAGGAAGAGTGCGCCCTCCTCCGGATCCATCTTTGGCAGGTCTATATGCTGGACTAAGAGTCCGGTAAATTGTGAGCAGGTTGTCAACAGGATGTGCGCCTTGCTCGTCAAGGGGATAAATTCTTGAAGCAGGGTAAACTCTTCAATGTTATCGACAATGAGTAACCAATCGCAATGTTGCTCTAACCATCTCTTGACTGCCTCAACCGCCTGGCGTTGCTCCTGCTGTGCTCCCTTTGGAGACGGCTCTCTCTCGGAGAGGTGAAGTAGTTCCGCCATCGCTGCCAGATCTGCGAGGAAGGCATCGCGTGTCTCAGCCCTCGCCCAGAGAATAACCTGGTACTCACTATTATATCGATAAGCATATTCCATAGCCATCTCGGTTTTGCCAATCCCACCCAGGCCACTGATTACGTGTGCCTGTGTCAACACCCCCACCTGGCGTGAGTTCAGTGCTTTATGCAGCCGCGAGAGCAACTCTTCACGGCCAGTGAAGAGCTGATTACGTTGGCGCGGGAGATTCCAGAGGCGTAAAGAGGCGCTACACGCAGAGGGGGCAGTGTGCTGATCCGCTCTTCCCTGATCTGGTATACCGTGATCCGCCACACTTCCCTCACCGATTGTGTCTAGCAAACTCAGCTCTTCAGCAGTCTTCTCAAATAATTCACTCAACTTTTGACGAAAGTACAGATTTGGAAGCGTGATACCTCGCTCCCAGCGGCTCACATTGGGCGCGGTAGTGCCTATCATCTCAGCTACCTGCTCCTGAGACCACGAGCGCCGCCCCCGCTCTTGCTTCAATAATTTGGCAAACTCCTTCATGGAATCGGTCCTCTCTTCCCTGATAAGATCGTTGCAAAATCCAAAGCCGCACTTACTATGCTATGTTGCTACATAACACTTTTACTTCTTTTTTATTTTATCACGACTTATTCAGATAACACTTCTGTTACTTGCTATATTCCCATCGTAGCAAGCAACTCTGAAAAATCGGACTGCTTTTCAATGTGAAATACGCAGATGGTTACGCATCGGTCGATCAATATTTTGTCATCAATCAGTCGGTCAATACTTTATCACAAATCAGTCATGAATCACTGCTGGCTGATTCGTCGCTGATCAGGAGATGACTTGACGATGGCATGGTGTCCCATAACCCTGGCAGGCATACTTACTGCAACAGCAACAACCATGAAGAGAAACGGAGAGATTCGCGATGTCGATGATGAAACGCTCGATTTTCCGCGAGCAGGCCATTCAACACTATGCGCAGGGTCGCGATAAGGATGTGCTGCCACGTTTTGTTTCGCCGCCCGTGTTCATCTTTCTGTGGATACTTTTGAGTTTATGTGTGGCCATCGCATGGGTTTCCTGGAGCATACGTCTGCCGGTCTCTATTACCGGGATGGGTACGATTGTTGCCAGTAGTTCAGCGGGAGTAGCGCAGGCTATCCTTTTTGTGGCGGCGGATCAACAGCGCGAGGTACATGCTGGCGAGCCTGTAGAAATACAGATCGGCTCCACGGCTCCACGGCTCCGCTCCATTACCTCGGTTGCGCCCACACTACTCAGCCCTGAAGAGGCGCGCCAGCGCTATCACCTTGATGGCGCGCTCTCCCTACTGGTGATACAGCCGGGAGTAGTAGTGATTGTCATGCTCGATGCCAGCATCCCAGCCTCCACCTATGCAGGAAGTATAGTACACGCGCAAATCCAGGTTAGCAGGCGCAGTATCTTGACGTTTCTCCCGATAATAGGTCAGATGATTGGAGAGTAAACAATGTCCGTTTTCCCACAGAGGATGAACAGAAACGCGTTTAAACGGGCCGTGTCGGCAGTTCTACGTCGCAGGCGCCGCATCCCAGAGATGCAGCAAATGGATGCTACGGAGTGTGGGGCGGCATGCCTGGCGATGATCCTCAATTACTATGGGTATAAGATTGGCGTTGCTGAGGTGCGCCAGCGTTGTGGGGTTGGTCGTGATGGACTTTCAGCGCTGACCATTGTCAAGGTTGCACGCACCTACGGTTTGCGTGTACGAGCGATCTCTTTGTCGGGCAACGATTTCCGTTCGGTGATGCTGCCGGCAATTGTTCACTGGGAGTTTAGCCATTTCCTGGTGGTTGAGCGCTGGTCTGCCAGGTTTGTGGATGTGGTAGATCCGGCTCAGGGGCGACGACGAATCACCTCCCAGGAGTTTGATGCGAACTTCACTGGCGTGGTTCTGCTGTTGGAGCCGGGGGTCCATTTTGCGCGCCACCAGTCATCATCTGGCCTCTCGCTCTGGACTTATTTACGCTCGCTGTTCCATCTGCCCGGTTTTATTGCGCAGATTCTGGGTGCGTCGCTCTTTTTGCAGGCGTTGGGGCTGATCCTGCCGCTGCTGACCAAAATATTTGTTGATCAGGTGATTCCAGGGGGACTGGGAGACCTTATGCCACTACTGGGGGTCGGTATTCTGGTGATTGTGCTCACGCAGACCGTGACCAGCCTCTTGCGAGCGTTGCTGCTCATCTACCTGCAAGCTCGGGTCGATATGCAGATGATGCTCGGCTTTTTTGAGCACCTGCTGACACTCTCCTATCACTTTTTTCAGCAGCGTTCCAGTGGCGACCTGCTGGCGCGCCTCAATAGCAATATTGTGATTCGCGACACCCTGACGAATCAGATGACCTCCACCTTACTCGATGGGAGTACGGTCGTCGTCTACCTGTTTATCTTGCTTGGGCAATCGCCGATCATTGCCCTCTTCGCTCTGGCGGTGGGCGCGCTCCAGATCGCACTCCTGTTACTGACCGGCCACCTGATCCATAATCTCAACAAGCGCGATCTGGTGGCTCAGGGGAAGGCTCAGGGGTATATGACCGAGGCTCTGATAGGTATTGCTACGCTAAAGGCGGCAGGAGCCGAACAGAGGGCACTCCAGCGTTGGTCCAATCTGTTTTTTGAGCACCTCAATGTTTCGGTGAGACGAGACGCGTTTTCAGCAACACTGGATACGATGATGGGAAGTCTACGGCTACTGGCGCCCTTGTTGTTGCTCTGGGTTGGCACGCTCCAGGTATTGCATGGCACGATGACGCTGGGAACCATGCTAGCCCTCAACGCTCTGGCGGCTGCTTTCCTGAGCCCGCTTGGCTCGCTCGCTAGTAGCGGCCAACGCCTGCAACTGGTTCGCGCCCATTTTGAGCGCGTCGTCGATGTGATGGAGGCACAACCAGAACAAAACTCACAAGATGTACAGCAGCCTCCCGCGTTGAGTGGGCAAGTGGAACTGCAACAGATAAGTTTTCGCTATGATTCCAACGCACCCCTGGTCTTACGCGATATCAATGTCCATATTGAGCCGGGACAAAAGGTCGCTCTGGTGGGACGGACAGGCTCGGGAAAAAGCACGCTGGGGAGGCTGCTTCTGGGACTATATCTGCCGACAGAAGGGAACATCCTCTACGATGGCATCCCCTTGCGAAGCCTGAACTATCAGGCTGTACGCAGTCAGTTTGGCGTGGTATTGCAGGAATCGACGCTCTTCAGCGGCTCGATCCGCGAAAACATCGCCCTGAACAATCCAGGCATGAACCTGGAGCAGGTGATCGGGGCCGCCAATGCTGCGGCGATCCACGGCGATATCGTCCATATGCCGATGGGCTATGAAACTCCGGTCGCTGAGGGCGGCAGCGCGGTCTCGGGCGGCCAACGCCAACGACTGGCGCTGGCGCGAGCCCTGGCGAACATACCGGCCATACTTCTGCTGGACGAAGCCACTAGCCACCTGGATGTGGTAACTGAGCAGGTCGTAGATAGCAACCTGAACGCGCTTTCCTGTACGCGTATCGTGATTGCGCATCGGCTGAGTACCATTCGCAACGCCGATCTGATCCTGGTGCTGGAGGAGGGGCGCATCGTTGAGCGCGGGAAGCATGCCGAACTGCTGGCACTTGGAGGCTATTACGCCCGGCTGGTTCAGAGCCAGGTCTCAGACGAAGAGCCCGTTATGACACAACGCAAGTATACAGCCAACCAGGCCGAGAACCATAGCACAGCCTGGCACGAAGAGGATACGGAGAAGCGGCAGGTTCTTCCGCCCATAAAGAAAGCCGCTGACAAAAAACAAAGTATGACCTGGCACGGAGAAAACACAGATGGGCTGAGGGTTACGCTGGCAGGGAAAAATGGTGTGGGGAAGAATGGAATGGGCAAGGTGCATGGAGAGTGAGGGAGAGCAGTCTACAACACGAAAGAGTTCACAGTGAGCACCCTGGCCTGCGCGAAGCAGACAAGTAATGACGGCCCATATCAGATGCAACGCCACCTGATTTGCTAAGGGACAAGACGCGTTACATATCTGTCGTCCATATGACTGTATGCCTGTACATACGCAAGCCATTGCTATAGAGCCGAAGAGAAGCCATTTTGGCGGATCAGGTACCAATTTTCAAGACAAAAGGAGAAAAACCATGAGCGTCGATCACATCATCAATGCCTGGCGCGACGAAGAGTATCGCGAGTCCCTGGATTTCGAGCAGCGTGCGAGCCTGTTGGAGAGCCCCATTGGAGCCATCGATCTATCCGAGGAGGAACTGATTGAGATTCAGGGCGGTGGTTCCTCTTCTTCTTCCTCTGATGTCACATTTGGGCCATTCTGTGTCGCCTTCGCCGTCGGCACATTAATCCTCATCAGCGCGGCAGTCGTTAGCGCAGCAGCTTGTAACTAACGACATACCCGCAACGGCGTATGCCGTTTGTCCCTAACGGCTTACGCTGTTCAGAGTGAAAGGAGAACCACGTGTCGACTGAACACATCATCAATGCCTGGCGCGACGAAGAGTATCACGAGTCTCTGGATGCCGACCAACGCAACAAGTTACCAGAGAGTCCTGCTGGGGCCATCGATCTCTCCGAGAATGAACTGACTCAAGCACAGGGGGGCTCAGACTCCATCATTGTATGCACTTTTGGGGATGTTTGTTTTGTTATCCAATTCGCCCTCTCACAGCTCGGGATCCACGGATTTTGTTAGTTGCTAGCACCAAAAAGGAGTATTCCATGTCTACCAACCATATCATTCGCGCCTGGCGTGATGAAGAGTATCGTGAGAGCCTGGATGCAGGGTTAAGCGCAACACTGCCGGAGAGCCCTGTCGGAGCCATCGAGTTGTCAGAGAGCGATCTGGCCGCAGTCGATGGAGGCATAACCCCTGTCCTTGTTACCATTTCGTTGGTGTACTGTGTCGGTATTACCATTGCCATTTCGGTCTACACCGATCTGTGCTAGCCCTTACAAGGAGAATAACGTGAGTAAGATTGATATCGTGCGCGCCTGGAAAGATGCCCAATACCGCCAGCATTTGAGCGCCGAAGAGCAGGTCATGCTGCCAGAACATCCAGCAGGTTCCATTGAATTAACCGCTGAGGAGTTATCGCAGGCGGCAGGTGCCGCGATCATTGCCAGCCAGGGCCCTTTTACCGAAGGGTGTTGCGCCACCATTTTCTTTACCACGCCCTGCTGCCCGACGGCGGCTTTTACCGCAACGTGTTGTCCCAACTTTAACGTAGCCTGAAACAAGGAGTGCGGGTTTTCAGGTTCAGCTGGAGCCGGGGCTACCTATCTCTGTAAGATGCCCCGGTTCCGTTCAAAGGAGGTTATTCCATGAGTACCATTGAGATTGTGTGCGCCTGGAAAGATGCCCAATATCGTGAGGCATTGAGCGCTGGAGAGC
>Ga0070730_10003274_pt1 | contig 14595 bp, 11 predicted proteins | sample Coa_R1_3_FD_66447 | JGI IMG/M metagenome (GOLD analysis project Ga0070730, IMG submission 66447) | Surface soil microbial communities from Centralia Pennsylvania, which are recovering from an underground coalmine fire - Coalmine... | ecosystem: Environmental > Terrestrial > Soil > Unclassified ...
ATCGGCGAATTTTCTTCGGGCGTGGTGGATGGAGACCGCTATTTGCAGGTGGACAACGCGTCGAACCTCTTCGCTTTCGACGTGATCACGGGCAGGCAGCTTTGGAAGCAGAATCTTGGCACCGTCCAGAAAGCGTCACCGGTGTTCGGCGACGGCAAGATTTACGTTGGCACCGAGAGCGGGAAATTCTACATCCTCCGCCCACACGCGGATCGGTGCGAGGTGCTGAGCGACGTGGAACTGCCGATCAACCAGCAGGGTCTGTTCAACGAAAGAGTGCCTGAGCCGGTGGTGGCCTCAGCTGCGATTTCGCGCGGGCGCGTGTATTTCGTCTCAAGCGATACGCTCTACGCCATCGGGAAAAAGACGCGCGTCCCGGCACAACCAGCGGTTGACGAGACGCCAACGCCCGCGCCTGGAGCTCCAACGTGGGTGCAGGTGGTTCCGACCGAAGTCATTCTCACATCCGGCCAGAACGCGACTTTTCATGCGCGGCTCTTCGACGAGCACGGCGAATTTCTCCGTGAAGAGAAGGCCGAATGGTCGCTCAACGGGCTAAAGGGTTCAATCGATGACGGCAAGTTGAGTACGCCGTCGGGCCAGGCAGGCGAGGCAGGGCTGATCAAAGCTACGGTCGGTAGCATTTCCGGCGAAGCGCGCGTGCGCGTCGTGCCACCGCTGCCCTGGAGCGAGACATTCGATTCCTACCCAGTGGGGGCAGCGCCGCCGCATTGGGTCGGCGTTGCGGCGGGACAGTACAAAGTAGCGGAGCTCGACGGGAATAAGGTCCTTGAGAAAGTACCGAATCAAACACTGTTCAAGCGCATGCGCGTTTTCCTGGGTCCGACAAACTGGTCGAATTACACAGTGGAAGCGGACATCCGGGCGACCGAAAAACGGCGGCAGATGGGCGATGCAGGCGTCATGGCGCAGCGCTACACGCTGGTGCTATTCGGCAACAACCAGCAGCTCGAGATGAATTCCTGGCAGCCCGAAACCGCGCGCCGCGTGGCCGTGCCTTTCTCCTGGAAGCCCGACACCTGGTATCACCTCAAGCTGCGCGTGGACAACACAACGGACGGCAAGACGCGCATTCGCGGCAAAGCCTGGGCTACGGCGGAGAGCGAGCCCGCGGCCTGGCTGATTGACCGAGTGGATCCCATTCCTAACCGCGAAGGCAGCCCTGGACTGTTTGGCGACGCCACTTACGGTGTGTTTTATGACAATCTGAAAGTGACGGCAAACCAATGAGCAAAAAGTTGATCTCGGCGACGATCGTGGCCATCCCGGCTACGCTGTTTCTGGTGTGGGCGTCGGAACCGAACGCGGGCGGCGACTGGCCGATGTGGGGCGGCACGCCCGACCGCAACATGGTCTCCAGCATGAAGGGCATTCCCACCACTTGGGACGTCAAGACCAAGAAGAACGTCAAGTGGGTGGCGGAACTCGGCTCGCAGAGTTACGGCAATCCAGTGGTCGCCGGAGGAATGGTTTTCGTCGGCACCAATAACGAAAGTCCGAAGGACCCTGCGGTGAAGGGCGACAAGGGCGTGCTCATGGCCTTTCGCGAATCGGATGGCGAATTCCTATGGCAGGACGTCAACGACAAGCTGCCGGCGGGCCGTGCCAACGATTGGCCATTTCAGGGTGTCTGCTCCTCACCGATGGTGGAGGGCGATCGACTCTACTACGTGACCAACCGCTGCGAGATCCGCTGCCTCGACGTTCATGGCGATGGCAAAAAGCACTCAAAACTGATCTGGAAATTCGACATGATGGAGGAGGTCGGCTCGGAACCGCACAACATGTCCAACTCGTCGCCGGTATCGTACGGCGATCTGATCTTTGTCAGCACGTCGAACGGCCAGGACGAAAGCCACGTGCACATTCCCTCGCCGCGCGCGCCATCCATCATTGCGGTCAACAAGCAAACCGGCAAGCTGGCATGGGAAGACAATTCGGTGGGCGATCGCATCCTGCACGGGCAATGGTCGTCGGCCGCCGTTGGGAAAATCGGCGACGTGGTGCAGGTGGTCATCGGCCAGGGCGATGGCTGGGTGCGCGGGTATGAGGCGCAGACCGGCAAGAAGCTTTGGGAATTCGACATGAACCCCAAAGATTCGGTTTGGCCCAAAACGCGGAATGAAGCCATCAGCACGCCGGTCATTTACGACAACAAGGTCTTCATCGCCAATGGGCAGGACCCAGAGCATGGCGAGGGCGTGGGCCATTTGTACGCGATCGACGGGACCAAGCGCGGCGATATCACGCAGAGCGGGCGCATCTGGCACTACGACAAGATCCGCCGCTCGATTTCGACCGGCGCCGTTTACAACGGCCTCCTGTTCTACGCCGATTTCAGCGGCTTCCTGCACTGTCTGGACGTAAACACCGGAAAACCGTATTGGGTGCACGACATGCTGGCCGCTGTGTGGGGTTCGCCCGTGGTGATCGACGGCAAAGTGTATCTGGGCGATGAAGACGGCGACATCGTGGTGCTCGAAGCCAGCAAAGAAAAGAAGCTGATCTCGGAAATGAACATGGGGAGTTCAGTCTACATGACGGCGGTGCCCGCGCATGGCACGTTGTTCATCGGCAACCGGAATCAGCTTTTCGCGCTGGCCGAGAAATAGCGCCGGGCGCCAGCCGGCTCTCGCAGCAGCTCATGTTCCACATCCGCCAGATCGATCACGTGGCGCTGACCGTAAAGGATCTCGATCGTTCCATCGCCTGGTATCGCGATATCCTGGGCCTCGAGCGACGCCATGAGGTAGTCTGGGGCCGCGTGCCGGCCATGATGTGCGCCGGCGAAACCGGCGTCGCGCTATTCCCCGCCGCTACGCAGAACCCGGACCCGGCACCCGAACGGCGCAACGGCACCATCATGCGCCATCTGGCATTTCAAGTGGACCGCCAAAATTTTCTGCGCGCGCAAGCCGAGCTGCGCGGGCACGGCATTTCCTTTACTTTCGAAGATCATCAAATCGCTCATTCGATCTACCTGAACGACCCCGATGGATACGAAATCGAGCTAACTACACACGAGTTGGATGGAGCGGCGTAGTTTCCTCCTGATTCCGGCGGGCGTGTGGCTGGGCTCGGCGGCCGAGCCGGCGGACCAAAACGAGTGGGCTCAGTTTCGCGACAACCCGCAATTGACCGGCGTCGCCGCCTCATCCCTTCCCACGAACTTGAAACTGCTTTGGACCTACGAGGCCGGTGACTCGATTGAATCTTCCGCGGCCATCGCCGGGGGCGCCGTCTACGTGGGCTCCCAAACCGCCGATCTTATCTCGGTCGATCTTGAAACTGGAAAGTTGCGCTGGAAATACCATGTGCAAGAGGGCATCGAGGAATCGTCGCCCGCCGTGCATGACGGCATAGTCTGCGTGGGCGATCTCGGCGGCACGCTGCACGCCGTGAATGCCGCCGATGGCAAGGGCCTGTGGACGCTGAAGACCGGCGCTGAGGTCAAATCTTCCCCGGTGATTGTGGGCGACCGGCTGCTGGTCGGCTCCTACGACGGCAATCTTTACTGCGTGGCGGTGCGGACGGGCGCTGTGATTTGGAAATATCGGACGACCAATTACGTGCATTGCACGCCTGCTGTTTCCGAGGGCCTGGCCTTCATCGCCAGCTGTGACGAAATGTTCCGCGCCATTCGCATCAGCGACGGCAAAGAAATGTTTCAGGTTCCAACCGGCGGATACAACGCGGCATCGCCCGCCATCGTGGGAAAATCCGCGTACTTCGGAACTTTCAACAACGAGGTGCTGGGCGTGAGTCTGACGAGCCACCGGATTCTCTGGCGCTACGAACACCCTACACGGCACTTTCCGTTTTATTCTTCACCCGCGGTGGCTGAGGGCAAGGTGGTCATCGGCGGCCGTGACAAGATCGTCCACTGCCTGAATGCCAAGACCGGCAAGATGATCTGGACCTTCACCACGAACGCGCGCGTGGATTCGTCGCCGGCCATCGCGGGCGGCCGGGTTTATGTCGGCTCGAACGACGCGCGCCTCTATACTCTCGATCTGGCCAGCGGAAAGAAGCTGGCGGAGTTCAACGCGGGCGCGCCGCTATCGGCGTCGCCGGCCATCGCCGCAGGAAAACTGGTCATCGGATCGCAGGATGGCAAGTTATTCTGTCTCGGCGGATGACCGCGCGGCATTCGAACTAGCGCGCCCGATATACGCTCGCACCGGATACCTGAAACCGGGTGTGGTTGGAAAAACTGCCGCGAAACCGTATCTTACTTAGGGGAATCGGCGGTACGAAATCGGTCTGCATGCCGCGCCACGGCCCGTGAGTGCGATCCGCCAAAACAACCCACGTGGCGCCATCGCTAAATCCTTCCACGACGTAATGCGCATAGGGCGCGGGCTTGCGAAACCACAGCGGATCGCGGTCGTCAACGAACTCCGGCAGCGAATACCTAATCGCCACTAGCTTCACTCGCTCGCGCAAATGGATCTCCGCACCGGCATCGCTCTCCGTCACCTCGACACTCTCCGGATGATCCAGCGGAAGCGCAGCATCCAGCAAATAGTGCAGCGTTCTGGCATAGATGGTTCGAAACACCTCGGCGCCTGGATCGGCCAAGACATTCGTGAAGCCCTCGCCCGAAACTTCCGCCAGCCGCAAATTCTTGTGAATCATCAACGCCTCATGATGAAATGCCGGCTGCATGACGCGCTCCAGGCCGCTCTCATTCGCCTCTGTGACGGCGCGATCGGAGCGCAACAGAATGTCCCACGCGCGAGGCTCATACGTCATGTCGGCCTCGCCCGCCCACGCGTGCGGCATCGGATCTCCCAGCTTCAATCCGAGGCCGCGCATCACCGGATGATCGACATTAGCGACCACTGCCGCACTGCCCTCCGGCCAATAGCCGACGCTGACGTGAAACAGATTCAGATAATCGATGGCGTCTCCCGCCTCGGGCGCTGTGATCGGCGCGTCCGGCGGCGCATCGGGCGGAAGCAGCCGCGGCGGCATGAAACTGTCCGGCTGGTCCGTCAAATGGCACCAGATATGGTCGCGCTGCCAGATGTAGCGCCGGTCCCGCAGGCTCGGCAGATATTCCACCATCACCGCGAAGGAATCGCCGCCATGAATCATGACTGCGCCGCCGCGCGCCATGTACTCTCGAAAGCGCCGGTAGCACTCGGCGGTAACAAACTCGGCGTGACTGCCGATTAGCACCAGGCGATAATCGCCCAGCCGCACGCGGTCGAGCGCCACGTCATCCTGCGTCGCGTAGTCAATCTGGAATCCATCTCTTTGCGACACCTCACGCAAATACCGGTAGTGCTGGATGTCGGCGTGCCTTTCGTAGAGACCGTAATAGTAATGATTGGTGCGCTGGAAACGTGTATTCAACACGGTTGGTGAGTAGCCGACGCTGTCGTAATGATAGTCGTCTCGCCAGGACGTCATGGCGTGACCGCCGTTCGCGGCGTAAGCCCGCCACATGTCGGTGGGAGCGATGAAGAGCACGCTGCCCCGTGGTCGGGCGGGCCGCACAATGAGACTCAGCATCTTCTCACTCATCAGGCGCACGGACGCATCGATCGTTGCCCCAGCCGGCACGACGATCGCACGATACAAACCGGTCGGCCAATCGTCGACTTGCAACAACAGGCGCGTCACCGGCAGCTGATATTCGAATCTCTTGCGAAAAACGGCCTTGCCCGCGACGTCGTCGATGAGCACGAACTCCATCGCCTTGCCCACCTCGGCCGGCCCCGGCACGATTTGCACTTCCTGCTCCTCGCCCGGCATCCAACTGGTTTCGAGCGGGCTCAGCACGGGAAACAGGTGCGCGTGAGAGCCAGGCACGCGCCGCTCCTGCCCCTGATACCATTCGGCCCACCAGAGCCGCGGGTCGCGCGGGCGGTAGGCGAAGATCGTGACTTCCAAATCCGGGCGACCCATGCTGGTCCAGAAATGCAGCTGCGTCAGCCCAGTCCGGCCCGTGCGGCGTCCCCAATGTTTCGCTGCGGGCGCGGCGCCTGCCAGCACCGTCCCAAGCGCAAGATTCGCGGCTCGGTCGTAGAACAGGGTTCCCCAGTTGACGAAATGTGCGGGCGGAACGGTTCCATCGGGGAGGTACAGCGGGTGGCCGGCGAGCGCGCCGGCGTCCAGGGTCATGGACTCGTTGAATTCCATGGGGAATCCCCAGACCAGCTTGAGCTCGTCCGGCGGAATGGGTGAGCCTGGCTGGTGCCGGATGCGGCAGAATTCAAACGCACCATGATGTTCGAGATGCGCCAACATCACGGCTTCCGATCCTGGAGCTCGTAGCGTCGCCTCGTTGCCATGCCTGCCCTCCACCTGGACTGTACGATTGCCCAACAAGAGCGAAACGCGCGGAAACTCGGCGCTCAGCAGCGGATTCGCGCTCAGCGGCTCGTGCCCAAATGCATCCTGCAGAAAATTCGTTCCCGCCAGCGGCGGCTGAGCGGCGGCAACAGCGGCGCCGAGCAGCAGCAATGCGGAAGGCCATCGCAGCATGGCGATCAAGCTAACATGCGCGGGTCCCACCGGGCAAACCCGCAGTGCGTTATCGCACGAAACGCAATCTGCGCAGCACTGCCCGGTTAACCAAAGACAACTGGCCGCGCATGATCGCACCGCGAAACAATGGTGAGATGCAGCTTCTGATGCAGCGTCCCTCCCTCAGCGTTTTCGTTTTTCTGCAGATTCTCGACGTGCTCACGACGCTGATTGGCCTACACCTTGGCGCCGGTGAAGCCAGCCTGTTTATTTCGCAGCTGATGCGTATTGGCCCCGTTCCCGCGCTAATGGTTTCGAAAATACTGGCGGTGATTCTCGTGATGATCGCGATGCGCCGTTACCCGCGCATCGTTGTGATGGCCAATTTTTGGTTTGCGGCGGTGGTGACCTGGAATCTGGCGCTGATTTGCGCCCAGGGATGGAGGCACATTCCGTCTTAGCTCTCGCAACCGCGCCGCACGCCTCTACTTCAAGTGCAGAACTTCGTTCAGCGATCCTTGCCGGTAACCTTCGAGGTCCAGCGTCACATACTGGAATCCCAGCTTCCTGAAAATCGCCGTGAATGCCGCCGCCATCTCCGGCGCTAACGCCCGAGCGAGTTCATCCTTGGCGATCTCGATCCGAACCAGCTCGCCATGAAACCGCACGCGAAACTGCCGGAATCCCAGCGCCTTGATCTCTTCCTCGCCCTTCTCGACGGTCTTGATATTTTGAATCGTCACCGGCGTTCCGTAGGGAATCCGCGAGCTCAAACAGGCCGACGCCGGCCGGTCCCACGTCGGCAACCCCGCCACGCGCGACAGTTCGCGGATCTCCGCCTTGCTCAATCCGGCCTCGACCAGCGGCGCTTTCACCTGGTGAATCTTTGCCGCGTTCTGCCCCGGCCGGTAATCGCCCAGATCGTCTTGATTCACGCCATAGATGATGTGCGCAATACCTCGTTCACGTCCGACTTCTTCAAGGCGCGTGAAAAGCTCGTCCTTGCAGTGAAAACACCGGTTGGCGTCGTTCTTGAGGTAGTCGGGATTCTCGAATTCGTGCGTCTCGATGTACTCGTGTGCGATCCCGAACTGGCGCACCAAATCCTCCGCATCACGTTTGTGCGACTCCGGAATCGACGCCGAGTCCGCCGTGATGGCGATGGCATGACTACCCAGCACCCGGTGCGCGGCCCAAGCCAGGTAGGCTGAATCCGTCCCGCCCGAGTAGGCTATGATGACGCGCTCCAAGCCGGCCAAGATGGCAAACAGCTTCTCCTGCTTGGCATCGAGCGCGGCCGCGTCCATCACACCCACTAGAGTGGCCATAGCCCGATTATAAGCCATACCTTTGTGAAGGTGCCGCTTCAGCGCGTCTGCCTTCAGCGCGTCTGCCACGGCTGCATTTGCTATTCTGGCTAAGGTTCCTCCTTTCTGTCTGCTTACAAAACATGGCCTTGACCCGGGAAAAAACTCGGTTGATGAGCGCGTCGGAGATCGACCGCACGCTCGTGCGGCTGGCGCATGAAGTTCTCGAAAAGAGCGGCGATCTGGACAAACTGGCCTTCGTGGGCATTCGCCGCCGCGGCGTGCCGCTTGCGCAGCGCATCGCGCGCAAAATTGAAGCTCTCGAGAAACGCTCCATTCCCGTCGGCATTCTGGACATCAATCTATATCGCGACGATCTGACCACGGTCGATATCAAGCCGGTCGTGAACGCAACGGAGATCCCGTTCTCCGTGCAAGGGAAAGACATCATCCTGATGGATGACGTGCTTTACACAGGCCGTACCGTGCGGGCCGCGCTCGATGCCCTGTTCGATCATGGCCGCCCGGCGCGCGTGCAACTGTTGGTCTTGATCGATCGCGGCCACCGCGAGCTGCCGATCGAAGCCCGGTTCGTCGGCCGCACCGTACAAACCGCTGACAACGAGATCATCGAAGTAAAATTTCAAGAGATCGACCAGTCTGAACAAGTGCTGCTGGTCGAGAAAGTGGCGGCGGAAACCACCTAGCGTAGCGTACACATGGCGTTTGGACTGCTCGGCATCGAAGAACTCACGCGCATTGAAGTGGAGTCCATTTTGCAGCGTGCACGTTTCTTTCAGCCGCTTCAGATGCAGTCTTTCAAGAAGCTGGATACGCTGCGCGGCAAGATGATCGTCAACCTGTTTTTTGAGGCCTCCACCCGCACGCGCACCAGCTTCGAAATCGCCGCCAAACGCCTGGGCGCCGACACTGTGTCGATTACCGCGTCTGGCTCCAGCGTATCCAAGGGAGAATCGCTAGTCGACACGCTAAACACACTCGCCGCCATGCACCCCGACGCCATTGTCATGCGCCACGCCGCATCGGGCGCGCCCCACTTTTTGGCGCGCCACTTGGCCATTCCCATCGTCAACGCCGGTGATGGAACGCACGAGCATCCCACGCAGGCGCTGCTCGACGCGCTTACCATCCTGGACCGCCGCGCCGCCCTCGAGGGTCTGCGCGTCGCCATCATCGGCGATATCGCGCACAGCCGCGTGGCGCGCTCCAACGTGCATCTGCTTTCGAAATTCGGCGCCGACATCGTACTGTGCGGCCCTGCTACCGTTTTGCCAGCGGAACTGTCGCAGATCGCTGCCGGCGTGACCCTGACAAACGATATTCGCGAAGCCATCGCGGGAGCCGACGTGATCATGATGCTCCGCGTTCAGTTGGAACGCCAGCACGACCCGCCGCTCAGCGCCGGCGAGTATTTCCAGTTTTACGGCCTGCGCCTTGAGCATATGGCGCTGGCCAAGCCCGATGCCATCGTCATGCATCCCGGGCCGATCAATCGCGGCCGCGAGCTGTCATCCGAAGTCGCCGATTTTCAAAGGTCGGTGATTCTCAATCAAGTGGAGAACGGCGTGGCCGTGCGCATGGCGGTGCTCGAGCGCATCGTGGGAGAACGGGCAAATGGCGCACATTGAGCGCGAGCAATTCGCCGTTCCCGGGCCGAGCACGCCGATTTGATAACCATGTCCTCGCTCCTCATTAAGAATGGCCGCGTGATCGATCCGGCTTCCGGCCTGGACGGGCCGGCGGACGTGCTGATCGAGGATGGCGTGATTCAGTCCGTCGGTCGCGACCTCGATCGCGCCGGCGCCCAGGTTTTCGATGCCGGCGGTCTAGTGGTCGCCCCCGGCTTCATCGACATGCACGTGCATTTGCGCGAGCCGGGAATCGAGCACTCCGAAACCATCGAAACCGGAGCCCGCGCCGCCGCAGCGGGCGGATTCACCTCCATCTGCTGCATGCCCAACACACTTCCCGTGAATGACAACGCGACCGTAACCAGTTACATCATCGAGCGCGCTCGCCAGTGCGCCGCCGTCAACGTCTTCCCCATCGGAGCCATCACCAAGAACAGCGAGGGTGAAGCCTTGGCCGCGATCGGTTCCATGAAGAATGCGGGGATTGTGGCCATCTCCGACGACGGCCGGCCGGTGATGAACGCGCGCGTGATGCGACGCGCCATGCAGATCGCACGATCGTTCGACCTGCCCGTGATCGATCACTGTGAAGACTTGAATCTGAGCGCCGGCGGCGATATGCACGAAGGTGTACCTTCAACCCGCCTCGGCTTGCGCGGCATTCCGGCAAGCTCGGAAGACGTCATGGTGGCACGCGACATTCTGCTGGCCGAATCCACCGGCGCCCGCTTCCACGTGGCGCACATCTCATCGCGCCATTCTCTCAACATGGTGAAATTCGCTAAGCAGCAAGGTCTGGCCGTCACCTGTGAAGCCACGCCGCACCACTTCGCGCTCACCGACGCCGATATCACGGCCTACGACAGCAGCTACAAAATGAAGCCGCCCCTGCGATCCGAGTGCGACGTGGCCGCGGTGATTGAAGGCATCGTTTCCGGAGCGGTGGATGCCATCGCTACCGACCACGCTCCGCATCCGGGCAGCGAAAAGATGCAGGAGTTCGAAAAGTGCCCCTTCGGCATCACGGGACTCGAAACCGCGCTCGGGTTGTCGCTTGAAAAGCTCCACCACACCGGAAAGATCACGCTGAAGCGCCTGGTCGAATTATTCACTACTGGCCCGGCTCGCATTCTAGGCCTCAGCCGCGGCACTCTGGCGGCCGGAGCCCCGGGCGACGTCACCATCTTCGATACCGAGTCGGCGTGGACCTATGATGTGAACCGCTCGTTTTCCAAAAGTAAAAATTCGCCCTTCCATGGCCGCAATTTCCGCGGCGGGCCCGTAGCGACCATCGTGGCTGGTGCGGTCGTGTGGCAGCGCGATCCCGCGTGAATGTGACGAGGCTCGTCGGCTGCCCGACTCACGATTGCCCAGTACGTCTAGTACGCAGGGATCCCCTTTGGAAGGTTGCTCTTCTCGATGGGTCACAATGACTTACGATGTACAAGTCTAAAGGAACTGTTCCGAGTTTTTCGCAACCCCCAATTCACGAGCTAAACATCCGCTAGTGCTCTATCAATGAGTTGTCCGCTGATCGGCAGCGCTAAGACCCATGGCCCAAGAATTACACAGAAGGCAACGCGCGAGTTAATGCGCAGCATTATGGCTGGCAAGTGCACGCCATGCGGCTTAAAGATCGGGGGGGCACGGTGGGAAAGGGTTCAAAGGGATTTCTAAGTGCTGCGGGTCTGTTTGTTTTGGCTGCGGGCGTAACGGCACGCGCCACTACGGTGACATTCGATTTCCATGCACCCAATCTGTCCCGCAGTGCCGACAACGCTGGAGTCCAGACCTATCTGAACGCTCAACTCCTGGCGCAGCTCGGCGCCGGAGCGACCGTAGCTGTGACGGGCTCGAAGGCCGACCATAGTTACACCGGCGACGGCCACGTGGTTGGCCCGGGTAACGGCAGCACTTCGCTTGCCCTGGGGAATTCGGATGGCGGCGTGCAAAATGCCAATGCCAACGATAATTTCATCGACAACGTGAGCGGGATCACCGAGATCATGATGACGTTTAACTTCAAGAGCTACGGCATTAGCTTCGACTTTGAGATCTTCCCCGACAGGACGTGCCAGACAGGCGTCAACTGCGGCGTGAATCAACCCGACTTCTCGGTAGTCGCCGACGGCAATCTGGTCTTCGGAAAGATCCTCGGTGTGCAGCCCGGCAATCCCGGTGCACCGTACCTGCACTCTCCTAACAGCGGGTCGCTCAACAATGAACACGCCCCGCAGTTTTTGGGGCAGAGCGGCTACATACCTTTGAATGGTGTGACAAAGCTTGAATTCGTCGATTGGCCAGCCACCATCGGCGTCGACAACCTCAAGATCAACAATCAGGTTCCTGAACCCGCCAGCATCGTCCTGCTGGGAAGCGGCCTTTTAGTTTCCATGGCCATGATGCGCCGCCGGAAACAACAGTAAGCCAGCACTCGCGTCTCTACCACAACGGCCACCGCCTCCTCCTTGGGCGGTGGCCGTCCAGCTTTTCGCGGCCGCGGAAATGTTATCTTTGTTTTCCTGATGACCCGACTGCTCAGGCTTCAACCTTTATGGGCGGTAGCCGCGCTCTCAACCGTTCTCGCGCAGCGCCCCAGCCTGGACCGCATCCGTGTCAACGATTTGCGCGCCGATCTGACTTTTCTCGCCTCGGACGCGCTGGAAGGCCGGCGCTCGCTCCAGCGCGGCTCCGAAGTCGCCATCCAATTTCTAGCCGCTGAGTTCAGCAAGGCCGGCCTCAAACCTGTGGCGGAAGATTCGTACCTGCAGGCGGTTCCCCTCATCGAGTACCGGGTGGATCCCAGCCAGTGCATCCTCGCCCTTGTGCGTGGCCTCAGCCGCCGAAGCTCCCAGTACAATGTCGATTTCTTCGGAGGCTCGCCGTTTGAAGCCGACGTTCTCGCTCCAGTAGTCTTCGCCGGATACGGCATCACCGCCCCTGAATTCGCCTACGACGATTACGCCACGCTCGACGCGCACGGCAAGATTGTCCTAGTCTTCGATCACGAACCCCAAGAGAACGATCCCCGCTCCATCTTCAACGGCAAAGGCAACACGCGTTATTCGAGCGCCTTCGTCAAGATGGTGAACGCTCAGCAGCACGGCGCTGTGGGCATTCTCTTTGCAGCCGAGCCCAACCGCAAGCATCCGTCGAATCAGGAGCGAATGGCGCGCGTGCCGGGGACGGAGCGGCGCGCCACAATTTTGCTACCCCAGGCGCTGGCGGATTCCGAAGCCCGGCTGCCGTCGTTTTCTATAAGCGATCAGCTTGCCGCCGATCTGGTCTACCCGACCGGTAAGACACCGGCCGAGCTTCAGGCCGCCATTGATCACAGCCTCCAGCCGGCTTCGCAGTCGCTTCCTGACATGCGCGTCCAGATGCGCATCGTCCTCGCCGAGCGGCGGCGCGGTACTTCCTACAACGTGCTCGGTATGGTCGAAGGCAGCGATCCCACGCTCAAGAACGAAACCGTCGTCTTCAGCGCGCACTACGATCACGATGGCGCCTGGGACGGCCACATTCGCCCGGGCGCGGATGACAATGGCTCGGGCACCGTCGGCGTTCTTGAGCTGGCCCGCGCCTTCGCCGCCAGCCCCGAGAAACCGAAGCGCTCGCTGCTGTTCGCGATCTTCGCTGCCGAAGAGCGCGGTCTGCTCGGCTCGCACTACTACGTCGCGCATCCGCTGCGTCCGCTCGAGACCACGCGCGCCGTCATTAATTTCGACATGATCGGCCGAAATGAGACGCCCAGCCGCCAGACAGACGGCCTGATGGACATCGCGCCCGACACCTCGAACGAGCTCAACCTCATCGGCACCATCAACAGCCCCGACTATCGCGCCGCCGTCGAACGCGCCAATGAGTACGTAGGTCTCCGTCTCAACGACAAATGGGACCGGGACGCCGCGTTAAATATCTTCCAGCGCAGCGACCAGTTTCCTTTCGCGCTGCACGATATCCCGGCGATCTGGTGGTTCACCGGCTTTCATCCCGACTACCATCAGACGACCGACACCATAGAGAAGATTAATTTCACGAAAATGGAAAAAATTCTGCGCCTTGCCTATCTCACCGGCTGGGATTTCGCTAACGCCGCGGCGACGCCCGGTTTCGTCGCGCGTCCGGCGATGGGCGGCTCGCAATGAAGCGCATCACAATGCCGTCAACCCTTCTCGCAGCGCTATTTCTAACAAGCGCGCTGATTGCCGCCGACGCGCCGCTCTCCCGCCTCGAGCGCGAAATCGAGCGTGTGTCGAAGATCGGCGGCGGTGTGGTCGGAGCGACCGCAGTGCACCTGGAGAGCGGACGCAAAGTATCGTTCCACGGCGACGAGCGGTTCCCCATGGCCAGCACTTTCAAGATCCCCATCGCCGTCCAATTGCTGCATCGGATTGACGCAGGTGAAGTGAAACTCGATCAGATGGTCGAGCTGCACGCCTCCGACCTTCACCCCGGTAGCGGCACGCTGTCGGATCTGTTCAGCAAGCCGGGGGTCTTTCTTTCGGTGCGCAACCTCATGGAGCTGATGCTGCTGATTAGCGACAATAGCGCCACTGACATTCTCCTGCGCCTGGCCGGCGGGCCCGATGCCGTTACCGCCCGCATGCGCACGCTCGGCATTACCGGTATCAACGTCAGCCGGCCCACGGCGCGGCTGATAGCCGACTGGGACGGCGTGAAGAATCTGCCGCCCGAAAACCAGTGGTCGCCCGAGATGTGGGCAAAACTGCTGGATGCGGTTCCGCGCGACGAAGCGAAAAAGGCCGCCGCCGCGTTCGATCAGGATCCGCGCGATACGTCCACGCCCGACGCCATGACGGCGCTGCTCGCGCGCATATGGCTCCATGACCGCGAAGTCATGAAACCCGAGTCCGCCGACCTGCTGCTCGACATCATGCGCCGCTGCCAGACCGGCCAGACGCGTCTCAAGGGCATCCTGCCCCAAGGCACAGAAGTGGCCCACAAGACGGGATCGATCGGCGGCACCACCAATGACGTCGGCATCGTCACCCTGCCCGACAACGCGGGGCACGTGGCCATCGCGGTGTTCGTGAAGGCCTCCGACAAGCCGGTGGCGGAGCGCGAGCGTGCCATCGCGGAGATCGCACGCACGGCGCACGATTTCTTTCTGTACG
>Ga0070730_10003275_pt1 | contig 14591 bp, 12 predicted proteins | sample Coa_R1_3_FD_66447 | JGI IMG/M metagenome (GOLD analysis project Ga0070730, IMG submission 66447) | Surface soil microbial communities from Centralia Pennsylvania, which are recovering from an underground coalmine fire - Coalmine... | ecosystem: Environmental > Terrestrial > Soil > Unclassified ...
AATCAAAGCTCCGCCCGATAGCGGAGATCGCCGCCAAGCTGAGCATTCCGGATGATGCGCTGGAGCCGTATGGGCGACACAAAGCGAAGATCGGCACGCGCTTCATCGCGTCCCTGGAAGGCAAGCCGGATGGCGCGTTGGTGTTGGTGACCGGCATCAGCCCGACGCCGGCGGGCGAAGGCAAAACCACTACCACGGTCGGGCTGGGCGATGCGCTGAACCGTATCGGCATGCGCGCGGCGATCTGCCTGCGCGAGCCCTCGCTTGGGCCGAGCTTTGGGATGAAAGGTGGTGCCGCGGGCGGTGGCTATTCGCAGGTCGTGCCGATGGACCAGATCAACCTGCATTTCACCGGCGACTTCCACGCCATCACGTCGGCCAACAACTTGCTGGCGGCGATGATCGACAACCACATCTACTGGGGGAATTCGCTGGGCATCGACGCGCGGCGCGTGTCGTGGCGGCGGTGCATGGACATGAACGATCGCTCGCTGCGATCGATCGTCGGCAGCCTGGGTGGCGTGGCCAACGGCTTCCCTCGCGAGGATGGCTTCGACATCACGGTCGCGTCCGAGGTGATGGCGGTCTTCTGCCTGTCGAAGAACCTCGACGAGCTTCAGGAGCGGCTCGGCAAGATGATCGTCGCGCAGAAGCGCGACGGGTCCGCGGTAACAGCGAAGGATCTGAAGGCGGACGGCGCGATGGCCGTGCTGCTGAAGGACGCTCTGGCGCCCAACCTCGTGCAGACACTGGAGGGTTCGCCGGCGTTCGTGCACGGCGGCCCATTCGCCAACATCGCGCACGGCTGCAATTCGGTGATGGCCACAAGGCTTGGGCTGAAGCTAGGAGATGTGGTGGTGACCGAAGCCGGCTTTGGCGCCGACCTGGGTGCGGAAAAGTTCATCGACATCAAGTGCCGCAACGCAGGGCTGAAGCCATCCTGCGCCGTGGTGGTGGCGACCGTGCGGGCGCTGAAGATGCATGGCGGTGTGGCGCGCAATGCGCTGGGTACCGAGAATGTCGAGGCAGTGAAGAAAGGCGTAGCGAACCTGGCGCGACACGTGGAGAACCTGGGCAAATTCGGCCTGCCGGTGGTGGTGGGGGTGAACCACTTCACGTCCGACACCGAGGCTGAGTTCGCGGCGATCCGGGATGCGATGGCGAAGCAGGGCGTGGAGGCTATCTCTTGCACGCATTGGGGTGACGGATCCGCCGGTGCCGAGAAGCTCGCGCGCGCGGTGCAGCAGAAGATCCTGACCGGCGATGCCAAGCCGGCGCCGCTGTATCCGGATGGAATGCCGCTGGCCGACAAGATCCGCACCATCGCGCAAAAGATCTATCGCGCGGCGGATATCGCGGTGCCAGATGCGGTGGCGCGGCGGCTTGAAGGCTTCGAGAAGGCAGGCTTCGGCCACGTGCCGGTCTGCATTGCCAAGACGCAGTACAGCTTTACGTCCGATCCCACGGTGATGGGCGCACCGGAGGGCCATACGCTGCCGGTGCGCGAGGTGCGGCTATCAGCGGGCGCGGGCTTCGTAGTGGCGATCTGCGGGGAGATCATGACAATGCCGGGGTTGCCGCGCACGCCGGCGGCGGAGGCGATCCATCTGCGGGAGGACGGGGAGATCGAGGGGCTGTTCTGAGGAGCGGACGTGGGCGAGGCAATCTGGAACTGGTTCGGGATTGCCTCGCTACCCTCGCAATGACAGCGATTATACCACGCCGCCGCTTCGCAGCTTCTGCACCTCGTCGGCGCTGATGCCGCACAGCACTTCCAGCACTTCCGACGTGTGCTCGCCGAGCAGCGGCGGGCGGGTTACGTCGACTGGAGAGTCGGACAGTTTTACTGGACAGCCAACCGTCTGGTAGGTGCCGCGCGTCGGATATTCAATGTCGAGGATCATGTCGCGTGCCCGCAGATGCGGGTCGTCCAGCACCTCGCCGGTATCGAGGGTCGCGCCGCATGGAACACCGGCATCGCCCATCAGACGCATGATGTCGTGCTTGCTGTGCTGCCTGGTCCACGCGGCCACGATCTCATTCAGCGCCGCCCGGTTTTCCCACCGCCCATCCGGCGTGGTGAAGCGCGCATCGTCTGCCAGCTCCGGCTGGCCGATCACGCCCAGGAAGGACTTCCACATCTGTGGCTGCGCAAAGATATACACGTAATCGTTGGGGCCACCCGGCGCGCAGGGATACGTGGTGCCCGGCACCGTCTTACCGAGCTGATTGCCCTGGCGCTGCATCGGCGCACCGAAGCGCTGGTGATCGCGAAGACTGACGCGGATCAGGTTCACCACGGCATCCTGCATCGACACTTCGACGTGCTGACCCTTGCCGGTCTGATGCCGCTGCTGCAGCGCCGCCAGGATGCCGATGGCCATGTGCATGCCGGTGCCTGAGTCGCCGATAGCCGGATAGACATAGGTGGGCGGATTCTCGGGGAAGCCGGTCACGCTCATCGCACCACCCATCGCCTGGGCGATCGGCTCGAAGCTCTTGAAGCCGCTATACGGCCCATAAGTACCGAACCCCTTGATGGTTGCATAGATCAGGCGAGGGTTGAGCTTCGACAATTCCTTGTACCCCAGCCCAAGCCGATCCAGCGCGCCTGGCCCGAAATTCTCCACCAGCACATCCGACTGCTCGATCACTTGCCTGAACAGTTTCTTCCCTTCCTCAGTCTTCAGATTCAGCGTCAGGCTGCGCTTGTTGGCGTTCAGCACGAGAAAGAACAGGCTGTCGCTGTCGGTGCGGTCGCGCATGTTGGTACGCGCCACGTCGCCGCCTTTCGGTTCTTCCAGCTTGATGACGTCGGCCCCAAGGAAGCCCAGGATCTGCGCGCAGGCTGGTCCCGCCTGATTGTGCGTCATGTCGATCACGCGGATGCCGGACAGGGCCTGGTTCATGCGGTCTCTCCTCTTATGGCGCGCCAGACGCGCTCTGGCGTTAGTGGCATTTCGATATGGGTCACGCCGAATTCGGACAGCGCGTCCACCACGGCATTGACGACGGCGCCGAGCGCCGGTGTGGTGCCGCCTTCGCCGCCGGGGCGGATGCCGAGGCGATGGCTGTTCGCCGGCACCTCGATCAACTGGCAATCAAAGAACGGCAGATCGTCCGCGCGAGGGATTGCGTAATCCATGAACGAGGCTGTCAGCAACTGGCCTGTGTGCCGATCGTAGTGGCATTGCTCCAGCAACGCCTGCCCGATGCCCTGGGCAGCAGCGCCGTGCGTCTGGCCATGCAGGATCAGCGGATTGATCGCCAGGCCTACATCGTCAACGCCTGACCAGCGCACCAGCGCGATCTGCCCGGTCTCGGGATCGATCTCGACCTCGCAGACATGCGTTCCGGAGGGAAAGCCACCGACCGATACGGTCTCATCGCCGATGCCATCGAGCTTGCCACGCAGATCATCCGGCAGATCAGCGCGCGTAGCCGCGGCCTTCGCCACCTCGAAGATGCCCAGGCGCCGATCTGTGCCCTTCACCGCAAAGGTGCCGCGCGCGAACTCGACGTCGATCGGACTGACTTCCAAGAGGTGCGCGGCGATCAGCCGGCCCTTCTCGATGATCGCGTCCGCCGCGGTGCCGATGGCGAGGCTGGCGATGCGCATCGAGCGGGCAGAATGCGAACCTCCACCGGCACTGACGCGGTCGGTGTCGTGCGCGACGAAATCGACGCTATCGAACGGCACGCCAAGCCATTCTGTCAGAAGCTGGGCGAAGGTGGTTTCATGTCCCTGGCCGCTGTTCATCGTGCCGATCACCAGTTCGACGCGGCCTTCGGGTGAGAGAGTGACTTCGGCACGCTCGCGTGGAAAGCCACTGGTGGCTTCGATGTAGTTGCCGCAACCGATGCCGCGGAGTTTGCCGCGCGCACGGGCGTCGGCTCTGCGTATCGCGAAGCCGTCCCAGCCGGCGAGCGCCAGTGCGGCATCCATGCCTTTCTCATACTCGCCGTTGTCGTAGGTGATGCCGACGCCATTGGTATAGGGCATGGCGTGCGGCGGAATCAGGTTGCGCCGGCGCAACGCGATACGATCGAAGCCACACTGCGCCGCCGCCTTATCTATCAGCCGCTCGATCACGTAGATCGTCTCTGGCCGCCCAGCGCTGCGGTATGGTGTGGTGGGCATCGTATGGGTCAGCACGGCACAGCCGCGGAAATACACCGCCGGGATGCTATACACGCCGGACACGATGTTCAGGCCCTTGCGCAACGGGATGAAATGCGCGGTGTAGGCGCCCACATTGCTCAGATTGGTGCCCCGCAGACCAAGGAACCTGCCTTCGCCATCGAGCGCCAGCTCCGCAGTCACCGTGAGGTCGCGGCCCTGATAGTCGCTGAGGAAGCATTCGCTGCGATCGCCGCACCACTTCACCGGTCGGCCGACACGTTGCGCCGCCCAGGGCAGCAGGGCGTATTCAGGAAAGAAGCTGTTGCGGGTGCCGAAATTGCCGCCCATGTCACCGCAGACCGCGCGGCACTGTTCTTCCGCCACACCCAGTACCTGCGCGAGCGTCTGGCGTTCGCGCACGACGCCAGCGCCGGTACCCGCATGAATGGTGTAGCAACCGCTCGCTGCGTTGTAGTCGCCGATCGCGGTCCTCGGCTCCATCGGGACACCGGTCACGCGATGGATCCAAGTGTCCAGGCGGACGGTGTGGGCGGCGCGGGCGAAGGCGGTGTCGGTCGCCGAGCGGTCGCCGACCTCGCCGTCGACCGCAAGGTTGTTCGCGCAAGCATCCCATACCGGTGGGGCGCCGTCCTCAAGCGCATCCGGCGCCAGCACCATTGCCGGCAATGGCTCGTATTCGACTGCGACCATATCAGCCACGTCCCGCGCAATCGCCTGCGTTTCGGCCACCACCATGGCAACGGGTTCACCGACAAAGCGGACCGTCTCGGCGGCTAGCGTCGCGATATCGACCGTGAACACCGACGAGCCTGGCCGCACCCGCAGCGCAATGTCGGGAGGACCTGCAACGGCCGCCTGGTGCGGAATGGTCCCGCGCCCATCCGCGCTGAAATCAGCCCAGGTGAACACGCCCAGCACCCCAGGCGAGGCGCGCGCCAGGGTTGTTTCGATCGACTTGATGCGAGCATGCGCGTGCGGCGAACGCACGATGGCGGCGAAGGCCATGTCAGGCAACGTGATGTCGGGAACGTAGCGGCCGCCGCCGGTGAGCAGGCGCGCATCCTCCTTGCGCCGGACCGGCTGGCCGATGCCGAACTCAACCATGTGACATCTTTGCCTCGATCGTCGTCAGCAACTCGGTCAGTCCGACACTCATGATGACCAGCACCAGGATTGCCGCGTAAGTGCCGGTCGCGTCGAAAACACCGGAATAGTACTCGATCATGAAGCCGATGCCACTGTTGGAGGCGATCAGCTCCGCGAGCAGCGTGTTGGTGAAGGCATAGCGGACGGCGATCCGCATACCGGTGAAGATCCACGGCAGCGTCGCCGGGATCAGGACTTTCCGTATAACCTCCGAGCGCGTGGCGCCCATCAGCGACAGCGCGCGCACCAGATCGCGATCGACGTTGCGCACACCGTCAAGCGTGCTGTTCAGTACAAGGAAGAAGACGGTGATGGCGACCAACGCCACTTTCGACTCGATTCCGATGCCCAGCACGATGACGAACAACGGGGCCAGCGCGATCTTCGGCATGGCGTAGAGAGCGGTGATGTAAGGCGACAGCACTCGGTGCAGCCGTGGCATCAGGCCGAACAGCAGGCCAAGCGCGACTCCGATGCCCGTACCAATCGTATACCCCAGCGACATCGCGAGGAGGGTGGAGCCGACATTGCCCCAAAGCGAGCCATCGAGCAGCCATGTCCACAGCCGCCCGACAATCTGCACCGGACCGCTCATCCAGAAGCGCAGCTTATCACTTGGCTGGTATTGCCACAGCGCCAGCAGCATCAGAGCCAGCAACAGGCGAGCCAGCGAACGGCCCAGCGATGTGGAAAGGAGGCTGGCCAGGTTGGGCTGCGGTAATTGGGAGCGCGCGAGGCCCGCTCCCGCAGCCTGCGGCCTCACCCCACTCATACGTCGGTTCCCCGTGCCACTTCGTCCTTCAACTCGTCCCACAAGGACTCGTGCAGATGCGCGAAGGCTTCGGTGAAGCGGATGCTGAAGACGTCGCGCGGTCGCGGCAGGTCGATCGCGCGGATCGTGCGAATTCGCCCAGGTCGTGCACTGAACACCACGACACGATCAGCCAGCGTGATCGCCTCGCCCAGATCGTGGGTGACGAACAGCACCGTCATGCGCCGCTGCCGCGTCAGCGCTTGCAACTGGTCCAGCATCAGGAGCTTCAGCTGCGCATCCAGCGCGCCGAACGGCTCGTCCATCAACAGCGTTTCCGGCTCGTAGATCAGCGTCCGTGCCAACGCGACGCGCTTGCGCATACCGCCCGAAAGCTCGGCAGGATAATGCTTCTCGAACCCGCCAAGGCCGACAAGATCGATGATCTGCGCGACACGGGATTCGGCATCATTGCGCGAGCCGGCGCGGCACTTCAGCTCCAGCGCGACGCGGATGTTGTCGGCCGCGGTGCGCCACGGCAACAGCGTGTCCTTCTGTGTCATGTAGCCGACGGCGCGGTTCACGCTCTGCACTGCTGCGCCGTCGTAGCGCACCACACCACTGCTCGGCTGCAGCAACCCGGCGATCAGGTTCAGGATGGTCGATTTCCCGCAGCCACTGGGACCGACCAGAGCGACGAATTCGTGTGGCTCCACGCCCAGATCGGTCGGCTGCAATGCCTGCACTTCGCGCTCGCGCGTGACGAACGCTTTGCTTACCCCGGAAAGCTCAACCCTCGGCATGGCGCCACCGCAGCAGGTGCTGTTCTGTCCAATTGGCCGTCTCGCCCACCATCAGGCCGAGCAGCATCAGGATGAACAGCGCCGAATAGAGTGATGTCATGTCGAATTGGGATGCCGCGTCGCTGAGCAGAAACCCGAGGCCCCGCCGAGCCGCCAGCATCTCACCCGTGGTGGCCGCGACGAGCGCATAGGGCAGTGCCGTTTTGATGCCACCGATGATCCACACCATGCAGGCCGGCGCTACAACTTTGCGGAAGGTCTCGCTCCGCGAGGCTCCCATCAGTTCGACCTGGGCGACCAGGTCGGTATCAACCGAGGATGCGCCGGCGAAGGTGTTGAAGAACAGCAGGAAGAAAACGACGATGGTGGTGAGGACGATCTTCGGCAACATGTCGAGACCGAAGAACATGATGAACAGCGGCGCGAGCGCGACCAGCGGCACACTGTAGAACGCGACCACGATTGGCCGCAGGATGCCCGCGGCGATCGGCGCCCGGCCGAGCAGCAATCCCGCCAGCACACCGGCCACCGAGCCCAGCAGCAGTCCGGTGACCACTTCGGTGAGGGTGGTGGCAATATGGATGTAGATACTGCCCTGCAGCCACTCGGCAAGCTTCGCCGCGATCAGCGAGGGGCGGCTGGTCCACACCCCGCCTGGCCCGAACCCGATCAGCTCCCAGCCACCCAGCAGCAGGACACCCACGGCGACCTGCCACAGTACGATCGGATCGAATCGTCGACGCATTCTCACTTGCCGAGGATGTCTTTCGCTGCCTCGCGTGCCAGATCGGCGTAGACGACCTGATCATAAGTGACCTTGAGCGGTGTCTTCTCCGTCAGATTCACCATCTTCACCGTGCTGTCGACCTGCGCTTGCGAAATCACCGGCGTGGTCGGCACAGCATTGATATAAACATCAAACGCAGTATTGAAGTCGGCATCTGCGGTTCCCTCGAAGAATGGCCGGGCGGCCTTGCGGGCACCTTCTTTGTCCTCATGGGCATATTTCATCGCACGGGTCAGCGCGCGAACCACGTGCAGCAGGAGATCACGCTTGGTAGCCAGGGTATCGCGGCTGGTGGTGATCACCTGATAGGGTACGTCCCGATATTCGGGCAGTTGCCCGGTCATCGGATCGGCGACGATCTGCCCGATGCCGCGGCTGACCGAGATATTGGTGAACGGCGACATGAAGGCAAAACCGTCCGTCGCGCCCCCCTGCATCGCCGCCACCATTGGCGCACCGATGCCGATCGGCTGCAGTTGCACATCCGTGGACGGGTCCATGCCGCGCACCAGCATAATCGTACGCATGAACTCATCGGTACTCGATCCCGGCGAGGTAATGCCGATACGCACACCCTTCACACGCTTGATCTTCTCGTCGATCGACATCGTGTCGGTGATGCCCAGCCGCTTGATCGCGGCGTTGGAAAGCACCAGCGCAATCGGGTAAACGTCGAAACCGGTGCAGATACCCACCAACTGGCCGCCACGTCCGACCGCGTGCATCGTGTGCGCAAAGCCTACCTGGGTGATCTCGGCACTGCCACCCATCACCGCGGCTGCCTGACGCGTGCCGGAGCTGACGTCCACTGATTCCGGGTCCAGTCCTTCCTGCTTGTAGAAGCCGGCGCCGATGGCGATGTATTGCAGCAGGAACGACATGCCCTTGCCGGCAAAGGCGATGGTGACCTTACGCAAGTCGTCGGCCGCCGCTGGGCGACCCAGCAACGCCAGCGTGACCACGGCGAGCATGATGGTGCGGAGCCCCACGGCCTTCCTCCCTCGTTCTTGTTGAGCAGCAGACTAAGCGGCTTCCCGCCAGTCTGTCATCCTGCTAGGGTCGCGCCGTTGCAATTTACAACGGACAGGAGGGTTGCGTGAGCGCTTACAATCAGCATCACCCGCGCGGCCCTGTTTGCGCCCTGCGATGCATCGTCGCAGGGCTGGCCAGCGGCCTCTAACACAAGGCAGTCGCCGGCCGGCTCTGAACGCCCTTTTTGCGTTCCTTCGAGCCAGAGAGTTTCCCATGCCCACGATCAGTCTGCGCGATGTCGGCGTGCTGTCGCCGCATCCCCTGTTCCAGAGTCTCACTATGGTGATCGGTGACACCGATCGCATTGGCCTTGTCGCAGCCAATGGCGGCGGCAAGTCCACTCTGTTGAAGTGCATTGCCGGCGAAACGGAGCCGACGACGGGCGATATTACTCGCTCGCGTGGTATGCGTGTCGGCTATGTAGAGCAGGATGTGCCGGCGAACCTGTTGAATTTGCCGCTGGCCGAGGCAATCCGTCGAGCCCTGCCGCCGGCGGAGCGCGATGCGAATGAATGGCGCGTCGATGTGATCCTGGATGACTTCGGCGCGTCGCCTGAGTTGCACAATCGCCCGCTGGCGGCGCTTAGTGGTGGCTGGCAGCGGCTGGCACTGATCGCGCGGGCCTGGGTCGGCGAGCCTGATGCGCTACTGCTGGATGAGCCGACGAACCATCTGGACCTCGCCAAGATCCAGATGCTGGAGCGCTGGCTTAGCACATGTCGTATGCCCATGCTGATCGCGAGCCACGATCGTCAGTTCCTCGCTGCGTGCACCACACGCACGTTGTTTCTCCGCCCGACAGTCTCGCGCGTCTATGCACATCCGTACACGAGAGCGCGCGATCTGCTGGCGCAGGACGATGCCGCGCACGAGCGGCAACTCGCGCAGGACGCGCGCGAGGTTTCCCGTCTGCGCCGCAATGCGAATGACCTGAAGAATGTCGGCATCAACAGCGGCAGCGATCTGCTGCTGAAGAAGTCGAAGCAGCTTCGCGAGCGGGCCGAGACACTGGAGCAGTCGCTGGTCGCGCAGCATGTGGAACGCAACGGGGACATACGCCTCAGCAATCGGGGCACACATGCGAAAGTGCTGCTGTCGTTGGCCAACGTCGACGTGCGGGCACCAGATGGGCGCAAGTTGTTCCACATCGCCAAGCTCGACGTGTTCCAGCAGGATCGCATCGTGCTGCTGGGCCGCAACGGCGTGGGCAAGTCGCAACTGGCGCAACTGCTGCGCCGGGCACTCGCCGGCGATGAAGTTGCGGGCGTCCGCGCCAGCCCATCCATCGTGACTGGCTATGTCGATCAACTGATGTCGCATCTTCCGGATGCGAGCACGCCACACGCGTTCATCAGCGGCACATTCCGCCCTGGCGATCAGCGCACCATCAGCCTTCTGGCCAGCGCCGGTTTTCCCGTGGAGACGCAGCGGAGGCTCATCGGCAGCCTGTCGCCTGGGCAAAAGGCGCGTCTTGGTCTGCTGGCACTGCGGCTCACGGAGCCGAATTTCTACCTGATGGATGAGCCGACGAACCACGTCGACATCGCCGGCCAGGAACGGCTGGAGGCGGAGATCCTGGCACATGAGGCGACCTGCATCATCGTCTCGCACGACCGCGCCTTCGTGCAGGGGATCGCCACGCGGCATCTGCTGATCGAGAACGGGATGATCTCGGAGGTAGATACGCCCGAAACGTTTTATCGCGGCCTCAGGGAGGATTGATCGGCTGGATCGCACTGGCGCGAGCGTGGCGGATCCTCAATGTACTATGGCAGGTGCTCGAGCTCCAGCCAGTCCGCGCTCTGCATCTCATCCAGGCGCGATGCCGTCCGCTCGAACATCTTCGCGTTGTCGCCACGCTGATAAAGTTGGTCCGGCAACGCCTCGGCCGAGGCGAGCAGCTTCACGCGATGATCATACAATGTGTCGATCAACGTGATGAAACGCCTGGCCTTGTCGTAGTTGTCCGGCGACAGTCGCGGCACGCCATCAAGGATCAGGGTGTGATAGCGCGTCGCCAGCGCCAGATAGTCGCCCGGGCCCAATGCCGCGCCGCACAGCGTGTCGAAGTCGAACCGCGCCACTCCCTCGGCAGCCAATGGCACGAGGAACTTCCGCCCCATCACCCACAGCGCATCGGACTTGCCGGCGGCACCGCCGGTCAGCTCGGCGAATGCCCGATCCATTTCGCGATCGGCGCGCGCATCCGCCGGCACCAGCCAGGTGCGCATGCCGCGCAGCCGCTCGCGCCGGAAGTCGCGGCCGTCATCCATCATCACCACGTCCAACCGCTGCTTGATCAGCGCGATGAACGGCAGGAACGCATCGCGCCCCGGCTGGCCCTTGAACAGGTCGTCCGGCGCGATGTTGGAGGTCGCCACCACAACGACGCCTCGCTCGAACAGCGCCTGGAACAGCCGGCCCAGGATCATGGCATCGGCTATGTCGTTCACCTGGAATTCATCGAAGCACAGCAGTGCGGCTTCAGTGGCGATCGTGTCAGCCAGCGGCGGGATCGGATCCTCGATCTCCGGATGGGCCCGCTTGAACGCGTGGAAGCGCAGATGGACGTTCTGCATGAAGCGATGGAAGTGGATGCGCTGCTTCCTGCGCACATCCGCCGCCGAGAAGAACAGGTCCATCAGCATCGACTTGCCGCGTCCGACGGCCCCGACGATGTAGAGGCCGTCCGGCGCCTCTATTTGCTGCTGACGCCGCAGCCAGGCGAACAGCCCGGCTGCTGGCCGAGGCCCGGGGTCGTAGCCATGCAATTGCTCCCACAGGCCATGCAGGCGCCTGGCGACGCGCTCCTGTGCGGGATCGGGCGCGAGTTCGCCAGCCGCTACCAGCGCCCGAAAGGCTGGCAGCGGCCCGCGCTGCGCAGCGATGTCGGCGCCCGGGTTGTCCATATCGGCCTCGCAGATAGCGTGTCCGGGGGTGGGGTTCAACGCACCGCCGGCTGTGCTAAGCAGCGCCGTCATGATCCATCTCGACTATGCGGCGCTGCGCGCCACCCCGGTCGCCACCGATCCCTTCCCCCATGTCGTCGTCCCGTATTTCGTCCCGCCCGACACCCTGTGGGCGGTGCTGGCGGACATGCCGCCACTGGACAAGCGCGGTTCCTTCCCGATCGACGCGCTCTCGCTCGGGCCAAACGCCCAGGCGCTGATGGATGCGATGGAGGGCCCGTTGCTGCGGGAGGCGATAGCCGACCGATTCGGGCTGGATCTGTCGGATGCGCCCACCATGGTGACGCTGCGCGGCTGGACCAATGACCGTGACGGCTACATCCATGTGGACTCGACCGCCAAGCGGGTCACCGTGCTGTTGTATCTGAACCAGGCGGCGGATGCGTTCACCCAGCACGACGGGTGCCTGCGCCTGCTCCGCGGGCCGGACAATCTGGATGATTTCGCCGTGGAAGTGCCGCCGGTGAACGGCACCCTCCTGGTGTTCCCCAACGCAGCGAACGCCTGGCATGGCCATAAGCGTTTCACCGGACAGCGCTATTCGGTGCAGCTCAACTACATGACCACGGACGCCAAGGCCCGCAGCGAACTGCGCCGGCACCGCATTTCGGCTTTCATGAAGCGTCTCACCCGCGCGGCCTGACCTTACGAAAGCTTCATCCGCCGGGAAAAGGCGCGGCAAGCCGGGTAGGAGAATCATGTCTCAGCTTGCAAGTGGAGGAGCTCATGATCGGAACGCGCAGTGCCTTGCTTGTTGCCAGCATCTTCGTCGCCGGCCCCGCCATCGCTGCGACACCATCAGATGGGCATTACGTGTGGGTCCCGGCAGGCGAAGCCGTTGTGGTGGCGCCGAAAGCCCCGACGCGCCCGATCGCCTTCCCGGTTGTCGACATGCTCGCACGCCAGGAGGCGATGATGCAGCGGATAATGGCCGACATGGACACGATGATGGCCATACCCCTGCCGAACCCCGATCAGATCATGCAGGCCGCCATGCAAGGCATGCCGCAGCTGGCCCCTGGCTCCAGCGTGGTGGTGACCTCGATTTCCATTCCCGGCGGCACCTGCAGCCAGACCATCACCTATGGAGCAACCTCCCAGGGCGTCCAGCCGGTGGTGAAGGTCGTGAGCAGCGGCAACGCGTGTGGCGCCATCCAGGCGAACGGCCCGATCAGCGTGGTCCAATCCACCCCCATTCCTCAACCTGCCGCACAGCAGCCACAGCAGCGCCTGTGGACTATCGGCTACCCGCAGCACCCAATCACGACTGGCGTTCGACCGCGGACCTGATCTCGTGGTCCGGCCGCTAGGTGCCGGGTGCCGGCCAGATTTCGTCAGGCGCATCCGCAGAAATCTTCAGAATCTGCGTGATCTGACAATCGCAGCGCTGCTCCTGCCGCCAAGGTAGTCCTCCATTTCCAGCCGGCGGGAGGACATTTCATGACCCAGCAGGTAGTTCTCATCACTGGGGCGCTCGCTGGCATTGGGCGCGCCACAGCGATTGCTTTCGCGCGGGCTGGTGCCAGATTGATCGTTTCTGGTCGTCACGACGAAGCAGGGACCGCATTCGCCAGCGAGCTACGCGATCTGGGCACCGAAGCGGAATTCGCGCATGCGGACACACGTCACGACGATGAGGTGCGCTCTCTGGTTGAGCGGGCGGTTGCGCGTTTCGGCCGACTGGATGTCGCGGTCAACAATGCAGGAACCGAAGGCCAGCCGAGGCTGCTGGTTGATGAGACGCCGGAGGCTTGCGCTACCGTGTTCGACACCAATGTGCTGGGCGTCGTGCTGAGCATGAAGTACGAGTTGCGGGTGATGCAGGGTCAGAAGGCAGGCTGCATCATCAACCTGTCCTCGGTTGCCGGGCACAAGGGACTGCCGGGAGTGTCGATCTATGTCGCGAGCAAGCATGCCGTTGAGGGGCTGACAAAGGTGGCCGCACTGGAAGCGGCGCCGTTTGGCGTCCGCGTCAACGCCGTGGGTCCGGGACCGATTGCGACCGACATGCTGGATCGCTTCACCGGAGATGCCGCAGGCAAGGCCGCGTTCCTGTCAGGCGTGCCACTCAAGCGTGCAGGCACACCGGAAGAGGTCGCGCAAACCATCGTATTCCTTGCCTCAGAGCAGGCCTCATTCATCACCGGGCAAGTCCTGTCGATCGACGGCGGCATTTCCGCGCAGTAGGGGCCACCGCGTTCGGTCCGGTTCAGACACGTTTGACGCAGGTCAAGGACGCCCATCGAGGGTGCATGCCTAGGGTTCGCCGTGCAGGACACGAGCCAACCCATGGACATGAATATCCCCGATCGCCCCGAGACCCCGATGGCGCTGAACCACGTCGTGCTGAACGTGCGCGACATGGAAGAATCGCATTGCTTCTGGACCGAGATCATCGGCTTCCGCCATGTCGGCACCGCCAAGCCACGCCCAGATAGGCCGGTCGCGCCGAACATGCGCTTCTACAGTTGCGATCATGGTGGCGGCCGGTTGAGCCACCATGATCTGGCCCTGGTGGAGAACCGCGATCTGCCCCAGCCGCCGGCCGAGTGGCGGATGGTCGGCATGCCGGTCGCCCTGAATCACATCGGGATCGCTCTGCCCAGCCGTGACGCATGGCTGCGGCAGCTTGCGTTCCTCCGCGCCAAGGGCATGAAGTTTGACCTGCGCGTCGAACACGGCATGACGCACAGCGTGTATATCCACGATCCGAACGGCTACGGCATCGAGCTGCTCTACGAATTGCCGCGTGAGATTTGGGAAAACAACATTGACGGCGCGCTGAACTATTCTGTGCGCCTGCCTACGGAAGGTGATGCGGCGCTGGCGGACCGCACCGAGGCACTGCCGACGTTCGGCTAGCACCATGCTCGACTACAGCGAGCTCGTCGCAACGCCACTGGTGCGTGTGCCGTTTGAATACCTGATCGTGCCAGGCTTCGTGCAGCCGACGGCCGCG
>Ga0070730_10003276_pt1 | contig 14591 bp, 15 predicted proteins | sample Coa_R1_3_FD_66447 | JGI IMG/M metagenome (GOLD analysis project Ga0070730, IMG submission 66447) | Surface soil microbial communities from Centralia Pennsylvania, which are recovering from an underground coalmine fire - Coalmine... | ecosystem: Environmental > Terrestrial > Soil > Unclassified ...
CCTGACGGAGCGTTTTTCGGCTATGATCAACTCCAGTCTGATCGAGCCGATGCTCGCCCTGGCCCTGGCATACGCATGTTAGTGGAGACTGCCTGCCGCATGGGGACCGCGTTGCTCTCCTTCAAAACGAACTGCTTTGTCTCGACGAAAAGGGAGAGCGTGCAGACCTACCGCGAACTGATCAACGACGAATGGGCCTCGTTCCTGGAAGCCATGTTTGAGAAAGGCAAATTGTGCTGGAGCTATAACCTGCCAGAGAACGAAGAGGAACGCGCTGAACTGCGAGTGTTATGTGAACGTATGCTCCCTTTTGAGAATCACTATCTTCGTGCTCATCGCGCCTATCTGCTTGCCCAACTGGGCTCCCACAACGAGGCGGCCAGGCAATTTGCTTTGCAAGGATTGAAGCAGGTAAGGTACCCTGACGAAGCTGGAGGCAAGCTTTCTTGAAGCCAACGTCTTCATATATCGGATCGGAAAACGGTGTATATCCAAAAGAGCAAGATAGGAGAAGTTTTTTGCTTTGTAAGCCAGTAGAATGTCTTGCATGCCATTTGGCTGTTTGTGGCGCCACGGGTGGAAGGCGAGCGGAAGACCTTTGTTTCAAGACTTCCAGGAGAGCATACGACTCAGCGCTATGAGAAACGCAGTCGTTACGTTCTGGAGTCGTTCTGCCTGGTTTCCAGGAGGGTAATCATGCCAACTCGCGCAGAGATTCTGGACACACTTGCGGCATCGCAGACGCAGGTCATAGCGTTTTTTCAAGGGCTGAGCCCGGAAGACCTGGAGCGCCCGGCAACGGCGAATGGTGCTCCCGGAGAAATTCCGTGGCGCGCCAAGGATCATTTGGCTCACCTGGTGAAAAGCGAGCGCAACATTCAGCAATTGCTGCGCCGTACACTCGCCGGCGAGACGCGAGACGTTCTATTACGTCTTCAATACCCGGAGGGAATGCCGATGCCGGGCATCCTGGGCGATCTGAGCGCGCTGACCCCGCAGGAGGAGGAGCGGCTGGAGATGGCCGTCGCCAGCGTCAATCAAGCCTATGTAGACGCGCACCATGACGACAGTATGGAGATGCTGGCAGCGGATTACCTGGCGGTGCGGCAGGACACAGTGGACCTCCTGCACCAGTTCACCGATGAACAGTTGGCCGCTCCGGTGCCCACCGTCGTCGGTGATCAGGCCGCCGGCGACTTGTTTGCCGGGAGAGCGGAGCATGCGATCGAGCACATTACCTCGATTGAGGAAGGATTTCGTCAGGGCGGGTAGACTGGTTTCTTTCTTCGCCAGTCTGCAACGTCTTGACCAGATATAAGAAGGTTCTGACCAAAACCCCTGCAATGCGGGCCAGATTTAACCTCATTTCGTGACATACTTTTATGTGAGCATATGTCGTTGCGAAATAGGAAAGGAAACTTCCATGACCACATCGCCTTTTAAGATCATTGTCCTCGACCTTTTGCAGCAGGGTCATCAGGATGAAGAAGCGTTTTTGCAGGGGCTTACCGAGACCGAACGTACTGCCATTGGGACGCCGGAACTCTGGTCTTCCAAAGATCACATAGCACACAAGATCTACTGGCGTCGGAACTTTATCCAGAAGTTGAAGGCCATCTTGCAGCATCAGGAGATACGGCCAAACGAAGAGGACGAGGCACAGCTTAACTCGATGAATTTTGAGGAGAACAGGCTGCGACCCTGGTCAGAAATTTACGCTGAATCCGAGCGTCTCTACGCCGAACTTATCACATTAACTGAGCAGCTCAGCGAAGAAGAGTTGACAACCTCCGGTCGCTTCCCCTGGATTTCTGGAGACAGGCCGCTATATCCAAGCTTCCTGGGCAATCTCTACGAGCACGAGCAGGAGCATCTGGTGCAGTACTATGTGGACCGTCACAACCTCACACAGGCGATTCAGATTCGTGAAAAATGCGCCAACACAATTGTCCAGGCTGATGTGCCGGAATGGATAAAAGGATGGTTTCTCTACAATCTTGCCTGCTTTTACTCGCAGCAGAACCAGTTGGAGCAAGCAGCCGCTCGCTTACAGGAAGCGTTGACACTCGCTCCTGATCTCACAGAGCAGTCAAAGAGCGATCCTGATCTGGTGGCGTTACGCAATCAATTGGCTTGAACCTGCCCTGTCAATCCGCGCGCTTCTGTGTGCCTCATCTCGCTCCCCGTGGTTTGCGCAGACCGCTCACAGAGCCTCCTAACTCACCTTAGCAACTGCCGTAACTCTTCCGTCAACTGTTGAGCCAGGTCTGGCCTTCCATGAAACTGGGCCGGAGTCGTCTGCAGGAGGGCGATACGCCATGTGCCATCGCCCCTGACAGCGACGATGCTCTGGATGGCATTAACGGCCGGGTTGATATCAGACCGATCAGGCAGGGACATACCGACGACCGCGCGCAGCATAGCAACATCAGGGCTCAAAAAGCGCGCTTCCCTGACGATGGCGATATAAGGGGCCGTCTGGTGGCTGGCAAAGATCTGCCCAAGCGTCGCCTCGATCTCCGCTCGCCCATTCATCTGACTCCCATCGAAGCCAGTGACATTGCCGTCAGATGTAAACTGCTCGGCAAAGGCTGCGGCATTGCGCCTGTTCCAGCCATCCAACAATGCTCGATAGAGCGTGCGGATCTCATTCTCAGCGGGAGATGGCGCGTCTTGCTGTAAACTCATAGGTGCTTCTCCTTTTATCTTTCAGGTCTACATGCAGACCCTATCTTTTACCCTCATTTATTCCGGCAAAATACCCTTGTGAACCATCCAGGGATGCAACTCGAAGCTCAGGCGACCCACTTGTACGGACGGATCAGCCTCGCTCAGCGCCCGCGCCTCCTCCAGCGACTCCACGCGCATAACCGAGACCCCACGCAGGTCTCCTCCGTCGAGCAGCGGCCCATTTATCACCACCTTGCCCGCCTCGTACAATGTGCGACCATAGGCCAGGTGAGCCTCCTGCAAGCGCTCAAGCTCTGGCGTCTCCCCCGGCGTCCACGTCGGCCCACGCCTGAATATGCGCAGATAGTAAACAGTCATATCTGGCGGCACCTCGAAAAGCCACGCATCCTTATTCTCTGTCAAGGCAATCTCCTCCTCTCATCTTGAGATCAATTCTCTGAAGGAGAGCATACCAGATCGCGGCAAGAAAAACTTCTCCAATCTTGCAATGTTCCCTCTTCTCCCCACCCTACAAATATGAATAAACTGTAATCATTCATTGATAAACATTACAGTTTATTCATATTTGTTCGAAGCAGCTAAATTTATACATCGAAATACTGGTAATACGCTTGATTATCGGGTATTCTAGGAGAGTAATGTATACGATCAGTGCCAGATGAGGGAAAGGAGCTAGCTTCTCTGGTAGTTTGAAAAGTAATTCCAATTTTCCAAGCATATTGCACCTCTTTGCAAGTCTCACAAGCATATTTCCACAGAAGAAGAAAGGCAGGTTTATCAAGATGTCTCTATCAGGAATGTCTGGTTCTGCAGCTGGGGGGCTGCTTAACTGCGGCTGCTTCGCACAAGCGGCTGAGGTGGTGGTCGGAGCAAATACATATCTCGCGGATTTTCATGGCAATCTAAAGGTCCTGCTGGACCCCAACCAACTCTCGCAATTCCTGAGCGGCGTTGTTTCCCTCGTACCTCTTCTGATTCAAGAACATGTCTCGGACGGCATTGGCAATATTATCGGACCCATCACGATCCGCAAAGATCCTGATCGTGATCCACCAGCAAGCACTATCACAGCCATTGTTCCTGGGCGACCCTTCCCAGCCATTCAGGATATGGTCGTCAACGTTCACGTGACGATTCCCAATCTCCTGCCTGGTATTACGCTCAGAAACAAGATCCCGCCCAACCCGGGGCCAGCCATCCTGCGCAACTCCAATGTGACCAACTTCCCGCCACAGAACGATGTATACGCTCTTGTCGAGCCGATGGACCTGGAGGATATCAACAATCCCGGTCCCGTTCTCGCGACAATCCAATCCTTTCCCTTGACAGTTAACCCTACAACTCCCTGATCCCTTTGAACAACGTATTTGCGACATTAGCCAATATTCTGGCAATGTCTGTGAGCAATATTATGGCAGCTTCTCTAGCACAGCAGCCAATTGATAGCCTGTTTGCTATCAATTGCTCTGTAGCATTTGTCCACACATAAGAAGAAAGGCAGGATCAACTCATGGCTTTCAACGGGCCTGGGACCTACACTATCGTCTCGGACGGCAGCGGCAAGGCAGTGGATGTCACCGAAGCATCGCAAGAACCAGGGGCGCCGATTATTCAATTTGATCTCAGTGGGGCGCCCAACCAGCAGTGGAGGATTCAAGACGAGGGAGACGGAACGTTCACTCTCATCTCAGTCAATAGCGATCTGTTGCTCGATGCGACCAGGGCATTAGCTATGGGTATGCCAGCCGTCCAGGCGCCTCCTAATGGGAGGCCTAACCAGTTATGGCAGATTCGGCCGATCCCTCCAGATGGGCAAAAGTATATGATCACCTCGGCAGGCAGTGGTATGACGCTGACAGTAGGTGGGGACGGTGGGAATAACGATGACCCGATCATCACGTTACCGTACAACGGGACGCCGAACCAGCGATGGATCATTAACCAGGTTTGATAAGTGTGTCAGTTTTGGGCCTTCATCCCGCTCCAGAGGGCGATCGAGCAAAACTGGCACCCACTTACACCGAAAAAAGTGTAAGCGGGTGTCAGTTTTGGCCCTACTTCTCTAACAAGCCGCGACTAGTGATAGGCGCGACTCCACGCCTGCGAGTTGTCATAGGCGGACTGCGCTCTCGTCTGCGGTGTGACACACACATGATCGCCTGCAAAGGCTTCGCGCCACACATAGCCCTGCAAACAGGTATCGGGACCATAGGGGCCACCGTTGGGAGAAACCCGATTGAAGCGCTGACTATTATCGTAGGCGGCCTGTGACCTCGTCTGCGGCGGCACGCATACATGGTCGCTGGGAGTAGCCTCGCGCCACACATACCCCTGCAAACAGATCCCCGCAGGGCCCGTATATTTGGGCGTGACGATAAAGACCTGCGCCCAGTCATCAGGACAGCTATGTGTGCCCCAGAAGCTACGGTCACAACCCTTCACCTTAAAGACATAGGTGGTATTGGGTTGCAGCCCATTGATAGTATAAGCATGGCCTTGAAAGTCATCAATCTGTGTATCCGGCTGCCCTTCTCTCGCCCAACGGATCAGGTAGACGCCATAGTTGTGGATAGAAGTCCATTGCACCGTAAAACTACTGGGAGTCGCGGTATAACCAGTCACATCAACTGGACTGCCAAAACTCGAAGGCGACAGAGGAGGCGTGGTTATCACAATGCTGGAACAGGCTGGCGCTGCTCCATAGTAGGCACAAACTTTATAGGTATACGTCGTCTTAGGCTGCGCCGATTGATCCGTAAAACTGGTGGCGAAGCCAGAAGAAAAGACCTGCGAGCCCGGGGGAGTGCGGGTGACACTGACCCCCGTCGCATCAGGCAACCAGTACCATTCAAGGTAGACCCAGCGAGGCGCCAGCACACGGGTGCTTCCGGTAAAGACAGGCGCCCCACCATCAGAGCGCGTAAACTGGCCACCCGGCTTCACAAAGTGGGTCGCCTGCACCGAAGCCGCATAGGCAGCAGAGGAAAAGCCCATCAGGCTCATTATCAACAAACAGGGGAAAAACAGTAAACAGCAAAGCATCTGCAGAGATTTCATACATCCCTCTCTTTCCACATATCACATCCAACATTCAAAGAGTTTCATAGACTCCATCAACTAGTATCAGGATAATTAATCACAAAATACCTAATATTGATATACAGGAACTTTAGAAAAGCCGTCAGATCTTGAGAATATTGGCCTGTCTCTTCGTGTATACAAGAGTAAGGTTTCTGGATAAAGGAACTCTCTCCTCACCAGGAACCAGATTCTTCTCAATGCCATGAGGAGAAAAGTCGAATATGTCCTCCTTTGAGAAGTAGGAAAAGCACTATCCTGAATTTCTGACGTAAGGCCAATTTTGCAGATTGTTGCTCTAGATAAGATATTTATCAGGAGGAAGCTTTGCAGGTGCTAGAAGGTACAATAATCAGTCACTACCGGCTTCAGAAGCAGACAGATGCACCAGGATTGCCGGAGAGCTATCTCGCTACCGATAGGCGAACCGGTCAGATGGTCATCATGAAGCTCCTCCGACACCGTCAGGATGACGATGGAGAACGCTTAGCTGGCGAAATCCAGATGCTCTCTGACCTCAAACATGAGCGCATTCTGGATTATGGAAAGCATGATGAGTGGTACTACATCGTAATTCCCTATAGCGCTTACTCTGCAGTAGAGCAGCAGTTCTCCAAAGGTCCCCTCTCGCTTGAGGAAGCTGGTGCCTCAGCCACATTGCCTTTGAACATACCAGGCGCCATAAAAAAACAGAGCGCTTCTCTCGCCCAAACGCGTACTCCGAAGTACAAGGACAAACGCTTGCTTGCCGGGGCAATCGCATTAGCCGTTCTCGTCCTTCTGGTAAGTGCCCTGGCAGTTACGGCTTCCTGGGTTGGTCAGCCTGACCAGAGAGCGCAACAAGGCCATCAGGTCCCTCAGGCTTCAGGGCAGGGCTCGTCCGCAACAAGCTCACCCTCGCCTCAAAATACGTCCTCAAACACGAACCAGCGCATCGGAGCCAACACAGGTAATGGACAGGCATCTAGCGCCTCTTCTTCAACTCAGCCTGCTGTGCAGTCCACTCCTTCAGCTCAGCCTACTGTCCCGCCATATTATTCAGATCAACCAACTCCTTCAGCCCAGCCGACTGTCCCACCGTATTATCCAGATCAACCAACCCCTCCTGTGCAAACGACTCCTACAACTCAGCCGACTGTCCCACCACCTTCTCCAACTCCAGATATGAAACCTCCAGGCAATCACGGGAAAGGGAAAAACTCAGGGACCCCTACACCAGGAGAATCATAAGTTTTCATAGTACAGGGTCTTGCTTTGAGCCAGAATATACATGGCAAGCGCTTCCTGATAACAAGACATGGCCTGCTCTGTCTGATTGCTACATTACTTCTGACACCACGAATACCTCTTTCTGGCTACACCACCTCCACTAATCCTACTGATGTTACCGCAGCCCCGCGCAAGAGATATAAATATATGGAAGTTGCAAATATACGTTTTTCGGTCAGGAAAAACTGTTTGTATGCTTTTCGTTTCACCCTGACTCATGATGAAAAAGACAGTAGAAGCCCCTCTGGAGGGCTTGAACATATTTCTCAAGAAGTTCTATGTCACACTGTGACGCTTCAGCAGATGAGAATAGAACTATTTTCGAGAGAAAGGGAAACAGGGATATGATGGACCATTCTGAGATATCTGAGCAAGCTTCATCCTATTTCCACGGTGAGGCTCTGGCATGCGATCCCTGGGCAAGCAGATATGGATCCTGGGTTGTGCTTGGTTTCACAGCATGCTATACGATCTTCTTGATCGGTATGAATGTGGGAGGGCAGGTTCCTGGCAAGAGCTTTCTTTTAAAAAGTACTTCAGACATATTGCAGTTTGTAGGGGAAGGGATTGGCTGCCTTTTTTGTATACGCATCGCCACGCGGCTGCGTACAGTCTTCGCACGTTTGCGTCGCAAACTGATAGCAAAGGAGGTAGGGCGCGAGGTTTCCAATGATCTGCAAGCAGATCGCGCTGAAACACAGGCTGCTCATAGGGCATATCTAGCCTGGACGCTTCTTGCCATCGCTATCGCCCTCTACGCAACTGGCCAAGCTGTGTGGACCAGTTATGATGTGCGCATGAACTCAGCCGATGTGCCTTTCCCCGGACTCTACGACCTCGGCTTCGTGGCATCCTATGCCTTCTTCCTCATCGGCACCCTCCTGCTCACACGGCGAAGCAAAGCGGCCGTCAGACGGGCCTACCTGCTGCTTGACGTTCTGGCGGTGATAGGTGCATCGCTGGCGCTGTCCTGGTTCTTCCTGCTGGCCCCGTCGATCGCTGGACTGACACAGGCTCCCAGTTCTGGCGCCGCCTTCCTTTCAATCTGCTTCCCAACAGGTGACCTTTTCCTGGTGGCGGTGGGGGCGTTCTTGATGTTCAGTCCGCTTTCTGATCGCGCACAGCAGCCAGTATTTATGTTACTCTGCCTGGGCCTCTTCTTCCTGGCAATAACCGATAGTCTGCTGGGATACTACAATTTAGCCGGGGGTTTTAATACCGGCACACTACAGGATGTGCTCTGGCCTACCAGCATGCAACTGATTGGTGTCGCAGCCATCACCTATCCTGATAGCATCGCACGTGAACAACAACAACGAGAAGACATGAAGAATACGGGAACCCATATACCAACTCTGCCCGCAGCCAGTCGGGGCTCTCAGTTCACGGCTATCGCGCTGACACTTCTGCCACTTCTCCTGGTATTGTTAACCTGTGGGCTACTCCTTCTCCGCATCACTCCGCAGGGAGGAGCTATCTCAATTCAGAGCGACTTTGTTGTCCTGGCACTCGTCTTGCTTCTAGTTGCCCGTCAAACGCTCACGTTGCTCGAAAACAATCGCCTCATCACGCAGATCCAAAACGAACTGGCGCTTTCACGGCGTGAACTACTCAGAAAACACCACGAGGCTGAAGAGGCCAATCGTCAGACTCAAGAAAGGCTGGAACTGGAAGAGGGCATAGCGGCCCTTCGTGCAGTGCATACTCGGGTTGTCCGTGGCGATTTTACGGCACGCGTGCCCGCTATTTCTGGGCCACTGCAACAAATCGCCATCAGCCTCAATATGATACTGGAGCAGTTGAGTTCCACTACATCCCAGAGCGCCCGCTACAAGCAACTTACCCATGAGTTCCAGATGGTGCAGGACGCCATTAAACGCTTCGAACAGGGACTGCCTCCCTGGTCTTCCAGTCAGCCTCCTCTTCAAAGCACAGCCGAATTACAAGCCATCTTTCACGGCCTTCTCCATCAGTATTCGCACCAGAGGAACCAGTGGCACAGCCTGGGCAGTTCGCTGGAGTCAGCCCATAAAATGGCCCAACATGTGCGCGAGAGCCTCAGCAAAATAAGGCGCTCACATCCTGTCGCCTCTCCTGCACCATCAGCAGGGGATAATTTGAATATTGCACTCGCGCTAAAAGAGGTGGAAGCCCTGGAACAGCAGCAACAGCAGGTGCTCAATCGGGTAACCCAATCCATCTCGCGCTTTACGCCATCCCCCTCACTGGGTGACACAGGAAAACACGATCGTGTAGTCAAGTGATTTTCTACATCAGCATATATATTTCATAACATCGGATACACTGAAAAGAGCCGCACATTTTGTGCGTTCCTGGTGGTGCATCGCGTGAGCAGCCTATGCTCTTTTGGGGGAAGCGAGAAAACGACGTGGAGGGGGCTTCTTTGACGGGCAGAGTATCGACTCTTCCCTGGTGGCAAAGATCTAGAGCTATAGTGATCGCGCTGGCTATATCAGCCGCTCTTATCCTAAATAGCGTATCTTCCTGCGCCTTCTTCAACGGTCCTCCTCCCGCATATGAGAAGCAGCAGGTCACACAGGGCGATCTTAATCTGACCATTAATGCGACCGGGCCGTTGACAACAACTTCGTACAGCCTGGCCTACACAGGCACAACTGCCAAAATTACGGAGATCGCGGTCCAGGTTGGGCAACATGTCAGCAAAGGCCAGGTGCTGGCCAGAGTAGATCCAACCCAACTGCAGAATCAGGTCAATAAGGATCAGGCCCAGATCACCGCCGACCAGATGGCTCTCTATTCCGCGCAGGTTGCTTCTGGCTCCACGGCCCAGACCAACAATCAGAACGCTATTGATGCCCAGAATCAACTCCAGAACGCGCAAAATGCGCAGAACATTGCGAACTCCCTTGCGACAAACAGCGCTCAGACAGCGCAAACTAATCTCGATCAGGCGCGAACAGCGCTTGCGAATGCACGCAAAAGCGCCAATCTGACCAGGAAACAGGCCGCAACTCAACGCGATGACACAATCAAGACGACCTGCACAAGAACCGTCACGGTGACCCCTACAAGGAACATGGGGGGTATGGACATCCAAATGAACCCGTTGGGCATGGGACCAGGTGGGCATGGCGGGTCAGGTGGCATGGCGACGCCAACGGTAAAGCCGGGGCCAACGGTAAAGCCGGGGCCAACCTCGATCGCAACTCCCATGTCAACTTCAGTCCCGACTCAGGTCCCGAACCCGGTTACGAAAACTGTTGTGGATCAGGCCTGTGTGAAAAACGCGAATGCTACCTATAACGTTGCTGTAAACAACGCTGACCAGAGCATCATCCAGGCCCAGCAGAAGGTTGATACGCTGCAGTTGGCATTGAGCCAGGCCCAATTGCAGGGAGCCCAGAACCAGGGCACCGCGACCCAGAATATACAATCGGCCCAGAGCAATATTGTCAAAACCCAGGCCACCACTAATCAGGGAAACGCCTCAGCCCAAAACAATGTCTCCGCAGCGCAGGCCAGGTTACAAACCGACCAGTTGACGCTCCAACAGGATCAGGTAAATCTGGCAAATGCGACACTCACGGCCCCTCATGATGGTGTGATTACCGCGATTAATGGAGCAGTTGGTGGTGTGCCCGGCGCTTCATCGAATGGTTCTACCTCGACAGCGAACACAGTGGCTATATCTCCTGGCTCTACCTTCATCCAGCTCGTTGATCTGAATTCGCTGCAGGTAAATGCCGGTGTAAACGAGTCCGATATGGCGAATTTGCAGATTGGGCAGCCGGCGACCTTCACTGTCGATGCCTACGGTGATCGACAGTTCCACGCGACTGTGAGCGCGATTTCGCCCCAGGGCCAGGCCGCCTCCAACGTTGTCAGCTATCCAGTCAGTCTGGATATTGACCCGGCCAGTACGAAGGGTGCAACCCTCTATCCTAATATGACGGCCAATGCCACCATCATAGTCGTCCAGCGCAATAACGTTCTGCAGGTTCCGGCTCAGGCCATCAACTTTGCTCGCCAGGCCGCGAACCCCGCCAGTACGGCCCCCCATCTGATTACGCCACAGGCTGCCCGCGACGCCACAAACCAGGCGCGGCAGATGTCCAGCGATCTACAAAACCAGAATCCTGATCTCGCCGCCGACAGCCCCACTCCGGCCTTCGTGATCGAGCAGTCCGGCGATCAATTTGTCGCGAAGCCTGTGGTGGTCGGCATAACCGATGGCGCGAACTATGAAGTGCTGGATGGTCTGCAACTGGGCGAGACGGTTATTACTGGCGCAGCCAGCGGGACAAAAACCCCTTAGCCCTCTACTCTTGAGTCTGCTCAGGATAGGACGCTTGCGGACTCTCATAGTGTTCCGATGGGGAAGCGGACCCTTCACCCTGCTTCGGATGGGGTGTGCCTTGCTGCATCTGATAGCCCTGCTGATACTGCTGTTGATAGCCCGCAGGTGGCTGCTGTGCAGGCGGATATGCTGGATAGGCCTGCGGTGGCTGCTGATAGCCTTGAGGCGCTTGCGGGGGTGGCTGATACCCAGGAGGGGGCTGTTGATACGGCGGATAGCCTTGAGGCTGCTGATAGGGTGGATAGCCCTGAGGGGGCTGCTGATAGGGCTGGTAAGGCATCTGCCCCTGGACTGGGGGTTGTTGATAGAAGGCCTGATTGTTTGGGGTGCGCCCGGCAAAAAAGTAGATCAGTGCGCCAATAAAATGCGTGAAAACAATTACCAATATCCAGACAAGCTTATTATTCTCCGATAAACTCTTATTCTGGGCACAATCAACCAGCATCCATATCCAGAAAATCGTGCCACCTATCGCAATCAGGCCAATCATACATGGAAATAGAAGTAGAAACGGAGTAAGCATAATGCACCTCTTCTTGCAGTCCTATCAATACAGTTTTATCCTATTATATTTCATAGCATCATATCTAATAGCGCGTGATTTGTAAATAACGATCAAATTCCTAACTTCCATCCGGCAGGCATCGTATATTGTTAGGGGGCACGCTTAGCCGATCGGCTCAGTTTACAAAGCTCCATTGGGGTGGGTATACTTAGACCTGGAGATTGCAAGCAAACAATCAATTTTCTAGCCATAGATAGAGGGGAGATCACCTATGGCCCAATCACAAGCACATGGAAGCGCAGCGCTTGGGGAAAAAACGCAGGCATGGCTGGCCTCAGGAGAACGCCGACTTCGCCACATCAGCTCCTGGCTCATGCTCTTCTTCCTCCTGCAAGGAGAATTGGGGGCCGTCTGGGATAGAGAGTGGCACGCCTATGTTGGACGCGATCAGTTCTGGACGCCTCCTCACACCTTGATCTATACCTGCGTGGCCGGTGTAGGACTGCTGGCCCTGGCTCTGGTGTTGACGGACACTATCCGTTATCGCAGGCAAACGGCAGGCGTCAATGATGCCTCGACAATCAGTATTTTCGGGATTTTCCACGCGCCACTGGGCTTCACGGTCACAGGTTTTGGCGCCCTGCTGGCCCTGGTGGCCGCACCTCTGGACAACTACTGGCACGAACTCTATGGCATTGATATCGCCCTCTGGGCTCCTTTCCACATGATGGGCGTGACTGGCGGTATGATTGGCATTCTAGGCATGGTCTATGTCTTCGCCTCAGAGGCAGCGATTGAGCGTAGTTCGGGCCGTCCCCTGCGCCGCTTCCTGGGGCTGACCGCATTGGAATTTGGCGCCGTGCTGGTGCTGGCCTCCATGCTCGATTTCACTTTGACCGGCTTTCTGCAATTCCCCCTCGTCAGTGTTGGTCCTATGCATATTTCTACCTATCCACTGCCACTGATCGCGGGCGCCACTCTCTGCTTTGTGGGGGGTATCCGCCTCACACGCAGGCCGGGCGTTGCAACCCTCATCACTATATTCTTATTAGCACATACATTGATTGTCGAGTTCTTCATCCCCTGGGCGATCAATACGGCGGTCGCGCAGCAGGGGCTCGACTATCGCATTCCCGGGCACGTCCCCTCTTTCAGCCCATCCTACGCATTTCTGCCGCTGGCCCTGCTCATCTCTTCGCTCGTCGTTGATGGTGTAGCCTACTGGCGACTGAGACGCGGCGGCAGCCTGGACATGAGCACATGGCAGGTCGGGCTGCTGGGACTCATCGTCACGCCCCCGATCTTCCTGCTAGCTCCCTATGTGCTGCAAGCATATTCGCCTTTCGCCCCGATCTTCCTGCCTGAGCCCGGCATCGCGATCACCCCTGCGCTCAGTGTCACCACATATATTCTCTCGGTCATCGTCATGCTCCTGATGGGGGCCGGCGGCGCTATCCTGGGCGCAGAATTTGGCGATATCTGGCGCTGGAGCAGACGTTGATGAAGTTGTATAAAGAGGTTTTTATGCCTAGAATCCTGAGTGCTATCTACTTACTCATTGCTCTGCTCACTCTGTTCGCCCTCACGTCGGGCCACGCGCAGGCCAGTGGCGGACCCGCGCGTACGGTGACGATGGCCGCCGGTCCCTACATCGTCGATATCAATCTCTACCAGGATCCGCCCTATACCGATCAGCCGCTGCAACTCACGGTCGTCCCCCACGATAGCAGCCTGCAACTGAGCGGCCAGATCATAGCACAGCCTGGCCTGGGAACCGATGCCGTCCCGCTGCATGCCAAACTGACAGCGATCGGCGATAAGACGGGCACATTGCGCGGCAGTGTCAGCATGCCAGTGCACGGAGCATGGCAGATCGTGATCCAACTGGACGGCCCACGGGGAGCAGGATCGGCCACTGTCCCGGTTGTGGTAGGAGCGCCAGGAGCAATGCCCGAGTGGCTTGCCTGGCTCATCGGGTCCAGCCCTCTGCTCTTTATCGCTGTGTGGATCTGGCAGCAACATCGCTATCGTCGCGCGCTGTTGGCAAACAAACAATAAGGTAACTATTGCATCTGCTCTGGATAAGATGCCTGTGGCTGCTCATAGGCATCCGATTGGCCTGGAACCGGCTGAGAGTGCTCAGATGCCTCATATTGATGTGCCTCCTGGCGAGACCCCTCCTGGCCTTGCTCGGGTCTCCATCGCGGTTCTTGCGACATTTGATAGCCCTGTTGGTATGACTGGTACGCTTGTTGATCCAAAGGTCTCTGAGGTTGATACAATGGAGATGGAGCACTCACCTGTCGCCAGCTACTCTGCCTGCGGCCACGCCCCACGAAAAAGTAGATCAACGCGCCAAACCAATGCAAGAAGAAGATAAGCAGAAACCAGCCAACTTTGGCACCGCCCTTGAGCCGCTGGTTGATGAGACAATCCACCAGCATCCATATCCAGAAAATGGAAAAGAGAAACGTCAGTAATTCAATGGGATGAAATCCAATGGGCATACGACACCGCTTTCCTTGCACCTATTTAGAGAACTATTTCATGCTCTCTACTATAGGGAACGTAGATCAGCGATATCAATCCAAATAGAAAGATAGGATGCCCTCGCGGACATCCTATACAGTGTTCAGCTTGCTCTGACGTTTAGTATGACTACTCTGGCAGGAAGTTCAGACCGGTCGGGCTGCCGAGGCCGGTGATAAC
>Ga0070730_10003277_pt1 | contig 14591 bp, 12 predicted proteins | sample Coa_R1_3_FD_66447 | JGI IMG/M metagenome (GOLD analysis project Ga0070730, IMG submission 66447) | Surface soil microbial communities from Centralia Pennsylvania, which are recovering from an underground coalmine fire - Coalmine... | ecosystem: Environmental > Terrestrial > Soil > Unclassified ...
CGCATGTCCGGTCCGCGCGCCGGCGATGCGCTCAAAGCGCTGATCGGCCGCGTGCCCGAGCCGCGCAAGGCGGCGCTGGCGCGGGTGCGCGAGCCGGCAAGCGGCGAGGTCATCGACGAGGCGCTGGCGCTGTGGTTTCCGGCGCCGCATAGCGAGACCGGCGAGGATGTCGCCGAACTGCAGCTGCACGGCGGCCATGCGGTGATCGCGGCGGTGCTCGAAGCGCTGGGTGCGCTGGAAGGCTGCCGCATGGCCGAGCCGGGCGAGTTCACCCGGCGCGCCTTTGAGAACGGCCGGCTCGATCTCACCGAAGTCGAAGGCCTTGCGGATCTCGTCGCTGCGGAGACGACCGCGCAGCGGCGGCAAGCGTACCGGCAGCTCAAGGGCTTGATCGGCGAGCGCGCCGAAGCTTGGCGGGAGCGGCTCGTCGAGGCGTTGGCGCTCATTGAAGCGCGCATCGATTTTTCCGACGAGGCGGACGTGCCGGAAAACTTGGTCGAACCGGCGCTTCGTGTGGCCAGTGAACTACGCGCGGAGATCGCGGCGAGGCTCGGCGATGGCGGCCGCGGCGAGCGGCTGCGCGAGGGCCTGGTCGTCGCGATTGCTGGGCCGCCAAATGCCGGGAAATCAACTCTGCTGAACCGTTTGGCGCGGCGCGAGGCCGCGATCGTATCGCCCTATCCGGGCACCACGCGCGACGTGATCGAAGTGCACCTCGATCTCGCCGGCTATCCGGTGACGCTGCTCGACACCGCCGGCATCCGGGACAGCGATGACCCAGTCGAGCAGGACGGCGTGCGCCGCGCCCGCGCTCGTAGCGCAATGGCCGACTTGGTGCTCTGGGTCACTGACGCATCGGCCGATGGCGGATCGGTCGGTGACGCGGCACCGCAAGTTCCGGATGCGGAACTCTGGTGGATCCGGAATAAAGTCGACTTGGCGTCAAAGGCTTACGGCGATAGGAATGAATCCTGGTGCGAAAACGGGATTAACCGTTCATTCGCCATATCCGCCATCGCTGGGACCGGGATGGAGGAACTCATCGGGGGTCTCGCCGCCTTCGGCCAAGCTTACTTCGCCGCGACCGAGACCGCACTTGTGACCCGCACTCGCCACCGTCGGGCCTTGCAAGACACCGTCGCTGCGCTCGAGCGCGCGCTGGGGCAAAGCGATCGCGACCGCGAAGAGCTGATTGCCGAGGACTTGCGTTCCGCCGCCACGGCACTGGGCCGACTCACCGGTCGCGTCGACGTCGAGGACGTGCTCGACGTGATTTTCCGCGACTTCTGCATTGGTAAATGAATGGTTAACAAACGTGGTTAACGCCCCCTAAAGCGCCCCCGTTGTTTCACGTGAAACAGCGGTTCGCTTTGACCCTCTGGCGGGACGCGACTAAAAGGATCGCGTTTTGGCGGGAACCGCGATGGATGCCAGCTTCGATGTGATTGTGGTCGGTGGCGGCCATGCCGGCTCTGAAGCCGCTGCCGCTGCCGCGCGCATGGGCGCGCGGACCGCGCTCATCACCCACCGCTTCAGCACCGTCGGCGCCATGTCCTGCAATCCGTCGATCGGCGGGCTAGGCAAAGGCCACTTGGTCCGCGAGATCGATGCGCTCGATGGATTGATGGGCCGCGTCGCCGATGCGGGTGGCATTCAGTTCCGGGTGCTCAACCGCCGCAAGGGGCCGGCCGTGCGCGGCCCGCGCGCCCAGGCCGACCGCAAACTCTATGCGGCCGCCATGCAGGCGGCCATCCGGCAGACCGCGAACCTGACAGTGATCGAGGCTGAGGTCGATGATCTTGTGGTCGCGGACCGGGCGAGGGGCGTCCGGCTTGCTGATGGCCGCAGCTTTGCGGCTGGTGCGGTCGTGCTGACGACCGGCACGTTTTTGCGCGGCCTCATCCATATCGGCGAACGGCAGATCCCGGCAGGCCGTGTCGGCGAGGCGCCGGCGCTTGGGCTGTCGCAGACCCTTGAGCGCTTCGGCTTTACGCTCGGGCGGTTGAAGACCGGGACGCCGCCTCGATTGGACGGCACCACGATCGACTGGGATGCGATCGAACCGCAGCCTGGCGACGATCCACCCGAGCCGTTTTCCGTCCTCACCGAGCGGATCACGAATCGGCAAGTCCGGTGCGGCATCACCCGGACCACGTCGGCGACCCACGCCATCATCCGCGCCAATGTGCATCGCTCGCCGATGTATTCGGGCCAGATCAAAAGCCGCGGCCCGCGCTATTGCCCGTCCATCGAAGACAAGATCGTCCGCTTCGGCGAGCGAGACGGTCACCAAATCTTCCTGGAACCCGAAGGGCTCGACGATACGACAGTGTACCCGAACGGAATTTCGACGTCGCTGCCCGAGGCCGTGCAGGCGGCGCTCATTGCCTCCATTCCGGGCCTGGTGCACGCGCGGATGATCCGGCCCGGATACGCCATCGAATACGACTACGTCGACCCGCGCCAGCTGAAGCCGTCGCTCGAGACCAAGGGCCTGCCGGGCCTTTTCCTCGCCGGCCAGATCAACGGCACCACCGGCTATGAGGAGGCCGCGGCCCAGGGACTTGTCGCCGGTCTCAACGCGGCCGCATCAGCGGCCGGCGGGCCTTCAGTCCTGTTCGATCGCGCGGAAGGTTATCTCGGCGTCATGATCGACGATCTCGTGACCCGCGGCGTCACCGAGCCGTACCGCATGTTCACCTCGCGGGCCGAGTACCGGCTGACCTTGCGCGCCGACAATGCCGACCAGCGGCTGACCGATAAGGGACTTGCGCTCGGCTGTGTCGGGCCGGAGCGGGCGAGGGTGCATCGGGCCAAGATGGCTGCGCTGGAATCGGCGCGCGCCATGGCGCGGGCGCTGACGTTGACGCCAACGGAGGCTGAGCGGCACGGTCTCGCGCTCCGCAAAGACGGGCAGCGGCGCTCGGCGTTCGATCTGTTGTCTTACCCGGATATCGGGTTCGCGGACGTGGCACGGATCTGGCCGCGCTTTGGCGAGCTCGACCGCCGTATCGTTGAGCAGATCGAGATCGACGCGAAATATGAGGTCTATCTGAGCCGCCAAGCGGCCGATGTGGAGTCCTACCGGCGCGACGAAAGCGTCGTGCTGCCGGACGACATCGACTACACGACGCTGCCTGGGCTCTCCAACGAGGTGCGCCACAAACTCGAAACGCACCGGCCGCGCACCGTAGGGCAGGCGGGCCGCATCGACGGCATCACACCCGCGGCTCTGACCCTGCTGGTCGCACATCTGCGCCGCGGCAAGACCGCAAAGCGGGCCCGCGGGGTAGCATGAGTTCGGCCGAGCGGCCAATTAGGGGCAGTGTCCGTCCGGCGGTCCTGCGGGCCTCAGCAATCCAAAGTGCCGAGTTGGCAGAGGACCGTGAGCGCGCGCTGGCGCTCACGCCTGTTTCACGTGAAACACTGGTCCGTTTGGATCGCTTTGTCGCGCTCCTTTTGGAGCGCCAGCCGCAAATCAATTTGATCGCGCCTTCGACCACGGCGACGTTGTGGACTAGGCACGTCGCCGACTCGCTGCAACTCCTGGCATTGGCACCTGAGGCGCGCGTTTGGGTGGACTTCGGATCTGGCGCAGGCTTTCCGGGCTTGGCGATCGCATGCGCGCTCGCCGACATCGCCGGTGCGCAGGTGCACCTGGTCGAAAGCAGCACCAAAAAGGCCGCCTTCCTCGGTGAGGCGGCTCAGGCCGTCGGGGCACCGGCGTCGGTGCACACCATGAGAGTCGCGGATTTCGTTAAAGTGGCTCCGGCAGGAATTCAGGCGGTGACCGCGCGGGCTTTTGCACCGCTCCCGGCGTTGTTTTCGGAAGTCTATCCGCTGTTGATAAAGGGCGCCGTAGGTCTGTTTCCCAAGGGCCAAGGTGTAGAGGTGGAATTGACCGAGGCCGCTAAATGTTGGACGATTCAGGCGACTTTGGCCGTGAGTCGAACCGATCCGCGGGGCCGGATCGTCGTGGTGCGCGGGCTTGAGCCGTTGGCCGGCGCCTCAAGGCGCAAGGATTCGACCGGCCGCAAACGGCCAGCGCGAGGTCGCCTGTGATCAACGAACTCTCGAGCGCAGAGCCGGTGCCGGAAGGCATTTCTGGACCCGCACCGATTGCCGGGCCGTGGCGTCCGCCGCGCGTGCTCGCCGTCGCTAACCAAAAAGGCGGCGTCGGCAAGACCACGACGGCGATCAATCTCGGCACCGCGCTCGCGGCCATCGGCGAGCAGGTGTTGATCATCGACCTCGATCCGCAGGGTAACGCCTCGACGGGTCTCGGCATCGATCGGCGCAGCAGACGGTACTCCACCTATGACGTTCTGATCGGTGAGGCGGCGTTGCGCGATGCCGTTGTGGAAACGGCGGTGCCGCGCCTGCATCTTGCGCCATCGACAATGGATCTTTCGGGGCTCGAACTCGAGATCGGCCAGGCGCGCGATCGTGCCTATCGGCTGCGCAATGCGCTGGCGCCGCTCAATGCAGCAACGTCAGGCGCGGTGAACTTCACATACGTCTTGGTGGATTGCCCGCCGTCGCTCAATCTGTTGACGGTGAATGCGATGGCCGCGGCGCACGCGATTCTAGTGCCGCTGCAATGCGAGTTCTTCGCGCTCGAAGGTTTGTCGCAACTGCTGAAGACAGTGGAGCAGGTGCGCGAACAGCTCAATCCCGATCTGACAATCCACGGCGTGGTTCTCACCATGTACGACTCGCGCAACAATCTGTCCGGCCAGGTCGTCGCCGACGTGCGCGAGTTCATGGGCTCAAAAGTTTACGACACCATCATCCCGCGCAATGTGCGCGTCTCGGAGGCGCCGTCCTACGGCAAGCCGGTGCTGGTCTACGATCTCAAATGCAGCGGCAGCGAAGCTTATCTGCGGCTCGCCACCGAGATCATTCAGCGCGAAAAAGAATTGTGTGCCGGCTGACGGGAGCGGGTGCGTGAGCGAAGGAGTGGGAGACTCGGCGATGGCGGAGGAGGCGGCGCGATCGCGGTTGGGACGCGGGCTTGCCGCGCTGATCGGCGACGTCGGCGCCGAGGCATCGCTCGAGCGGCCGCGCGGCCAACGCAAGCTGCCGATCGGTTCGCTGCGGCCGAACGTGCGCAATCCGCGGCGCATTTTTTCCGACACTGAGCTCGACGAGCTCGCCGCTTCGCTGCGCGAGCGCGGCATCATTCAGCCGATCGTGGTGCGCGCGGTGCGCGGCACTGCCGATGCCTTCGAGATCGTCGCCGGCGAGCGTCGCTGGCGCGCGGCACAGCGTGCGAATTTGCACGAGGTGCCGGTCGTCGTCATCGAGGCGACCGACGGCGAGGCGCTGCAGCTCGCCATCATCGAGAACGTGCAGCGCGCCGATCTCAATCCCTTGGAAGAAGCCGAAGGCTATCGGTCGCTGATCCGCGATTTCAGCCACAGCCAGGACGACGTCGCCCGCATGGTCGGCAAAAGCCGCAGCCATGTCGCCAACACGCTGCGGCTGCAGACGCTGCCGGATCGGGTCAGGGAGCATATTCATTCTGGCCGGCTGAGTGCCGGCCATGCGCGCGCCTTGATAGGTCATCACGACGCGGAGCGGTTGGCCGACGAGATCGTTGCGCGCGGTCTCAACGTGCGCCAGGTCGAGGAGATCGCGCGCGCGACCGGGCAAAAAAGCGGCAAGCAAACAAATGGCAAGGCGCACCGGCGCACTCCTAAAAATGCCGACACGCTGGCGCTGGAAAAGCGTTTGTCTGATGCACTCGGGCTCGCAGTTACTATCGAGAATGGCGCGCGGGGCGGGACGCTGAGCATCCGCTATCGCAGTCTCGAACAACTCGATGACATCGTGCGCCGACTCGCAGCCAAGCACTAAGCGTAATTTCGCTGGCGCTTCTACAGGTTTGGTGGTGCAACAGCCCTCGCCTATCGAACCAATGTACCCTCGCGCCGCACGTTTGATCTGATGCCGCTTTTGTTGCTTTGGCTATCCGGCGCCTGCCTGCGGCTGACTGTGCTGGCGATACCGCCGGTGGTGCCGCTGCTGCATGCCGACCTGAATCTCTCCGAGACTGCGATCGGCTGGCTCGGCAGCCTGCCGCCAACGCTGTTTGCGATCGCTGCCGTGCCCGGTGCGCTTGCGATCGCCCGTTTTGGCCTGGTGCGAGCCCTGCTTGCCGGCTTGCTGCTCACCGCCGTGGGCTCGGCCGCGCGCGGCGCAGTCGGCGACGCAGCATCGCTCTTCGTTTCGACCATCGTGATGAGCGCCGGCATCGCCGTGATGCAGCCTGCCCTGCCACCGCTGGTGCGCGCCTGGTTTCCCGAGCGCATCGGTTTTGCGACCGCTGTGTATTCGAACGGCTTGTTGGTCGGTGAGACGCTTGCCGTCGCGCTTGCCATTCCGGTGGTGTTGCCGCTGGTGAATGGCAGCTGGCGCATGAGCTTCGTTGTTTGGTCTGTGCCGGTTCTGCTGACGGCGCTACTTGTTGCATCGTTTGCACCACGCAGCGATGCCGCTCGCGTCGAGCACCTGCCGGCCCGCAAGTGGTGGCCGAATTGGCAAGACCCGCTGATCTGGCGGCTCGGTCTTATTTTTGGCAGCGTCAATGCCACGTATTTTGTCAGCAACGCCTTCCTGCCCGATTACGTGATCGCCGCCGGACATGCCGAGCTCGTCGGGCCGGCGCTCACCGCGCTTAATTTCGGTCAATTGCCCGCATCGATTCTGATGCTGCCGCTGGCCGGCCGGCTGGTCACCGAACCGCGGGCCTATGTGGCGACCGGATTGCTGGCGCTGGTCTGCGTCATCGGCATGGTGGTCACTAACGGCGTCTGGATCGTCATCTGGGCGGGCCTGCTCGGCTTCATCGGCGCGGTCACGATGGTGTTGGCGCTGGCGCTGCCGTCGGTGCTCAGCGCGCCAGACGACGTGCATCGCACGTCGGCCGGCATGTTCACCGTCAGCTACAGCTGCGCCATGGTGCTTTCGGTTCTGGGTGGCTGGCTGTGGGACGTCACGCATCAGCCGATGGCCAGCTTCGCGCCGGTCGCGCTGTGCGGCCTTGTCATCGCGGCGCTGGCGCCAACGGTCAGACGCACGCCGGCCCATGCTACGGCCTGAAGCGTTTCAATATCCGACGGCGGTCGCGCCGCCGCGGCGCGGATCGGCGGCGCCGACAAAGCCTTTTGGCGTGATCGCAATCGAATTGGCCGAGGTGAACGGCGGCTGCGCAACCACTTTCTCGCCGCGGGCTTGCAGTACGGCCACCGCGGCGTCGGACACGCCCGGTTCGACGAACACCTGATCGGGCAGCCATTGATTATGCACGCGGGGGGCGGCTACGGCCTCGGCAACGCTCATGCCGCGGTCGATCACGTTGACGATAATCTGCAGCACCGCCGTGGTGATGCGGCTGCCGCCCGGCGAACCGGTGACCAGAAACGGCTTGCCGTCCTTCAGCACGATGGTCGGCGTCATCGACGACAGCGGCCGCTTGCCCGGACCCGGTTCGTTGGCCTCATAGCCGATCAGTCCGTAGGCATTCGGCGCATCCGGCTTGACGGCGAAATCGTCGAGCTCGTTGTTGAGCAGCACGCCCGTTCCGTCCGCGACCAGCCCGACGCCGTAATTGAAGTTGAGCGTGTAGGTGTTGGCGACCGCGTTGCCGAAGCGGTCGACGATCGAGAAGTGCGTGGTGTTGCGGCCCTCTGATTGCACGCTGCCGCCGGCGCGAATTGCGCTTGCTGGCGTGGCGTGCTGCGGATCGATGGTAGCGCGCCAGGTCGCCGCGTAGCTTTTCGACGTGAGCCGCGCCACTGGCGCCTGCACGCTATCGGGATCGCCGAGAAACTCCGCCCGATCCGCATAGGCGCGCTTCATCGCTTCGATCATCAGGAACAGCGCTTGCGCCGCGTCCTCGTGCGGCAGGTCGTAGCCCTCGAGAATGTTGAGCATCTCGAGCAACTCGACGCCGCCGGACGACGGCGGCGGCATGATAACGAGGTCGTAGCCGCGATAACTGCCGGCCAACGGCGTTCGCTCGATGGCATGATAGTTCTTCAGATCGTCGGCGGTCATGACCCCGCCGGCCTTCTGCACCGCCATGGCGATTTTCTCCGCAATCGGACCGTCGTAAAAGGCGCGCGGCCCGTCGTGGGCGATTGCTTGCAGTATGCCGGCAAGATCGCTCTGGACGAGCCGATCGCCGAGCTCGAACGGCGTGCCGTCGCTTTTAAGAAAAACGCGCGCCGAAGCCGGCCAGCGTGACAGCCGCGACAGCGGACGCGGCGCGGTGTCGAGCGTTGCGTCGGTGACGACAATCCCGTCGCGCGCCAGTGCAATCGCCGGCGCGATCAGTTCCGCAAGCGTGAAACGGCCGGAGCCGTATTTTTGCTCGGCAAGGGCGAGCCCGTCGACGGTGCCGGGCACGCCGATGGCGAGCGCCGAATTGCGCGATTTTTCCGGATCGGCATGACCCTGCGCGTCTAGAAACGACGTGCTGGTGATGGCGTGCGGTGCGGTCTCGCGATAGTCGATGGCGGCGTTTTCACCGTCGGCGCGGTGGATTACCATAAATCCACCGCCGCCCAAATTGCCGGCGCGCGGATAGGTCACCGCAAGCGCGAAGCCGACCGCGACCGCGGCATCCACCGCATTGCCGCCCTTCTGCAGGATGTCGGCCCCGATCTGCGCCGCGGCACTTTCCTGCGCCACGACCATGCCGTGCTGCGCGACGGCGGTTTGCGCCGGCCCGATTGACTCCTGGCAGATTGCATCCGCGCTCGCAGTGAAGAGCGCCAGGCATATCGCCAAGACGAAGCGCGGCAGCGGATGTGTGCGAAGCTTCGGCATTTAATGGATCGGGGTGGCCGGGTTCAAAGCATCGACGGCAGAACGCGGTCGGGCGGACGGTGGCCGTCCATGAAGGTCTTGATGTTGACGATGACCTTCTCGCCCATGTCGACGCGGCCTTCGAGCGTGGCCGATCCCATATGCGGCAGCAACACGACTTTGCCGGTTTTGGCGAGCTTGATCAGCCGGGGGTTCACCGCCGGCTCCTTCTCGAACACATCGAGGCCGGCGCCGGCGATCTCGTCGGCTTCGATCAACCGCGCCAGCGCGTTCTCGTCGATCACTTCGCCACGCGCGGTGTTGACCACGTAGGCCTCCGGCCTAATCAGCTTGAGCCGGCGCGCCGAGAGCAGATGATAGGTCGCCGGCGTGTGTGGGCAATTGACCGAGATGATGTCCATGCGCATCAGCATCTGGTCGAGGCTTTCCCAATAGGTCGCGTTCAGCTCCTCCTCGATGCGCGGCGCGACGCGGCGGCGGTTGTGATAGTGGATCTTCAGCCCGAACGCCTGCGCACGGCGTGCCACCGCCTGGCCGATGCGCCCCATGCCGACGATACCGAGGCGCTTGCCCCAAATACGGTGGCCGAGCATCCAGGTCGGGCTCCAGCCGTGCCAATCGCGATCGTCGATGAGCACGCGGGCGCCCTCGGCCAGGCGCCGCGGCACCGCAAGGATCAGCGCCATGGTCATGTCGGCGGTGTCTTCGGTCAGAACGCCTGGCGTGTTGGTCACGGTGATGCCGCGCTGCACCGCGCTGGCGACATCGATGTTGTCGACGCCGTTACCGAAATTGGCGATCAGCCGCAGCCGCTCGCCCGACTGACTGAGCACCGAACGGTCGATGTGATCGGTCACGGTCGGCACCAGCACGTCGGCGACCTTGGCGGCTTCGACGAGCTGCGCCTGGGTCATCGGCTTGTCGTCGGGGTTCAGCCGGGCATCGAACAATTCGCGCATGCGCATTTCGACGCTATCCGGCAGGCGGCGCGTAACCACGACCAGCGGCTTCTTGCCCTGTGCCATTCCTTGCCTCTTGGCGCAAACCTGTAGTGCGCCCGCAGAACGTCCGCACGTCGGCCGAATACCTCGTCACGGCGGCCAATCGGGAGCCGGCATTCACCGCATCTGCCGTTCAGGTCTCCTTAACCGCGCTCGCCGAGACTTTGGGCCGGGAGGGGTTCATCGGCGCCGTTCTACCAGATGGGCCGCGCTCTCACCAAGCGCACCGGGCGCAATCCGCCCGAAGCTGCGCTGAACGAGCGTTGGGATGCCGCCGCAACGGAGCGGCATGGGAGGCAAGATGATCGCGTGGTTCCGAGCCGTGTTGGTAGCGCTGCTGGCGTTCACGTCCGCGGTCGGTCCGACACGGGCTGGCAACGATGCGGTGGCCAGCGGACTGCCGATGCCGCGCTTCGTCAGCATCAAGGCGGATCGCGTCAACGTGCGCGGCGGCCCCGACAAGGACCACGATGTGTCCTTCATCTACACCCGCGTCGGCTGGCCGGTTGAGATCACTGCAGCGTCCGATAACTGGCGCCGCATCCGCGATTCGGACGGCTCGGAAGGCTGGGTGTATCACTCGCTGCTCTCCGGCAAACGCACCGCCGCGGTGCAACTGAAAGTGAAGACCGACATGGCGCCGCTGCACGCCAAGCCGGACGCAAATAGTCCGGTGACGGCCGAGTTGCAGGTCGGCGTGCTCGGCACCGTCAAAGCCTGCAACGGCACCTGGTGCCACATCGTCGGCGACAAGTTCGACGGTTGGGTCGAGCAGAACGACCTTTGGGGCGTCTATCCAAACGAAAAGTTCGATTGACCGGCGTCGTTCACAAGAAGCAGATTCCAAACCGGCCGTTCTGCGGCGACGCACCGCGGCGGCTACAAACCTAACCCTGCTTCCGCCGCAGCCGGACCACCACGTCGATGCGGGCGATCTCGTAGCCCTCCGGCGGGCTTGGTGCCTTGCCGAGCAGCACGTCGGTCGCCGGAATGTCGAGGAGATCGTTCTTGTCCTCGACGAAGAAGTGGTGGTGCTGCGAATTGTTGGTGTCGAAATAGGATTTCGAGCCATCGACCGCGACTTGGCGCAACAGGCCCACCTCGGTGAGTTGGTGCAGGGTGTTGTAGACCGTGGCGAGCGACACCGGCACCTTGGCGCGGCTGGCCTCCTCGTAGAGCATTTCGGCGGTGACGTGGCGGTCGCCCTTGGCAAACAGCAGCCAGCCGAGTGCCATGCGTTGCCGGGTCGGACGCAAGCCGAATTCGCGCAGCTTGGCCTTGACGTCGTGCCACGGACAGCCGGTGAGGTCACCGCTCGCCATGGCGGCGCGCTGCTGCGAGGTGGCACCGAAACTGACCGGACGCGGCTCTGACATGGTTCTCCACATGGCCCGTTGCGGCGGGCTCTGCAAGATCGTTGCAATTGAAACATTATACGCAGGGTGGCGACAGCCGCAACCTTGCCAACGCGCGGGGCGCCCATGTCCCAAAGCCCGGGCCCTGCCGGCCGGTGTGGCTTTGCCGGCAAGTCCCCATATGTGTTAATCAATCAGGCCGCGGGCGGAGACGATGGGATGCCGGAGCGCCGGTCGAATTTCGAATACGAGGACCTGCTGGCCTGTGGCCGCGGCGAATTGTTCGCCGAGGGGCCGCAATTGCCGCTGCCGCCAATGCTGATGTTCGACCGCATCTCCGAAATCGCCGAAGTCGGTGGCGAATACGGCAAGGGCCTGGTGCGGGCGGTGCTCGATCTCAAGCCGGACCTCTGGTTCTTTCCTTGCCACTTCAAGGGCGATCCGGTGATGCCAGGGTGCCTAGGGCTCGATGCGCTGTGGCAGTTACTCGGCTTTTTCCTCGGCTGGGTCGGCGCCGCCGGCAAAGGCCGCGCGCTCGGCATGGGCGAAATCAAATTCTCCGGCCAGGTTCTGCCGACCATGAAAAAGATCGTGTACGGCATCGACATCAAGCGGGTCATGCGCTCGAAGCTGGTGCTTGGCATAGCCGACGGCTGGCTATCGGCCGACGGGGCGGTGATCTACCGGGCGCTCGATCTCAAGGTGGGGCTGTTTCAAAACGCAGCGCCGCAGCCAAGCGGCGCCTGACCTTCCGATCCTTGTCTGCCGCGAAGAAGGTTGAGAGCGGGTCGCGGAAGGCGTGCTGGCGGGACAATGCGAACGAGGCAACGATGAGGCGCGTTGTGGTTACCGGGATGGGCATCGTCTCATCCATCGGCAACAACACGCAGGAGGTGCTCGCTTCGCTGCGTGAAGCCAAATCCGGCATCGTGAAGGCCGACAAATACGCCGAGCTTGGTTTTCGCTGCCGGGTGCACGGGGCGCCGACGCTCGATCCTGCCGAATCCGTCGACCGCCGCGCCTTGCGGTTTCTCGGCGGCGGTGCCGCCTGGAACCATGTCGCGATGGAGCAGGCGATCCGCGATTCCGGCCTGGAGCCCGGCGACATCTCCCATGAGCGCACCGGCCTGATCATGGGCTCGGGCGGGCCGTCGACGCGCGCCATCGTCGAGAGCGCCGATATCGCACGGTCCAAGGGGCCGAAACGCGTCGGGCCCTTCGCCGTGCCCAAGGCGATGTCGTCGACCGCCTCGGCGACGCTATCGACCTGGTTCAAGATCAAGGGCGTGAATTATTCGATCTCGTCGGCCTGCGCGACTTCGAACCACTGCATCGGCAACGCGTTCGAGACCATCGCGATGGGCAAACAGGACATCGTGTTCGCCGGCGGTTGCGAGGAGCTGGATTGGACGCTGTCGGTGTTGTTCGACGCCATGGGGGCGATGTCATCGAACTTCAACGATACGCCGCAAAAGGCCTCGCGCGCCTACGATGCCGATCGCGATGGGTTCGTCATTGCCGGCGGCGCCGGTGTGCTGGTGCTGGAAGAGCTCGAGCACGCCAAGGCGCGCAGCGCCAAAATCTACGCCGAGGTCGCGGGCTATGGCGCCACGTCGGACGGTGCCGACATGGTGCAGCCGTCGGGCGAGGGCGCGGTGCGCTGCATGCACATGGCGCTTGCCGACGTCAAAGCGCCGGTCGATTACATCAATCCGCACGCCACCTCGACGCCGATCGGCGACCTCAAGGAGATTGAAGCCATTCGCGAGGTGTTCGGCGCCAAGTGTCCGCCGATTTCGGCCACCAAGTCGCTGACCGGCCATTCGCTCGGCGCGGCCGGCGTTCAGGAGGCGATCTATTCGCTGCTGATGATGAATTCCGGCTTCATCTGCGAGAGCGCCAATATCGCAAATCTCGATCCGGCCTTTGCCGACATGCCGATCGTGCGCGCGCGGCGCGACAACGTGAAGCTCGGCTGCGTGCTGTCGAACTCGTTCGGCTTCGGCGGCACTAACGCCTCCGTCGTGTTCAAGCACGTGGATGCGTAATGTGTTTCACCTCATTCCGGCCGTACCGAGCGAGAGCCGGAATCCATGAATCCGGTGCAACAGCAACGCCTGCGCGACTGGAATTATGGATTCCGGTTTCGCGAGATCCGCTGGCGCGCCGGAATGACCAACTGGGAGCAAACAGGAAACGCGCATGCAGGGACTGATGCACGGCAAGCGCGGCCTGGTCATGGGGGTCGCGAACGATCATTCGATCGCCTGGGGGATCGCGCGAACGCTTGCCGCCCATGAGGCGACGCTTGCCTTCACCTATCAGGGCGAGGCGCTGGGCAAGCGGGTCAAGCCGCTCGCGGCGTCGGTCGGCACCGATCTCGTGCTGCCGTGCGACGTCGAGGACACAGCCTCGGTCGACGCGGTGTTCGCCGAGCTCTCCCGTACCTGGGGCACACTTGATTTTCTGGTCCACGCCATCGCGTTTTCCGATAAGACGCAACTCGCCGGCCGCTATGCCGACACGACGCGCGAAAATTTCGTGCGCACCATGCTGATCTCCTGCTTCTCGTTTACCGAAGTAGCGAAGCGCGCGGCCGCGTTGATGCCGAACGGCGGCGCCATGCTGACGCTGACCTATAACGGCGGCCTGCGGGCTATGCCGAACTACAACACGATGGGCGTCGCCAAGGCGGCGCTGGAAGCTTCGGTGCGCTATCTGGCGGTCGATTTCGGCAAAGACCGCATCCGCGTCAACGCCATTTCGTCAGGACCGATCCGCACGCTGGCCGGCGCCGGCATCGGCGACGCGCGCATGATGTTCGCGTTCCAGCAGCGCCATTCGCCGCTGCATCGCGGCGTCACGCTCGACGAGCTCGGCGGTGCTGGGGTTTATCTGCTCTCGGACCTTTCGACCGGCGTGACCGGCGAAATCCATTTCGTCGATTCCGGCTACAACGTCATCGCCATGCCGCACCCCGACGCGCTGCGCGCCGACGCCAAGCAGGCGGGCGAAAACGGCTCGACGTGAATCAGTAGCCTCACAGCCTTGCCAGGTGCGGCATGACTTCGGCGGTGAACAAATCGAGCGAGCGCAGCGCGTCGTAAAGCGACATGGTGCCGAGAAACAGATAGGTGAGCAGGTAGTTGACGCCGAGCTCGGCGACCTGGCGCTCGATCTCGGCGCGCACGGTCTGCGGCGAACCCGAGATCACGCTGCCGTCTTCCAGGCAGGCTTCGTAGTTCGCGCCGCGCGGCGTGTTGAGCCGCGACACCAGCGACGATGCGCCTGAGACGCCGTGCTTCTCGCGCAGCCAATTGATGTGAAGGAGGTGGCGGTCCATGGCCGGCTTGGCAAAGCGATGCGCTTCCGCGTCGGTGTCGGCGACGAAGATGTGGCG
>Ga0070730_10003278_pt1 | contig 14584 bp, 14 predicted proteins | sample Coa_R1_3_FD_66447 | JGI IMG/M metagenome (GOLD analysis project Ga0070730, IMG submission 66447) | Surface soil microbial communities from Centralia Pennsylvania, which are recovering from an underground coalmine fire - Coalmine... | ecosystem: Environmental > Terrestrial > Soil > Unclassified ...
CGCGCCGCCGGCGACCGGGCCACCGAGGCGAGCGCGCTCTGCACGCTTGCCGCATCGGAGGCGCTGACCCATCCGATCACGAGCCTCGGTCTCATCGACGAGGCCGCGGCGGTCGCGCGGAGCGCTGGGAATGTACTCGTCGCCTTCGCGAGCTCGATGCCGGCACCCGAGCCCGACGTGCAGGCGTTGGCCCCGCAGGTCCTCGCCCGCGCGCACCACAACGGGATCGCGTACTCGTTCAACTGCGAGAGCGCGCGCAGGCGCTACGTCCGAACGGAGCAAGCCTCGACGTTCGTCATGCGTTATGGATACGAGCGCACGACGATCGCGAGCTTCCGCGCGCAGTCCGCGCTCCTGGCCGGCGACTGGCCGGCGACCGGCTCGTTCGAGGTATCCGGCGATCCTGAGACCGACCTCTTCGCGGCGTCGGTGCAGATGCTCGAGACCGTCGTCAGCGCGGCGAGGACCGGACCCACCGACGCGCACGTCGCCACCGCGAGCCGGCTGACGCGCCTGCCCATTGCGCGCAGTGCCCCGCAGTGGGTGGTGCCCTGGCTCGGGAGCGAGGCGCTGTTGCTGTTCTCGGTCGGCCGGCGAGCCGAGTCCGAAGAACGCACGCGGGAGATGCTGACGTTCGTCGACCGATTGGCGCTCCCGGATCTCTCGCTGACCGCGCTCGGTCGCGGGCTCAACATCCCGGCGATCCTGTTGCTGCTCATGGGCCACCGGGAGCGCCTCGAGCGGATGGCCGCGGCCCTCGAGGGGACCGAGGGCTACGGCGGCGATCGGGACCGGCTGCTCGCATTCGTCGCGGCGCTGAGGGGCGACGACGATGCCGCGCATCGGCACTTCGTCGCTGCCGGCGGGCCCTATCGGGATCGCGGTCTGCTCTTCACGCGAGTCCTCGACCTGTGGGCTCTCGGGGTCATGCGCCCGCTCGGCGCGAATTGGTCCGGTGAGATCGCGGAGGCTCGCGATGTGCTCCGTCGCGCCGACGCTGCATGGCTCGGGGGGAGGCTCGTCACACCGGCCCGCGCCTAGGAACGATCCATGCAGCGGCGTGCGGCGGAGGTGTTCAATGCCCGACCTGAAAGAGAAGCAGCGGAAGAGCATGAACAAGGACGTGTTCGCGTACGTCGATGAGAACGGCGAGGGACACTTGCCGCTGAACGACGAGAGCCACGTCCGCAACGCGATCGCCCGCTTCAACCAGACCTCGTTCCCGAGCGCGTCGGCGAAGGAGAGCGCACGCCGCAAGGTGCGCGCGGCCGCGAAGAAGCACGGCATCGAGTTGTCCGAGGACGACAACGTCGCGAAGCCGGCCCCCTCCCTGCGGGCGGCCCACACCAAGCGCGGACCGCGGGGCGGCCGGAAGACGGTGCGCCGCACGCGTCCGACGACGACCGCGCAGCGCACGGCGGCCCGCAGCAACATCAAGAAGGCCGTCGCGGCGAGGCGCCGCCGCTCGTAGCTCGCCCGAGCGGGTGAGGACGATCTACCCCTACCCGCCCGGGCTTGGCCCGCGTAGCGTTCGCGGCGATGGCGATCGGCTTCTGGCGCCGGCCGTACTCGCAGCAGGCCCTCGTCGTTGGGCTCGTGTTCGCGGTGGGCGTGTGGATCGTGGAGCAGGCCCTCGGGCCGGGTGAGCTCCGGAGCGACCTTGCCGACCTCGCCTGGACGGGCTTCGCGATCGGCGCGCTCCTGAACACCGCGCGGGCCGTGTTCACCCGCGGTGGAGAGGAGCGCAGGGCCTGGGCCTGGATCTTCCTCGGCACCGTGGCCTGGACGGCCGGCCAGCTCTTCGCCGACGCGGAGGACATCGCCGGCGCCGCGCTGGCCCGTCCGACGGTGACGGATCTCGGCTACCTCGCCGCGGCCGCCTGCTGGCTCGCCGGCTGCATCGCGTTCCTCGTCGGGCACGAACAGCGTCTGGCGGTGTACGCGCTGTTCCTTGACGTGGGTGCCGCCGTCCTGACGATGCTGGCCGGCGTAGCGTTGTCGGTGTCGGATCTCTTCTCGCCCGACATGGTCCGCGAGCCGGCCGCGACGTTCACGGCGCTCGCGTATCCCGTCCTGTACGTCGCGGCCACCGGCGGCGCGCTGTCGATGTTCTGGGGGCTCCCGCCGAACCAGACCCGACGGGCGCACCTCTCGCTCCTCGCCGGCATCGTTCTGATGTCGATGGCCTTCATCCTCTGGCTGTCGCAGTACACCCACGACACCTTCGCGCCGGGCTCGCTGCTCGATGTCTGCCGGATGGTCGGTCTTCTCGCCATCGGGGTCGCGGCGCGCCAGTGGGGTGAGGACACCGACGCGCGCGGGCAGCCGCTCGTGTCGGCGTCGGCGGTCCAGTTCTCCCGCATGCTCCTGCCCGGCGCCGTGTCGGTCGCGGCGGCGGTGATCCTCATCGCGAGTCAGCTCAACAAGCCGACCGCCACGGATCCGTTCGTGGCCGTCGCGGTCGCCCTCGCCACGATGATCCTCGCCACGCGCGCCGGCCTGGCCCTCTACGCGAACTGGCGCCTCGGATTGCGCGAGCGGCGTCGCGCATCGCAGTTCGCGGCGCTCTACGAGGTCGGCCTCGCCACCGCCGGCGAGATCTCCCTCGACGAGCTGGCCCGCCTCGCGGTCGACAACGTGACCCGGCTGACCCAGACGGACGGCGCGATGATCGCCCTCGCCGGCGAGGAGGGTGCGCTGACCATCCGGGCGGTCAACCGCTCGAAGATGCCCGCGCTCCGCGACTCGACCGGCGATCCGCTCGTCGGCATCGCCGTGGAGGCCGTTCGCACCCGCGAGCCCGTCATCGCCACCGCCTACGCCGCTCATCCGGACTCGAATCCGGCGCTCCACGACACCATCGCGTCCGCGCTGGCACTGCCGCTCATCGCGCACCGTGAGCTCGTCGGGACGATGACGCTGTACTCCGGGCGGCCCCGGCACTGGGGCAGCGAGACCCAGCAGGTCTTCGCGCTCTACGCCGCGCAGGTGGCCATCGCGATCGCGAACGCCCGGCTCCTCGGCGAGAGCCGTCGCCTCGCGAGCGACGACCCGCTGACCGGTCTCACCAACCGCCGCGTGCTGGTCGAGCGGCTCGAGGCCGAGACGGCCGAGGCCCGCCGCCATGGCGACGCCTTCTGCGTGATCCTCTGCGACGTCGACGGACTGAAGGCGGTGAACGACTCCGCCGGCCACCTGGTCGGCGACTCCGTGCTCCGCTCCGTGGCCGCGACGCTTCGCACCACCGCGCGCGCCGAAGATGTCGTGGCCCGCTTCGGGGGCGACGAGTTCGTCCTCCTCCTCCCGCGGACCGGCCTGGACGCCGCGCGAGCCCTGGTGAAGCGCCTCGGTGACGAGCTGCCCGAGCGGACGTACATGTGGGGCGGGATGCCGCACGCGCTGCCGCGCGTCTCCTTCGGCATCGCGGCGTTCCCCGAGGACGGGCTGCTCGCGGACCACCTCATCGCGAAAGCCGACGAGCGGATGTACGCCGACAAGGCCCGCGCGGGCGGTCGGCTCCGCTAGAGTTTCCCGTGACCAGCTGAGGGAGGCCGCGACCGATGCCCGCGACCAGCAAGTGCCCGGAGTGCGATGCCGACGTGCCCGTCGGTGGCGACGCCGTGAAGGGCGAGATCGTCTCCTGTCCCGATTGCGGTGCCGAGCTCGAGGTCACCGCGACCGAGCCGGTCGCGCTCGCGCTCGCACCGGAGGCCGAAGAAGACTGGGGTGAGTGAGCGCCGCGTCGGGGTGCTCCTCTCGCGCGTGCGCGTGGAGGAGAAGCTCCTCCTCGAGGAGCTCGAGCGCCGCGGCATCGCGACCACCGTCATCGACGACCGCGAGCTCGTCTTCGCGCTCGAGAAGCGGCCCGAGCTCGGCGTGGACGTGGTCCTCGAACGCTGCATCCAGCACTCGCGCGCGCTCTACGCGCTCTCGGTGCTCGAGACCTGGGGCATCCCGACCGTGAACACGTTCGAGGTCGCCGACGTCTGCGGGAACAAGCTCCTCACGACGATGCGCCTCATCCGCGACGGCGTGCCGTCGCCGCGCACGCGTCTCGCGTTCACCCCCGAGTCCGCGCTCGCTGCGGTGGAGGAGCTCGGCTACCCCGCCGTCCTCAAGCCGCTCGTCGGGTCGTGGGGCCGGCTCATCTCCAAGGTGAACGACCGCGATGCGGCCGAGTCGATCCTCGAGCACAAGGACGTGCTCGGCACGTACATCCACTCCATTTATTACGTGCAGGAGTACGTGCCCAAGCCCGGCCGCGACATCCGCGCGTTCGTCGTCGGCGACGAGACCATCGGGGCGATCTACCGCTACTCCGATCACTGGATCACCAACACCGCGCGTGGCGGCAAGGCGACGAAGTGCGAGGTCACCCCGGAGCTCAACGACCTGTGCGTGCGGGCGGCCAAGGCGGTGGGCGGCGGCGTCGTCGCGATCGACGTCCTCGAGGCGCCCGAGGGGCTTGTGGTGAACGAGGTGAACTACACGATGGAGTTCCGCAACTCCATCGACACGACGGGCGTGAACATCCCCGGCCGGGTCGTCGACTACGCGCTCTCCGTCGCGAAGAACGGCGGCTAGGTGAAGGTCGGGATCATCGGCGCCGGCGGGTACGCCGGGGGCGAGCTCCTTCGGCTCCTGCTCGGCCATCCGGAGGTGGGGGAGATCCAGGCCGGCAGCGAGTCGCTTGCCGGTAAGCCGGTGACCGCCGCGCACCCCAACCTGCGCAAGCGCACCGCGCTCGAGTTCGTGCGCTACGACGACGTGGGCGGCTGCGACGTCGTGTTCCTGTCGCTGCCGAATGGCGCGCACCGACTCGCTGACTTCCGCTCGCGCGGCACGCTGGTCGTGGATCTGTCGTCCGATCACCGGCTCCGCGACGCGACGCGCTACCGCGAGTGGTACGAGACCGAGCACCCGCACCCCGAGCTGCTCGCGACGGCGGTGTACGGCATCCCCGAGCTGCATCGAGCGGAGATCGCGACCGCGAAGCTCGTGACGGGTGCGGGGTGCAACGCAACCGCGACGATCCTGGCGCTCCTGCCGCTCGCGCGGGCCGGCTTCATCGACGACTCGCGCCCGATCGTCGTCGAGTGCAAGGTCGGCTCGAGCGAGGGTGGGCGCGAGCCCGGCGAGGACTCACATCACCCGGAGCGCGCGGGCGTGGTCCGGTCGTTCAAGCCGGTCGGCCACCGCCACACCGCCGAGGTCGAGCAGGAGCTGGGCGTGCGGGTGCAGCTCTCGGTGACGGCCGTCGAGCTCGTGCGCGGCGTGCTGGCGACCGCGCACGTGCCGGTCCGGGCCGGGGTCGACGACAAGGCCTGCTGGCGCGCCTACCGCGAGGCCTACGCCGCCGAGCCGTTCGTGCGCATCGTGAAAGAGCGTGGGGGCATCTTCCGCTACCCGGAGCCCAAGCTGCTCGCCGGCTCGAACTTCGCCGACGTCGGCTTCGCCGCCGACCCCCGCGGCGAGCGCGTCGTTGCGCTCTGCGCGATCGACAACCTGATGAAGGGCGCCGCCGGGAACGGCGTCCAGGCGATGAACGTCGCCTGCGGGTTCTCCGAGACGGCCGGCCTGGAGTTCCCCGGGCTCCACCCCTGATCAGTTCGTGGCATTCGGCTTGCTCGGCCGGTAGACGATGGAAGGCGCGACCGTGAAGGATGGCCTGCCCAACGACCTCGGCGCGAGCGATCGCGGCCACGAGGTCACGTACTACGAGCACAGCCGGTTCCTCGTCGGCCGGGTCGCCGACTTCATCGCGCCGGGCCTGACCGCCGGCGAAGCCGCCGTCATGGTGGCGACGCCCAAGCACGCGGACCTCGTCGAGGCCGAGCTCATCGCTCGCGGCATCGACGTCGCCGCGGCCGAGCGGGCCGGCACGTTCGTCAGCCTGGACGCGGTCGAGACGCTCGGGAAGTTCATGCTCAACGGCCGGCCCGACCCGTACCTCTTCGACACCGTCCTCGGGACGACGATCGAGCGCGCCCGGGCCGCGGCCGCGGTACCGATCGTTCGCGCGTTCGGCGAGATGGTCGCGGTCCTCTGGGCCCAGGGCCGTCCCGGCGCGGCGATCGCGCTCGAGGACCTCTGGAACCGGCTTCTCGGCCATCACCCGTTCTCGCTCCTCTGCGGCTACCCGATCGAGCAGCTCGACGCGAGCGACATCGAGAAGGTGTCGGCGCTGCACACTCGGGCGGACCCCGCCGACTAGGCCAACGCCCGTTCGCATCGCGTAGCGCTCCTCCGCGGGCCCACATTTGAGTACGCTGACCGCGCGGAGGAAGGGACATGCTGCGCGCGGTCATCAAGGCGGGTGGGTCGGCCGGCGTGGACCGCGACAGCGTCGCGGATCTCGTCGCCGATGTCGCGCGCTCCGACGAGATCGTGCTCGTGCACGGCGCCTCGGGCGAGACCGACAAGCTCCAGGCGGCGCTCGGGCATCCGGTGGAGACGATCGTGTCCCCGTCCGGACACCAGAGCCGCCGCACCGACCGGCGGACGCTCGAGCTCTTCGCGATGGCCGCCCTCGGGATCGAGAACTTCCTCTACACCGAGAAGCTCCAGGCCCGCGGGGTCGATGCGGTCGGGCTCTCCGGCCTTTCGGGACGGCTGCTCGTCGCCGAGCGGAAGGCGGTGCGTGCGGTGAAGGACGGCAAGACGATCGTCCTGCGCGACGACTTCACCGGTACGGTGAAGGCGGTGAACGTCCCGCTCCTCCGCCAGTTCATGGGCCCGAGCCGCGTCCCGGTCGTCGCGCCGCTCGCGCTCTCGCTCGAGAACGAGGCGGTGAACGTCGACGGCGATCGTGTGGCGGCGCGGATCGCCGTGGCGATCGAGGCGGACGCGCTCCTCATCCTCACGAACGTGGCCGGCCTGCTCCGTGACGTGAACGATCCGGGATCGCTCCTGGCGGAGACGACGCTCGATGAGGCCGAGCGGTTCGCGCAGGGCCGGATGAAGAAGAAGATCCTCGCCGCGCGCGAAGCGATCGAGGGCGGCGTCGGCGAGGTCGTGATCCGCCAGGCGTCGGGCGACCCGAACGTGCGTACGGTCATACACGGATGAGCGGGACGATCGAGCACGAGGGCCGGCACACCTCGGGCCTGTACCAGAAGCGCGACATCGCGCTCGTGCGCGGCGACGGCGCGCTCGTCTGGGACGACGCCGGACGGCAGTACATCGACTGCGTCGGCGGCCAGGGCTCGGGCAACCTCGGCCACGCGAACGCCGCCGTCGCCGAGGCGCTCGCGCGCCAGGCCCGCACGCTCTCGTTCTGCACCGAGCTCTTCTACAACGACCGTCGCGCCGAGCTCTACGACCGGCTGGCGCGCATCCTCCCGGCCGCGCTCGATCGCATCTTCCTCTGCAACAGCGGCACCGAGGCCGTCGAAGGCGCATTGAAGTTCGCGCGGCTCGCGACGAAGCGCACGAACGTCGTGGCGACGATGCGCGGCTTCCACGGCAAGACCATGGGCGCCCTCTCGGCGACCTGGGGCCCGGAGTACCGGGAGCTGTTCGGCCCGCTCCTCGAGGGGTTCAGCCACGTGCCGTTCAACAAGACCGAGGCGCTCGATGCCGCGATCACCGCCGAGACGTCGGCGTTCATCGTCGAGCTCGTCCAGGGCGAGGGCGGGGTCCGCCCGGCGACGAAGGAGTTCGTCGCGGAGGCGGCGCGGCTCTGCCGCGAGCGCGGCGCGCTGCTCATCGTCGATGAGGTGCAGACCGGCTTCGGCCGCACCGGCACGATGTTCGCGCTGGAGCAGTACGGCATCGTCCCCGATGTCCTGTGCCTCGCGAAGTCGATCGCCGGCGGGATGCCGATGGGAGCGATCGCGTTCTCGCGCGCGCTCGGCGAGTTGCCGAAGCGCTCGCACTCGACGACCTTCGGCGGCAACCCGCTCGCGTGCGCCGCGGCGGTCGCGACGATCGACGAGCATCTGCGCCTCGGGCTCGCGCGCAACGCCGCGGAGCGCGGGACGCAGCTGTACCGGGGGCTCGCCTCGATCGGGTCGCCCAAGATCCGTGAGGTGCGGGGCCTCGGCCTCCTCCTGGGGATCGAGCTCAAGGAGAACGCCGGACCTACGCTGAGGGCGCTGCAGGACCACGGCGTGCTCGCGCTCGGCGCGGGGCCGACCGTCGTGCGCTACCTCCCGCCCCTTGTGATCACCGCCGCGCAGGTGGACTCGGTCATCGACGCGACGCGCGCCGCGCTCGCCACGTGAACGAGCGAGGACCGGGTTCCCCGGGCCGAGGGAGAACCTCCAGCCCTGAGCCCGTGGCGAGGCCGGAGGCCGAGCTGCTTGAGCGAGACGTAGCGCTCGTCGGCGGGCTCGTCGCGATCCCCTCGGTGTCGCGGCAGGAGCGCGACGCGGTGGAGTGGCTCGTCGCCCGCATGCGCGAGCGCGGATTCCGCGCGTCGATCGACGCGGCCGGCAACGCGGTCGGTGAGATCGGCGAGGGTCCGCGCCACGTGGTGCTCCTTGGCCACATCGACACCGTGCCCGGCGAGATCCCGGTCCGCGTGGATGACGGCGCGCTCGTCGGACGCGGCGCCGTCGACGCGAAGGGCCCGCTCGCCGCATTCGTCGCGGCCGCCTCGACGCCGATCGCGGGCCTCCGGGTCACGGTCGTGGGCGCCGTCGAAGAGGAATCCCCGACGAGCAAGGGCGCGCGGTACCGCGCGACCCTGCCGCCACCCGATTGGTGCGTGATCGGCGAGCCGTCGGGATGGGATGGCGTCACCGTCGCGTACAAGGGCCGGCTCGTGCTCGGTGTGTCGTTGGAGCGCGAGGCGCGTCACGGCGCGTCCCCGGGGCCGACCGTCGCCGAGGAGGCGATCGCGCTCTGGACGAAGCTGCGCGATGCGGCGGTCGCGCGGAACGCTGACGCGCGCGCGTTCGCGCGGCTCGACTGCCGGCTCGAAGGGATGCACGCCGCGGCGGGCGACGGGCTCGTCGAGCGCGCGGACCTGCGCGTGGGGTACCGCATCCCGCCGGGGATCGCGACAGCGGAGCTCGAGGATGCCGCCCGCGCGATCGCGGATGCGCACGACGGCGACGTCGAGATCTCGCTCGAGCGCATCGCGTCCGAGGAGCCGGCGCGCACGCCGCGCACCACGGCCGTCGCGACCGCGTTCGCGCGCGCGATCGCGGCGGTGGGCGGTCAGACCACGTTCAAAGAGAAGAGCGGGACGAGCGACATGAACGTGCTGCTTCCGGCGTGGGGCTGCCCGATGGTCGCGTACGGACCGGGCGATGCGCGCTACGACCACACACCGATGGAGCGGCTCGATCTCGCGGATTACGGCCGCGCCATCGCGGTCCTTCGGGACGTGCTCCGCAGGGCCGCCAGCCGCTAGCATGACCGCGCCCCGAACGCCTCCGGCCGAGGCAGTGGGGGCCAGAGGGGGAAGGGTGCTTTCGAGCCGGCGGCAGCGCCAGCGCGCCATCCTCGCCGCGATGGCCGTGCTCGGCATCCTCCTCGGAGCGCTCGCGTTCGACCTCCAGTGGCTCGACTCGAGCCTGCAGGCGGCGACGTACGACACGTTCATCACGCAGGCGCCGGCGAAGATCTCGAACCAGGTGACCATCGTCGCGCTCGACGACAAGACGCAGGTCCGCTACGGCCGCTTCCCGATCCCGCGCCAGGCCTACGTCGACCTGCTGAACGCGCTCAAGCCGCTCGGTCCGCGGTCGATCGCGTTCGACATCGCGTTCTACGACGAGTCGCCCAACCCCGATCAGGACCGCGCCCTCGCGAACGCGATCAAGGACGCCGGCAACGTCATCCTCGCGATGCAGGGCGCCGGCACGAGCGTCGACGAGAACGGCGCCATCCGGTTCAACAACGAGCAGGTGCCGATCACGATCCTCCGCCAGGCGGCCGCGGGGCTCGCGGCGGTGAACGTGCTGCCGGACGAGGACAGCCGCGTCCGGAAGGCCGCGCTCACGATCGACACGCCGAGCGGCCGGTACTACTCGCTGCCGCTGGTCGCCACCGCCCGTTCGCTGAGCGCCGCGAAGGTCGTCGGGGGCGACGAGCGGGCGCTGCGGCGTCAGGGCGACCTCCTCGTGCTCCCGGGACGATCGGCGGCGCTGCCCGACCGCCAGATGCCGATCGACGAGCGTGGCCTCATGGCCATCTACTACGCCGCCCCACCCGCGACCGAGCTGGGCGCGCGCCCCGTGGACGCTCGGCCGTGCGCCGATCCCACGGAGTTCTGCGTCGTCTCGCTCGCCGACGTCGTCGCCGGGTCGGTGCCGCGCGAGCTCATCGCGAACCGGACGGTCCTCATCGGCGCGCACTCGATCTCGGCCGTACCCGACAACTACGCCGTGCCCAACAGTGGCGGGGCCAAGATGTGGGGCGTCGAGATCTGGGCGAATACCGCGTCGTCCATCTTCACGAACCGGTTCCCGCAGCCGCGCGAGAGCTTCCCGATCACGCTCGTCGAGATGGCGATCGTGACGTGCGGCGGGATCCTCCTCGTCGCGCGGTTCCGCCTGTACGGCTTCCTTGGCGCGATCGCCCTCCTCGTGGCGTACGGCGTCATCCGGTTCGTGCTGTTCTCGAGCGCCGCGAGCAGCGCGATCGGCGACGGTCCCATCGCCGTCGCGTCGTTCGGCTACCTCGTGCCCGGCGCGTTCTGGTGGGTCGTGGCGCTCGGGTATCTCCTGGTGGAAGAGCAGCGGGCGGTGACGCGCACCCAAACGACCTTCGGACGCTTCGTCACGCCGTCCATCGCCCGAACGATCATGGACATCGAGGAGAGCGGCCACCTCGCGCTCGGCGGCGAGGAGAAGCGCGTGACCGTGCTCTTCGGCGATGTCCGCGGCTTCACGACGCTGAGCGAGGGCATGACCCCCCGCGTACTGCTCGACACGCTCAATCGTTACTTCGATGGCATCGTGAATGTGGTGAACCGATACGAAGGGACCGTGAACAAGTACAACGGAGACAACATCATGGTGATCTGGGGCGCGCCGCTGCCGGTCGAGGATCAAGCCCGCAAGGCCGTGCAGGCCGCGCTCGAGATCCAGCGCTGGATCGTCGCGGAGCGCGCGAAGGGAGGCCCCGACGTCTCGTTCGGCTTCGGCATCAACACCGGCCCCGTCGTCGCCGGGTTCCTCGGAGCGATGGGCCGCATGGAATACACGGTCATCGGCGACACGGCCAACGTCGCGTCTCGGCTCACGTCGAGCGACATCGCCCGCCGCGATCAGGTCGCGGTGAGCGCCGAGACCCTGAGCGAGCTCGGCCCGGACGTGGTCGCGGTGGATCTCGGCGCGGTCCAGGTGAAGGGCCGCGCGGCGGCGGTCCGCTGCTATCAGGTGAACAGCGTCGGATCGATCGAGAGCCCGAACCCCGCGCCCGCGCCCGAGCGGCCGATCGGCGCGGCGGCCGTCGCGGGATTCCACTAGTGAGCCACTAAGGTCCTCGGGATGGCGATCGACGACAAGGTCGCGTTCGTGCTGATGAAGCTGACGCACCTATCGGTGCAGCGCGACCGCGAGGCCTACCTGCGCGGGCTCATCGACCTCTGCGCGCAGGCGACCGACGCCGAGCGCTCGACCGTCTATTTCGTCGACCACGCGAAGAAGGAGCTCTGGTCGCGCATCGCCGCGCGCACCGCGATCGAGATCCGCCTTCCACTGGGATCGGGCATCGCCGGGCAGGTCGCGCTGACCGGCGAGACGATCAACGTGCCCGACGCCTATGCCGACCCGCGCTTCGACCGCAACGTCGACCTCCGCAGCGGCTACCGCACCCTGAACATGCTCGTCGTGCCGGTGTGGGACGCGCCGGGCCGGACCGTCATCGGCGTCCTGCAGGTCCTCAACAAGCGCAGCGGACCGTTCGAACGCCGCGACCAGATGCTGCTCGAGCGGATCGCCGAGAGCGTGAGCCCGGTGCTCGCCCAGATGCCCCAGGCCGAGGCGTCATGAGCGGGCGCCAGCCGTTCGACCGCCGCGTCGGCGAGCGCCGCAGCGCCGACCGCATGGACCGGCGCAGCAGCGATGCCCGTGACCGGCGCGAGGCCGAGCGCCGTCGCGGCGCGGGCCGGCGCGATCTGGACACGCTCCTCGACGTCACGCGCCGCCTGATGACCGTGACCGATCTCGATGCGCTGCTCCGGCTCATCGCCGAGGCGACGGTCACGATGGTCGGCGCCGAGCGCGCGACCATCTACATCGTCGACCAGGACCGCCAGGAGTACTGGTCGCGGGTCGCCACCGGAACGGGCGTGGGCGAGATCCGCTTCCCGGTCGGCGTCGGCATCGCCGGCATGGTCGCGAAGACCGGCGAGACGATCAGCATCCCCGACGCGTACGCCGATCCGCGGTTCAACCCCGAGAGCGACAAGCGCACGGGGTTCCACACCCGCAACCTGCTCACGCTCGCGATGACGGGACACGACGGGAAGGTCATCGGCGTCTTCCAGGCGGTCAACAAGAAGAGCGGGGAGTTCACGGTCGAGGACGAGATCACGCTCGGCTCCCTCGCATCCTCGGCCGCCGTCGCCGTCGAGAACGCGCAGCTCGTGAACGCCCAGAAGCGCCTGTGGCTCTCGCTCATCGAGACCCTCGCGACGACCGTCGACGCGCGGGATCAGCAGACCGCCGGTCACAGCAAGCGGGTCACGCGCTACGCCGGCGTGATCGGCGAGGAGCTGGGCCTCTCGGAGGAGGACCTCGAGCGGCTCCAGGCCGCGGCGCTGCTCCACGACTACGGCAAGATCGCGGTGCGCGACCGGTTCCTGCAGAAGCCGGGCAAGCTCGACGACGCCGAGTTCGCGTACATGAAGGCCCACGCCGAGAAGACCGCGGAGTTCCTGAGCTACCTCGACTTCCCACCCGACATGCGCGAGGTCCCCGAGATCGCGGCGCAGCATCACGAGCGGATGGACGGGAAGGGCTACCCGAAGGGCCTGCGCGGGGACGCGATCCTTCCCGGAGCGCGGATCGTCGCGGCCGCCGACGTCTTCGACGCGCTCACCGCGCCGCGCTACTACAAGCCGGCCTACGCGCTCGACAAGACGATCGAGATCATGGACGGCATGGCCGGGGCGCACCTCGACCCGGCGGTCATGCAGGCGGTGCACCGGGCCCTGCCGGCGCTCGAACGGGCGATCGACGAGCTGCGCTCGACCTGGCCCAAGGCCGGCGACGAGGGGATGGGCAGCATCTCGGAGGCCGCGAGCGGATTGTCCGAGCGCGACCGCACGCCGACGGCACCGGCCGCGTCGTGAAGATCCGGTTCTGGGGCACCCGCGGCTCCATCCCGACGCCCGGGCAGCGCACCGTCCGCTACGGCGGGAACACCGCCTGCGTGGAGGTGCGCGACGACACGGATCATCTCCTCGTGCTCGACGCGGGAACGGGATTGCGCGAGCTCGGCATCAAGCTGAACGGAACGTCGCCGCTCACGGTCGACCTCTTCCTCTCGCACCTCCACTGGGATCACATCCAGGGGATCCCGTTCTTCCGCCCGGCATACGACCCAAGGAGCACGCTCCGGCTCTACGGTCCGACCCAGCACCGGCCGCTCAGGGAGCTGCTCGGCCTCGGCATGGATGATCCGTTCTTCCCCGTCGACCTCGACGGGCTCCCGGTGAATCTCGAGGTCCACGAGGTCGAGAGCGGGTCGAGCCGGAAGGTCGGGCCCTACACCGTGCGAGCGACGAAGATCTTCCATCCCGCGCCGGCGCTCGCGTACCGGATCGAGGCCGACGGCCGTTCGCTGGTCTACGCGACCGACACCGAGGACCCGTTCAGCGGCCAGCCGAATCCCGTCGTCGAGCTCGCGAAGGATGCCGACGCCCTCATCCACGACGGCCAGTACCTGGACACGGATTTCAAGCCGGGGTGGGGCCACTCCACGATCGCGACCGCGCTCGACGTCGCGCGCCGCGCGCATGCCAAGCGGCTCGTGCTGTACCACCACGACCCCGATCGCACCGACGACGCGCTCGACCGCATCGGTGAGGACACCCAGCGGGCCGCCGATGCCGCGGGCGGGGGCATCGAGGTCATCGTCGCGAAAGAGGGGACCGAGGTGTCCTTCTAGGCGACGGTCGGGTGCGCGCGCATCGTCGCCTTCAGGCGGTCGAGGAAGATCCCCAGATCGAGTGGCTTGTGCAGGACCGCGTCCGCGCCGATCCGCCTGCCGATCGCGTCGGCGTCGCGCCGCGCGGAGACCACGACGATCGGGGCGTCCGAATGGCGGTGCCGGTGATAGGCGCGCGCGAACTCCGCGCCGTCGGCCGCCGGGAGGCCCAGGTCGAGGACGATGGCATTGGGCTCCACCGCGAGCGCGCTCCGCAGCGCGTGCTGCCCGTCGAGCGCGGGGATCGCCTCCATCCCCTCCTCGGCGATGGCGGCGACCAGCATCTTGCGCGTGTCGGGGTCGTCTTCGACGACGAGCACGCGCTTCCTCGCTCGCGGCCGACCCGGGCGACTTCGGTCTCTCATGGCGTCCTCCCCGCCAGCGAGCGGGGCAGCAGGCCGCGTACCGTGAGCGGCCCGCCGGTACTCGCGCGTTGCCCTGCGGGGCGATCGGTTACCTGAATGACACGGATCGA
>Ga0070730_10003279_pt1 | contig 14584 bp, 12 predicted proteins | sample Coa_R1_3_FD_66447 | JGI IMG/M metagenome (GOLD analysis project Ga0070730, IMG submission 66447) | Surface soil microbial communities from Centralia Pennsylvania, which are recovering from an underground coalmine fire - Coalmine... | ecosystem: Environmental > Terrestrial > Soil > Unclassified ...
GCCCTGGCTCGTTACGGGAAAACTGTTATGGCAGCCGGGAGGCAGCCTCGCGCGCGGTGAGGGCGGCCTGGGTGGCCAGCGCGCGTGCCAGATAGGGCGCCAGGTTGTTGGGCTCATAGTAGGCCAGGGCCCGATTCAGATAAACGCGGGCGCCAGCCAGATCGCCCTGTGCCAGGTGGGCTTCGGCCAGGGCATGCGAAAACTGGGCTTCGGTAAACAGATCGTGGAGCTCTGCGGCGCGGGCCGCGGCTTGTTCCAGGGCCGCCAGCGCGGCGGGCTCGTCGCCAGACATCTGGGCCAGGGCGAGCCCGCCTTTGGCCATGACCTCAAACCGCACCGCACCGGAAACCCGGGTGTGCTCAATCGCCTGCTCGAACGATCCAGCCGCCTGCGGAAGCTGGCCGGACTGCATATACCCAAAACCCACGCAGGCCAGGCCACCGCAAATGCAGTCAAAGTTGTCGGTCGAAATCGAGCATTGCACACTGCGCTGGCCGTGTGACACGGCGGCCTGCGCTTCGCCCATGTCGAGAAAGGCCCAGGCGGAAAATAGCTCCACGTCCGATTCGGTCACCGGCGAACGGGTTGCGTGTACGATATCTAGCGCGGCCTGCTCAACCGCGCGCGCCTCTGAAAAGCGACCCAGACGAGACAGCGCCATGCCTTTGCCGCTGAGGGCATAGGCCTGCAGGTCGGGGTTGCCATGCTTGCGGGCTAGCTCCAGCGCGTGATCAAACATCGCCAGAGAGGCCAGCGCGTCCGTGTCCAGCTTGATTAGGGCGGCGTGAAAGCTGGGGATGGTGGCCAGGGCCTCGTCGCCTAGCTCTTCAGCGAGTCGAAAGGCTTCGCCCAAGACAGGCACGGCCCGCATGCTGTGGCCGGCCGCCAGGTGCACCGCGCCAATGGCGTGCAGAGCCTCGGCCAGGCGGCGTTTGTCGCCCAACCGGCGGGCGATCTGCTCGGCCCGGACCAGGCGCTCCAATTGTTCTGGGTAGGGCCGGATCTTGGAGGCAACTTTGGCCCAGCCGAGGATCGCATCACAGATCGACAGGTCGTGCTGGCTGCCAGACTTGTCGAGTGCCGCGATGGCCCGGTCGAATTGGCGCATGGCCTCGCGCAGGGCGTAGATCTTAGACGCGGCCTCTCCCGCCTGCTGGGCATAAGCCGCCGCCGGCTCCCAATCTTCGGCCTCCCAAAAGTGATGGGCCAGCGTCGGCGCCAGGTCGTCCAGGCGGCCGGCATACAGCTTTTCCAGCGCGTGCCCCACGCGGCCGTGGATCGCGCGCCGCCGGCGCAGCAGCAGGCTGTTATAGGCGGCTTCCTGGGTCAGGGCATGTTTGAAGGCATATTCCAGCTCGGGCTCGCGTGCCTGGACCAACACAATTTCTTGGCGCGCCAGCACTCCCAGCGCTGGCGCAACGGCTATGCGCTCGGCCGGCAGAGCGGCGGCGCAGACCGTGTCGATGACCCCAAACGTGAAAGAGCGGCCGATGACGGCTGACATTTGGGCCACGCGTTTGGCGTTGTCGGGCAGCGCGTCCATGCGCGCCGCCAGCAGCCCGGCCAGCGTGTTGGGGATCGTAACCTTCTCGATCTCGCGCGTGGCGCGCCAATAATCCTGCTCGCGCACGATGTGGCCGCCCTCCAGCAGCGAGCGAATCACTTCCTCAACGTAAAACGGATTGCCCTCCGACTTTTCTAAGATCAGGCTGCGCACGCGCTCGGGCAGGTCTTCGATGTGCAGCAGCGAACCCAGCAGGCTGCGCGAGTCGGTTGTGGAGAGCGGCTCGAGGACGATCTCATCCACACGGCTGGCGGGCAGCTTCTGGCGGGCCAGCTCGGCCAGGGCCCAGGCCGGCGTGTCGTGATCGGGGCGCATCAGGCAGATGAGCAGAAGCGGTTCAAGCGACACCAAATCCCACACGCTTTGCAGCAAGGCCAACGAGGCTTCGTCGGCCCAGTGCAAATCTTCAAGCACAATCACCACTGGCGTCGCCTGGGCCAGCCCACTCAGGAAGGCAAGCACCGCAGCGGACATGCGGCGCACCCGCTCGTCGCCGGGGTGGACTGTGACAGCCGCGAGACTTTCGGCGCCCGCCACGGCCAATAACGTTTCCAGGAACGGCAGGTGCTCGTCCGGCAAATGACAGCGCTCGCGGGCGGTCTGCGCCAGTTTGGCTCGGACGGCGTCCTCGGGGTCACCCTCCTGCGCGCCGATGGCCTGCCGCAAAATTTGACGCCAGGGGAGGTAGCTGATGGCGCTGCCAAACGAGATGCAGCGGCCTTCCAGCCACAGCGGCGCAGCGGGGCCTGCGGCGGGATTTGGGCCGGCGGTGAGTGACTGGCGCAGCTCGGCCACCAGCCGCGACTTGCCCAGCCCGGCCTCGCCGATGAGGGTGACCCAGGCGCCGGGTTGGCCGCGACGCGCCGGGTCGGGGCGCAGCGCGGCGAGCCGCGCGCGCAGACGAGCGATCTCGGCCGCGCGACCCACCAGGGGCGCCCGCAGACCCTCCAGGCCGCGGGCGCTGCCGGGCAGGGCGCGCAGGCCGATGACTTGCCAGGCTTCAATCGGGGCCGACTTGCCTTTGACCGCCAGCGGGCCGCGCGTTTCAAAGTCGAACAGGTGCCGGGTCAGGCGATGGGTGTCGGCGCTGACCAGCACGGTGCCGGGCACGGCGGCAGTCTGCAGGCGGGCGGCCACGTTGGGTGTGTCGCCCATGGCGGTGTATTCGGCGCGGATGCGGTCGCCCACCTGGTCGAGCACGGCCAGGCCAGTGTGAATGCCAACGCGGACGTTAAAATCCACGCCATATTCTTGCTGGACACGAGCCGAGTAGTCACGGGCGGCGGTTTGGATTTCCAGTCCGGCGCGGACGGCGCGCTCGGGATCGTCCTCGTGCGAGGTGGGCGCGCCGAAGATGGCCAGCACGGCATCGCCCATCAAGCGTGACACGGTGCCGCCATAGCGGTCGACGGCGCGGTTCATAAACGTGAAAGCGCCGTTCATGACCTCCGTGACCAGTTCGGGATCTAGCCGTTCGCCCATGGCGGTTGAGCCGACCACATCGGCGAAGAGAACGGTCACCAGTTTGCGCTCGCCTTCCAACGGGCGGGGCGCGGCCGAGGTCGCGGCCTCCAGGGCCTGGCCGCAGTTGGAACAGAAGCGGGCGTTGTCGTGATTAATCGTCTGGCAGCGCGGGCAGATCATAGAAAAAACTCCTGGAGGGCGCTGGTCGTGACATGCGGTTTATTCAACAGGCGGCGAGGCACTGCGCACAGGGTTGTTCGTTGGATGTGGCGATGGCATGTGCGCTGCTCAGGACATTGTACCCGGTAAACCAACCCGAGGCCCTTCGCGCGCGACCGTGGTCGTCGTTCAAGCGATTGCGACTGCGCTCAGGGTGACACTTGGCGCGGCTTGAGCGAAATGTCATGGCGTCGAAACACGCAACGCACGTGCGGATTGAACACTCAGGGTCGACAATACGCAGGGACGAGGTCAATAGGCCATATCGGCAGAGCACGGCAATCAGCGGCATGGCATATTCAACATGACACGCAACGCGTGCGGGTAGACTGACACGTCCCTGCGTCGAAACACGCGACGCGTGCGCGGGGCATGAGCACTCAAGGGTGATATGCGCCCGTGATGATGGCGCAGAATTTGCTCAGGTCGATGTTGCCGCCAGAGATGATGCAGACCACCTTGCCGCTGCCAGCTTTGCCGGCCAGCGCGGCGGCCAGCGAGGCGGCGCCAGCGCCTTCGGCAATGACCCGGTTGCGCTCGGCCAGGAGCTTGAGCGCGGCCGCGATCTGATCTAGCGATGAGACCAGCGCGCCGTCCAGCAGCCGGCTGACCAGCGGCCACATATCGGGCAGCACGCTGCCGCTGCCGATGCCGTCCACAAAGCTGGGCGTGTAGGTGACGGACTGCGGCGAGCCGGCGGCCAGCGAGGGGGCCAGCGGCGCCGAGCCATCGGCCTCGCAGGCGTAGACCTTGGTGCTGGGCTTGAGGGCGCGGATGGCCGAGGCGATGCCTGAACTGAGCCCGCCGCCGCCGTAGGGCACGAGTATAGCATCCACGTCGGGCAGGTCTTCGATGATTTCCAGGCCGATGGTGCCGTTGCCGGCCATCACGGCCGGGTCGCTGACGGGGTGCACGAAGAAGCCGGACACGCCGGGGAACTGGCGCGTGACCACCACCTGCCACCACTCGTCAAACGTCACCTTGATGATTTTTCCGCCCAGGCGGGTGATGGCGGCCAGCTTGGCATCGGGCGCGTGATCGGGCACGATGGTCGTAAACGGAATGCCCAGCCGGCGCGCGTTCCAGCCCACGCCCTGGGCCATATTGCCGGCGCTGGCGGTGTAGACCCCATTGGCCAGCTCTTCCTTGCTGGCCAGGCCGATGGCGTTGGCGGCGCCGCGAATCTTGAATGAGCCGATGGGCTGAAGGTTCTCGAGCTTGAGATAGATCTCGGCCGGTGCATCGTCCATGTTCAGGCGCACCAGCGGGGTGCGGATGGCGGCGCCGGCGATGCGCTGGCGGGCGGCGCGGATGTCGTCGAGCGGGATGGGCTCACGCATCGGCATGCCGGCTGCCTCCCAGCTCGAGGGACGTGCCAATGCCCTTTTCCAGCGCCTTCTGATAGATGTAGTGCGCGGCGGCCAGGTCCTCGATGGCCAGCCCGAGCGATTTGTAGAGCGTGATCTCATCCGGCGAGCCGCGGCCGGCCACCTTGCCCAGCAGCAAATCGCCGATCTCGCCCTGGATGTGGTCGTCGCCGATGGCGCCTTCCTTCTTAGGAAACAGAAAATCGCCGGCTTCATTGATGGTGGACTCGCGCCGGTCCACGAAGAGCCGCGCTTTGACCACCGCGGCGGTATCCAGCTCGCGGGTGTGAGCCACACTGGAGCCGACGGCGTTGACGTGCGCGCCGGGCGCGATCCATTCGCCCAGCAGCACGGGCTGGGTGGCGGCGGTGGTCGTGCAGATGATGTCGGCGCCGGACACGGCCGCCCGGGCGCTATCCGCCGGCTCGACGTGAATGCCGCGCCGTTGGCTCTCGCGCTCGGCAAAGCCGCGGGTGTGCTCGGGGCTGCGGCTCCAAACGCGCACACGCCGGATGGGCCGGGCCAGCAGCATGGCCTCCAGATGAGTGCGGGCCTGGACGCCGCTGCCCAGAATAGCCAGGTCGCCGGCGTCTTCGCGGGCCAACACCTTGGTGGCTACGGCGGTAGTGGCGGCGGTGCGGATAGCGGTGATCTCGCTGGCGTCAATGATAGCCAGCAGCCGGCCGTGCTCAGTCTCGAACAGCAGCACGGCGCCCTGGTGCGAATCGTACTCGGTGCCGTGGTTGCCGGGAAACACGCTGACGACTTTCAGACCCATGGCCTTGAAGTCGCCCAGGTAGGAGGGCATCATGCCCAGCGCGCCCACCTTCTCGGGCAGCCACAGGATGGGGCGCAGCGGCAGGATGGCATTGCCGCGCGCCAGGGTGCGCAGGGCCTCAGCCATCACGTCGATGCATTCGTTCATGGGCAGCAGTTGCAGCACTTCGGCTTGATTGATCACGTGGACGTTCATAACAGCTTCGCAATCGCCTCCCGTTCGTCGGTGTTCAGTTTAATCTCCAGCGCGTTCTTGGCCGGCTGAAGCTGGTCGGGCCGGCGCGGCCCAACGATGGGCGCGGTGACCAGGGGGTGCGACATCACCCAGGCCAGCGCTAGCGAGGCCATGTCGGTGCCGCGCTCGGCGGCCAGGGCGCGCAAGGCCTCCAGCCCGTTGAAGGTTTTCTCGTCCAAAAACTTCTGGTACGGCTCTGAACGCAGGGTCATACGTGAGCCGGCTGGGAACGGCTGGCCCTTTTGATATTTGCCGGTGAGCCAGCCGCCGGCCAGCGGGCTGAAGGGGGTGTAGCCCAGCTTCTGGTCAGCGCACAGCGGCAGCACCTCTTGCTCGTCGCCGCGCTCCAGCAGGCTGTAGGCGTTCTGCACCCATTCAAAGCGGTACAGGTTGTGTTTATCGGCCAGCCACAGGGCTTTGGTCATCAGCCAGGCCGGCATGTTCGAAGCGCCGATGTAGCGGGTTTTACCTTGATGCACGAGATCGTCCATGGCGCGCACGGTCTCTTCCAGCGGGGTGGTGGGGTCGGGCTCATGCATCAGGTACAGGTCGAGATGGTCGGTGCCCAGCCGCGTCAGGCTGGCCTCGATCTGGCGCAGGATGTGGCGGCGCGACAGGCCCCAATCGTTGGGGCCGTCGCCGACCCTGTTGAAGACTTTGGAGCTGAGCACGAACTGGTCGCGCACCCGCGGCCCTTTGTCCTTGAGCCAGTGGCCGACGTAGGTTTCGCTGCGGCCACCCCCATAGGCATCGGCCGTGTCGAAGAAGTTGATGCCCATATCCCAGGCGACGTCCATCAGGGCCAGGGCTTCTTCTTCGGTCTCGCCCTTGCCGAAAAAGGCCGGCGCGCTGCCGATGCCGCCAAAGTTGCCGCAGCCCAGCCCGACCGCCGAGACTTTTAAACCTGTGCGTCCCAGGTTCTTATATTCCACGCGAGCATGTCCTTACTGAAGCAGATAGGTCACGGTTGCGCCGGCCAGCACGTCCATGGCATCCACCACGGGCAGGCGGGTGAAGCCTGGCTGGGTAAAGCCTTGCAAATCGCTGCAGCCGAGCAGGAGCGAGTCGGCGTCGTGCTCCAGCCGGCGCAGCACCGGCATGAGCGGCGCGTTAGCGTCAGAGCCGGCATGCAAGCTATTGTGAATGGCCTGGTTGATGCCGGCCTGCTCGGCGTCCGTGGGTAGGACCACGGCCAGGCCGTGCGCGGCCAGCTCGGCCTGGTACAGGTCCAGGCTGCGCATGGCGGCCGTACAGATGAGCGCCACGCGCTGATAGCCGGCGCGCTGGATATGCCGGGCGGCCTCGCCGATGAGGTGAATGTAGGGCAGGCCGGCGCGGGCCACGAGGGGCGGCAGCCAGCCCTGGAGGGTGTTGCAGGGCATGACGATGGCCTGCGCCCCGCCGCGCGCCAGGGAGGCCACGCCATCGGCGAGCATGCCGGTCAGCTCTTCCACCTGCGGGCCATTGGTTTGCCCGCCCAGGATAGCGGCCTCGATAGCGGCTGTCATGGGCAGGCTGTAGATGAGCAGCGCCGGCTGGTCGCCGCCGTTATGCTGCGCGTAGCGGCGCACCACGTCCTGGTAGAAGCTGGCCGTGGAGCCGGGTCCCACGCCGCCGATTAAGCCGACTGTTTTGTGAGACATGTCCTATTTAGGGCGGTCCTCTTTGCGGTATTGGGGAAGGAGTGTATCATCTAGCCTATTGTCTGACAAACTTGCACCTCATTGGGAGGCACACACATTATGAAACAAGACGACTCGGTCAAACCTGAATTGGTGGAAGCGCATGAGGGCATCAAGGTACTGCGGGGCGGGGGCGCGGGCCACAAGCGCGGCTGGAACGGCATTCAATATCAGCAGGGCCTCTCGGCCCGCAACGTGGGCTCGCAGAACCTGTCGATCAATATTGCCAATGTGCCGCCGGGGGCCATCGCCTACGCACACATTCACGACGGCTTCGAGGTGATGCTCTATATCGTCGAAGGCCGGGTGCGTCACGATTTTGGGCCCGACCTGATGTATTCGGTGACCAACGAGGCCGGCGACTTCATTTATATCGAGCCGGGCGTGCCGCACGAGGTGTACAACATCGGCGAGGGCCAATTGACGGCCTTCGTGGCGCGCTCGACCGCCGACGAATGGGATAAAATCGTCAACTATCCCTCCAAGCACCGCCCGGCAGAGCTCAAGAACGAAGCTGAATCGATGCCGGAAGCGGCGCGGTGATAGTGTGAGGGGCAGCTAGCGATTGTGGTTGCGCTGCTCAGAAACGAAGCGGGTTGGTAAAATGACCCGAGGCCATTCGCGCGCAACCTTGCGAGTTTGATCGAGCGACCGCAGTCGCGCTCAGGGTAGACAATATCGAGGAATACATCAAAGACGTCAGTGCGACGAAACATGCCGCTCGGCATGAATATGGGGGGATAGCTGATGAGGAGGTGATCGGAGCGCGCACACGCCGAAATCGATTTCGCCACCCACGACCATTGATCTTTGTACTCCTAGGAGGAGAACTTTATGAAACGCTTGAACAAACTCATGCCGCTGCTGGGCGGGTTGACCGTTGCCAGCCTGTTGTTGGCGGCCTGCGCGCCAGCGGCCACCCCGGCCCCAACGGCCGTGCCCCCCACGGTGGCGGCGCCCACCACAGTGCCAGCCACCACGGCGCCGACGGCGGCCGCAACGGTTGAGATCAAGATCGCGTTCTACGCCCCGCTGACCGGTGGCGCCGCCAGCCTAGGCACGGAGCAGTTGGCGTTCGCCCGGCAAGCCGTGGCGGACTTCAACAAGAACATGACTGGCTTCCACGTCACCATGGTCGAGGAAGACACCGACATCACTCCCGACAAGGCAGTACCGGTGTGCACCAAGGATGCCGGTGACAACACCATCGTCGGCGTGGTCGGCCCCTCCGGCTCCGGCCAGGTGGCCGCCTGCTCCAAGATTTTGGACGGCGCCGGCCTGGCGCACATCTCCGGTTCGGCCACGCGCCCGTCGCTGAGCCAGGCGGGGGATAAGACCTTCTTCCGCGTGGTGCCCAACGATAACGTGCAGGGCCCCACCGATGGCAATTACATCGCTGACGTGCTTAAGGCCAAGAAGGTCTTCGTGATCGACGACAAGGAAGACTACGGCACGAACCTGGCGGACACCGTCGAGAAGACCATTAAAGCTAAAGGCGTTACCACCCAGCGGCAGGGCGTGGACGCGACTCTGGCGGACTTCTCGTCGCTGGCCACCACCATCAAGGGCTTCGGCCCCGACCTGGTGTTCTTTGCCGGGCAGATTGCCTCGCAGGGGGCGTCGCTGGCCAAGGCTATGAAGGATCAGGGCCTGAGCGTGCCCGTCTTCGGCGGCGACGGCTTCTTCTCGCAGAAGGACTACATTGACGGCGCGGGCGGCGCCACGGAGGGCTCGTACGCTTCGGTGTTCTTCCCGGACTTGCGCTCTCTCCCCGCCGCCGCCGACGTGGCCAAGGAAATGGACACCGCGTTCCCGGCCTGGGGGCCGTTTGGCGCGCCCAGCTATGTGGCCACAACGCTGCTGCTGGACGCCGCTGTGACCGCCAGCCAGGGCGGCAAGCTCGATCGCCCGAGCGTGGCGGCCGCGCTGGCCAAGACCGACGTCAAGGTCTTCGGCATCGAGTTCAAGTTTGACGCCAACGGCGAGCCGCAAGGCTTGAACGACGGCATCTTCATCATCAAGGGCGGCAAGTTCGTCGGGGCGCCCACCAGCTAACAGCTTCCGCGTGTCGTCGGGGCGGGCGCAAGCCCGCCCCGACGTTTGAGCGGCCTCATGGCCCAATTCCTCTCCCAGGCTCCGCAGCAGATCGTCAACGGCCTGACGCTGGGCAGCGTGTACGCGCTGATCGCGTTGGGCTATTCGATGGTGTACGGCATCCTGCAACTGTTGAACTTTGCTCATGGCGACGTGTATATGGTGGGGGCCTTCATCGGCTTCGGCGTTCTGACGGTCTTTCTGCCTGATGCCGGCCCGCTGCTGCCGGCAGCGCTGGTCATCCTGCTGATGCTGGTGGCGGCCATGATCGGCTGCGGCTTTTTGGGCGTGGCCATCGAGTGGTTCGCCTACCGGCCGCTGCGCAACGCGCCGCGTATCGCGCCGCTGATCAGCGCGCTGGGCATGTCCATCCTGCTGCAGAATTCGGTGCAGCTCACGCTGACGGCCCAATTTCGCGTCTATCACACTGAAAAGCTGATCCCGATCTCGGCCGGGGTGGACCTGGGGCCGGCACATCTGTCGCTGGTGCGGGTATTGGTCATCGGCTCGGCCATCGTGATGATGGTCGGGTTGGCCTACCTGGTGAACCGCACGCGGCTGGGGCGGGCCATGCGCGCGGTGGCGTTGGACCGCGAAGCAGCGGCCATGATGGGCGTGAACGTGGACCAGGTGATCGTGCTGACGTTCTTTATCGGCTCGGCGCTGGCCGGCGGCAGCGGCGTGCTGACCGGGCTGGTGTTCGGCCGTATTTGGCACACCATGGGCTTCAACGCCGGACTGAAGGGCTTCACCGCCGCCGTCATCGGCGGCATCGGCAACATTCCCGGCGCCATGCTGGGCGGCCTGCTCATCGGCCTGCTGGAAGCCTTTGCCACCGGGTTTATTTCGTCCACCTACTCGGATGTCATCGTCTTCGTCGTGCTGATCCTGTTTCTGCTGGTGCGGCCGCGCGGCTTGCTGGGCGCCACCGGCGCGCAGAAAGTCTGATTGGTGAACCCGCCCGAAGCGCTGCCCGAGAAATTCGGCACCGATGAGTGGGTGGCGCAGGTGGATGCGCGCCGTGCCGGCGGCGGCTGGATTGGGAAGCTGGGCGCGCGCTGGGGCGCTTTGCCTATCAGTTGGCGCTTCTTGGGCCTGCTGCTGGTGGGCGCGATCATCCCACTGCTAATCCACAGCGACTATGTGCTGCGCGTGATCGGCACCGCCTGGCTGTTTGCAACGCTGGCGGTGGGCCTGAACGTCGTGGTGGGTTACGCCGGGCTGCTGGATTTGGGTTTCATCGCCTTCTATGGGCTGGGCGCCTACACCTACGCGCTGCTATCGTCGGGCCACTTCAATGTTCACCTGCCGAGCTGGCTGGCGCTGCTGATCGTGGCCGGCGTGGGCATGGCCTTCGGACTGCTGCTGGGCTCGCCTTCGCTGCGGCTGCTGGGCGATTACCTGGCCATCGTCACGCTCGGCTTTGGCTTGGTGTTTGTGCAGTTGGGCCTGAACCTGGACCGGCTGAACGTGCCCTGGAGCAACACGCCGCTCAATATCACCGGCGGCTCCAACGGCATCATCAACCTGGACCCGCTGCATTTCTTCGGCTTCTCATTGAGCACGGTTGCCAACTATTACTACGCGCTACTGGTCTGGCTGGCTATTGTGCTGCTGGTGATCTACCGGCTGAACCAATCGCACTTTGGGCGAGCGTGGCGCGCCATGCGCGAAGATCCGCTGGCGGCCGAGGCCATGGGCATGCCCACCCGACGGCTGAAGCTATTCTCATTTGCTACCGGCGCGGCGGTGGCCGGCGTCACCGGCGCCATCTTTGCCGCCTGGCAACAGAGCGTTTTCCCCAACAACTTCGATACAAACTCGCTCATCAACCTGTACGCGATGGTGGTGTTGGGCGGCGTGGGCAGCCTGCCGGGGGTGTCGCTGGGGGCCGGCATCCTGACCGTGGTGCCCGAGCTGCTGCGCAGCCCGGAGCTGTCGCGCGTGATCTTCTACATGGGCCTGGCGCTGGCGCTGGTGTTTCTCATCCGGCCGCGGCGCAACGGGCTGGCGGTGCTGGTGGGCGTCGTCGGGCTCGGACTGATCCTGCGGCTGGCGGTGCAGGCTGTGGCGCCGGGGCTGGTTTCGCCGCCGACCATCGAGGTGGCCGCCGTCTCCATCTCCAGCGGGTTCGAGCGCGCGTCGCAATCCTTCGGCGTGCTGGTGCAGCGCTGGATTTTGCTGCCCAAGGACCCGAACACTGCCGGCAACCTGGCCTATGTGTTGCTGGTGCCGGCCCTACTCGCCTGGGCGCGCATGAAGCCCAGCCGCTGGCGCACGCTGCTGCTTGTGCCACTGCTGTACCTGCTGTCGTTTGTGTGGGAGACGCGCCTTTCGGCCGAGCCGGCTATCACGCGCCTGCTGCTGATCGGCACACTGTTGGTGATATTGATGATCTTCCGGCCGCAAGGGCTGCTCGGCGCGCGGCGGGTGGAGATCGCCTGATGGCGCTGCTGGAACTTATCAACGTCAACAAGCACTTTGGCGGGCTGGAGGTGGTGCACGACCTGTCGCTGGTGGTCAACCCGGGCGAGATCGTCAGCCTGATCGGGCCAAACGGCGCCGGCAAGACGACGGTGTTCAACCTGATCACCGGGCTGTACACGCCCGACCGGGGCGATATTCGCCTGGACGGGGCCAGCCTGCTGGGGCTAGAGCCGCACCAGATCACGCGGCGCGGCATCGCGCGCACCTTCCAGAGCCTGCGGCTGTTCCTGAACATGAGCGTGATCGAGAACGTGACCTCGGCCGCATTTTTCCGCTGCAGCTCCAACCTGGCGCAGATCGTGCTGCGGACGCCGGGCTTCAAGCGGGAAGAGGCGCGCATCCGCGCCCAGGCCGAGGACAAGCTGGCCTTTTTCGGCGAGCGGCTGAAGGGCTACCGCTTTGACCAGCCGGCCTACAGCCTGAGCTATGCCAACCGGCGGCGGCTGGAGATTGCACGGGCGATGATGACCGAGCCCAAGCTGCTGCTGTTGGACGAGCCGGCGGCGGGCATGAACCCCAACGAGACGCTGGAAGTGACCGAGGTGATTGGTGAGCTGCGCACCCGCGGCGGGTATACGATCCTGCTGATCGAGCACGACATGAAAGTGGTGGACGGTATCTCGGACCGGGTGGTGGCGCTGGACTACGGCGAGAAGATTGCCGAGGGCAGCTATCATGACGTGGCCACTAACGAGCGCGTGATTGAAGCCTATTTGGGCCGCAAGGCGGCGATAACCAAATGAGCGCTGCGCCGCCGGCCCCCAGCAATGGAAAAGAGCCACAACCGCTGCTGCGTCTGGCCGGCATTAACACCAGCTACGGGCCCATCCGCATCCTGCAAGACGTGGATATCAACGTGGTAGAAGGCGAGATCGTCTGCCTGCTGGGCGGAAACGCCTCGGGCAAATCGACCACGCTGAAGACGATCCTGGGGATCGTCAAACCAGTCAGCGGCTCGGTGACGTTCCGCGGGGAGCCAGTGCAGGACAAAACCACCTCGTACCGGGTGGAGCGCGGCATGGCGGTGGTGCCCGAGAACCGGCGCATTTTCAGCACGATGAGCGTGCGCGAGAATTTGCAGATGGGGGCCTATCTGCGGCGCGACACGGCCGGCATCCAGGCCGATCTGGAGCGCGTGCTGGGGCTGTTCCCGCGGCTCAAAGAGCGGCTGGGCCAGGCCGGGGGCACGATGAGCGGCGGCGAACAACAGATGCTGGCGATTGGTCGGGCGTTGATGTCGCACCCGAAGCTGCTGCTGATGGACGAGCCGTCGATGGGCCTGGCGCCGATCCTGGTTGAGAAGAACTTCGAGATCATCCAGCAGATCAACCAGCAAGGCACGACCATTTTTATGGTGGAGCAAAACGCCAACATGGCGCTCAGCATCGCTCACCGCGGCTACGTGCTGCAGACCGGGCGGGTGGTGCTGGCCGACAAGGCCGAGAATTTGTTGAATAACGAACAGATGCGGAAGGCTTACCTGGGACGGTAAAGCAAGATCAAAAGCGTACACGGATTGCGCGGATTCTGCGGATTGGGATGGATGACTTAATGACCATTCGCGAACGTTTCCCCATATTCAAAACCAAAACATACTTCAATAGCTGCTCGCAGGGCGCCCTGTCGGTGGACGTGCAGCAGGCCTACCAGACGTATTTGTGCGACTGGGACGAAAAGGGCTCGCCCTGGGAGCTGTGGGTGGAGCGCAGCGAGACCGCGCGCCAGGCGTTCGCGGGGCTGATCAACGCCGACCCAAACGAGGTGGCCGACTGCACCTCGGTATCGGCCGGGGTGAGCGCGCTGGCCAGCGCACTGGATTTTAGCGGCGCGCGCAACGAAGTGGTGATGAGCGATTTTGAATTCCCCACCATCGGGCAGATCTGGCACGCGCAGGAGCCGCGCGGCGCGCGGGTGGCGCATGTGCCGGCAGCGGGCAATATCATCCCCATGGAACGCTTTGAGGCGGCTATCACGGAGCGGACCAAGATCGTCTCGGTGACGCATGTGTGCTTCCGCAACGGCTCACGGCTGGACATCCCCGCCATCGTGGAGCTGGCGCACCGCAAGGGCGCGCTGGTGCTGTTGGACGCCTATCAATCGCTTGGCACGCGGCCGATCGACGTCAAGGCCCTCAAGGTGGATTTTCTGGCCGGCGGGGTGCTAAAGTATCTACTGGCCTCGGCCGGGCTGGCGTTCTTGTATGTGCGTAAGGAGTTCATCCCCGACCTGCGCCCGACGGCGATGGGCTGGTTTTCACAGGCCAACATCTTTGCGATGGACATCTATGCCAATACCCCGCACCCCACGGCGCGGCGGTTTGAGGCCGGCACCCCGCCGGTGCCGAGCATTTACGCCGGGATCGCGGGGATGAAGCTGGTGCAGTCGGTGGGGATGGAGAAGATCGAAGCGCACATTGGCGAGATCACTGGCGCCATCAAAGAAGGCGCCATGCGGCGCGGGTTCAATCTGGCCTCGCCGGTGGACCCGGCCAAACATGGGGCGCTGATTACCCTGCGCTCGCACAAGGTGGACCTGCTGGTCCACCGGCTGGAAGCGGACGGGGTGGTGACCTCCAGCCGCGACAACAACCTGCGCCTATCACCGCATATCTACAACACTCAACAGGATGTGGACGTGCTGATGGATTGTTTGACGAAGCACAAAGAGCTGTTGGTGTAGCTGCGCCGCAGCACCT
>Ga0070730_10003280_pt1 | contig 14583 bp, 12 predicted proteins | sample Coa_R1_3_FD_66447 | JGI IMG/M metagenome (GOLD analysis project Ga0070730, IMG submission 66447) | Surface soil microbial communities from Centralia Pennsylvania, which are recovering from an underground coalmine fire - Coalmine... | ecosystem: Environmental > Terrestrial > Soil > Unclassified ...
CTGAGCAGCAAGGGAATAGCTGTTGCTGTTGCGAATCTGGTGTGGCCCGGGCGTCCGGGAAATCTCCACTATCTCATCGCCCGTTGAAAGAATGGCGACTTTGGGCTTTTGAAAAACACTAACAGCCGTTCTTCCCGTGGCTGCAGCCGCCGCAATTTGAGCGCTGCCCAGCTTTTGGCCGCGAAGCAGCATCTCCTGGCCCGCGCGAGCTTCGCTTCCCGTGGGAACAATGTTTTCGCCCTGCGCGCAGCCGCGCTGGATTTGCACCCAATCCGCATCACGCGACGTATGCTCGATCATCACGACTGCATCCAGACTCGCGGGAACGGCGGCCCCGGTCATGATCTCCACGGCTTCGCCGGGAGCGATTGGGCCCGAATAGATGTCTCCGGCCTTCACCTGGCCAATTACACGCAATGAAGCGGGAATGCTGGATAAATCCTGTGAGTGAACAGCATACCCATCGCGCGTGGCGCGCGGAAAGGGAGGAAAGTGCCGGTCGGCCAGAACAGGTTCAGCCATTGTCCGCCCCAGGGCCTGCAGCAAAGAGACCTGCTCCAGGCGGCCGGGAGTTAAGCGGGCGCAATACCGCTGAATGATCTCTGTGGCCTGTTCAAAGGACACAACTCCCGGAGCCGGCTGGCTATTCATGCGCAGTTTATTTTAGTGGAAGCAAAGAAAACACAGCGAAGAAGCCGCGAAATCTATTTGCCCATGATTTGCAGCATGGTTTTCGCCTCTGCTGCGTGCTCCCCATTCGGCGCCAGTTCCAGATATTTATTCAGTGCCTCTGCCGTGCCTTGAGGGGTTACATACTTCCCGTTGTCCGTCTTGCCGCCTTTATAAAGCACCGAGCCCTTAATGAACCAGGGATTCGCCATTGAGGGATCGGCGGCAATGGATTTTTCACAGGCAGCAACGGCCGCCGTTAAATTGTTGTTATTGAACTGTATGGCGCAAAGATTGTAATAAGCCACGGCCGGCGCCGGGCTTAGTTCCGCCGCTTTGCCATAAAGCTCGGCTGCCTTGTCGGGGTTCTTGAGGTTAAACCATGCATTACCTTCCGAGGTCAGCATCTGGCCGATACCTGTTTTGGCCTTTGCCGGATCAGAGCTGGGGGCTTTGGGGTCGGGAGGAAGACTTCCGGAAACGAATTGCTGTGCGACCTGGATGCCCTTTTCAAAAGTCTGCGTTGCATCCTGAAAATCACCGGCTTTGGACTGAGTTTCGCCGAGGGCCTGATAAAACTCCCACCGGCTGGTACCCGGGACAGCCGCCAGCAATTGTTTAAGTGCGTCTTCTGCCTCTTTCCAGTTTTGTGCCTGTCTTGCACTCTGAAATTTAATAATGAGGGAATTCAGACTATTAAGCTTTTCGTTCTCGGCCTTAATTTTGGCAATTTCTTCTTTGCTGAGCTTTTTGGCGGCTGGCGCCGGAGTTTTGCCGGCAAAGCCGCCGCTGGCTTCAGGCTTGCTCAAATCAATGGGCGGAAAGGTAAATTCGTCGATGGCTGGAACAGAAATTTGCAAATTCGTATACAGGGGTTCTTTTTTATCATTTGTGATTACAATCTTGTAGCCGCCTCCGGGCATGCCGGCGAACACATATTCACCTCGTTTGTCAGTGTTGGTCTTAAACTGACGGTTGGTGTCGACGTTGGTAAACATAATCTGCAGGTCGGAGGCGGGCGCTCCGTTGTTCAGGACGGTGCCGTGAATCCTGCCGCCGGAAATAACCTGCGCAAATAATTGCTGCGAACTCAGTACAAACAGCGCAACCATCAAAGTGACAACAATAGGAAGTTTTCTCATTTTTCCTGGCGGCCTCCGGCCCAAAAAGTTTGCCCCCGTACATTATTAAGTTAGATATTCTGCAGGCCAGACATTCGCCAGCCGCTCCCAAGAGAAGCGATACGAATATCCAGCCCGCCCAGTTTTTTAGACGATCTACTTCTTTTTCTTTTTATCGCCGAAGCTGGTTTCCACTTTGGAGCCGATAAAGGCCAGCATCTGTTTTACATCCGCCGCATGCGCACCCTCGGGCGCCAGTTCAAGGTATTTATTGAGTGCTTCCGCCGATCCGGGTGGGGCAATGAATTTACCGTCTTTGTCCGTTTTCCCGCCGCCGATCAGGAGCGAACCTTTGATGTAATAGGCGTCTGCCTTGCCGGGGTCGGCGGCAATCGCTTTGTCGCAGGCGGCAAGAGCGCCCTCAATATTGCCGGTATTGTATTGGGTGGCGCAAAGGTTGAAATAGGCAGTTCCCGGATTGGGGTCCATTTCAGCAGCTTTTGTAAAAGCTGCGATGGCTTCCGGGTTTTTCTTCAGCTTGAGGTAGGCGTTGCCCTCATTGGTGAGCATCTGGGCCACCGCCGACTTTGCCTTTGCCGGATCAGTTTTCGTGTCTTTTGCATCAGGATTGCTGGCCGCATTCTGGGCCAGAGGGATGGTTTTTTCAAAGGTGGCAACCGCTTCCTCATACTTGCCCAGGCTGAATTGGGCGTTGCCCAAAGCCTGCTGATATTCCCAGCGCGCGGGGTTGATCGTAATCAATTGCTGAAGAATAGGTTCGGCGGCATCCCACTGTTTTGCCTGCATGGCAGGGTTAAGCTGGGCGATCAAAGCATTCTCGCTTTGCGCCTTTTTGTTGTGCTCTTCAACAGCTGTTTTTTCTTTTTCCTGGGCTTCTCGCTGGGCCTGCTGTTCCTTTGTAGGCTTGGCTGGGCCTCCACCCGAAGAGATTAGATTGGTGGTACCGGTTTTGGCATTGGATGGATCTTTCACATCGACCAGATACTCATCCACCACGCCACCTTCATTAATAACGGCAGCATTACCTTTGAACAGGCTCTCTCCCGTGGCGCTGAAAATCTCGAGTTCATAGATTCCGCGAGTCAGGCCCAGCATGGAAAAAACACCACCTTTGTCGGTTTTTACTTTGTATTGCCGTCCGTTGTCCTTGAACGTGAGGACGACCTGCACACCAGCCAGCGGCTTGCCTCCGTCCAGAATCCGGCCATTGACTTTGCCCAGCGTAGCCTGCGCGGACGCCGCCATCACGCTCAGGGCCAGCAGCGTTGCGGCCACTGTCGCGAATAATATTTTCGTTTTCATCATTGCTCCAAGCCTCCTGGCTAAAAACTTTCTGGAATTTTAAACTTTTATTTCTGCCGCATGCGGCATGTAGGGAATCGGGTCACTGGCGCCAGCTTCACTGAAGGCGCGCAAACGCAGCACGCAGCTTTCACATACTCCACAGGCTTTATCTTCGCGGCTGTAGCAGGACCAGGTCAAATCAAAGGGCGCACCCAGTGACTGGCCCAGCTTTACGATCTCCGGCTTTCGCAGGGCGATGAGCGGAGTGACGATCTCAATCTTACCTTCCCGCGTGCCAGCTTTCACCACCTCGTTGAACGCACGATAATACACCGGGCGGCAATCGGGATAACCGGAGCTGTCCTGCTCCACGGCCCCAATGTAGATAAGAGTGGCATCCAGCACCTCGGCCCAGCTCACGGCGGCGGCCAGAAAATGGGCATTGCGAAATGGCACATAAGTGACGGGGATTTCTCTGCCAATCTGCGTTTGGCTGGCCACGGACGGCACCTGGATATCTTTGTCCGTGAGGGCCGAGCCTCCGATAATTCCAAGGGACTCATTGCGCAGGACCAGGCGTTTTTCAATGCGCAGCCGGCCGCAGATGCCCTCAAAGGACTGGCGCTCTTTTTCCTGTGTCCGCTGCCCGTACGTGATGTGGAGCGCCGCTGCTTCCGTATCGCGCGCGGCCAGAGCAGCGCAGACGCATGAATCCATGCCTCCACTCAGCAGTACGATCGAACGCGGTTTTCTGCCCACCCAAACGGCTCCTGATTTTGATCTGCTGGATTCCTGCCCATTCAGATGGCCAGCGGCGATAGAATCGCTGCCCGCAAACGGCTGGAACTGCCCAGGATTATCTCAAAACTTTGCATCTGTTTCATCGCCGGAACCGCCGCGAGCGCACCCAGTTAAACACCTTTGGTCGCTGGCTCCCATATATATTTGTGAATCTGCAGCCCGAGCCGGACGTTCAGTTTGTCCTCTAAAATCCACTCCACAAGTATCCGGGGATCAAGACTGCAATTCGAGCTGTCGCGCCGCGGACTGGGATTTTTCACGAAGGCCGGAGAGAAAATCACCCTCCCAGCCTGGCCGTCCAGACGATGTTCACGCACAAACTCGCGGGCAAACTCGTAATCGCCGCGATCGGAGAGCACGAACTTGATTTCATCGCCTGCGCCGATTGTTTTCAGATTCGCAGGACGAAAGCTCTCACCCTCGCCCGAGCCCGGACACTTCACGTCCACAATCTTATGCACGGCCGCCGGAACGTGTTCCAGTGGGCGTTCGCCGCTGGTTTCGAGCAGCAGCGTGTACCCGCGATTCAGCAGCCGCTCCATAAGAGGGATAAGTTCACGCTCCTGCAGCATGGGTTCGCCGCCCGTGAACTCGACCAGGCCATCCGGCGACAGGCGGACAACTTCCTCTTCCACCTGCTCGGATGACATTTTCTTTCCGCCGGAAAAGGTGTACTCGCTGTCACACCAGACGCAACGCAGATTGCAGGCAGTCAGGCGCACAAAGGTACAGGGAATTCCCGCGAACGACGATTCGCCCTGAACGGAGCGGTAAATTTCGGTGATCTGCATTGGAGGCACTCAGCATTTCAGCACTCAGCGACATCGCCGTCATGTCTGCTTTCAGCCAGTATTTTTTGCGGCTTCAGTGCGGGATACTGACTATCTGTTATTCCGTGTAACGGGCCGTGGTGGTGTCGGTTTCCCAGATCGTTACATCTTTTACCGAAACCCGGCCACTGGTTACCGAATGGAGACGGGAGGTCGTCTGGTCGTAGAAAAACTTGGCTAAATTTTCCGCCGAGGGATTCAGTTCGCGGAACGGCTCCACGTCGTTCAGCATCTGGTGATCCAGCCTGTCGATGACGTGCTTCATGACTTCTTTTAAGTCCTTGAAGTCCAGCAGCAGTCCGGCCTTGTCCAACTCGGCCCCGCGCAGGGTGACTCGCACCTTGTAATTGTGTCCGTGAGGGTTTTCACACTTGCCCTTGTAGTTGCGCAGGTAGTGCCCCGCCGCAAATGAATCGTCAACAGTGACCTCGTACATCCCTAAGCCCCAATCCTCAAAAAATCAGCCAATCACTTTAAGTCTATTGTAATTGCCTTAAAGGGAAACAGGTGTTTCCAGGGTGGCGATATTCCGCAAAATCTGCGTCTGCGTGGCTAAAGTAGCTTAAAATATGAACGCGACGTGCACTTAATCAACTTCTGGAACTTTCCAGATAAATTCATCATCTAACAGGGAAGAAATGCGCTATTTGCGTCTATTTTTGCGTTTTTTGGCTGCTCAGCAGCTTTTGCCGGCCTTTGCCGCCCCCGGCGAACAGGAAGCACTGATCGGCGGTCAGGCGGTTTTTGAAGGCGTGATGATGCGCTCACCTCATGCCTGGGGCATTGCGGTGCGCAAGCCTAAATCCACCGATTCTTCCTCTGCGGAGCTGGGTGAGATCGTTGTTCACTCCGAGCCTTTGGAGCGCCCGTCGGACAGGCACAGCTGGATGGCATGGCCCTTTGTCCGGGGCCTGGTGACGCTGGGTCAGGCGATGAAGCTGGGGTTTCGGGCTTCCCGGTTCTCGATGAACATTTTGGTGGCGGCCCTGAGTCCGGAAAAAGAGCAGGACGAAAAAGCCCCGGAAATGAGTAAATGGATGACTGGCGGAGCCATGGTGTTCTCCATTGGCTTTTTCGTGTTTATGTACAAGTTCGTGCCGCTGGCCGCGACCACGGGATTAAAACGCTGGATACCGGCGTTGAGCGGCAACTTTGCCTTCAATCTGGTGGATGGCTTGTTCCGGCTTACGCTGTTCGTCCTCTTCATCTGGGGTCTGTCTCTGATGGAGGATATGAAGCGCCTGTTTGAATATCACGGCGCGGAGCATAAAACGGTTTTTGCTTATGAAGCTCAGCGGGACATTCCCACGGTCGAGTTCACGCAAAGGTTTTCTACATATCATCCGCGGTGCGGAACCAGCTTTTTGATGACGATCATGCTGATCTCGATCTTCGTCTATGCTGTCTTCCCCATGGGGCATGCCAGCGCCAGCGGGCACTTCTTCGACGCGATCTTCTGGCAACGCTTTGCACTGCGCATTCTGCTGCTGCCGGTGATTGCTTCGGCATCCTATGAAATGATCCGCTTCTCGGCCCGGCATGGCAGGTCGCTGTTTGCGCTTTTGACCAGGCCCGGACTGTGGCTGCAGCGCATTACCACCAAACCTCCCTCGGATGATCAGGTCGAATGCGCCATCAGGGCGCTCGATGAGGCCATGATTCTCGAAAAACAAAATGGCGGAGAGCTGGTGATTGCCTGAAGGACGACTGGCAGACGGGCTTCGCTACAATGGGAAACATATTTCATGTTTGAACGCTTAAATCAAATCGAAGCTAAGTATGAAGAGCTGACTCAGGCGCTGGCGTCGCCTGAGGTAATCAATGACTCGGCCAAATACCAGAAAACGGCCCGGGCGCACAGCGAGTTCTCCGAGATCGTGGAGAAGTACCGCGAGTTCAAGGATATGCGGCGCGGTATTCAGGAGAGCAAGGCGATTCTGGCGGACGAATCGGACGCCGAGCTGCGCGAGTATGCGCAGGAGGAACTCGTGCGTCTCGAAGAGCGTCTGGGGGAAACGGAGCAGGCCCTCAAAATTCTGCTGGTTCCCAAAGATCCCAATGACCAAAAGAACGTGGTCCTCGAAATCCGCGCCGGCACGGGCGGTGACGAAGCCACGCTTTTCGCCGCCGAAATTTTTCGCATGTACAACCGCTACGCGGAAACGCAGCGCTGGAAGGTAGAGGTGCTTTCGACCTCTGAATCGAGCGTAGGCGGGCTCAAGGAAGTGATCGCCATCATTGAAGGCCGCGGCGCCTATTCGCAGATGAAGTATGAGAGCGGAGTGCATCGGGTGCAGCGCGTCCCCGATACCGAGCAACAGGGCCGTGTGCATACTTCGGCCGTGACGGTTGCGGTTCTGCCGGAAGCGGAAGACGTTGACGTTAAGATTGAAGCCAAAGACCTGCGCATCGACACCTTTTGCTCGTCCGGCCCTGGCGGCCAGTCGGTCAATACAACGTATTCCGCCGTGCGCATTACGCATTTGCCCACCAACACAGTGGTGAGCTGCCAGGACGAAAAATCTCAGATCAAGAACCGTGAAAAAGGCATGCGCGTGCTGCGTGCCCGGCTCTATGAACTGGAGATGGAAAAGCAGCAGCAGGCCCAGGCAAAAGAAAGAAAAGCCATGGTGGGCAGCGGCGACCGCAGCGAAAAAATCCGCACCTACAACTTCCCGCAAAACCGCGTTACCGACCACCGCATCGGCCTTACGCTGCATCAGCTGGGTGACGTGATGGATGGCAGGCTGCAGCCGGTGATCGATGCTCTGGTTACGCACTACCAGGCGGAGAAACTCAAACAGCAGGCTGAAGTCGTGGCTTAAATGCAGGGATTGCCATTCCCATGGGAATGGGGCAACCTGAACTTTTGCCGTAACTCGTGGACCTGGTGCTCTCCTGTAATAAATCCAATTGTCCCCCAGCGACATTTCGCGTATATTCGCGGCTGTGATTTTCCAGGGTCCCTATGCAGCTCCGGCAGGCTATTGACGCGGCGTATCAGCTTTTTTTGCAGGAAGATGTTCCTTCACCCCGGCTCAACGCCGAATTGCTGATGGTGTTCGTGCTGGGCCGCGACCGCGCTTACCTCTACGCCTATCCCGAGCGCGAACTCACGCCGGATGAGCAGTCGCGCTATGACGAAGTCACCACCGAACGCGCGCGCGGCTGCCCCACGCAGTACATAACCGGGCACCAGGAATTTTGGGGGCTCGACCTGATTGTTACCCCCGCCGTGCTGATCCCCCGTCCGGAGACGGAGCACGTGGTTGAAACAGTGCTGGAACTGGCCCGTGAGTGTTATCGCGAGTATCCGCACCGGCTCCGCATGATTGATGTAGGGACAGGTTCCGGATGCATTGCCCTGGCCCTGGCCAGCGAGATGCCCCAGGCGGAAATCCATGCCTGCGACATATCCGAAGAAGCTTTGGAAATCGCCCGCCTCAACTCGGTACGCCTCGCTCTGGGTGGAAAAGTGCTTTTTAGAAAGTCCGATCTGCTTTCGCTCTACAGCGGGGAAAAATTTGATCTGGTGATCTCCAATCCTCCTTACGTGGGAGAACTGGAGGCCGACAAAGTGCAAAAACAAGTGCGCGACTTTGAACCCAAAATCGCCGTTTTTTCGGGTAAAGAGGGGATGGATATCTACCGGCGGCTGATTCCTCAGGCCAAAGATGTTCTCCGGCCCGGTGGCTGGCTGGTGACCGAGATTGGATTTTCCACCGAGCAGAGCGTAAAAGATTTACTGCAGGGATGGTGCGACATTCGCACCACCGCCGACCTGCAGGGAATTCCCCGAGTGATTGCCGCGCAAAAACCGGCGTAGCAGAAATCGTTGCTTACTCAAACCGCTACGGCTCTCGCTCCTGCAGCACGCGCACTTTCCATCGATCTTCCGCGCCAGTCATAATGACGACATAGCGAATCTCTGCCTGATCGGAATGAATTACCGTGCTGCCCTCAAGCACCTGGGTTTCAATGCTGGCTGTATCACGCAGCTCAATGGCCGAGCCATCCATAGAGTAGAAGATGGCGTCCACTTTGTGGCCATGATCCACAATGCGCGTGGTCAGACCCTGGCTGTGCTGTTCTTTTACCCGCTGCGTAAACCGGTCGAGCGCAAAGCCGGTGAAGTTTTCGTTCAGCGGAGCCGGATCGTTATTTTCGAGCGCGGTCTGCATTTCCTGCCAGGCGGCGCTGTAATCGCGCAGAATGGCCTTTCGGGTATTATCTTCCACTTCGCGCGGAGCGGCATTGCCGGTGTTGAGCTGGACCGGCGGTTTGCTGTCGGCAAAAATTCGCTGAATTCCGGTAACCCCCACGGCAATCGCAAAGGCTACGGTCAGGACGAGCAGAACCAGGTGAAAACTTTTCATTGTCTGCCTCCCAGTCGCAGCTCATTGCCCAGAACCACTCCCGCCGCAACGGAGATACTGCCGTCAGGCGAATAAGGCAGGTCGGCTGCGGCAATGCCTTTTTTGATACGTGCGTCCACGGTGCTGCGGCCCTCTTGGCTGGTTTCCGTAAAAGTGACAATGGTTCCATCGGGAACTGGATTGCCGGTGCAGTCACGAATCGGGCTGGTCTCCACCCGGACTGCATTGCCGCTGTGCTGTGCAATGTGCATGGTCAAATTGCAGGGATCGGACGCTACCTGTTCCACGACGCGGCGTACGGAGTTGTTGCCCACCGACGCCACAAACTGCGCTGCTCCGGCTTTTCTGGCCGATGAGGTGCGAATCCAGGCAATACCCTCCACGCTGGGGACAGCTCGCGAGACGCCCGCTCCGCCCACCGAGAGACTGAAGTTGACCGGAGTCGGCTGCAGTATCAGATTGTGGAAGCCATCAAAGACAAAGGCCATGCCGGTGATCGCATCCGGACGCGCTACCGGCACTCGCGAAGGCCGGGCCAGGAAGCTCAGCTGTGCCGCCTGCGCCGCCTTTACCCAGAAGATATGGCTTTGTGGATTTCCGCCGGAGCGCAGAACGGCGATCCAGCGTCCAGCGCTTTGCAGTTCATCGCCTTTGATTTCCACTTCTTCGCCCAGATGGATGGTGCGTTTGATGATATGCGCAGGACCGATCAGGCAGAGTGTGGCTTCACCGCTGCCGCTGGTTCCAATGGTGAGTGCCTGTCCGGCAACAGCCTGGTCGGGCAGGCGCAGCTGGTCGCCGCGCGCGCAGTCCGCCGCGAATAAACATACTGCGATGGTGAGCAGAGCCAAGAGAAGTCTGCGCATGGTTATTCCTGCTTTGCCAGGCTGTACTGATTTGCGGTGACGCGATAGCCGTGAACGCTGGCCGCCAGATCATCGCGCAGATCCACAGCGAAAGATTGCGGCGCCTGGGGCACCAGAGCATGGTCCACGTAACCATCGGAAACCCAGATTACTTTTCCGGAGTTGTCATAAAAAGTCGCCAGAACATGCGGGATATTCACAATCTGTCCGCTCTCATTCAGCAGCTCACCCGCCAGCACCGAGTGCCCTCGCGAGTCTTTTTCCAGGCGCTGATGCAGCACGGCAATTACCGGATCAGCCGATGCGGGAACCAGGGCGGAGTCCGGTTTCATGCGCACGGATTTCACGCTGGCGAGTTTTATATTGGGAAAATCAATGCGGTACGGTGACACCTCTTTGGGCAGCAGGACGTGCGAGACCTTGTCAAAGCTGCTCTCCTGCGCCAAATCCTGGCCATCTTTTCCCGTGAGGGCCGCGCCTACGGAGACGAACGCCGGAACGGTGTCTTCATTCTCCACTTCACCCAGGATAATGACCCCGCCGGCATATTCGACCGGATTCATGGAGAGAATGCGCACGTGCGGGCCTTCGACGTTCTGTGAGCCCCAGTCGTCACTCGCGCCGCGCCAGATGATGTCCCAGCGGAGATAGTTCACGGGTATCACCTGCGGTGGAGCGACTACTTCTTTTTCCGCCGGCCACTCCACTTTCCAGGACTGGCCATCGCGCACCACGTTCAGATCGCGATTATCGTAAGAAGCACCGACGGCGGTGGAGTAGCGAAGCTCGGTGCGCACCAGAGCGGAATTCTCCGTTTGCCGGAGCACGTGAGTGTTGATGCTTTCCAGCTGCGAATAAGTACGCAGACTGCCGTTTCGCCCCTGCAGGTCATGCTGAAAGGCGGGCAAATCAAGCGTGCCGGCATTTGAGATGTAAGCGTATGCGCCCTTCCAGTCATGCGCTTTGGCATCCTGAAACATCGATTGCACCGCCCCTTCGGGCGTGGAAGCGGCCGTGGTCGTGAGTGGGTGGACGTTTCCTGCCGCGATGAGAGCAAAGGTAAGTACGGCAAACAGGATCGGAAGAAAGAATTTCATTACCGTGCCTCCCTGAGCGCAGGCTCGGTCACCGGAGATGGGAATGCAATGGGTTCGGAGACGCGCCGTTTGTCGGGAAAGGCGAGGACCAGAAACAGCGCGAGAATACTGCTGCCAATCGGCAGCGTGCCCCAGAGCAGGCCTTCTAATTCCGTGGGCGGTGTTCCATATTCAATTTTGTGCGCGGGAGGGATTCCATCTTTCACCCACAGAGCCAGGCTGCCCCGGTCATAGACTTCCGTCTTGCGCCAGCCGGCAAAGGCCAGCAGCGGCTCATAGTAAGGATCGTGGACAAAGATATATTTCAGCCCGTACTGATCGGCATGTTTCAGAATGGCGCGCAGGGCTTCCATGCCGTTGGTCCCGTAATACTTGGAGTTGGTGAGCTGCCCGGCGCCGTAGCGGGTCATTTCCGGCAGCAGGCGCGCTGAGTTGTAATCGCCATCCACGCTGCTGGCATTGGTGTAGGTGCTGAGTTCATCCATTTTGTTGGCGCCGAAGCCCAGCGTGATGTAGCGGAACTTGTCATGACCATCGCGATTCAGGAAGCTGGCGATTTCACTGATGCTGAAGTCCGGTTCGTGCGTGGGATGGTAAACCGGCCAGGCCACGGCCACGGCCATGGTAAGCGCGGCGAGTGTCCCGAGGCCCACCATGGCTTTGCGTCCGTAGCGGTCGATGAGCGATACCACCAGCAGGCCAATAATCGGCAGGGCCAGCAGATTGGAAGCCAGGGTGTAGCGCTCGAAAGTGAGAACTTCAAAAACTCGCCCCAGCAACAGCTTAGGCAGCGGAGTGGTGCCGCCCAGGCTAAAAATCATGGCCAGCCAGAAGCCGTAAAACAGCGGCCGCAGCCGGCGATCACTCAAACCTTTGACAAAGATGAACGGCAGCGCCAGCAGGAGCGCGCCCCACGGTATGACGAAATAGTTCAGGCCGTATTCCGTGCTGGTCAGATAATTTTCCCGGCTGGCATGGGGAATGGGCATCTGTGTGATGGGATTGCGATAAATGGCAATCCAGTACGGCAGCAGCACCAAACCAATTCCCGCAAGCGCCAGCACGGCATAGACGGCAGCGCGGGAGATCACACCGGCGGCGGTGGCATCGGCTCCGTCACGCCTGCGGTCAATCACCGCGAGGGCCAGCAGCGGCAATGCAAAGAAGACGCCAATAAAGAGCAGCGTCACGTGATGGGCCGCGGCGGCGGCCAGAGTCAGCACCAGGCCTTTGATCAGCGCACGCACTCGCCCTTCGCGCGACCACTCATAAAAATACGGCAAAGCATTCAGGTACAGAGGGGCAGCGAGAGTGGTGGAAAGCTGGCCAGCGTCATACACCAGGAAGGAAAGCGAGCCGATAAATATGCTGCCCAGAGCGGCGTAACTGGCGGCCCGTTCTCCCACCCACAATCGGGCGTAGCGAAATACGCCGACCGGCAGCAGCATAATGGCGATCATTTCCATGAGCATGTAGCCGAGATTGAGTCCCATGAAGTGGGAGAACAGCGCGATCCACTGGTGCTCGAGCGGCGGATACGTGGTCTGGGAAAACCCGGTGAACTGTTTCTCGTTCCAGGGGTGGAACCAGCTGTGCGCGTAATGGGAGGCAAAGAACTTGTGCAGCGAAGCGTCGTAGGAGCTGTTGGGCAATTGCATGACGAGCAATGGCCCGTGCACCGCCAGAGCCAGCAGCAAAATCCAGGTGAGAGGAATAGCACGGCTGAATACCGAAGCCGGCCGGCCGGCAGTAACGGTCGGAGAACCCATGAAGAAAACCTCCGCGGCCGAAACGCGAATTCCAGCAGCAGTTTGCCTTTCGCAAGGTTTCGATTCCGGAAGAGAACTTTAGGGTTGCCGCAACTCTGGTTTCGGAACGCCGGGCAATTCGCTTTACCGAGGCGGAAATCCTAATGCGGGCTAAACAGCATCTGTTCTCAGCATGAAACAGAGCTGTTGCAGCTTGCCTGGATGCGCTGCTGGTTCTGGTCTGGCTCAATCAAGGCAGGCAGCCGGGAATCGCGACGGATTCCCGCTGCGTGCCGGGCGATAACGGTGGTCCTTTTGAAAAAAATCCTGCATTTGGCCCTGCTGTGTTCGGTGTCGCTCGGTGGCACGCTCCGCGCACAGACCTTTGAGATCAATGGGCAGTCAACCGAGCAAAAGCCAAAGTCCGAGACCAAGCAGAAGAATAAGCAAAAGCAAACTTCTGACGAACAGGGCAATGCTTCCGGCGGCATGGGATGGGGGCAAAGCATTGAAGTAGGGCGCACGGCCCGCGCCGCCACGGAGGCCCTGCGCAAGGGCAACTATGGCGCTGCCATGAATTATGCGCAGCGCATGACCCAGGCCGCGCCCAATGACGCCCACAACTGGTTTCTGCTGGCCTACACGGCGCGACTGGCGGGAAAATACCAGGCTTCACTCGATGCCGGCGCGCATGGTCTGCGGCTGGATCCGCAATCCGTGGAAGGACTCTCCGGCATGGCGCAAACTTACGTGCGCATGGGCAGGCTCGACGATGCCAAACGCACTCTGCTGCAGGTAATTGCCGCCAATCCACGGAGGGCCATCGACCTGGCCCTGGCGGGAGAGTTGTTCATGAAGACCGGCGACCTTCCACAGGCCACGAACCTGCTGGAGCGGTCGGAAGCCGTGCAGCCTTCTTCGCACGCCGAGGTCATGCTGGCCATTGTTTACATGAAGCAGAAACAGCCGGAGAAAGCCAAAGGTCTGCTCGATAAAGCCCGGGCGCGCGACCCAAAGAACGTGGACGTATTCCGCGCCGTGGCCCAGTTCTACCGCGAGGCGCACGACTACAAGGCTGCCATTGAAACACTGAAGCAGGCGCCGCGCAAAAATGCCGACCTGATGGCCGAACTGGGTTACACCTACGAACTCGCGGGCATGAAGAATGAGTCGGCCGGCACATATGAAAAAGCGGCGGCCATGGCGCCGAACGTGGTCACGGTACAGCTTGCGGCGGCCCAGGCGCAGATGCGGGCGGGCAATCTGGACAAGACCAGGACCTTTCTTGCTCGCGCGGAGCAACTGGATGCCCGGCATTATCGGCTGCATGCCATCCGGGGCGACCTGGCCACGCTGGAGCGCCGCGACGCGGAGGCGGCGCGTGAATACCAGGCCGCGCTGGCCGCGATGACGGAAGCTCCAGCGGAGGGAATGCTGTATCCGGTGCAGGTGCGTTTGAGCATGATCGATGCCTTTAAAAATATGGGAGACGATGCCTCCGTCGCACAGCAGGTACAGCTGGCGCAGCAGCAACTGGCCTCGATACAGGCGGAGGGCCCGGAGCGCGTGGAGTATCTGCGCCTGCGCGCATCGATTAAAGGGCTGGGCAACGACACGGCGGGCGCTGAGGCCGACCTGAAGCAGGCGCTGCAGATCGATCCCAGCAATGACAATGTAATGCTCCAGTACGGCAGCTTACTGTGGAAGATTGGCCGCAAAAGCGAGGCGCGGCAGATGTACTCCACGTTGCTGGCAAAGGATGCCAACAAT
>Ga0070730_10003281_pt1 | contig 14582 bp, 13 predicted proteins | sample Coa_R1_3_FD_66447 | JGI IMG/M metagenome (GOLD analysis project Ga0070730, IMG submission 66447) | Surface soil microbial communities from Centralia Pennsylvania, which are recovering from an underground coalmine fire - Coalmine... | ecosystem: Environmental > Terrestrial > Soil > Unclassified ...
GTCCAGAGGGCGATCTGGCTGAGGTAGGCGAGCGCTCCCACCCGCTCCGCCTCGTTGCCGCTTTCATCTGCATATGCGAGCAGTTCTTCGTGTCGGGAACGGGCGGTTGCGAAGTCGTCGAAGAAGATCGGCCAACGAGGCCCGAGCGAGCTGATCGTCCACTCGTCCGCAAACCGCTGTCCCGGCAGACTGCGCTCGACCATCTCGTGCTCGGCCGATTGGCCGCTGTAGAGGAGTCCGCAGGCGAGGTACTGGAGCGCGAACGAGTACACCCCGGGATCCTGCCCTTCATCGATCAGGCCGAGCACTGCGCGACTGTGCTCGATCACCGCCGGGAGATCGTTCAGGGAAATCCAGGCACGGCGGGCATGCGCACGGGCAGCCAGGACCGGCTCGGCGATCTCGGCGAGCGCCTCGTCGATCAGTGCGACCGCTCTGCGGTGGTTGGTCGGTGTCGCCGCCTGCCGCGGTTCGCCGATCAGTGTGTACATGCCGCCGACGTCGATGAGCGCCTGGCTGCGAGCGGGGCCGGCGGGGGCGTCCGCCAACAGGCTGTCGAGCGTGGCGATCGCGGCCGGCAGATCGCCGGCGACGTAGAGAAGGTTCCCGAGCGCCAGCCGGCGTCGAAGATCGTCGTCGATCCGACCGGCAGGGGTCAGTCGCAGCGCCAACTCGAGCAGCTCGGTGGCCGAGGAAGGCGCTCCCCGGTCGGCGGCCTGTCGTGCCGCTGTCTCGAGCGCCTGAGCCACGGAGTCATCGGTCCCCGACGACCCGAGGGCGAGATGCCGTGCACGCTCCTCTCCGTCGTCGATCTGCGCGGCCAGTGCCAGGTGGGCCCGACGTCTGCTTCCACGAGGCGCCGAGTCGTAGACGGCGGATGCGAACAGCGGATGGGTGAAGTGGATACGACCGCTCTCATCGACGCGCACGATCGCCGCCTCCTCTGCAGGCGCGAGCGCGCCGTCGTCGACCAGCGCCGTCGTCGGCTGAGAGAGGCAGGAGGCAACGAGCAAGGCGTCCCGTGTGCCGGCCGGGAGGCGCCCGAGCCGTCGGCGAACCAGCGTCTTCACCTCCCCCGGCACCGGAAGCTGTCGACGCGAGGGCGCAGACCCGACACGCCCGAGCTCCTGCGCAATCTCCAGCGCGTAGAAGGGATTGCCGCCGCTGGCCGCCGTGATCTGCACGAGCAACGGCCTCGGCAGTGCCTTTCCGATCCGGGCCTTGATGACCTCGTGCAGCGCCGCCGCGCTCAGCGGCGCCAGTTCCGCCTCCTGGCGACGGCCGGCGGGAACTGTGAGCTCGAACGTCGATCGACGCTCGTCGTCTTTGCGAACGGTGATGAAGACTCCGATCGGAGACGCCTCCAGCCGTCGGAGCGCGAATGCGAGCACCTGCTCGGTCGAGACGTCGAGCCATTGGGCGTCGTCGACGGCGACCAACACGGGAGCAGCACGGCCGAGTTCCCGCATCAACAACAATAGGCCGGCTCCAACCTCCCGCCGACCGACACGGGACGAGCTGACGTCCGCGCGCAGCAACGCCACCTCGAGCGATCGACGCGGGACCGGAGGCAATGCCTCGAACACCTCGGGCTCGACGGACGCGAGCAGATCGCCCAGGCCCGCGAACGACAGCCGGGTCTCAGCCTGGCTCGCACGCGCATCGAGCACGCGGAAGTCGCGCTCCCGGGCGCGACCGACGCCCTCCCGCCAAACCGACGTCTTCCCGATCCCGGCCGGACCCACGATCGACAGCGTCGACAACCCGACGCTCGGCAGCCGATCGAGCATTGCATCGACCCGCTCGAGTTCGGCCTGCCGTGCGACCAGTCGATCGCCTGGCACGCCCCAAGGGTGCCAGAGCGGCCTCGGCTGTGAGAAATCGATGCTCGTGACGTAGGGTTTTCCTTCTATCGGTTTCCGGTCCCGCCGCTTACCGTCGGCGGGCATGACCAGCGAGCGGACGATCGAGTACCTGGCCGAGTGCTTCTGGCCCGGCGTCCAGGACGGAGACCTGCTGCTGCTCGACAACCGCGTCCACGCCGCCGTCGCAGACCTCTCAGGATCGGGCGAGCAGATTCGCTACCTCGGTTCGATGCTCATGCGGGCCGACGAGGTGGTGCTCTGCCTGTTCGAGGGAGCCGAGCAGACCGTCCGCGAAGTTGCGGAGCGTGCTCAGGTCCCCTTCGAGCGCATCCTCGAAGCGGCCCGCTCACCCTGGCCGAACCCTGTCAACCCGTGAATCGAAGGAGGTTCCCGATGTCTTACCTCAGGCCCAAGTTCCGCATCGTAGGAGCGTGCGCGCTCCTCGCTATGGCGATCGCAGCGGGGACTGCGACCGCCGCGGCGAACTCCACGAAGACCCATTCGAAGCCCATCTCGCTCGCCGGGACGTGGAAAGGCACGTACAGCGGCGCCTTCTCAGGCACGTTCACGATTCACTGGACGCTGAAGAAGTCGAGCCTGAGAGGGACGTCGCGCCTGAGCGGGACGATCACGCTCTCGAGCCCGGGCGGGACGTACAGCATCAGCGGCAGCGTCCACGGTGAGGCCATCCAGTTCGGAGCCGTCGGCGCAGGCGCCACCTACACCGGCAAGGTCTCGGGCAAGTCGATGTCCGGGAGTTACAAGAGCCCGAAGGGCGGCGGCACCTGGAGCGCCCACAAGACCTCCTGACGAGACCCCAGCCCCAACGAGGGCTGGAGCCCTATGCGACGGAAAGGAGCTTTGCGATGACCCTCCCCTTCAGGTTGCGGCTTCGCCGTTCGGCCCTGAGCGTGCTCACCGCGGCCGTGGCAGCGTTGGCGTTCGGTGTCGGCGCCGCCTCTGCGAGCTCGTATACATGCACGAACAGTTCCGTCGACCAGGCAGCGTTGCAGGCACTGATCAACGCCGGCGGGACAGTCACGATCGTCGGCACCTGCCGCGGCAACTGGACCGTCTCCGCAACCGACGTGAAGATCCAGGGAGGCGGCAACAACGCGACGCTGAACGGCAACGGTGCCAGCCACGTGCTGCTGGTCACAGCCCACACCGCGACACTGGTCGGTCTCACGATCACGAACGGAACGGCGAACGGCGGCGGCGGCATCGAGGCGGCCGGCAACGCGACCGTCAACGTCGTCTCCTCGACGGTGACGGGCAACTCCGCGAGCTCTGTCGGCGGCGGAATCCTCGCGTTTTCGCCGGCGACGGTGAACGTCTCCGGCTCGACCTTGAAGAACAACTCCGCCTCGTTCGGCGGCGCGATCTTCTCGTTCTCCACCGTCAGCGTGTCCGGCTCGACGCTGACCGGGAACACAGCGTCCATCGGCGGCGGCGCAGCCGGTGCCCAGGCCGGCGGACTGTCGTTCACGAGCTCGCGCCTCACATCCAACTCGGCTTTCGAAGGCGGTGCGATCGTCAACTTCGGCGGCGGAACCGGCGTGTCCATCACGGGCTCGAGCCTCGACCACAACTCGCTCTACTCGATCGACGGCGGGGGCGGAGCGATCGCCAACTTCTCCTCCGTCGGCGACGCCCCGGTCACGCTCGTCGGCACCACGCTGTCCTCCAACTTCGTGCCCGGCGGACGGGGCGGCGCGATCTTCAATGAAGGAAACAACAACAACACCGCCAGCATCACGGCCTCGGGCGGAACGGTCTTCTCCGGCAACCAGGCGACCGGCGGCGGCTCCATCCCGGCCGAAGGCGGCGCGATCTACACGGAGGCCAACGGCGGCGTTGGTCTCGTCACGCTCATCGACACGACCGTCGGCCCGCCTCCCGGCTCGCTGAACGGGAACCGGGCGCAGTACGGGGGCGGGATCTACAATGACGCCTTCAACGGCCTGACGATGGTCACGCTCGGCCAGGGCGCACACATCGTCGGCAACACCGCCTCCGTGACGGGCGGCGGGATCGACAACGCAGGCGGCGCCGTCTCGATCGGCCAGGGCGCGGTCCTGTTCGGCAACCACCCGAACAACTGCACGGGCTGCTGACGAGAGGCCAGCTCAGCTTCGCAGAGAGGGCGGCGCCGGGAGCCGCCCTCTTCGACCACGCAGCCCGGCGAGATGCTCGGCGCGTGAACGGCAACTGCCGGCCCGACCGTAACTGCGGCACTCAGACGAACCGCGCCGCCTAAGCGGGCGTCGGCGTCTGCGGAGGCGTCGGATGTTCGAGCCGCTCGCGGAGACGGTCGTATTCGTCCGGCTCGACCTCTCCTCGGGCCAGCCGTTCGTCGAGGATGTTGCGACCGGACCGTGCCAGTGCAGCAGCCCCTCCCGAGTCTCTGTGCGTGACGTTGGCGATTGCCCAGACAACTGCGACGACGAGCGCAACTGCGAGGACGATCCAGAGCACCATGAAGCCCCAGTCCGAGCCGCTCATGTGATCTCCGTTACATCGCCGCGATCGTGTCTCCTCCGGTCGATCAGGGCATCAGCGAACACCCGGTCGTCGGATGTGGAAGATCCGCAAAGCTTCGCGTGAGCGCTTTGGCCGGCCGATCCGGCGGGGCGCGGTCGAGAAGTGATTCCGGGGTCTCAGATCGCCCGGCTGGATCTTCGTCGGGCTGGCCTTGGCCTCGGCGCTCGTGACCCGGTCGACGAGCTCGTGCTGGGCTACCGCGAGCACATGCGGATCATGAACCTCGTCCACGCGATCACTGCGCTCCACTTCGGGTTGATCTGGCTGTGGCTCCACTTGACGCGAGGCCGGGACTCCGCGCAGATCGACTGACCGCCGCTCCTGTCGTCGGTTCACTTGCGAGGTTCACGCTACTCTGTTATACAACTAAAAACGAGTTTATCGTATTATAGGAGAACCAGCGTATGGCACTGCCGCACCCAATACCCGACGACCTGGCCGAGCTAATCGCCCGGCGTTTCCGGCTGCTTGCCGAGCCGACCCGGATCAAGCTGCTCGATCGCCTGCGTGAAGGCGAGGCGAGCGTCAACGAGCTGAGCGAGGACCTTGGGGCCTCGCAGCAGAACGTCTCCAAGCAACTGGCGATGCTGGCCGAGGCCGGTATTCTCGCCCGCCGCAAGGAAGCCAACTACGTCTACTACCGCATCGCCGACGAGGGTGTCTTCGCCCTCTGCGATCAGATCTGCGGTTCGGTGCAGCAGCAGCTTCGCGCATTGAACGAGCTGGTCGAAGGAGTGGGTCGATGATGCGACGCTGGCCCCTGGAGCGGGTGCTGTTTGCCCTCGCCGGGTCGATGACCCTTCTGAGCGCCCTGTTTGCGGTCCTGGTGACTCCGTGGTTTCTCTTGCTGACGGCCTTCGTCGGTCTCAACCAATGGCCGTTCGTCGTCATTGGCGGCTGCCCGGCATCGATCGCGCTCGAGCGCGTCGTCGGAGTAGAGCGGCGGTGTCCTAGATGAGCGCGATCGCAGCGGCCCGTCCGGCCGGTTCGGTCGCTCGCGAGCATCCGGAGGCGGTCGGGCCGATCGGGCGGCTGGGGCGCTGGACGGCCGACCACATCCGCGTGGTCGCGATCTCGTGGGCGATCTTCGCCGTCGCATTCGGTGTGTTCGCGCCCAAGGTCGAGAGCGCGCTGTCAGGCGCGGGTTGGCAGGCCAACGGTTCGCAGTCAGTCCAGGCCCGCAAGCTGATCCAGGCCAATTTCGCAGGCCTGTCCAGCTCGGCGTTGATGGTCGTCGTGCACTCGTCGACGCAGACCGTCTCCGCGCCCGGCTTCCGGCAGTCGATCGGCTCGGTGGAGCAGGTGCTACGCGGCAACACTCACGTCGCTTCGGTGCAGTCGCCCCGAGCTGGCGCGTCGATCTCCGCCGACGGCCACACGGCAATCGTCATGGCTGGCGCCAAGGGCGATCCGACGGCCATGGTCGCCGCCGCCGACTCGCTCAAGGGCCGGCTCCGATCGTCCGGCACGGGCGGCGTCCAGGTGTCGCTCACCGGTGCGTCGGGGATGTGGAGCGACTTCAACACCGCCAACCGCACAGCGATGATGAGGTCGGAGCTGTACTCGTGGCCGGTGACGATGGTCATCCTCGTGCTGGCGTTCGGCACTTTGGTCGCCGCCGGGTTGCCGCTGATGCTGACCATCCTCGGGTTGGTGGCCTCCGCCGGGCTGCTGGCGCTGCTCACGCATGGGTTCGAGGTCTCGATCTGGGCGATGAACTTCGCGCTCATGTTCGCGCTTGCGCTCGGTATCGACTACGCGTTGTTCATCGTGCATCGCTTTCGCGGCGCCTTGTTCGGCTCGAAGCTGTCCATTCGCGATGCGGTCGCGGTGACCATGGACACGGCCGGCAAGGCGGTGCTCTTCTCCGGGTTGACCGTGCTGATCTCGCTGTCGGCGGTGATGCTCGTGCCCAGCCCGGCCTTCCAGTCGATGGCACTCGGGATCATGATCAGCGTTGTCTTCGTCCTGCTCGCCACGCTGACGCTGCTTCCTGCGGTGCTGGCCAAGCTCGGCCCGAACGTGGACGCGGCCGCGCTGCGTTGGGTGCATTCCGGCGAACACCGCTCCGCTCGCTTTGCCCGCTGGGGCGAACGGCTCTGGCGCCATCCGCACCTCTACGGCCCGGCAGCGACGCTCGTCCTCCTGTTGCTCGCCCTGCCGATCATCGGCCTCAAGACCGGCATGCCCTCGATCAAGGTCGTCCCAAGCCACGACTCGTCCCGCGTCGGCTACACCCAGGTGCAACAGGCATTCGGCCCCGGCGCGCCCGGCGCGCTCCAGATCGTCGCTCCACGGAACGAGGCCGCTGCCGTGGCCGCTGTCGCCCGCCGCGATCCCGGCATCGCCCGCGTGGCGGTGCCACTGCTTGGCGGATCGGGGCTGGCGCTCGTGCAAGCAACCCCGAACGCCGACCCCTCGAGCACCGCCGTCGGCCGCACCATCGACCGGCTCCGCTCGACCCTGCCCACCGGAGCGCTCGTCGGCGGCGCCGCCGCCGAGAACCACGACCTCGAACAGGCCCTGTCGGCAAGGACACCGCTCGTGATCGGCGTCGTCCTCGCACTCGGCTTCCTGCTCCTGCTGGTCGCGCTGCAGGCGCCGCTGATCGCCGCCCTCGGCGTCGCAACCAACCTGCTCGCCACCGGCGCTGCCTTCGGCATCGCCCGGCTGATCTTCCAGAACGGCCACGGCACCGGCCTGCTCGGCTTCCAGTCGCAAGGCTTCCTCGACGCCTGGGGACCCGTGTTCTTCTTCGCCATGATCTTCGCCATCTCCATGGACTACACCGTCTTCCTGCTCTCCTCGGCCAAGGAGCACTACGACAAGTCCGGAGACCCGAAGGAAGCAGCGGTCGGCGGGCTGGCCCACTCCGGGCGTGTCATCTTCGCGGCAGCCGCCGTCATGGTCGCCGTCTTCTTCACCTTCGCCCTCTCCGGCCCGCTGCCCCCGAAGGAGATGGGAATCATCCTCGGCATCGCCGTCCTCCTCGACGCCATGCTCGTCCGGCTCATCCTGATTCCCACCCTCCTCCGCGTCTTCGGCCACTGGGCCTGGGCGCAGCCGCGCTGGCTCGGACGCGTCCTCCCCGACATCCGCTTCGGCCATTCCTGATCAACGTCGTCGAACGCCGGTCGGCCTGCCCTGGCGGTCGAAGTCCGTTCCTTCGCCGGGTGTGTCGCGACCGCCGCCTGGAGGGCGAGGCGGCGGTCGGATGTGCGTATCTGGCTGGGTGTTAGCGGACGGTGACGGTGGCGTGGAGGATGTTGTCGGCGCCGATCGTCTTGATGCCGGGGTAGTAGTCGTTGCCTTCTTTGGTCGTGAACTTGTAGGTGCCGGGTTTGGAGAAGGTGACTTTGATGGTGGCGCCCATGTGCGGCAGCAGCCCAAGTGCGTAGGGCGGCTTGAGCTTGCCGGTGGCTGCGGCACCTGCGTTGACGAGTTTGATCGTGACGGCCGGCCCGGAGGTCTTGATCAGTTGGTGGGACATGACGTCGTTGTCTGTGACTGTGAGCGTGCCGCCTTTGGCCAGCGTGATCGTTTGCGACACCTTGTAGGTGTTGCTGCCGTTCAGCGCCCAGGCATGACAGCCGCGGGTCTGGTGGTGGATGACCAGGGTCGCGCTATTTGCGGCTCTGGCGGTGGCTGAGGCTGCGAGTGTGGCGGCAAGCCCGAACGCGGCGAACAGGGAGAGGGTGCGTTTCATTCTCGTTCCGTCCTTTCGACAGGCAGATGGATGCGAGCGAGTGTCGCCGCTTGATCGCCTGCTGCCATCGGGAGAAGCCGCGCAACCAGCCTGCGTAGTTGACACGCAGCCGACTGCGTAGCTTGCCGCAGTCGTGAGGCGGGCAACGGCTGACGACGCCGAAGGCGCGCGCCGGCAGGCTTGCCGCTATGAGCAACGTGCTCGTTATCGACGACCATCCGATCGTGCGTGACGGATTACGTCACCTGCTCAAGCACCGGCCGGGGACACAGGTGATCGCCGAAGCCGAAACCATCGAGCAGGCCCTTGAGCAGGCCCAAGCGCTCGGTCCTGACCTGATCGTTCTCGACGTCACGCTTGCTGGCGAAAACGCCCTCGACGCCTTGCCCCAGCTGCTCGCGCTTGCCCCGCAAGCGAAGGTGCTGGTGCTCTCGATCCACGACGACCCCTGTTACGTCCGGCAGGCACTCGCCGCCGGCGCCAGCGGCTACCTGCTCAAAGAGGCAGCAGACTGCGAACTTCTCGACGCACTCGCCGCCGTCGAAGCCGGCGGTCGGTACATGCCGCCCAAGCTTGGCTGGCGCGTCGTCGAAGCTGACGAGCGCGAACGCCACGAGCGCGAAACCGACCCGCTCACCCCCCGCGAACGCGCTGTCGTCGAACTCCTCGCCTACGGATACACCAGCGCCGAGATCGGCGACCAGCTGGGATGCTCCAAACGCACGATCGAGTCACACCGCGCCCACCTGATGCACAAGCTCAGCCTCTGCACCCGCGCGCAACTCACCCGCTATGCCTTCGACCACGGCCTCGCCAGACAACCAGGGCGGCGCATCTCAGCCTGACAGTTGGCGGCACGGCCGTCGGCCCGTTGCAACGATCTGTGAAAGCGCGGAGTTGCGTTCAGTAGTTATTGCGTATGCGCGGGTCACCGCGGCAGGCATAGTCGGGCGCATGCTCAGGCATTGGCGCCGAGACCGGCTGCTCGACCCTGGGTCGTGGCCGCAGGGTCAAGGCCGGCGAGTGCTGATCGAGCACGGCGACGGCGCCGAACTGTGGGCGCAGGCAGATACCCTCCGCGGCGCCGGCTACCAGGTGGCGACGTGCAAAGGCCCGACCGGTGCGGATGGTTGGCCGAGGGGGCCTGACGAGGAAACGCTTCGCTGCCCGCTGATCGACACGGGCCAGTGCACGCTTGCTTCGGGTGCTGATGTCGTCGTCTGCGATTGCGGTGTCGGGCAGAGCGATGCGCTCGTGCGCACGTTGGCGGCCGGCGGCAAGCGTGTCGTCTTCCAGGCGCCAGCGCCGCAGTTCGCCCGGTACACAGACGTCCCCAGATCGGTGCAACTGCTCGCATACCCGGTGACAGAGCAAGCGTTACTGGACGCGGTTAACGACGCGTGCGAGCCGAGCGATTGAGACCAGGTCTGCGACAGCGCTCGGCGCCTGAGCCACAGCCGCGGTCCCGTGACTAACACCGTCTGATCGTGCGCCGCTGGCTGCTGCCGACTCCAGGCGCTCATCTCGTTCAGTTGGACGCGTTGAGGGCCTTTGCCGTCCTGGGTGTTCTGCTCAACCACTACGCGCCGGCGACCCGGTCGATCGCTCCCTTCGGCGACTTCGGGGTCAGGCTGTTCTTCGTGCTCAGTGGGTTTCTGATCACCGGCATTCTGCTGCGCGGCGACCCGGATCACCGGCCACGAATGCTCCGCCAGTTCTACGCGCGCCGCTTCCTCCGGATCTTCCCTGCCTTCTACCTGGCGTTGTTCACGGCCGCGTTGCTCGCCGTTCCCGGCATCCGTGAGGGGCTGGGCTGGTCGGCCAGCTACCTGTCGAACTTCTGGTTCATCTTCCACGCCTGGCACAACCCCAACTACATGTCGCACTTCTGGACGCTCGCAGTCGAGGAGCAGTTCTATCTCGTCGCCCCCGCCATCGTCCTCTTCGCACCGCGCCGGCACCTGCAGAAAATCCTGCTCGGCGCCATCGCAGCGGCCATTGCGTATCGGTTGGGCGCGGTCACGGCCGGATGGAGTTCGGACGCCGTCAGCCGTGCCCCGACCGCATGCCTCGACTCGCTCGGCCTAGGCGCGCTGCTAGCGGTCACCCGATCACGCCGCCTGAGCGACCGCTGGACGAGCTGGGCGCTCGCGATCGGCCTTCCCCTGCTCGCCGTCGACCTCGCCGCAAACGCGATGGTGCAGCAACATTGGAACAACAGCCTGCTCGATTTCCAAGACGTTATGCAAGATACAGCGGTTGCCGCGGTCAGCGTCTGGCTGGTCGCCCGCGCCTCACGCGGATTCCATGGCATCACCGGCAAGTGGCTGTCGCTCTCCCCTCTCGTCTACCTGGGCACGATCAGCTACGGCATCTACCTCTACCACTACTTCGCTATCTGGGCCTTCCAGCGCGAATTCGGCTGGACTCGAGGGCAATACCCAAACCAGCTGCTCTACTTCAGTGCACTCACAGCGGCGACAGTCGTAGTCGCCACGATCTCCTGGTTCGCATTCGAGCGACCAATCAACGGCCTCAAACAACGGTTCCCGTACGAGGAACCGCTGGCGAGGACCAAGACCAAGAAGGGCACGTTAATCACCCAACCTGAGCTGTCCCAAATAGCCCCCGGTTCCGCTCAGACGCGCTAACGGACGTTGAGAAGATGCTGACGTACAAGAGACCGCTGATAGCACACACAGGCTGCTCTTCTCGCTAGCGCCGGTGCCCCTGCTGCATCAAGCCGCACCTTCGCTTTGATGCCCTCGAAGGAGCCCACCGCCGCTTCGACTCCGCCGGTCCAGGATTTAGCGCGCTGCGTTTGTGTGTCATTCGGCTGGTCGTTGTTGCGGTCGGTGGTGGCGGTTGCGCATGCTGTCGGGACGGGATGGTTGGTGTCGATGGGAACGGGCTGCTGGTTGTCGACGGGAAGCTGGTGTTCCCGTTGGGGTTGTCGAACCCCGCCGCCGCTGAACGGGAAGACGCCAGCTGGCGTGGACTCGCTCACAGCGCTCGCGTCCGGAGGCGTCAACCTCCTGCGTGTCGGCTTTGAGCAGTGGACGCTGGTCGGGTTGGACGGGCAGCTAGCCGAGGTGCAGCAGCGGCTCGACTCGGCGCAGGCGCACGGGTTGTGGTCTACGACCGCGCTGGAGGCCTCGGTTTCGCCTGGTCGTCTGGCGTACTCACCAAACCTCACCATGCCGAAGCGTCCAGGATCATGAGCCGAGATCCCCAGCGAGCGCGGCGCGCAACTCCTTCACGTGACCGACGCCGACCGTGTGACCTTTCTCCTCATACAGCCGCTGGGCCTCGTCGAGCGCATCGAGCGCCTCGTTTTGCTTCTTAGCTGCGGTAAGGACGACGGCGAGGTCTCGAAGTGAGTTCGCCCTGACCTCCAGTGCATCGGTGGGGCGGCCCAGTTCGACTGCCTCGCGCGCCAGCCGCTCGCTCTCGACGAGCTCGCCGCGGCGCGCGAACAGCTTGGCGCGCACCTGTCTGATCAGCATCTGGGTGATCACGTCGTCTGCGGCGCCTGCGGCCTCTGCCCTGTCCGTCAAGCGCCAGGCCTCCTTGTCTCGACCAAGCCGGTAGAGCGCCTCGGCACCATGTCCGGCGACGGTCGACAGCCAGCCCTGCTCTCCCAATCGCTCCAGCTCATCGACTCCGTCCAGGGCGACTTCAGCGGCCCGCTCGGCGTCGCCCGCCCAGAGCTCGATCTCGGCCTCCTCCATCGACGCACCCTCGGAGAACAGGAGCTGGCCTCGCTCCCGCCCCCGCTCGCGAGCCATCCGGCACATCGCGCGCGCCTCGACGATGTTCCCACGCATCGCCTCGAGTTGACCAAGATTCGCGAGGAAGAAGGGGTGCTCTGAGGGGTGCGCGTGGTACCAGGCGATGGCCTCCTCGACCCGAAACGGACCGTACATGTACGCGGATTGGAGCTTTGAATGCGCTTCGTCTGCGACCAGACGGTCACCGATCCGCTCGGCGTGCTCGAGCATCCGTTCCAGGGCGACCTTGACGGGCCGCCAGCGAAGCGCGCCATGCTCAATCGCCGCCACGACTGACCAAGCGTCCGCCAAGCCGGCATCGTCCTTGAGAGCACTGAACAGCTCGAGTGCCTCCGCCGCGAGCGGCCGCAGCTGCTCACCGGATGCCCCCTCGGCGAGGTACGAGACGAGCGCACGCGCGACACGAGCTCGCACCTCGCGCGGCCGGTCGCCCTCCCGCTGCGCGCGCTCGATCATGGCGTCGGCGGCCTGCAGCGCGCCGGCAAGGTCTCCGGCCTGCATCCGCACGCGAATCAGTCTCAGCTCGCGTTCGAGTGCGACAGGGTCGTCCGGTGCGAGTGCGAGCGTCCGCTGGTAGAGCGCAATTGCGGCGTGCGCATCGTGCCGAAGCGCGGCACGTTCGCCCGCAGCCGCCAGCCGCCCAGCCGCGCGGCGGGCGAGGTCGTCCGTCTCCTCGCCGCCAAGGCCCAATTCGACGCGATAGCGGCTCGCCTGTTCGAGGTGATAGCCGACGATCTCGTCCGACTCAACCAGGTCGCTGGCCCGCGCCTCGAGCCAATCCGCGAACCGCGCATGCAGCTCCGCTCGAATCGCCTTCGGCAGCGCCTCGTAGGCGGCGTCTCGGATCAGCAGGTGACGGAAGCGGTACGCGTCGTCACCCGCAAGCTGCGCCCGGTCTGGCCGAACAAGCTCCTTGCGCACCAGCGCGACGAGCCGCTCGTCAATGCTTCCGTCACCATCCGCGAGCGCCGTGACCGCGCCGCGATGGAAGATGCGACCCTCGACGGAGCCGCACTCCAGAACCGACCGCTCTGCGGGGTCAAGCTGGTCAAGCCTCGCTGCCAGGAGAGCATGGATCGTCGGCGGCACCTCGACCCGCCTGCCCCCCGAGTCACGCACCAGCGCCAGCATCTCCTCGAGAAAGAGCGGATTGCCCTCCGCGACCTGGACGATCCGCTCCCTGAGCACCTCGTTGACCCCACCAAGCTCCGTGAGGAGAAGCTCGGTTTCGGCTGCGTCAAGCGGCTCCAGCAGCACCGTGGTCGCGTTCCACTTGCCGCCAGCCCATGACGGCCGTCGCTCCAGCAGTTCCGGCCGTGCCATGCACAAGACCAGAATCGGAGCGTCTCTAGACAGATCCGCCACGTGCTCGACCAAATCGAGCAGCGTCTCCTCTCCCCAGTGCAGATCATCGAAGACCACCACCAGCGGCCGTTCCTGCGCCTCCTGCTCGAGCAGCTTGCGAAAGCCCCAGGCAATCTCCTCCGCCGACCCCGGCTCCTCCGTCTCCCCCAGCAGCGATCGCAGCGGCCGAGCCGCCTCGTCCTCCGGCAGCGCATCAAGCTGCTTCAGGATCTCCACCACCGGCCAATACGTGATCCCCTCCCCGTAGGAAAGGCAACGCCCGCGCACCACCCGCGCCTCCAGAACAGCCAGGAACTCCGCCGCCAGGCGCGACTTGCCGACACCCGCCGACCCGAGCACCGTGAACAGCTGGCAGGAGCAGTCGTGGACGGCCTGACCGAACACCGCCCGCAGACGCGCGAGTTCGTGCTCACGACCCACCATCGGACTCGCGAAACGCCGCTCCAGCACCCCTGTCACAGCCAGCAATCGAAATGCCTTAACCGGCTCAGCCTTGCCCTTCAGCTCCAACCGCCGCTCCTCACCCACCTCCACCGCGGCACGCACCAACCGCAGCGTCTCCGCCCCGATCAGCACCTCGCCCGGTTGCGCCGCCTGCTCCAACCGCGCCGCCACATTGACCGCGTCGCCGGTCGCCAGCCGCTCCTCCGTCCCAGTCACAACCTCGCCGGTGTTGACGCCGATCCGGCCCGTGATCCCAAGCTCTGGAAAGGAGTCGCGCATCCCGACCGCGGCGCGGCACGCGCGCAGCGCGTCATCCTCGTGCGTCACCGGCACCCCGAACACCGCCATCACCGCATCCCCGATGAACTTCTCCACCGTCCCACCGTGCGACTCCACAATCCCCCGCATCCGCTCGAAATAGCGCGCCAGAAGCGCCCGCAACGCCTCCGGATCCGTCGACTCCCCCAACGCCGTCGAATCCGTCACATCACAGAACAACACCGTCACCGTCTTGCGCTGCTCACGGCCCTCCCGGGTCAGCGGCGCGGCGCAAAAGCCACAGAACTGGAAGCCGTCCGGATTCTCCTTCCCACAAGCAGGGCAAACCGCCACCTAAACGAGTCTACGACGACCAGCCGAGAGAGCGAAGTCAGCCTCCCCCCACGCCTCCATGTGGACAATCCGTTGCGACGCCAAGTCAGGACCAGTCGATAGCTCACTCTCCTTGCCTGGCCTCTGACCTCCTCCGCCTCGATCTTTCTTAGGGCAGACGATCGACCTCCCGTGATACCCGTGTGCGTCCGTGTGTGAACGGTGCGCGGATGGGGGCTGGAGGCGACTAGAGGGGACGGTTCAGCGGTTTACGAC